>Ga0315280_10004118_pt1 | contig 21740 bp, 22 predicted proteins | sample YL17G06_40_MG_FD_203697 | JGI IMG/M metagenome (GOLD analysis project Ga0315280, IMG submission 203697) | Sediment microbial communities from Yellowstone Lake, YNP, Wyoming, USA - YL17G06_40 | ecosystem: Environmental > Aquatic > Freshwater > Lake > Sediment | place: USA: Wyoming | collected...
ATTCCCCTGACCTTCATCTTTCCGTCTTCGAGTACTCCATAATACCTGTTGAGGACCGGCAGATTGGCGTTCGTCTTCGATGTGAGGAAGACTATCCACTTGTACAAGCCCTCAAACGAGATTGGAAGACGCATCTCGCGCTCAATCTCCTCGCAGATTCTTTCATAGTCCTCTCCAGTAGCGCCGTCTTTCTTCAGCCAGAGCGAATCCACTATGCCATGGATTATCTTGAAGCCATTATTCTCGGCTATTCGCATAGCCCTTTTGAGAACATCGCGTGCGAAAGCGCATGTAGCTATATGAGCGTCGATCTTTCCGAAACGCGCGTTCTTGAATCCCAAGTATCCGAATGAGCAGACTAGGACCCACTTCAACGCGGCTTGCCTACGGTCGTACATCTCTCTTTGAGCGGGATCCTTCGCTTCCTTCTTGAACCTCTTATACTCAGCCCGCTTCTTCAATAGTACTCGAAGCGTTTTCGGTACGATGCCGATCCGTCTGTAGCAGATGTTGTAGCCGAGTTCTGGAACGCGGTTAGAGGAGTCTGGGCAGCATTCGCAGTTCACAGTCTCAGCGCTTAGGTTCTTGGTCATCATTAACATAGGGTATAGTGATGTAAAGTCGATCTCGCCTACTGAATCGTGGATTCCGGTCTTCGGCTCGAATATGAATCCTCCACGATCAGCTAGGAGCAGTTCTAAGCCGTCCTTGAAGTCTTCAGTCTCAATCTTGTTCCATGGGATGAGGATGTCATCTTTGACTGCTTGGTAGAGCTGTAGCGAAGTCATGCTTGTGCCTATCGTTGACCTAGAGGCCCTTTGAAGGGGTGTTCTGCAGGTTCTGGCAACTTCTATGAGCCCTTCCAATGCGCAGCCCGTGTAGAGGTAGGCGTTGCCTTCATCTATGTGTATTCTGCCATGCAGCCTAGCGGTTGAGCTTCGATAGTATATCCTGCCATATGAGAAGTATGAGCTTCCCTTGACCTCGCTTATGTGCAATGGAACTCCTTCTCGTCCCAGCTTGAGTTCCCTCGAGACCTCATTTACGTCAGCGCGGTGGCTTAGATACGGAAATAGGAATGAGTCGCCATCTTCAGTAATGACTATGTCGGGATCTAACTCGTTAAGTATGGCGGTGAATTTCATCAGCTTCTCCACTTCAGAGCCAGAGTCTACGACGAGAAACTCGCCGTCCAATCCGATGGTTATTCTCGCCAGCTCGTCCTCGAATGTTCGGATTCTCCTCTCTTTCATTGTTTCCAAGCCGAGTCTTACGACTTTGAATTGTGGAAGGCTGTAATCTGTATCTTCTACCCTATCCAGCAATCTCCATGATACTCTGCCTTGCTCAGCGGTTGCCTCGAGTGAAGCCAGCGGAAAGAGATCTTTCTCGTAAAGGTACATCTGGCTTGAGGGAACATCAACATTATATAGCCTGTATCTCTCATAGTTTCCCCAGCGCAGAATCTTCTTGGCTAGCGACGCCGCCTCCTTATCGCTTCTGACCTTTATCTGTAAGACCTTGGATTTCTGACGGTCCTTCAGCCTTTCATACTTTTCAACGAAGACGCATCTATTCGCGATCCCATCTCTGGATGCCAAGGTTATCAGGTCGGCGAGGCTGCCGGCCACGTAAAGGCGCTGATTCCACCTATCCGTCAGCCGGACGGATTCCCCGCTTCTCTTCCTGACCCAGAGAACCATCTCTCCATGCTTTGGATATAGGTCGAGAAGCCATCCTTGAACCTTAGAACCTCGCATCATACTTTCACCTGTAGGATGCTGGTTTGAAGGGACACAGGTCCCCCGCCCTTATCAAGAGATTTGGGTGTAGCCTCGGCTTTCGCTTCATCGTGCATCAAGCTTGATAATGCCTGATGCAGGGCTGTAGGCCCGCTTCCTCCGTTTAGCCTTGCGCTTAGGATTCCATCTCCTTCATCTGTGCAGACACCGCGGAAGAACGAGAAGACGGGGTAGTTGACGATCTTGACCGCGAAGGCATAGGCGGCTGACTTGTGAATATCCAATCCGAGTGGTTTGGATAATTTCTCCCCGACTTTCGATGTATGCGCTTCAGACTTCTCATTGTAGTGTACTCCGTTGATTGGTAGTTTATGCCTCATGACCTGTCTCAGCTTGTACTGGCACATTCCCTGAGCTTTGCGGTTGGCGTGGTTTCGCCCCTTCGAATAGATTGTGTTCAGCTTGCCTGTAACAACCTGAGCCCCGTAATGTTTCGCGATGTTCGTCACCTTGTTGACGAGTTTGTGGGTTATGATTTGTTTCTTACCCTTTCTGGCATGGAGCAGTTCATGGCAGTTTATTTTTCCGAATGCGATGGGCTTCAGGTTCTGCTTGTCGGCAACCGCGAAGTCGACGTGACCGGAATTGATGTCCAGAGGCATGATGCGCTTCGGTTCTTCGATCTTAGGTTCCTTAACGTCAACCGTTATTCTAACATCATAGCCTGCGCTGTTCTCTCTCCGCTTGATGAGGACGGTGTAGGGCTTCGAGTCGTTCAAGTAGCCCGCGTATTTCTCTGGGATGAAAAGCGGAACCCTTATCCATCGCCTTGAACCGATGTTGACTCTAAGTATCTTCCTCTCCACCCTGAGACATACGTTTCCCTTATTGCTTGCGTCTCCTCGACATGCCAGAAGGCTGTTTCTGCGCTTATGAAATTCTCCGAGCGATATTTCTTCACGCTCTCTAAGCCTTTGAAGTTTCACCCCGCCAAACGTGACATGCGGGGGAAGACCTTCTATCATATCGTAAGCGGTGTAAACATAACGAGTAGGAAGCTTTGTCTCTCGATGCAGTTGTCTGAGTATCTCCAGCCTGTCAACGCCATCTTGCTTCATGGAGTAAGCCCTGCGCCTGCAGTTTCCGAACTTAAACATCAACCGCTCTATTTCGTCGAATTGCCGTTTAATGAAGGCGGGAATTGTGATCATCATGTTTTTCATCACCCAATTATAATGCGGGCCTTAAGTTCCTTTGAGTCTCCTCTTTAGCTCCTTCAAGTTGACGCCCGCTTGAGTTTCTTCTCCAACTCCCTCAGGATCTTGTGATGTGCGAATAGGATGGAGAGGAACATAGGCTCCAGCTTAATCGGCGATGCCATCGCTCCGGCTGCTGAAGCGTAGAGTCTGCATTGATTGAGCAGGTCTTCAAAGATCTCCTTGTCCTCAGCTCTCAACGCGTCTCTGAACCTCATCCAGCGTTTCATCTCCTCCTCGATGAGCATGCGCCAAGAGGGGACGGTTCTACCCATAATCAATCGCCCAGAAAATGTTCTAAGGATTCATTTGTTATGACAGTCAACTTGGCTCTCCGCTCTGGAAGGAATGGATGCTTACACAGCGTCATGCGTGCATAGCCATCATTCTCTTCTATGTTGACGACAACGTGAGCGCGAGAAGTAAGTGAATCTTCGAACCCTCGGTTTTTGAGGTGGGATGCTACGGCCAAGATGATTGCTTGCTTCTTTTCAGCTAGGATTGATAGAAAGGCGATTGATCTGTTGAATATGCTGAACGCTTCCTTCTCCTCTTCTATATTGGAGTCTGAGTAGAGCTGGGTTATTTCGGAGATGACTGCGAACTTGGAGTCATATTTGTCCAAGGTTTCTGGCAGCTTCTCTTTCAGCAGCGTGCTGAGTTGGAACCATGTGAAAGCTCTGCTGAGATGAATCCTCCTAAGCGCCTGCTTTGAGTCGATTCCTTGCTCGATCGCATAGTCAGATATCAAGTAAGGATCAAATGAGTTTCCGCCATCTATGAAGACAATATCCGTGTCCAATCCTGAAGGCGAGGGAAGCTGGGCTCTGACGCAGAACATCTCTGAGAGCGAGCGGCATAGGCTTGAACCTTCAAGTATAGCGAACTGCCCGAGCCTCAATATCACTAGGCTGTCAAGAGCATCTAAGCCGCTAGTTACAGCGGCTTTCGTCTCACATGGAAGCTTTGCAGCTCGAACAATCATCGGATTTGTTGATAGAGAGAGTTGGCTCTCAAAAAGTGCTGATTTGTTCTCGCATCTTGGATTTACCAGCAACCGAATTTCAGAGGAGGCTTTCACCTGTTCGCATTTGAGAACTTGGTCGAGCTCCAGCCCACAAGCTGGGCATATACCGTTGAATATTAATAGGACTCTGTTGGCTTGGATTGGGCTGCGGCTTAGGACCAAGAGTTCGTCGCATAAGGAGCAGTAGTATAGAAAGGCGTAGGCGGATGAAGTTGTTTCAAGGCTTGCTTCCAAGCCTGCTATCTTGAATGGTCGATTGGACAATATTCTAATCCTCTAGGTTCTCAAGTTCAAGGATTATCTCCTAGTCTCTCTCGTGTCTCAACTCCTCAAGGAAATTTCTTGGCTTGAGCTGCAAACCAAATTGTGCCCGGGAGAACCCGAAGACTCCCAGAAGGGTTTCAGCCGTGTCCAGAAGCATCTCTGCATATTTTTGGCAGTCGTAGCTATGTGCGATTGAAGCGGGGAGGACTCTTTTCATGGGATTCAGTTGAGTGGTGTCAACGTATACATATTCAACCGTTTCGCCGGGCTTGATGGGTTTGGAGCATTCTTCCAATTGGATTGCTGCTATGACGTGTGGAAAGAGGGACCTGTAACGGTGAATGGGCATCCTCAGAATCTTCGAGATTACAAGTCTCTCTGGGTCGATCTTGCCATCGAGGATCTCTTCGTAGGTGTTCATCGTGTAATCCAGCGCTTTTCTGACCTGCCTTCTCGTTATTTCATCCGCGGTATCTGCATCGAGGATTATAGTGAGCAACTGTTTCTGGAAGTCTTTCAAAAATGGCGGGTAGTCGTGGCGTCGGAGCTCTATGCCTCGATAATAGATTTCTCCGTTGACGAGTTTGCCGTAGAACCTTCTAGCCGCTTCGATCTCCGGGTCTGCTTCTTGGGGCAGTAGGACGAGGAACTTGTAGTGATGCTCAAATGATATTGGGAAGCTGACTTCTCTCCGTATAACATCGGCCAATTCAAGATAGTCCTGTTCTGTGGCAGATGGTCGTTTAACGAAGATCGAGTCTGTGTCTAGGTAGATTACCTCGTAACCCTCCCGCATGGCTATGTTCATTGCGGCGAGTACAGTCTCTCTTCCGATCCTGTTGATCTCCCTATATGCGAATGGGTTCGAGAAGCGGTTGAGGTCCAAGCCGCTGTATCCATAGACGCAGACCAGAAGCTTCTTCAGTAGGAGTTGTCTCTGTTGACACCATTGCCACTCGGCGCTATCCTTGGAGTATTTTGATCTTTGATGCTTGAAGTATATCCTTCTCTTGATGAAATCCTCAACTAGTTCTGGAAGGAATCCTCGCTTACGGTTGTCGATTCCCCGAGCTGAGACGGTCTCGTAGCTTATATTCTTCTTCACAATTATGTATGGAAAGAGTGATTCAAAGTCCAGTTCAGCTACATTCTCGTGAAGACCTATCTTGGGCGATTGAATTAATGCGCCTCTGTCGTTGAAGGCTACTTCTTTGGCGGTCAGTATGTTACTTTCGACTCCGATTCTCTTTGACGGAAGTAGTATATCGCGCTTCATCGCTTCGTAGCATTGTCTCGAATCGATTATTCGGGCTGGTCCCCATCTGTTCACTACTCCTATTGGGAGTAATGCGAATCGGCTCTTCTCAGCTAGACCCGCTAGGCCGATCTGATTGAATGTCTCCAAGTCTACTTGAACTCTGCCATGGTGGAGTCTCGATAGGCCGTCGCCGACGGTAGACCTTCCAAGCTGAATCTCTAATCCTCTGTTTCTTGCTCTATCGACGAGATACTTGAGTGCGTATATCTCTTCTCTTGGGGTTACGATGATGTCCGGGTCGATGCGATGGATGATCTGTAAAAAAGATTGGAGGATCTGCTTCTCTGCGCCGTCGATGCATTCCTCTATATGCAGGTTTTCATCAAGGATGTCAATTCGTGATATCTGGTCCCTTTCAGGGTTTGGAAGCAGGTTGTCACACTGTACCTTGATCCTAAATATCAGAGTTGAAAATGGCGGCGGGGCGATAGCTTCGTCACTGACCGGTCTAAATTCAAGAACCCTGAGGTTATCGTCGAATTCCACTTCGACCTTTTCCAGAGCTTCCAGCTTCTTATGGAAGAGATACCTCTGAACATGGAGGAGATCAATGTTGTAGAATGCTCTGCAAAGGTCTGATTCCCATAGATCATGGATGACGCCTCTTAGCCGGTCAGCCCTGTTAACGTAGACATGGACGACATTCGTCTTCTCCTCAGCCTTGATGCTTGTGTATTTTCGCTCGATTTCTGCGGTTTCTACTTGAGGATGTCCCTGTACTATTGAGCAGAGCTCTTCGGGTGTCAAGTCCTCTTTTGGTTCGAGGTAGAAGTCTGGGCTGGATTCATCGGTCAAGCGGACAGCTCTACCATCTTCCTTCTTGATCCATAAGACTATCCGGCTGTTCTCTGCGTATGCATCTAAAATCCAGCCAGATGCCTCCATTCCCTTTTCACCAAACTGAAGCTGAAGGGCAATTATGGACGGCCGCTATCGAGCTTCGATCTAAGCTCTCTGACCTCTTCCCTTAGGTCTTCTATCAGCTTCCTATTCTCTACAACGGCGAGCAGAAGCATAGCTTCAAGTATGGATGGAACTTTTGCGTAGCTCATGGCTCCCTGCTCGCTCGTCCAAGCTTTTACTAGGCAGTCGAATGAGTGGCGCTTCGCAGGGTCCATTAAGGCTTCGCGGAACGTCCTCTTAAGCGTGTCCATCTCTTCTTGGAGCATACTCCTGAATGGAGTGGTTAATCTACCCATAATCGGATCACCTTCATGGAGTGAGAAATCGACTGTCTTCTGCTGGCGGTTCGGATGCTTGAGGAGGAAAGCTGTAATAGTCTTATCCCGCTCTTCCCTCCTTCTGAGATAGACCATTACATGTGCTTGGTGCTGGAGAAAGGAGCCGCCCTCAGGCGGCGAGGGCCTCCATCCCCTCTGTCTCCTAGGTTTGCATGATACGATTAGTGTGGCCCCTTTCGCTTGGCAGGCTTGCCAAAGTGGGGAGAAGAAGCGTTGCAGCTTCAGAACCTGCTCTTTCCGGTCACCAGTTCTAGATTCAGGTGAGAGATAGAGCTTTGTGATGTTGCGGGCTACAACCAGTTTGATCTCGCTGTCCTGCTGGAGAAGCTTGCAGGCGTCTTCTGCTGCTTGTTGCTGTTGCTCTTCATTGAAGGCTGAGATTGTGTATATCCTATCAAGGCTTCTTGAGGGATCAAGGTTGTTCGCCTTGAGAAGATTGACGATTAACTTGAGGTCAAGCAGCATCTGCTCTTGACGGTAGTTCCCGGAGTTGATGAATACAGCTTTGCCGTTGAAACCAAACTTGTCGTGTGGGAGGAGGCTGTTGCATAGGATACAGTAGAGCAGATAGTCTACGTCGCTTTCATTATCTCCATAGAGGACGTAGAAGAATCCTTGTTCTATCCCGCCTCCTAGGAGGCTGTCAAAGTCCACGTTTCCAGTCGTTAGTTTTGGCTTCGCCTCGCTCTCTCTTAGGAGTTCGAGTGCATTGCAAAAGTTTACAGCTTTCAAGGGAGGATACCCTCTACAGTTCTGGGGATGAAGTGTAGCTTCCCGTTTGCTTCGACTACGGGACCTGTTGCCTTGATAGTCTTTCCAAGAAGCTTCTCTCTAACGTCATTGAGCAGTAGTCGTCTAGCATCGATCTTCCTCGCTGAGTCTTGGCTTAGAGCAAGCGGATAGTCTCCTATAGTGAAACCTCGGAGCGCCTCTTCAAGAAGTGATTTAACCCTCTGTCTCAGGCTGGCCTTCTTATATTCGATGAACCGCTGAACCGATGAGCGGACGGGAATGCTGTGCTGGTCTAGAAATACGCATGAAGGCGGATAGGTGAGCTCAAGGTCGAATCTATATGGCTTAACTACGATTAACGGCTTCTCTTCTGGCCGAACCTGTAGATTATGAATCTTCTTCCAGAACTCAGGGAGAGGGAGATTGTATCCTGGAACGATAAATTCTCCTGCCTTCTTGAAGACTAGATCTATGACATATGCCATCTGGCCTTCGGGTGAGAGGATGATATTCCTTCGATAGTTCAATATTGAGTTGCGAATTGAGCGGACCGATGCACCTCTGCCTCTTCGCCAGCGAATATACTCTAGCAAGCTTTGGAAGATCTCACATGCAGGGAGAGTGCCCAAAATTATTCGCTTTCCATCCTCAGAGAAGGATAGGTTTGTTTTGAATCCCAAGTAGACTTTTGCTCTCTCCGTGTAGTAGAGCTCTATCGGTTCTTCGAGGAGTTGGATTCCATGCAGCTTAGGAAGTTTTGTGAGTTCATGAACCTTGGCGTCTAAAAGCTTCCCTGCAAGCCTTAGGAGAACTCTTCTATCCTCAACTCTGGTGAGATCGAGTTCCCGCAGTCTAGTTGAGAAGACGGATTCAAGCGTGATGTTGTTTGGATAGTAGATTCGTGCCTCATTGAGGTCGACTACTACTGGGCTTCTAGCTGACCGAAACTCGTCTAGGTTATCGGCGAGCGCTTCATTAATAGAGATCTGCTCAGGGAGCTGAAGTGAGAAAGATTCGAGTTTGAACTCGGAACTGTAGCTTTCGGATTGACTGGTTGAAAGCTGGAGGAGTTCAGCGATAGGCCGTCCGAGTATTTTGCATGTTAGATACTGGGACAGGATTATGTTGATCGAGCTTGTTCTGTCTGAGAGTCTACCTGAGATTCTGGCAGCCCAGTGGAGGCCTTCAGAGTGCCCTTGAGGGCATTGTCCTTCGAAGGCTACCCTTCCGCATTTATCGCATCTCTGAATTAGGCCTGAGCTCGAATTGATCTGAGAGATTATGCCTTGAAGTGTTACCTTACAGTTGCCGAGAGGCTTCTTGATGTCGGCTATAGTTGGATTCCAGAAATACTGTCTGGGATCTTCATCGGGTAAGTATGTTATCTTTGCGTATTCGGACAGGATCAAGAGTTGGCTCTTATCTTCAAATTCATGTACATACGTACCTTTGAACTCGAAGACGCCGTCCTTGAAGAAGGATGGGTAGGGCTTGTAGCAGATGAATGGAAGTCTAAATGTGAAGTCTTCTGCTATTCCGAATAGGTAACGGCGGCTTCCAAGCTCATCCTCCTTCTGTCTCGCCTTGACAATTACAACCCTAACTATGGTTTTGACGTATTGTTTGGATGGCAGGTCTGCCAACGTGCATACTGGATATTGCAGTTGATATGGCGGCTTGACAGATTCGAATGCAGGGAGCGTCTTCGATCTATAGAAGCGCAAATTCGACCCCGCGGTCTACAGGGACTTTGAGAGGGCGGCTACTCTTCTTTCCCGCCGTTCTTCTCTTTGATTTGAACGTCTTCGACGCCTTTTTCTGTGATCGCGAAGAATGCTTCGGAGTCGCTTGGTAGGCATGGGGAGTCTGTGATCTTAGCCATCCTCATGTTCCCTTTACTCTTCCGCAATAGGACTCTATGTGTGGATGCGTGTGCTAGCACATTTCCTCCGGCGGGTCTATTTGGGTCTCCGAAGAATGTTGCCGGGTTTGCTTGGACTTGGTTTGTAACGACCACTGCTAGGTTGAGTATCTCTGCTAGGCGGAGAAGCTTGTGTAAGTGGTTGTTGAGCTTCTGCTGGCGTTCACTCAGATTCTCCCTCCCAACATAATCCGCTCTCCAATGGGAGGTTATCGAGTCGACCACGACTAGCTTCACATTCTCTTCTTGGCATAGCTTGAATGCATGGTCGACGATGAGCGTTTGATGGTCGCTGTTATAGCAACGAGCATAGACAATGTTCTCTAGGATCTTCTCCGGTTCAACGCCGATAGCTTGAGCCATCTGATACACTCTTTGAGGCGAGAATGTTCCTTCAGTATCCACGAATAGGGCTCTGCCGTTCAAGCCTCCGCTCTCAAACGGCAACTGAACCATTATGCTGAGCTTCATGCAGAGTTGACTTTTGCCAGATGAGTATTCTCCCCAATATTCTGTCATTGCCTGCGTTTCTATTCCTCCGCCTAGCAGTTCGTTCAAGGATTTGCATCCTGTGCTTATCTTCATCATGCTCTGTCTTCTGTTCCAAAGTTCTTTTGCGGTGATGAAGTCTATCTTGATCAACTGTCGTGCTGCTTCAGCTATTTTCGCGGCTGTGTCGAATGATATGCCGGATTTCTCCATCAGTTCCTTGGTAGGTGCTACAGCTATCGACTCAACCGAATAGAAACCTGCATCCTCCAGCTTTGAAGCAGTAGCTGGGCCGATGCCTTCTATATCCTTAAGCTCGTATTTCTCAGCCAAATCTTCCACCTAATTTCAGCTCGCATGTACAGGTTCAAGCCGAGAGACGCTATTTAAGTGATGGAGCCACTCCTTCTCAGTCAGAGGGATAGGTGAAAGTAATCTCGTACTTGAAAGAGAAATGAGGGCAAGGAGTTCTGTGAAAGGCATCGTTAATCAGAAACGGTAGAGCCTGGAAATTCCTCCAATTTTAGATCTCGTCTCCCGATCATTCTTGAACGACGGAAAAAGAGGGACTTGCGGGGGATATCGCCACGTCGCGCTGGATTCAAATCCCACCCCTGCGCCACTCCTTAGTAACGCCTGAAACAACTTTGAAGCGGAAGTAGCAGTCGATGAGACTCTCCGTAATAGTCAGCACTGCGTTGCTTGTTCCGGCTCTGGTATGGTTGGTCATTGGAACATATGCTCTCTTGCACAATGGTTTCTACAGCTACTCCTCTCTGTTCCCATTACCTTTCAAAATGCACTCATTGTCGCTTCTGAACGTCAGCATATTCTATCTCGTCACGTTCCTACGAGTCACGCCTCGTGAGCCGATGAGAAATTTCTTGATAGTGTGTTCAATGCTCTTCCTATTCAACGCCGTGTATGAGCTTGTGTTCGCGGTCTTCTACGATCCGAGGGGTTTAATTGTCGCTCTTCCTCTTGCCCTGGGCGGTGGCATCTTGGTGCTCCTACTGAACCGAAAATTCAAGTTTCTAACCCGAGACAAGACGAAGATCCCTATTGCCGTGCTGTGCTTCTCTTGTTTCCTTGTGCTGATGCTTACGCTCTATGAGTCAGGCTTTTTCGAACACCTGCGTCTGTATCTTAGTGGACATACGGCAATCGATCCACACAATCCATTGTGGATTCTCTCAAAGATCATCGCTCTATGGATGTTATTTCCACTTCTCAATCTTTCGAAAGCCGGATTTATGTCACGGATATTTTGCTATTAGGGATTTACTACGAAGAACTATTGAATCATCAGAATCTTCTTGCAGGAAATGTGCCCATTGAATCTTCTAATGAATCTAGGGCATCTACCGCATTCTGTCACTAGGATAGGCTGATTATCTTCTGAGCATGTTACAGCCTCTATGTTAAGGATTCTGTATTTGGGCGGTTCAGGATTCTTTCCATGCAGTTTAAGGAAGTCTTCTAGGGTCAGTTCTGGGCTGAAAACATCCTCAACGTCTACTACGAGCCTAATTGATCTAATGGGAGTGTACACGAAGTTTTCAGCTTTAGCTAACATATCTCTCAGGCTCTCTTCCTCTTTTCGATAGGATGTCCAGCCAAGCATTGTCTCTGAAGAAAGAAGGAAGACTATCCGGTATCTTTTCAATCTTCTCGGTCTTCGCTGCCTCACCAAAGGTCGGTCGAATTGATTTCAGCTGCGAAATCTCAAACTTTAATGTCTGAACGGTTTGTTCAAGCTGGCTTATTCGGCTCACAAGTTGCTCGATGGCGAGGTTTTCTTGATAATTTGAGGAATCCTTATGTTCAAAGATTTTAGGTGCAATAACCTCGTCTATAATCTTCTCATCGTATATTATCAGTCCAAGGCCTTGTCCTTGAATTATAGCTCCATCGATTATAGATGCATATATCTTTGGTAGAGCTAGGTACACTTTGTTTGCCGTTTTCCTGAACGTTGTGGAGTTGAGTATAAGGTTTAGGATAGCGTTTCTCTCTTGAAGCTCCTCTCTTGAAGGCACCTTAACAAAGACTTTGTAGCCGTTTCCTTCCTGAAATGAGAGGTTCGGTTTAGTTTCCAATGAGTCGTCAATCGGAAGAGGCTGCATTCCTTTAGACATTAGATATGATTTCAGCTTTTCTTCAGTTGAGCTAATCATGAAGCTTGAGCCACCCTTCCATTCTCTCCCAGTTCCAAGCGTAGTCATCGGGAACTGCGTAGCCGTAGATTATGCAACCGTGCCATACGGAAAGCTGAGGTGACTTTGTCATCGTGACCTTGACATTCGTTATTCCCTTCTCCTTCAGCAGCAGCTTGATCTTTGTAGTCGAATCTGTAGCGATTCCTTCTAGCTTCTCCGGGAGGTTCCAGCTGAAGTTTCCGCCTGAAAGCACGATCTCTCTATATAGGTGAGGCTGGAGTTCAATAGGGCATCGTTCTACCGACTGTACGATTGCTTCTCCGAAATCCAGCATCCCTCTGAAAGTGGTGTCGCCGATCTTAACGTCCTTCGGCTTACGCATTCCTCTAGTGAAGTAGCTTTGAAACATTTGATGATTCGGGTTGAAGACGTATTCTCCTATTAAGAAACGCATCCAAGAGTTCTCTTGGAAGTCTACAGCGATCCTCGTACCGGGAACTTTCAACTTCGCTTTGAACTTCTCAGGGTTCTTCTTCGCGGCTTCCATAGCCTCCTCCAGCCTGATCGGTATCAACCCTATGCTCTCTTTGACTCTTCTCACGAAGGCTTCCTGCTGCACCAAGTCCCCGTAGCCTAGGTCCTTCAGTATCTCCGCTGTTAGGGCGTTGGCGTCTCCTCCTCCCCTATTTATGGCTAGAACCGCATTCCCTATCGGGTATCTTGAGATGGGGCAGAGTTGAGAGTTCCCATGGCCGCTCTCGATGACTACACATGTAGTTATGCCGTGCCCAATAGCGACAGCGAATGGTTGAGGAATAATCGTTGCAGCCTTCACCAATCTCTCTTGTTCATTGATCTGACGGTAGATCTCAAAGAGTTTCTCATACATGTACTTCGGAGATACCGATGAAAGAGAGGCTACGACATAGAAGCCTTCAAAATCTTTTTCTTGAGGCTTGAAAGCGTTCAGTCCATACCTCGATATTTCGTAGACCACTTGCCAAGCGCGTTCATCATTCTTCTCTATGACACCGTTTCTCATCGGATAGATTAGTCTTGTTGATAGATCTTCGCTTGCTTGAAGATACAGTGGAAGCTCTTCTCCAACGATAACGTCCTTCGGCTTCTCAAACGCTTTAAACATAACAGATTCCTTGTCTGGGAAGTATCCTCTATTCTCGATTATCCTAGGGTTTTCTTTGCATGCGATCGGACCATACTTGTAGTCGCTCGTGCCATAATCGATGCCGAATGTGTATCTTCCCTTATACTCTGTCAAGTCCTGTTCCTCCTTTCGATTATCAGCTTCTTGTCATCGATGCGGACGATAACCTCTTGGTCGGGTTTGAATGGGAAGCTTGAGTCTTTCACAACGTCAGCTGGGATATAGATGACCCCTGTGCTTCCTTTGCTCGGAATGATGAACTTCGTTTTGCCTTCAAGCATCTACAGACCCACCAGATGAATTCCAATGTAATTGGCAGTGGAGTTTACAGTATATAAGAAGTGGAGCCTCTTCTTTCCAGAGAGAGGGTCGAGTGAAAGTATTCATCGCAGAGGAGGATTATCGACCTATAAAAGCCTAGCTTTCTCCACGAACTCGATCCACTGTTTCGTTATAGGATTGTTCCTATTCAAGACGTACAGACGCGTAGCCCCGTATGTTTTCTCGTTGATCAAACCAGCCTCGACGAGCAAAGCAAGATTATACCTTACGGAATCTTTTTTCAGCCTGCTGAATTTAGCGATCTTGTATGGTGTCAGCTCCTCGTCTAGATCGGCTAATACTGTAGGAATCTTGAGTCGAGCATAGCTTCCGAGAACCTTTAGGATTTTCTCTTTCTCATACATGTTGTCTACTTCCACTTTGGAGGTCGACCAAGAACTTCTCTAATACTTCTGCCTTGACGTACGGTAGCTCTATCCTGAATTTCTCGTCGATGTTGACGATGCCGAGGATTTGTAGGTTCTTTAGCAATGCATGGAGTAGAACTCTTCCTACGGGCTTGACCTCGTATTCCTCGCATACAGCCTTATACATTGTCTCTAACTGAACGAGTGGAACGAATACGGCTTCCTTCTCCTTTTTTAGACATCGTGCAAGTGAAAGCAGAATATACTTTTCTTCGTCCCTTCTCAGCGCTATATCTTCATCTCTCAGCCTAGGATCAGTCCTTCCCTGCGCTTCTCCTACATGCTCTGGCAGAATGAAGCGGGATTCTTCTCTGTCCGCCATCATGCCAGCAACGTATAGGAGCGATATCGCATATCTTGCGTCGCCATGCCCGTAGGTGGCTGCGTTCCTTGCCATAAAATCAGTTATTTCTTCGCTTACAGCATCTTCAACGAAAGCTTCATCGACCCGGTCCGCGATTATGTCTTTCAACTGTTCTTCTCGGTATGGTGGAAACTCTATTCTCTCCTGCGGCCTGAACCGGCTAAGCGTTTCCGGCCTCATCACCTCCATGAAGCTGTGGTCTCTCGCGATGAACATGAAGTTTATTCTCTGAGGTACTCCTGTTACTCCGTCGGTCAGCCTAGTGAGTTCATAGACTATGTCCTCGCCAGTTGTTCGAATGTAGTAGTCGATTTCATCTAAAGTCAATATCAGCAAGGTGTTGTGCTCGTTGAGATAGTCCCAAAGGGAGTGTAGCATCTCGGTTGGGCCGTACCCTCGAGTTGGAAGCTTCGGGGCAGCCTGCTGAGTTATGGCTTGAGCTAAACCGAATTTTCCTCCGACGGTTCTGCAGTTGACATGAGCATATCTTAGAGCTAAACCCTTGCTCTTAGCGGTTTTTTCTAAAGTGTCTCCGACCCTTCGAGCAGTGGCAGTCTTTCCAGTTCCAGTCTCGCCTGTAATGAGAATCCTTTGACTTGAGGCGCCTGGACTGTCGAGAATAATGTTGAGCATTTTAACAAGGTAGTCTATTTCGTCTTCTCTATGGGGAAGACGTGATGGAACATATTCGAAACTAAGCTTCTCAATCCCATCGGGCTTGAAGATGGATCTTTTTGCTCTGCTCATCGGCTTCTCCAATAACTACATGATCTCTGAATAACTAAATATCTGCTCTATATCGGTGATCGCGAGCACAAAGGCTTTTGAGCTGACGAATCGAATACAGATTGGTGGTTGAGTTTGGAGGCTAAGCTTGCTGACTTCCTTAAGTCAGGTAAGGATTGGGAGAGGAAGCCTACGTCCGTTCCAGGAGTCTTCGTGCTTAAGATGCCCCCATTCAAGGGTAGCCCTGTTAGGTTGGCTGTTGAGTTGAACCCGGTTGATGAAGCTGGTAGGCCTACGAGGAAGAGAGGTGTTCTCTTAAGGTCCTCCGGGGAGTTGGCTGAGTACAAGAGCTTGCTGGAAGACGAGAGGCTTGTATCCCTGCTCAAGAATATCGATAGCTTAAGCCCGAAGCCTGTGAAGAAGGAAGAGCGTAAACCCGAGATAATTGAGATTTAGTCGGCTGAACTATCTGATGTCGCTTGAAAAGTACTTCGAGCAAAGATACGTTGGAGCGCCTCTAGTTTGGCCTAACAAGGTTGAGGCTAGATTATATCAACAAGCCATCGCGGAGAAGGCTTGCAAGAAGAATACGCTTGTAGTTCTGCCGACCGCTTTAGGCAAGACGATAATCTCAGCATTGGCGGCAGCCCATTTCCTCTACAATCATAAGCAGATGCGAGTACTAGTTATGGCTCCAACAAGGCCTCTCGTTCTACAGCATCGAGAGACCTACATGAGCATCCTGCAGCTTTCAGATGAAGATGCTGTGGCATTGACAGGGAAGACCCCTTCAGTATATAGGAAGCAGATCTGGGATGGGAAGGCTCCAATCATATTTGCGACGCCTCAAGTCGTCAAGAACGACCTTGAGAGCGGAATCCTCTCACTGAAGGCCTTCAGCCTCCTCGTCTTCGATGAATGCCACAGAGCCAGGAAGGAGTATGCGTACACCGATGTCGCGAAGAAGTATGTTGTGGAAGCACCATGGCCTATCACACTTGGAATGACAGCAAGCCCAGGCGCAGACAAGAAGAAGATAGGGGAGATATGTGAGGCACTTTTCATCGAGCAGATTGAGTACAGATCAGAAGAAGATCCGGATGTGGTTCCCTACATCAATCCAGTCGAGGTTGAATGGAAGTACGTCGATCTACCAAGCGAGTATAGGGAGCTTAGCCGAATAATCCGGTCCATGCTGAACGACCGATTGAATTGGCTCAATCGAATAGGAGTCATCCATAGGAGACCCGAATACATAACTAGGAGAGACCTCCTCGAGGCTGGAGAGGAGCTTAGATACAGATTAGAAGAGACGATCGAGGAGGAGAGAGGTCCAATCTACAGCGCTATAGTAACGCAGTCCGCCTCTCTAACACTATTCCACGCACTGGAACTCTTGGAGACTCAAGGAATACCCACACTCACATCCTTCCTGGATAGAATGGAGCAGGAGAGCGAAGAGAAGAAAAGCTACAAGACGATAATAAACGATCCACAATACATTCAGCTCAAGAGGCTCCTCAACCAGAACATGAAGTTGGAGCATCCGAAGACGCCTCTTCTAAAAGGGGAGATTGAGAATCAGCTTAAGCAGCATCCGAACTCGAAGGTTCTTGTCTTCACACAGTACAGGGACACAGCCTCACATCTCGTCAATCGACTTAGAGAAAATGGTCGACTGTCGGTTGAAAGATTCGTCGGTCAAGCCTCTAAGCAGGACGATCCGGGATTGAGTCAAGACGAGCAGGCTGAGATACTTAGAGGTTTCCGAGATGGAGGCACAAACGCCCTTGTGGCAACATGCATTGCGGAGGAAGGTTTGGACATACCAGCCGTAGACCTAGTCGTCTTCTATGAGCCGATACCGAGCGAGATCAGGTACATACAGAGGAAGGGAAGAACTGGAAGAAAGACAGCTGGAAAAGCTGTGATCCTGGCTGCTAACGATACATTCGACATAGCATACCTCTACGCGAGCAGGCGTAGAGTCGAAAGGATGAGGAAGATTACAGCAAGCCTCAACCAGGAATTGAATCCACTGATGAGGCTTGGACCCAAACCGGAGCCAAATCCACTCACAATAGAGGAAATAGCGGAGATAGAGAAGCATGCGAAGATAACCCGTCTCGAACCGCAACTCATCAAGCCCGAAGAGGAGAAGGTTAAACAGTTTCTAAGGAATGTGGATAAAGCTTCAAGATATATATGGATGAAAGCCATGAAGGCTGGAAGCCAAGGGCTTCTCATAGAGGACCTAGCAGACCAGATTGCTGAAGAGGGCGTAACACCAGCCATCCTCAAGGCTGCTGTGGAGAAGCTTCAAGACTTAGGGCAGCTGCAGAGGATCAGGTGGGATCGCATAGCTACTGTACCGAGCAAGCCAACTCTAGAGAAAGACACGTACGACATCTTGGTGGAGAAGATCTATCCAGGCAAGGCTGTGGCCCTGATAAACGATAAGTGGAGAGCTAGAATAACGCCTCAAGACTTCGAAGGTCCGCCGGGCTTAATCAAGAAGGACGCGAGGTTCAAGGCTAGAGGCACATTATACCATGACGGCAACACATTATGCTTCAGAGTCCGAGAAGTCATCCAACTCCTATCATAAAGGGAGTGAAGTTACTCTGAAGCTTGCTCCTTTGGTATTATAAATTTGCTCGCCTTTCCAGCGCTGAAGTAGTGGCCTCCAGCAAGCTTCACAACTTCAGAGATCGCTGCGAAAGCCTTCCTACCTAAGTAGGCTTTAGGCTTAATAGTGTAAGCCTTCGATGTCTCACCGAACTCCAGCATCTCAATCTCACCTGCCGTGAACAACCGCTTAACCTCATCGAGGCTCGAAGGAGGCTCCGGAGCCAGTGAAGCAGCGGATTCACCTGAAAGATCTATGATAGCTCCACACTTCGGACAGGCAATTCTACGTGGAACCGGGCGACCTCTCGCATACGAGCTGACCAATTCCACATCCCTCCCGAAACCTTGTAAGGTGAGCTCACGAACTCAAGATCTATATCACATAATCAACTGGGCCAGACTCGTCATCGCTCACCGTGAAGGCTACGCCATAATCGAGACAAAAACCTTTCTAGACAAGCGCGAGTTCAAAGAATTTCCTTGGTACCCGAAAATATGTCTCAAACATTACACAAGCCAGAAACCAGCGGTGACATAAATCTTAAATATCGTTGACTTCAACTGTACCAGCAATTCCACGCGTTTTGCAGGGATCATGTTGGGAAAGTTTAGGTTGGTTTTGCTGGGCAATCCTGAAGATGTTCAAGTGAGATTCGTGGAGAAACTTGATTTCGAGGAGATAGGGAAGATCCTGCAGAACGAGAATACTCTCGGAATAATAATCTCTAAAGAATAGCAGCGCTTCGAACTATCTTTTATTAAGGCTTGAACTTTCAGAACTTGGTTTCCTAGAAATCGTTGGCCATTACGCCTTTCATAACGTAGCTCTCCACTTCACGTAAAATAAGTTTGACGAAGGATTGTTCACCGAGTATTGCTTGCTGAAACACCGGACAGCCCCAGAAACCGCACATCATAGATTAACTCGTCTCTTTTTGATTTTCCTAAGAAAACAGCCTTTCCCGAGCGTTCAGCTGGGTAACCATCATGGTTTGCCGTTTTTTCAGGGGCAGGGCGCTATCTAGTGCACTAGCGAAACAGGCGCGAATCAGAAGATGCGCGCTCTTTAGTGCACAAGAACAATACGGTTAAATCCGATCACTCCATCATTCTCGAAACATGGGATTTAAGCCTCCTTGGGATCCGGGACGCCTCACCCAGAAAAGCGATTGGCCCGACATGTTCAGAAGCTTAAGTTTCACGGAGAAACAGGCTAAAGTTTCAGTGGCCATTCTGAACTTCATTAAGGCGAAAGGTCAATCGATCGATTTCTATCCACTGTCTAAGCATGGGAGCTCATCAAAATTCTGGCCGAACCGCTTTGTAAGCGCTTATGCGATTCGAAGGCTCTTCGAGAAACTTGACCGCGAAAGTATCTGTAGCTATCGGTACGCGTGGGATGTGCTCCGATGTCTTGTCAAATGTGGATTCGTTGAGGCAGATGTGTCAGCGACGGTTCAAGGAAGAAGAGTGCGCGGATACTGCTTCAGCAACAGATCCATGCGGTACTTTGCCAATATGGCGCGTCTCATGCCGAAACTCTGGACAGGTGGATGAACAAATTGAACGGAAAGATTAGAACCGCCGCTATTCTTGCTTTTCTGGTGCTTATGTTCGCATCGTCTATTCAGATGGTTAGTGCAATTGGTGCTCACTATGAGCTCGACAAGCCTTACTATCATCCAGGCGATACAGGAAAGCTTCTACTCGTCTGTAACAATGATGAATCATATGATTATACAATTCTGCGGGCAGAAATGAACATCGATGGCATCGGCACATTCAAATGGGATATGTCAGCCTTCCCAAATGGCTACGAATGGAAGAGAGGTCAGACAGTAAACATCGAAATATACTTCAGGATGCCAGCTGACGCACAGCCACGCGTGTATAGATACACGTGGCTCATTGAGAGAGTACCTGGACCACTCATCACATTCGAGGGGAGGCTTGAAGTTTGTGCAGTAGGCGAGGAGCCAAGCCAAAGCCAGTTTCCATTGCCATTAGTATTAATCGCTGTTCCAATCCTCGCATTGGCGGTCGTTGTCTTCAGACGGAAAAGGGGACGAAGGACGAAATTTTCAGCCGCTCCCCCTCCGTCACTCGCCTGTCCACATTGCAGCAGAGACCTCTCAACACTACCACGAGACATCAGGAATTGCCCGTATTGTGGAAAAGCAGTTTCAACTCCAAGTATCGAAGCCAAACCAGCCGTCAAAGTTGAGCTCCCAGCAGAGATAAAGAGGATTAGAAGATACACCAAGATGACGGCTTTGTTTGGGATACTGGTCGCCGTGTCATTCTTCATTCTCATATTTCTCTGTGGATTAGGGTTAGGCCGCTCAGACCTCCCGGCGTTTCCTATTTTGCGCGCGTTTGGAGAGAAATATGCATCTGCTCTGTGGTCTCTTGTTTTTCTAGGCATCCTGCTAGCAATCTTCAGCAGGATAATACAAACCAATGCAGGTACAACTAGATTTTGGAGGAGGAGGGTTGCCGGCAAACTCACAGTAGTTTCGGCGATAGCACTACAGATATACGGCGGCAGCAACCTCGCGAACACCGCCTATTACCCTGCTAAAAGCCTTCCCTACCAAATAGGGAAAGCGTTGCTGTCTTACGTAACTCCGGTACTCCTAGTTTTGGGGATCATTGTGTATGCAATCGCAAAACTTGCTGAGAAGAAAGAGAAAATTTGACGGCGTGAGTTCCTTGTCAGAGGATGCGATAAAAGCTAGGTTTCAATCGGAGTTTGGCGTTCCAGTAGATGTAGAGCTTTCATTCTTTGCACGCCACCCAAAGCTCGTATCATCCATTTTTGCGTGGGCTATAATGTTTGGCTCGCTTTTTGCTGTTTGCGTGGTTCTCGGTGTCGTCGTAGCGTTCAAGGATTTCTTTGCAGCCGTAGGACTTCAAGAAGCGGACGCGGTCGCCATAATCGCAACAGCGGTTATAACGGTCGGCATATTCGGCTTTTTCATGGTATTCCGAAAAGGGATGCTTCGCGGCACAGCCAAGTTTGCTCCTGAGGGAGCTGTAGAGTTGCTGAAACCTTTCAAGAGGGAGATCCTCGCGATTAGTATAAAGAATAAGATCGCCACCGTAAGGTTGAAGCACCCTTCGACGAAAAGGATTGATGTTCTCTCCGTCTATCTAAAGAAGCCGTTGATGCGGTTCTGTGTGAACCTCTACTCGACCAAACCTGTTGATAAAACGAGGGTCAAAACGGCGGCGGAGGAATTGAAGCGGCAAGGATGGAAAAAATTCGCCCTCCAGCTCAAACAGGAAGGAGTAATAGAGTTAGAGTTTTCAGGGATGGAGGCAGGTTCTCCTCTTAACCAAATCCTGCCGAAGATAATGGAGATGACCGGTGTATGGGAGGCTTTCGGTTTTTAAGTACTGAAGAATACTTGGATGTTTGGGCGGCGTGAATATGCGGTCAAGCTTTAGACTTTTTGCGCTTATGGTTTTAGTCGCGGTACTGGCTCTGTCTTCAGTGCAGAGCACATTCGCCGTATCCATCTCAACTTCGCTGTTGACGGCGACACCTATCCCATCGGACAATGAGTATTTCGATTGGATGCTTGAGACCGATCACTTCAAAATCTATTTCCATTCCTCGGACGCGGAGTTTGCAGGCAGCCTAATCAGTACTGGGGAGAATGTCTTTTCAACCCTCTTGAAGGTGTATGGAGGCGCACCGCCCAACAAGACGGCTGTGTATCTATTTCTCAATTTTGAGGAGGCGAAGAAACTAGGCTCCTCCCCATCCTTCATCGACCCCAGCTCTTCCTTTGGAGGGTTTGATACATCTGGGCCTCTAGGCGAAGGGGTCAAACTGTACTTTCCCGAGAAGGATAAGGCGTTGAGCCCAATGACGGAGAGCTTCATGAAGTTCACGATGGCTCATGAGGTTGGACACCGTTTCTTCTACTTCGTTTATCCAAACATCAGAG
>Ga0315280_10004119_pt1 | contig 21739 bp, 21 predicted proteins | sample YL17G06_40_MG_FD_203697 | JGI IMG/M metagenome (GOLD analysis project Ga0315280, IMG submission 203697) | Sediment microbial communities from Yellowstone Lake, YNP, Wyoming, USA - YL17G06_40 | ecosystem: Environmental > Aquatic > Freshwater > Lake > Sediment | place: USA: Wyoming | collected...
GGATCGTCAGAAAACTGATTTTCCACAGGTTAACCATCTTCAAACTTGCGTTCAAACCTTTTGATATTGGTCATAGAAAAACGAGGGACGGCAAGGAGCGCTACACAAGCGAAGAATATCGCTTGTGGGGTTCCGTTTGTCGTCAAAAGCTTTCAGCTTCCTCTTTTTTACCTGAAGAGCCTGATAAAATCGACGAAGAGGAAAGGACGCAATTTTTTGTTTGTAAAATTGCGTCCATTTCTATAGAATAATTTTTTTAATGAGAATAGACAGGGGATGAAGAATCCCAGAAAGGAGGATTTCATGAAAAAGTTTGTTTCTCTCAGTCTGTGTGCCTTATTTCTTTGCGCTCTCATCGCTGTGCCAGCCTTAGGCCAGACAGACAAAGAGACTAAAGAAATTCTAGCCAAGTATATCGAAGCCCAGGGAGGAGCCAAGGTCCTTGAAGCCATCAAGGACACTACCATCTCGGGCACTATGCAGATGGTCTCGATGGGGGTCAACGGCTCTGTTACCATGTACCAGAAAGAGCCCAACAAGATGCGGATTGATATCGAAGTCATGGGCATGGTCATCACCCAGGCCTTTGACGGCGAAGTTGCCTGGATGATCAACCCTCAAACAGGGGCGACAGAAACCCTGCCTGATAATTTTACCCAGGAATTCAAACGCCAAGCCTTGGGCAACGATGCCCTCCTCAACCCGGAAAAATACGGGATTACCTATGCCTTCAAGGGAAAGGAAAAAATTGAGGAAAAAGAGTATCTCGTGCTGGAACAGACCACATCTGACGGCCACAAAACCACTATCTATGTTGACCCGTCCACTTACCTGACTTACAAGACCAAAGGAACGAGTCTGGGCCAGGCCGGCGTTGAAGTCATGGCAGAAACGATTTTTGGCGATTATCAGAAAGTTGATGGAGCGGTCATCGCCCACTCCATGACGACATATCAGGATGGCCAGGAGTACGTGAAAATGACATTTACCAAGGTGGCCTTTAACTCGAACCTGGAAGATTCTTTCTTCAAGATGTCAAAATCGTCAACTAAGCTTCTGCTTCCTTGAGGACGCTGTAAGCGAGCCGGAGCGCCCGCAGGCCTTCTTCTCCGCTGACTTTTGACGTCTTTCCCAGGCGAATGCAGTCAAGGAAATTGCTGAGCTCTTTCTTGAGCGGCTCCTCTTTCTGGATTCGCAGCGTTTTAATATCTGTCTGGCGGCCATCCAGCGGAAAGACCTTCACTTCCTGGTCGATATAATCAACCGAATAATAAACCGTCGGCTCGAATATCCGCAGCTTTCTGACTTTCCCCTGATGAACACGGCTGGCCGTCAGTGTAGCCACGCAGCCTGATTTAAACTCCAGACGCGCGTTGGCGATGTCGATCTTCTCAGAAAGCACGTGAATCCCCGAGGCGCGAATCACGTTCACTTCATCTTTGATCATGGCCATGATGATGTCGAGGTCGTGAATCATCAAATCAAGGACCACATCGATGTCCAGAGAGCGGGCAGAAAATGACCCCAGCCGCTGGACCTCGATAAACCTTGGCTCTCGAATCATATTCTCGACGGCTTCCACGGCCGGGTTGAATCTCTCCAAATGGCCAACTTGAAGGATGAGCCCATTCTTTTTGGCCTCCTCGACGAGCTGTTCTGCCTGTTCGACTTTTTCTGTGATCGGTTTCTCCACCAGGACTGACTTCCCTCTGCGGAGGAGGTTCACAGAAATAGAAAAGTGCTCAGAAGTCGGTGTGGCGACAATAGCGGCATCAATTTCATCCAGCATATCTTCATAATTTTGGCAGTAACCGACGCCGTGCCTATTCCCAATCTGCATAGCTTTCTTCAAATCGATGTCCGCAACTCCTTTGAGTTCTGCTTCTTCCAAATAAGAAAGAATTCGGGCATGTTGCATGCCCAAATAACCTACTCCTATGATTCCGACTCTGACTTTATCCATCGCCTTCCTCCAAGGACATTCTTTTCCAGTCTTTGTCCGGCCTTTTTTTCTTACAATTTCCGGACCACTATGGCAATTCCATGGGCATTAGCCAGGGAGACGGCTTCCTCCTTTTGGAAAAATGCGACTTGAGAAGCTTCGAGGCCGAGTGCAGCTCCTCCTGCCCTGATAAGGCTTTTGAGGGTGTCAAGTCCAACCGCAGGGACATCCAGCCTCAGGTCCTGAGATGTCCTGGCCGCTTTCACAGCCACAAATCCCCTGCCTGCCAGCTTGCCGCCTCTTCGAATGGTTTGATCCGTCGCTTCCATACCCTCCACAGCCACCACAGCTTTGCTTTTGACAATAAGCGTCTGCCCGATATCCAAATCGGCGAGGCGTCTGGCCAGCTTGAGTCCGAAATCGATATCCTCCAGGAGTGCGGGCGAAGGCTGGCCCTTCGTAAGAACGCCTTCTTCGCAGAAATGGGACTTCAAAATTGAAAAAGGGCTGACGACCTGGAGGCCTTCCGCTTCCAGGAAATCAACAACCGCCTTTAAAAGGATCGTCGGAGATTTTTCTTTGATGCTTTCTAAAAAGCGCCAGGAAACAGCGTCAAAATTTTCCTTTCGAAAAACAGAACTGTAGCGAACTTTCCCGGCCATCATAACTTCGCGGACCCGGTGCTTCTTGAAAAAAGAGATAGCCTTGGCCGCTTCTCCGGGCTTAAACCAATCGAGGACGTCTGCTCCCTTCTTCAGGCGAAGGCCTGCTTCTCCCCTAATTCCAGCCACAACACAGGAGAAACCGCTTCGATGCATCTCGGAAATAGTCAAAGGGACATATCTCCCCGACCCCGCTATAATTCCGATTCGTCTTCCCATTGCGGCGACGCCTTCTTGATAATTCCTCTCCTGGAAGTTTGGATGAACTTAATAATCTCCTCATTATCTTCATGGGGAGGCACGATCGTCCTGATTTTTTCGATGGCCTGGGTCGTGTTCAAATCTGAATAGAAAATAATCTTAAAGATTTCCTTAAGGGCGCTGATGCGCTCTCGGCTGAATCCTCTTCGGCGCAAGCCGATTGTGTTCAGGCCATAAAAAAGCACCGGTCTCATGCCTGCTACCCGGCAGAACGGAAGGACATCTTGGATGACAACCGTGAACCCGCCGACAAAAGCATGTTTGCCAATCCGGCAGAACTGGTGGACGGCGCTAAAAGCACTGACCGTGGCGAAATCATCCACGCTGACATGGCCGCCTAAAGTGGCCGCGTTAGTTAAAATGGTCCCGTTGCCTATGCGGCAATCGTGGGCGATATGGGAATAGGCCATGAAATAATTATCGCAGCCAATCAGGGTCTCCCCTCCGCCTTTTTCTGTGCCCCGGTGGACAGTGATGAATTCGCGGAAAATATTCCGGTCCCCAATCTTGACCCAGGTTTCTTCTTGTCCGTAGCCAACGTCCTGGGGTTCAGTCCCGATGACAGAGAATGGAGAGAACTGGCAGTCCTCGCCTATCTCAACGCATCCATCGATATAAATGTTGGCCGAAAGCCTCGTGTTTTTATGAATTGTGACTTTTTCACCGATAAAACACTGGGGCCCGACGAAGACCCCTGCCTCGAGCCGGGCCTTGGGGTGCACATTGGAGGTCGGGTGGATGATGACCTCATTTCTTCTCATGCAGTTCCTCAAGTTCAAGGACAGAGGCAAAGATGTCACCTTCGACGGCAATCTCGCCGTCCACCAAGGCCCTTCCTCGGACATGGCAGAAACGGGGCCGGAACTTGATAATCTCCGCTTCCAGCCTCAACTGGTCTCCGGGAACAACGATTTTTCTGAACTTGGCATTTTGGATTTTGCTCAAAACGACAAGCTTCGTCCGGGGCTCGGGAAGAGTATGGTAAAGAAGAATGCCGCCCGCCTGGGCCACAGCTTCCACAATCAGGACTCCCGGCATGATTTTGAACTCGGGGAAATGCCCTTCAAAAAAAGATTCATTGGCCGTGACGTTCTTTATCGCCACGATGGATTTCCCCGGGTTGATTTCGAGAACCCGGTCAACCAAGAGGAAAGGGTAGCGATGAGGAAGAAATTTTAAAATGTCTTCGACTTTAATCACTTCAATTGATCGAGGAACTGATTATTTGGCAGGCGCGGTGGCCTTGCTGGCATCATATCTCTTGATGACCTCGGCCGTCATATCAATGGTGGGATTAAAATAGACGGCTCCGCTTTTGGCCAGGTCGAAAATAAGATCAATGCCCTTCTCCTTGCCCAGCTGCTCGATGATGGGAATAAGCTCACTCTGGATTTTATTGAAAAGCTTGATCTGAAGGTCCTGAAAATCGCGGTACGAATCCTCGGCCACCCGCTTTCTATCCGTGCGCTTCTTCTCCAGGTCGGCATTCATATTGTAGAGAGCTTCCTCGGACAGGGTGAGCCTCTGCGTATTCATCTTTGTCTCCAGTTGGCGGATTTCGTCGTCGAGCTTCGTCAAGGAGGCCTGATTGCTCTTGTCTCTTTCCTGCAGTCTGGCGATGACTCTTTTCCCTTCGACCGATTTCTCCAAGACTTCCTGGGAATTAATAACGCCAACTTTTTGGGCCTCCTGAGCCATGCTCAAAGAGATAGCAACGCCAAAAAGCAAGACGAGCAACAGGACGGTCATTCTCCCTTTCTTCATCATCTTTTTTCCTCCTAAAGAGAATTCAAAATTTTCTTTTTCTCTTAAAAAGTCGTGCCAATGGCGAACCGAAAATTGAAATTGCTGTCACTGGGGTAAATCCTGCGATTATTATAGGCAAAAATGAGCCTGAAGGGAACACGGAGCGCGGGGACAAAAATCCGGGCTTCCAGGCCGGTCGAAGTGTACATATCGCGGAAATTCAACTTCTGATTTTTATCCAAAGCGTTGCCCATGTCGTAAAAAAGGATAAGGTTTAAGGGGCCGCCGATCTGAAATTGGTATTCGGCGTTAAAAACAAAGGACTTCAATCCTCCGAGCATGGCTCCCTCGGCCGTCCGCGGCCCGATGGAATAAATATCATAGCCCCGAATATCCCTTTCTCCCCCGAGATAAAACCTTTCCCAGAACGGGACTTCCGCGCCTTTTCCCGACGAGACAAATTCATAGTTCAGGTGCAAGCCAAACACTTGGTGATAGAGCGTCGGGTGCCAGAAAGTCCACTCAAACTTGGGCTTGACAAAATCGACCTGGCCTCCGAGAGGACCGCCCGCGTACTTGACTGAGACCAAAAACATAGTGCCTCGGGTAGGAGTAAGAGGGCTATCGATTGTGGAGCGGTAAAGAGTGGGGATGAAGGCGCTGACCGCGTATTTTCCATAGCCATAGATTGAGCCGTAATACGGATCGGAATAAGAAGGCGAATAGTACTCATCCTGGTACGTTGACGGCTGGATATCGACCTTTTCGTAGCTGTAAGTGAGGTTTCCTCTCAAATATCCCTTGATCCTTGCGCCGAAGACAACATCAGCCCCCGTCCCTTTTCTGTCATAAAGGTAAGGGTAGATGATATATCGGTTATAGATATTGAAACCCAGGCTAATCGGATAATCAAGAAAATAGGGTTCGGTAAATCCGAAAACATAATTCCTGATTCTCTTCCCATACTGGGCGGTAATCTCCAAGTTTTCACCCGCTCCCAGGAAATTCACCGTCGAATAGCTCGCGGCAACAAAGAAACCTTCATAGCCGCTGAAGCCGGCCGTGAACTGGATATTGTTCCTCTGGAGCTCTTTGATGTTGACAGAGGCATCAATTTGAGTGGGGTCTTCGGGATTAGGCCTGATATCAGGCTCTTTCTCCAAATCCACCAGGCCTAACTGTTTAATCCTGAGCATGCTGTCCTTGAACAAAGCCAGGCTGAAACGATCGCCCTCCCGGAGCAGCATCTCCCTGCGGATAACTTTGTCTTTGGTATATGTGTTGCCCCGGAATTCGAGCCTGTGGAGATAGGCGACCTCGCCTTCATAAATGTCATAGGTGACATTGACACGCTTGTTCTTTGGGTCGAGGCTTTCGACGGGCATTACCTGGATATAAAGGTATCCTCCGTTGCGGTAAACCTCACCAATGGATTCAACACTTTTTTCTCTGACCTTGCTGCTGTAAATATCATTTTTCTTGAATTTGATTAGGCTTCTTATATACTGGGTGGAAATAGCCTTATTCCCTTCTACGGTCACATCTCCCACCATATACCGATATCCTGCGTTAACAGGGATGACAATTTTCATCATCTTTTGCTTCTTAAAGAAAATCGTCCTTCTGGTGATCTCCTCAAACTGGGGTTCGCCGACAGTGGCCTCCATATAGCCGTATTCCTGAAATTTCGCTTTGATCAGTCCTATTTCATCTCGAATCTTGTTTTCTTTGTAAACATCCTTGCCGGTGATCCAGGTGAGAACGCCGTGCGGCTTGTTCGACTTCATCGCCTCTCGAAGCGTGCTCTGAGGCAATTTTGGGTTCCCGACAAACTCGACCTCGCCCACGCGGACCTTGGGGCCTTCGTCAATCTTGAACAAAACATCGACTTCGTTTTTCGCCTTTTTGCTTGTCTCCACTTCAAGCTTAGCAGCATGAAGTCCTTTCTCTTGAAGGAGAGCCATGATGGTCTCTTTGACCTTCTGGACTTTGGCCGGGCTGTAGTAAGAATAGGGAAGGATGTATTCATCCTTCTCCTTCAGCTTGTTGACGATATCGTCTTCCTTCACTTTGTTGCCGGTCTTATAAGTGATGGTCTTGACCACGGGGTTCTCTTCGACGATGATCTTGATGATTTTTCCTGTCGTCCCGCCTTCTTCTTCCATGCGGATGTTGGAAAAAAAGCCAGTTGACCAAAGCACCCGAAAATCCTTCCGCAACATCTCATCGCTAAAATAATCACCTTCGCGGGAAGAAAGATAGTAAAGAATGGTCTCGCGCGTGACGCGATCGTTGCCGATGATTTCAATCTTCTCCACCCTGTCTTGGCCGGCTAAAAAGAGAGGGAGAAAGAGAGGAACGAAAAGCCAGACTAACTTCTTCATTTCTTTATCCTTATACCATAATGAATAATTTTTTTCAAAGCTCCCAGGCAGAAATTCACGGGGACGGTTCTTCAGCAGAACCATCCCCGTGATAAAAACTTCAGGATAGGCGAAAAAGTTTCAACTTTCCGGCTTCCATAACGTAAAGCTTCTGGCAGAACCGGGCTATTTTTTCGTTGTGCGTCACGATGATCGATGAGAGGTCCTTTTTCTGATGAAGCTCGCGGATGAGCCGCATGATGGCCTCGCCTGATTTCCAATCCAGATTTCCTGTCGGTTCATCGGCTAAAAGCAGCTTCGGCTCATTGACCAGAGCGCGGGCTATGGCCACCCTCTGCTGTTCTCCGCCTGAGAGCAGACCGGGCCTTTGATCGGCCTTGTCTTCCGGGAGGACTTCCTTAAGAATGCTCAATGCCTTTCTCTTCGCTTCTCGCTTGTCTATTCCCCTGATAAGAAGAGGAAGGAGGACATTCTCTAAAGCCGTGAACTCGGGAAGGAGATGGTAAAACTGGAAGACAAACCCGATATTCTCATTCCGAAGGCGAGCCTTCTCTCCCTCCTCCTTGGCATGGATATCCTCCCCCTCCAAGAGGATCGTCCCTTCAGAGGGTTTATCCAAAGCGCCGAGCAAATTGAGGAACGTCGTCTTCCCCACTCCAGAGGCGCCCATGACGGCGACTATATCCCCCTTCTGGAGCTCAAAATCCAGTCCTTCGAGCACCTGGAGAACACCCCTGGGCAGAGGATAAGCCTTGCCGACATTTTGAGCGATGATAAGGCTACTCATATTTTAACGCAATAACAGGGTCGACCTTAGAGGCCCTGTGCGAAGGAAAAAGAGTCGAGAGCAGGCTAATCACCAGGCTGACTCCAACAATCATAGCCAGGTCAATCATTTTGATATGAAAGGGGACAAAAGAAATCTGATAGATATCGACCGGCACCTTGATCAATTTGAACGTGTTGGCCAGCCAGCAGCAGAAAAGCCCGAGGAGGACTCCCGATGTCGTCCCGATAACTCCGATCATCGTCCCCTGGAGGAAGAAAATCTTTTTGATGCTCTGGGAGGAAGCCCCTAAGGCCATCAAGACGCCGATATCCCGGGTTTTCTCCATGACCATCAGGATGAGGGTGGCAACGATATTCAGGGCAGCCACAAAAACGATGAGGGCAATAGTGAGAAACATGATGTTTTTTTCCAGTTTCAGGGCCGAAAAAAGAGACCGGTTGAGCTCCATCCATGTCGTCACATAGGTCGAGGGGAGAAGGATTTGTTTGAGCTCATCGGCCACTTTGCCGGCCTTAAAAATATCATCGATCTTGATCTGGAGATGGCTTATCCTCCCTTCCAGGCTAAAAAACTTTTGAGCGACAGTAAGAGAAATCAAGGCCGTCGATGAATCAAACTCGTAGAGACCTGTGGAAAAAATGCCGCTGACCACAAACCTTTTGGTTTTGGGAATGAGCCCTAGCGGCGAAAGGCGCGATGACGACGTTAAGACGGTCACTGCATCTCCAGTGCTCGCTCCGATAGCAAGAGCAAGCTCCTTTCCCAGGAGGATGCCTTCTCTCAGAGTATCAGAGGGAAGATTGCCCTGCTCCAGCTTCGCCAGCCAAGGCGAATGTCTCCTATCAAGGTCAAAATCTATCCCCTTTAGCATGGCGCCACGGCTCCTATAAGGGCCGTTAATCAGGACCATATCATAGACAACGGGTGAGACCACCTGAATTCCTTTGACTGTCTTGACTTTGTTTATGAGGTCCTCGTAATCTCTCAAGCCTTCGCCGCCGAGGTCGTGCACCATGATGTGCGAGGTCGCTCCCAGGATCTTATCCTGCACATCCTCCTGAAACCCGGTGATCAGGGCCAGGGCAATGACGAGAGCCATCACGCCGATGGTTATCCCCAGCATGGAGATAAAAGTGATGACCGAAATAAAAGCCTGCTTCCTTTTGGCCTTGAGATATCGGGAAGCTATAAAAAGTTCGTAATTCATTGACAGGCTTCTATCTTGGCCTCAAGAGCGGGAAAAGGATGACTTCTCTGATCGATTTTTTATTGGAAAAAATCATGGTTAGACGGTCAATCCCGATTCCTTCTCCTCCAGTGGGAGGAAGGCCGTATTCCAAAGTCTGGACAAAATCCAGGTCTATCCAATGGGAGTCTTCATCACCCTTCTTTTTCTCTTCCTCTTGTTGCTCAAACCGCCTCCTCTGCTCCTGAGGGTCGGAGAGCTCGCTGAAAGCATTGGCAATCTCCATGCCCGCCACCATCAGCTCAAACCGTTCGGCCTCATCAGGATTCTCGCGGGAAGCTTTGGCCAGAGGAGAAACCTCTTTGGGAGGATTCATCACAAATGTCGGCTGAATGATTTTTGGCTTGACCAATTTATCAAAAATGATGTCCAGCGCTTTTCCATAGGAATGAGGTGTTTGCTCCGGAGCCAGCGTGGAGGCGAAAGCGATGATGTCCGTCGGGCTATCGTATCGGCTGGGGGCAAGCCCGCTAAAGGAGAGAAGAGCCTCTTTGTATTTTAGGCGCTTCAAGGGTCTCTTAAAGGACAGCGTCTCTTCTCCATAGGTAATCTCCTCTTTCCCCAGGAGAGAAAGGCAGAGCGAGTGGAGGAGCTCTTCGGTTATGTCAATCATATCGTAATAATCGCTGTACGCCTGGTAAAACTCTAACATAGTGAACTCGGGGTTATGCTCGGAAGAGATTCCTTCATTGCGAAAATTTCGGTTTATCTCATACACCTTTTCAAACCCTCCTACGACCAGGCGCTTTAGATAGAGTTCGGGCGCTATCCGCAAATAGAGGTCAATCCCTAAGGCATTGTGAAAAGTCTTGAAAGGCCTGGCCAAAGCGCCGCCAGGGATGGGCTGCATCATCGGTGTCTCGACTTCAAGGTAGCCTCTTTCGTCGAAAAACTTCCGGATATGGGCAATGATCTGACTGCGCAACCTGAAGACTTCGCCGACTTCCGGGTTCATGATCAAGTCCAGATATCTGCGCCGGTAGCGGAGCTCAACATCCTGAAGTCCGTGCCATTTTTCTGGCAGAGGGTGAAGGCATTTGGCCAGCAGAGAAAAGGACTGAGCCGAAACCGTCAGTTCCCCTGTTCGAGTCTTGAACAGCGTTCCTTCGACATCGATGACATCGCCGATATCCATGAGGCCGAAAAGCCTGTAGCTCTTCTCTCCTAATATGTCCTCTCTAAGATAGATTTGCAGCCGGCCGCGGCTGTCTGTGATTGTGCTGAACGTGGCTCGTCCCATCCGACGAACGGAAAGAATCCTTCCCGGAACGACAACGGCAATCTTTTTCTCAGTTAGCTCTGCTGCGGACAATGACGCGAAATCTCGGACGATTTCAAATACAGAATGAGTCTTCTCGGCTTTATAAGGGAAAAGGTTGATGCCTTGCTCGAGAAGCTTCTCGATTTTCTCCTCTCGGGAAATTTCTTGGTCAGACTTTTTTTGCTCTTGGAGAGGTTTTCGGTTTCTCTTCCCTGCTTTTTGTTCGGACATTTCTCACCTCTTGGGAAGTCCTTTTCTCAGCCTGGATTTTCTTTCTCAAGGCATCAAGGATTCCGTTGACAAAGGTGGCTGCTTCAGGGCTGCTGAATCTTTTGGCAACTTCAATAGCCTCATTGATGATAATGGCTGGAGCGATATTCTCGGCATGAAGAAGCTCAAAAGCAGCCAAGCGCAAGATGTTGCGGTCAACGAGGGCCATCCGAGAGATCCGCCAGTGCTCGGATATGGACTGGATGGCCTCATCCACCTCTTTCTCGTGGGAAAGAATGCCTTTGACCAGCCAGCGGCTGTACTCTTTTGTCTCCTCCGGAGCTTGCTTCTTTTGCCAAAAGAGGTCAATCGCTTGATCAACCTGGGAATTATCAAATTCCAGCTGGTAAAGAATCTGGAGGGCGCTTTCCCGGGCCTTTCTTCTCTTGCCCATGGAGCGCCGCTTCCTCAGCCGAGCTTGGCTGTCTTGATCAGATTCAGAGTCTCAACAACAGAAAAAGCTGCGTCCCAGCCCTTGTTCCCGGCTTTTGCTCCGGCACGCTCAATCCCCTGTTCGATAGTGTCGACAGTCAAAATCCCGAAGGAACACGGAATTCCCTCATCGATGGCGATTTGAGCGATGCCTTTGGTCACTTCGGCGCTCAAGAAATCAAAATGAGGAGTATCTCCCCGGATGAGTGCGCCCAAGCAGATAATTCCGTCCACTTTTTTCGATTTGGCCAGCTTCTTCGTCAGGATTGGAACTTCAAACGAGCCGGGGACCTTATAAACAGAAATATCCGCCTCCAAGGCTCCCAGCTTAGAAAGAGCATCTAACGCTCCTTCCAGCAGCCTTTCCGAGATGAACTGGTTGAAGCGGCTGACCACAATCCCAATCTTCAATCCCTTGGCCTGGAGTTTTCCTTGATATGTTTCCATTTTAAACCTCTCTCAATGGCCTCGAAAATTTGGCTTTCTTTTTTCTAAGAAGGCTTTTGCCCCCTCAAGGCTGTCCTCGGTCGAACAGGCGCGGCCGAAGATTTCTGCCTCGAGTTCAAGCCCCGCATCCAGAGTTTCGTCCAAACCTCTATTTATCGCTTCGATAGCGTATTCGAGGGCGAGCGGCGCGTTTTTGATAATTTCCCTGGCCATGGCTTCTGTTTCAGACAAAAGGTCTTTCGCGGGAATGACCTTATTGACGAGCCCGATCTCGTAAGCTTCTTTAGCGTCGATGACCTTTCCCGAAAGGATCATTTCCATCGCTTTTCCTTTGCCGACGAGTCTCGGAAGCCGCTGGGTGCCGCCAAAACCCGGAATAAGCCCTAATTTGACCTCAGGCTGCCCTAATTTTGCATTCTCCGAAGCCAGACGGATGTGGCAAGCCAGGGCGAATTCTGTCCCCCCACCAAGGGCATAGCCATTGATCGCAGCAATCACAGGCTTCCGGAAGTTCTCGATGAACTTGGTCAACTCCTGACCTTGAACGGCATAATGCCGTCCCTTCTCGGAATCGAGATGGATAAATTCGCTGATATCGGCGCCTGCCACAAAGGCCTTCTCTCCTGCCCCTGTGAGGACGACAGCTTTTACCTCGGCATCATTCTGGAATTCCTGGAAAGCGTCCTTCAGTTCTTTGACGGTTTCGACATTCAAAGCGTTCAGCTTATCCGGCCGATTGACGGTGATCCAGCCGATTCCGTCGCCTTTTCGGGTAATCAGGTTTTTAAATTCCATGTTTTCTCCTCCCCTGAGCTTTTTTCTCTTCTCACTTTCGCTCTTTTGATGATTTCAAACTATTCTCGTCTCGTAGATGCGATACTTTTTGTATATCCTGCCTCCGATGGAAAGATTAAACCGAATGACGGGTTCGTTGTCTTCCAACTGCCAGGACATCTCTCCCCATTCATAGCCCCTTTTGACAGCGCTTCTTTCCAGCTCTGAATAGAGGTAATAACTCAGACCCGACTGGCGATATTCTTTCAGAATGCCGAAGACAATAGCTCTCATGCCTTTGATCTTTCTCCGATAATGGAGGAGTTTAAGGATGCCCACTGGAGTCAATCGTCCGTTTATTTTCTTGATCACCTCATTGTAGTTGGGCAAGCCTAAAGCAAACCCGACCGGCCGGCCTTGATCCTCGGCCAGGATAACAAGGTTAGGGTCGGCCATCTTTTTCAATTTTTTGGCCATATAAGTGAGCTCATTTTCTGTCCAGGGAACGAATCCCCAGTTCTTTTCCCAAGCATTGTTGTAAATGAACTGGATCTTCTTGATGTCTTCATCCAATGTCTTCGTGCTAACCTGCCGTAATGCGATCCTCGTTTCCTGGCGCACCTTGTCAACAATGGCCTTGACTTTTTCGGCAGCCACGTGATCTCGAGTCATGAAAAAAGCAAAGAGGTCTTTGGCCTTAGTCAGGCCGCTTTTTTCCATAAGTTCCAGATAATACGGCGGATTATAAGGCATCATGAGGACAGGAGGAGAATCAAAGCCTTCTAAGAGGAAAGCACATTCATCGTTCATTGAAAGGCTCATTGGCCCCCTCAGGATTTCCATGCCTCTCTCTTTTCCCCAACGCCGGACTGTCGCTAAGAGACTCTGGGCTGTTTCCAAGTCGTCGAAGCTCTCATAGAAGCCAAAGAAGACGACTTTTTCATTGTGAAACTGATTGTGGTTTTCATCAATGATAGCGGCAATTCTTCCCGTGATCTCGCCATCTTTTAGGGCCAAGAAAAGCTCCATGTCCGCATGCTCAAAAAAGGGGTTCTTCTTTTTGTCCAGTTTTTCTTTCAGATCCATAATCAAAGGCGGAACCCAATAGTGGTTGCCCTGGTAAACTTTCCAGGGAAAGAAAATGAATCTTTTGAGATCCTTTTTTGTCTCGACTTTCTCGATCCGAATGGAGCTCACCGCGTCATCTCGCTTGAAATTTTTTCCTATTGTATCAGATAACGGCTTTTTTTTCACCAACTATTTAGGGAGCGTAAGCATCCTCTTTTTCATGAAAACGCAGATAGGGGAGAGGGTCCTTACACAGCGCATCCCCGTCCGTCCCCGGGTCAGGTGGAACCGTCGGGTCAAGGAGAATTGGCAGAAGCGACCGTTGAAGATTTAGCCTGCCCGACCCGTTCTTCGAGGGAACCCCACGAAGTGGTGGCGCCGAGTATGTCTGAGCACGCCAAATTTCACAGGGAGGATCTAAAGAGGGCATGGAGCTTTCTGATCTGGCTGAGGATGACCATGCGGAGTTACGCAGGCGCCGAGAAGAAGGGGGAGGGGATGGCGTGAAAAATCTGAACGGGAGCGAGGCCAATCTCCTTGACCGAAAAAAAATTGAAGGGACTGCTCCTCTTTGCTGACTTGTCTCAGCCAGCATTTTATGGTAATAAAGCGGGAAAGAGTATTCTTATCTTTTCTTAGGAGTTCTCGAATGAGAATAAAGACAGATTTTGAAGAACTGCCCCCGGAAAAATTGCGCTGGAGGCTGGATCTTGAGACAATTCCCTTCGCCACGACCGACGAGTGCAAACCCTGTGAAGATATCATCGGCCAGGAAAGAGCTCTTAAAGCCATAAAGACGGGACTCGATATCAAAAGCCTTGGCTACAACATTTTTATCACCGGCATGGTCGGAACGGGCAGAACCACAACCATCAAGCAGCTTTTGGAGAAACTGGAAAAGGGGGTAAAGACGCCCGACGATATCCTCTATGTTAATAATTTTAAAAATCCTGATGAACCCATGCTCATTATGCTCCCTGGAAGCCAGGGCAAACTCTTTAAAGAGGCCATGGAAAACCTCATCGAGATGCTCAAAGTCAATATCCCTGAGCTTCTCAAGAGCAGGTATTACACAGAAAAAAGAGAAAATATTATTGAAAGCCAGCAGAGAAAGCAGAAGGAAATCCTGCAGAAATTCGAAGAGGGAGCAGCCCGGGAGGGCTTCTCCGTCATCCAGGTTCAGATGGGACTCTTCGTCAAGCCTGACCTCATCCCCATGATCGAGGACACTCCTACACATTTCAATAAGCTCGAAGCCATGGTTAAAGAAAAGAAATTTCCCCAGAAAAACCTGGATGAGCTGAAGAAAAAGTACGAAGAGCTGACCGCAGAGCTCGAGGGAGTCTTCGAGAAGCTAAAAGACATCGACGAGGAGACCCGCAACTTGCTCAAAAATTGGGATGCCGAAGCCATCACGCCTATCATCAAAGGCGGAATCTCTGGAATAAGGGAGAAATTTCTCCAGAACATCATCTCTGATTACCTCAACAGTGTCGAAGAAAATCTGATCAACAACATTGACCTCTTCAAAACCCAGAAAAAGGATGAAAAGGAAGACAAAAACAGGGAGCCCATTGACACTTTCCTGGAGTACAGGGTCAACCTGCTGGTCGATAACTCTGAAGTCAAGGGCGAGCCTGTCGTGATGGAGACGAACCCCAACTACATGAACCTCTTCGGAACGATTGAAACGACAACCTCCCGGTGGGGGGTGTGGCAAACCGATTTTACGAAAATCAAGGCAGGTTCCTTTCTCAAGGCTAACGGCGGCTATTTAGTGATCAATGCCTTGGATGCTCTGATCGAGCCGGGCGTTTGGGCCACTCTGAAAAGAACCCTGAGGAATCAGATCTTTGAAATTCAAAATTATGCCTCTCTCTACTTCATTTCGACTACTCGCCTGAAGCCACAACCCATCCAGTGCAAGGTCAAGGTGGTTATGATCGGTGACGCCTATATCTATGATCTTCTCTATTTTCAAGACGAGGGTTTCAAAAAAATATTCAAGATCAAAGCCGAGTTTGACTCCGAAATGACCAAAGACGAAAAAACCATCGGCGACTACGCCCGCTTCATCAAAAAAATCTGTGACGACGACGCTCTTTATCCGGTGGATAAGGGAGGAGTCGCCGCCATCATTGAATATGCGACCCGGATTGCCGGGAGACAAAGGAAATTGACCACTCGTTTCCATATCCTGGCGGATGTGACTCGCGAGGCCGATTACTGGGCCAAAATGGATAACAAGACGACGATCAGCCGGGAGCATGTGGAAAAAGCCATTCAGGAGCGCTTTGAGCGTATCAGCCTGATCGAGGATAAGATTCAAGAGCTCATTGAAGAAGGCACTATCTTGATCGACACCGAGGGCAAGGTCGTCGGCCAGGTGAACGGCCTGTCCGTCTATGATATGGGCCAATTTGCCTTCGGCAAGCCGACGAGGATTACAGCCAAAACTGCGGTAGGCAGGGTTGGCGTCATCAATATCGAACGTGAAGCAGACTTAAGCGGCCCCACACACAACAAGGGTGTTCTTATCCTGGGAGGTTACCTAAGAAGCAAATACGCCCAGAACAAACCCTTCTCCCTCTCCGCCAGCATTGCCTTCGAACAATCTTATTCGGGGGTTGATGGCGATAGCGCTTCCTCCACCGAAGTCTATGCCATCCTTTCCAGCCTCTCGAAGCTTCCGCTAAGACAGGACATCGCCGTAACAGGCTCTATCAACCAAAAGGGGGAAATCCAACCCATTGGCGCAGTGAACGAGAAAATCGAGGGCTTCTTCGACGTCTGCCGCGCCAAAGGGTTGACCGGCACACAGGGGGTGATCATCCCCTGCCAGAACATCCAGAACCTGATGCTGCGGCGCGATGTGGTCGAGGCCGTCGCCCAGGGAAGATTCCATATTTATCCGGTCAAAAGCGTCGATGAAGGAATTGAAATCCTGACCGGCGTCGAGGCAGGAAAGCTCCAGCAAGACGGGACTTTTGAAGAGGGCACCGTGAATTTTCTTGTGGACCAGGAAATGCAAAGGCTGGCGGCAAGCTGGAAAAGTTACGGCTTATCACCCGAAAAAGAATCCTGATTCAGAATCAGGAAAGCTCTTCAGCTCAACTTCACAAGTTCTCTGAGCCTGCGCAGCTCCCGCGGTTCAAGAGGACGCCACTCGCCCGGTTTTATTTTTTTCAGTTCGAGCCCGGCAAACCCAATTCTCTTGAGTTCCAGGACGTTATGACCCACGGCCTGGCACATTCTCCGCACTTCCCTTTTCCTGCCTTCATAAATTTCGATCCGCAGGATGCTCGATTTCTGGCTATGGGCTAAAAGGCTCACTTTGGCCGGGGCGGTTCTCTTTCCTTCCAGATAAACGCCTCGCTCAACTCTGGAAAGAGTCTCTTTACTTGGTTCCCCCTGAACCTTGGCCACATAAATCTTTTTGACCTTGAAACGCGGATGAGAGAGGCGGTAAGCCAGTTCTCCGTCATTGGTCAGGAGCAAGAGACCCTGGCTATCCAAGTCCAGCCTTCCAACCGGGAAAACTCTTCCCATTGAAACGGGAAGCAAATCTCGAATAGTCCGTCGCTTGAAGGGATCTTTTAAGGTCACCAGATATCCTGCCGGCTTGTTTAAGAGCAGATAAAGACGCTTTTCCTCATGGCGGATTTTTTTCCCATCCACGTAAACGACATCCCGTTCATCATCTATTTTGTGTCCCAGCTCGTCTACAATCTTATTGTTGACCCGGACGCGGCCCTCGGCGATCAATCGGTCGGCCTCACGCCGCGAAGCCACTCCAGCCAGAGAAAGGAATTTATTTAGCCTGATTTTCAATTCGGGATGTCGCTAAAAGTTAAAATTGAGTCCAAAGTGGAGATTAAACCCGCCAAAATCAAACTTTCGCTCCTTAACGTCCAGACCAAAATCAATATACTTCCCTTCGGCAAAAAGAGAGATTTTTCCCAGCGTCAGCTCCACTCCTGCTCCCACATTATACCCACGCTCAGAGTTATCTCCGAAATCCTCAATTTTGGCAGAATATGAGCCATAGGCCACTGATAGATAGGGATAGATAATGAGAAGCGGAGCGCCTATTTTCACATTGATCCCGAGAAAGGCATAATCCAGTCCTCGGCCATTAAAGTCCGCAAGAAGAATATCATCAGATTTCAGGCTGTGGTTGGCACGATAATACTGGCCCTCGATGCCGAGAAAAAGGAATCTCAACCCTATCTGCGCTCCATAAAGAAAGGAAGAATCCTTGTTGAACTCTATTTTTCCGAGGCTCGGTTTCTCATAAGAGAGTCCTCCCTGCACGCCGATATAAAATTCGGCATAAGCGGGAAGAGAAAGAAAGCCCAAAAAAAGAAGGAAAGACACAGAGGCAAAAAAAATCTGCTTTTTCATGACTGTCTCCTCTCTATTTTGAATCCTCAACTCCCTCTTCCAGACGAGGTTTGGCCAAGATTTCGATGATTCTGAGCTCAAAAAAGGTCTGAGCGTTTGCCGGCCGAAGGAGGATAGCCGTATCCGCTCCCCGGTTTGTTCCGCCTATGGCGACACAAAGCTCCCGGGTGGGGATGAGACCTGCATCAGCCGCCATGAGGCTTATCTCGATGGCCACTTTTGTCCCTTGGCCAAAGGTCCGCAGAGTATAAGCGATGATCTCGTCCAGTTCATAAGTGTCCAGCTTCTTGCGCACAGCCCGGCCTACGCCGCCGAAGGCATGCTGACAGGTGAGAACTTTAGCTCCCAAAGATTCTATTTTCCGACGCAATGCGGGCTTGAGCTCCTGGAAATCGGGCTTCGAGAAACCCGTGGAGTGAGTCACAACGACCAAATTCTTCCCCCGAAAAAGCTGAGCGGCCAAGAGGCCTGTTTTCCCGGATGTCGTCGCCACCACGATATGGCGGATGCCCAGCTCGTCCGCCCTCCTGGCTGCAATCTCCATAGTTCGTTCGGTATTTTGAGGGCCAGGTTTTGCAAAAGTCACACAAGGAAAAGAGCGTTCAGAGGCCTGTGATTTTCTTCCTGTCATACGTCCTCTCCAGCGCAGGAGACTTTGGCTTCATTTTCTTTTGGCAACCGGGAATTGTCAAGCCCACCCTTACCTCCTCGATTAAAACCCCTTCTTCTCTCTTACGTATAATTTAATGTACAATAGAGACTGGTAAAATGGCACGAGTTAATATCGGTGAATCTTTCGCTATGTCCATGGGCTCCCTCTGGTCGAACAAACTGCGGACATTCCTGACTCTGCTCGGAATCATTATCGGCGTTTTGACCATTATCGCTGTCGTCTCCATCATTCAGGGGCTCAACAACTATGTCTATACCAAGATGTCCTTTTACGGCGCCAATGATTTTTCCGTCTCCAAGTTCTCCATAATCGGGACATCGCTCAAAGAGTTCAAGGAACAGGTGAAGAGAAAAGACCTGACTTTAAAGGAAATGGAACTCCTCCGCAGCGATTGCACGAGCTGCGATCTTGTGGGAGCCAGCACAGGGACGAGCCGGACGGTCAAATACGGGAGCCAGTCATTAAAAAATGTCGATATCGAGGGTGTGACTTACGTTGATCATATGATCGGATCGGTCCTCGAGCTCGAAAGCGGCAGGCATTTCCAGAAAGAAGACGAGAATCACTCCCGGTTTATCTGTGTCATCGGCGCTGACATCAAAGAAAAGCTCTTTCCTTACGTTGATCCCTTGGGCAAATGGATCAAGGTGGGTGCAGATAATTTTCTGATCATCGGCCTGGGCAAGAAAAAGGGAAAACTCTTAGGAATGAGCCAGGACAATTATGTCCGTATCCCGATCACAACCTTTGAGAAAATATACGGCTCGAGGAGAAGCATAAACATCAATATCCACACGTCCTCCCAGGAGCAGATGGATCAAGCGCAAGAGGAAGTAAGAACCATTCTTCGCTCCGCCCGGCACCGCGGCTTCAATGACAAGGACGATTTTTCATTTCGAACCTCGGAAACGTTTATCCAGTTCTACAAGACCGCCACATCCAGCATCTATATAGCCATGATCGCCATCTCTTCTATTGCCTTGCTGGTTGGAGGAATCGTCGTTATGAATATTATGCTCGTGTCGGTCACCGAGCGGACCAAGGAGATCGGCATCCGCATGGCCGTGGGAGCGCGGCGCCAGGATATCCTCTTCCAATTTTTAATCGAATCTTCCGCCATCTCGGGGACAGGGGGGATGATCGGCATCGTCCTCGGTTTTATCCTTGCCAGGGTCGTCTCAGCGACGACCTCCCTGCCGTCGAAACTCGAGCCTGTCTCCATCATCATCGCCATTGTGATGTCCACGTCCATCGGCCTCTTTTTCGGCATTTACCCGGCCAACAAAGCCGCAAAACTCAATCCTATTGAAGCCTTGAGGTCAGAGCAATGAGAACCGGCATCCTGGGAGAAATCCTGCACATGGCCTTCGATTCGCTGAAGAGCCATAAACTGCGTTCTTTTCTGACGATTTTAGGGATCGTCATCGGCGTCATGACCGTCATCGGAATGGTTTCGATCATTCAAGGCCTCAACCGCTCCTTCATGAGGCAGCTTGAATCCGTCGGCTCCGATATCATTATTGTCACCAAAAACGAGCCTGGCATCAGAATTGGCCGTGAATCGGAAGAAGAGAGAACAAGAAAGGACCTCACCTTTGATGATGCCATGGCCATAGAACAAGAAAGCCCTTTGGTCAAGGCCGTTGCTGTTGACCTGATCGTCAATTTCTTTGAGAGCGTTCCTATAAAGTACGAAAACGTCAAGAGCGAGGAATCCTTGATCCTCGGGATGAACGAGAAGTTCCCTCAAGTCCTCTCGGTCTATCTCCCTCAAAAAGGGCGATTCCTCAGCGAGTCGGATATCCTCCACAGCGCTAAGGTCTGCGTCCTCGGGTTCGATCTGGCTGAAATTCTTTTTCCCCACTCCAATCCGCTGGGAAAGGAAATCAGGATAGGCCCGGAAAAGTTCCCGGTCGTCGGAGTCCTCCAGAAAAGGGGAAGCATGTTCGGCCAGAGCCGGGATAATTTTGCGGGAATACCGATCACAACTCTGATGAAGTATTTTCCTTATGACTTAGAAAACATCGAAATCATCATCACGCCTAAAAAGCACGGCTATATCCAAGAGACCATCGAGGACGTAACGAATATCCTGCGGAAAAGGAGAAAAGTCAGTTTCGGCAAACCCAATGACTTTGCTGTCTTCACCCAGGACACGGTGGTTGGCCTTTATAACCAAATCACCGGCGCCGCCTATCTTGTGATGATTGTTATTTCTTCGATCGGCCTTCTCGTCGGCGGAATCGGCGTTATGAACATTATGCTCGTTTCGGTCAAGGAAAGGACGCTGGAGATCGGCATCCGCAAAGCCATTGGTGCCCGTTCGGCCGACATCCTCAAACAATTCCTGATCGAAGCGGTCTTTTTGACGGGGACAGGCGGCCTCTTGGGCATCATTATCGGTTTCTCGGTTGCCTTTTTAGTCAAAGCGGCGAGCGGCTTGCCTGCTTCCGTAACACCATGGTCGGTGATTTTAGGCTTTGTTGTTTCTGTTTCGGTGGGACTTTTCTTCGGGATTTTCCCGGCCCGGAAGGCCGCCAGAGTGGATCCCATCATCTCCCTGCGTTACGAGTAGAGGCTCGGGCTTGGGGATTCGAAGTACGCTGATTTTCCCCAGCGAGGAAAATCAGCTCCCATTCGTCCTTCGCTCTTCTCTCCTTCGGAGAGAAACCTTGCCCGCTCTGTCCTCATAGGGACATTCTCATCCCCCAAGCCCTCACCTTAGAGAAAAATCCATTGATAGGAACCCTGCCCGCTTCGCCTCCGGATGGTCTTCTCCGTCCACACTCTTCGCCTTTGCCAAAGATTAAGATGTTTTCAGTGGCAATTTTTGTTCGAGGCGTTCGGCGGCGGCGGCCAACACCGCATCCAGGTCTACGCCTTTCTCCGTGACAATCTCGACCAAAGAGGAACTCCCTCCTCCCTTGCCTCCGACTCGGGAGAAAACGATAGGCACAAGCTCCCTCATGTCCAGAGGAAGCTTTTCAGACGAGGCGAAAATCAAACGGTCATTCTCTTCTCCCCTGATTCCAAAGAGGACGGCAAATTCTCCAGCCCTGATGATGTTCAGCGCCAATAACTTCCCTTCTTCGGGAGTCTTCTCCGTCCATATCTCTTTGAGGATCCGGCTGGTCGCTTTCTGGATGATCTGCTGGGCTTCATAGACGGCCACCTGCTCCTGGAGTTTCCTCATTCTCTTCCTGGATTGTTTAATCTCTTGAAGGATCTTTTCTACAGATGCCGAGATATCCCTTTCATGAACGGAAAGCTTCAGACTCGTGGCTAAAAGGGAGCGGTTCTTCCAACTGTAGTCTCGAAGCGCTCGGCGTCCACAAAGGAATTCAAAGCGCATGTTTCCTCTGATCTTATCCCATGTGTT
>Ga0315280_10004120_pt1 | contig 21733 bp, 23 predicted proteins | sample YL17G06_40_MG_FD_203697 | JGI IMG/M metagenome (GOLD analysis project Ga0315280, IMG submission 203697) | Sediment microbial communities from Yellowstone Lake, YNP, Wyoming, USA - YL17G06_40 | ecosystem: Environmental > Aquatic > Freshwater > Lake > Sediment | place: USA: Wyoming | collected...
TACCTCATATTGTTGAAACTCGGATCGGTTATCACGATTTAGATGTAGCTGACCTTCGCCAACATTGCCCCTATGTTGACCCTTTGAGAAGTACTTGTTGTTTTGGACTTCATCCCGATTTAACACCCAATATCTGATTACATCTCGCCAGACTGCGATCCATAGAAAAACATCCGCACATCTTGGTTTAATCTGTTGGAAATTCATATCGAAGGCTCTCTCGGAATCAGAGGTCAGCGCCTTGATGTAAAGTGGCTCATCTGGTTTTTCGAAATCAACAGCCCTTGAGGTTTTTACCTCTATACGGATGCCACGAGGCTTATTTTTGCTGTCCACCCAGTCTAACCAAAGGTCATATTGATTGGCGTATTGAGGATCTAGATCCCTATTTGGTTTTTTAAATTCGGGGACAAGTTGTTTTAGTTGCCCGTAAGCCCATTTATCCCCCAGCCCTCTTGGCGCAGAAATCTCAAACACATAAAGGTACAGATTCCTTTCGATGTACGAATCTCTAAGTTCATAATATTCGTCAAGTGTAAGTTTATCTCCAGCCAATAGGTGGGAGATAATATATTCGTATTCGTTGAATGGATAAACTGAAACGAGTTTTTCCAATGAGGCCCGAAAATCTTCAGCGTTCTCCAATTTTTCGGTAAGTTTATCCAATTCGCTTTTTAGTTTTTCCATATATGCAGATTCCCCGCTTCAATGGGAAATTGCGGAATAATCAAAAAGATTTTTCTCCGGCGAGTAATACTGTTCCACCCTTGTCTTTTCCTTGTCCCTGCTTTCCGTTTGCAGAGCAACATCCACTTCAGGGAAAGGGGTCTTAAACTGCCAGCCGGTCTGCCCTGTTTTTCTGTAATGCTCCAGCCTTCTTATGGTAATTTCTGTGAATATGGGGTCAACATCCATAGTAAAACACCGTCTTTTCAGTTTTTCGCACGCAATTAAAGTAGTGCCGGAATGAGCAAAAAAGTCAACTAACAAATCACCAGGGTCTGAACTAGCTGATACAATTCTCTCTATTGCTTTCAGAGGTTTCTGTGCATAGCAGCCAGGTACATTTTCCTCCATCCTGTAGAATACCTGCTGAATGTCAATCCAGACGTTTCCCGCTCTGATGTTCCTGGACTTGCTTCTCTCTAAGTTCTCTGTTAATTGCCCATTAACTTTCTTATAATAACCTCTTAGGACTTTTGGTATGTCCGTATATTCAGCGTCAACATTGAATTTTGGTTGGCCCTTTATGTAGTAGAGGAGTTCTTGCCTGATCGCCATCCAGTTTTTTTGAGTGCCATATCCACGCTGATTCCTCATCGTGATGAAACTCCGCGATTGTAGTTCTTTGAATTCTCTGGTCATCACAATGAAATCAGCCAGAGGTTGAAACCCATCATTCTGATCGGCCCCCAGCCAGACATACAAGCTCGAGTCAGGCTGCATTATTTGCAGGGTGTTTTGAACCCACTTTCTGCTCCAGTGCATGTACTGTTCTATCGGAATCTGCCCCAGTTGATCCGTATTAGCATTACCGACCACAAGATTGTATGGCGGGTCCTGAATCGCCAGCGTGCACTTCTCGTCGCCCAACAACTTGCGAACGTGCTGTTCGCCGCTTGCGTCAAGATATCCCACCTTGTGACCATGTATTGGGTCTTCCCACACCTCGCCGGGCTTCAGTCGGCAGCAGTGAACGAGCTGGCTCTTGAGGTCTGGGTTACTGTCGATTCTGGTTACGCTTTCTCTTGCCATATCACCCTCTGATCAAAGCCGCTTTGGCGATCCTGAGTTCTCTCGGAACTCCGCCAGTAGCTTTTCAATTTCTGCGATATCTTTGCGGCTGAGATTCCAGTCCGAAGCCGGGGCGGTTTCTATAATCTGCTCCGGCCTTCGCACCCCCACGATGGCGGCGGTGACTTCACTTCGGCGAAGAACCCAACTGATGGCCAATTGCGAGCAGGTTCTGCCGTTACGCTGGGCAATTTTTTTCAGGTCTTCGACAAGCTCCAGCGTGGCGCTGAAATTAGGTTCCTGAAAGTCGGGATTCCGTCTGCGATGGTCGTCCAATGCCAGAGATGCCAGACGCTGCCGGCTGAATCTGCCGGTCAGCAGGCCTCTTTGCATAGGACTATACGCGATAACTCCAATATGGTGCTGTGCGCAATACTGGAGCGATCCATCTTCAGCCTCGCGGTGCAACATGCTGTAGGCCGGCTGAAGCGAGGCGACCGCGTGAATTTTGCCGAGGCGTTCGATTTGCCGGTTATTGAAGTTTGAAACACCAATATAGCGGACCTTGCCTTGCTCGGCGAGCTTGGCCATTTCTTCCCAGGCCTGTTCAATATCCTCTTGCGGATCGGGCCAGTGCATCTGGTAGAGGTCGATGACCTCGACGCCAAGCCTTTTCAGGCTGGCGTGACATTCTCTTTGGATGCTTCTTCTCTCCAAACAGGGCACTTTTTCTCTTTTTTCGTTCCCGAGCAGTCCGCATTTTGTTGCGATATACGGCTTGTGCTTTGTCTGCCTCAGCGCCTTTCCCACAAGCTCCTCGGAGTGGCCCAGGCCGTAAATCGGGGCGGTATCTATCCAGTTGATGCCCAGGTCCAGGCCGGCCACGATTGCGGCGATTGCCTCGTTATCGTCCTGCGGCCCCCAGCCGAACTGCCAGGGTCCGCCGATGGCCCAGGTTCCCAGGCCCACGGTCGTCAGGTTAAGATCGGTACTGCCCAACTGTCGGCTCTGCATACGCGGTAGCATATTACGGTTTTGGGCGATTATCAACAGATTTAATGTAATACCCGCCTTGCCTGTGGCCGAATTATATGTTATGTATTTTACAGAGACAGGACTATTGCAGCGATTCTCAAGGCTAATCTGCGGAGTTCGAGCCGATGCGGGCGAACCTGCAGATTTCTCTAGAGGGGGGACTATTATGAGTGAGAATTCCCGCTACGCGGGGGCCCAGTTGGTGATGCTGGATGGAGCTGACTGCCAAAAAATCCTCCTGAACGTGGTTGCGGAAAGGACCCCTGCCATTATGTCGTATTTATCGAGGGACAAATGGCACGTTGCGAAAGTTCTGCTAACCGCCCTCTCAGGAGACAAGCTAAGCGCGGAGGGTGTCGGCTGGATGCAAAGGCCACGCCCGATAAATATCCAGGCCGGCCAGCCGGTCGGCATATCATTCAAGCACGGATACGGCAAGTTCGTCTTCGATACAATTGTGGCGGGCTTTCAGCGGTCGCCGCAGGCAAGTGCCGGCGGAACGATAATACTTGCGGCGCCGGACCGCATTGGCGTTGTCCAGAGAAGAAGCTATTTCCGTGTCGGTGTGCCCGAATCGCTCAAGGTCAACGTAGTGTTCTGGCACCGACGCAGCAAACTCCAGGGCAAAGACGCGACGTGGAGCTGGCCCTTAACAGAACCCCAACAGTACTTCCAGGGCAGGCTTGTGGATATCTCCGCCGGCGGTGCGCAGGTCAAGGTTCCGCTGCAAACCGACAACGGCAAATCAGACACCCTGGATTTTAGGAAAGGCCAATTTATAGGACTGCGTTTTACGCCTATGCCATACGAGACGCCGCTAATGTTCAGCGCCCAAATTAGAAACATGCTGCCGGCCGCCGACCAGACGGGCATATTTCTCGGCCTGCAGATAGTCGGCTTGGAAGCAAGCCCAGAAGGGCGGCAGGTCCTGTCAAAACTGGTCGATGTCGTTGAGCGATACCATCAGATAAATCAATCCGGTCATAACTGCCGATCGGAAACATCAGAAGTGGCAGCAACATCATCCGGGGCGGTTTCGGCGGAAATATGTTTAGCCGACGCCGGCACGGCGTCGGACCCCGCAGTAAACTGCGGGGCTAACCATCGGCAGTAAATCCATTTCAGCACGCTGCTGGCGGCAAAGCCCCAGAATATCAACACCAACGCGCCCAGTCGCGTCCAGATAATTAGGTCAACCAAGAACAACGCCCAAATAAGATATGCGAACGGTTTTTTGCCCTTGAGGTACTGATTAAGGACGTGCGGATACCGAATCCTGCTAACCATCAGCCCGGCTGTGCCCAGCGCCAAAAACGGCAGGCCGTAAGCAATGACGTTTTCGCAGATATGATAGGCCCGCGTGCCTTCGGCAAATAGATCGGGCAGCATTTGCTGATGGACGATAACCAGACTGACTAACACTCCGGCTGCGGCAGGACTGGGTAGGCCCACAAAACTCATGTGCGCAGACTCATCCTCCTGGTTTTCCACATTGAACCGCGCCAGCCGAATAGCCGCACAGCTTATGTATATTGCTGCCGTCAGCCAGACGAAACGTCCAAGATACCTTCCGACCGCCGGGTCGATTTCTGCAAAGCCGCCCAGCTTGTATTCCAGCACCTTCAACATCAAGAACGCCGGCGCCACGCCGAAGCTGATTGTGTCACAGAGGCTGTCCAACTGGCCGCCAAAGCTGGAGGTGCTCTGGCTCATTCGTGCCAGCCGACCGTCAAACACATCAGCGATCATCGCCAGCAGAATCAGGTAGCCGGCTATAGCGAAATGAGAAAATTGCGCGCCGGCAAACCGCAGCTCTTGTCCTGAGCCGGCCTCTATGCCTTTGCTGGCAAAAACAATGGCGGTGAAGCCGCATATACCATTAAGGATGGTCAGCAGAGAAGGGAAGAGCGTGATGTAATTTACCCGCTGTTTCCGTGCCCGCCGGAACAAGGCCCTCTCGGCAGAGTTGCTTTTGAATCTGGCCATTACTGGTGCCTCGGTATTTCGTATTTTACAATCGGCGTCAAGCCGGCTTTAACTTTATCGCCTATCTTGACCAGGCACTTTATCGTGTATTGTGTATTGTGTATTGTGTATCGGCTTACGCACGATTCACTATTCACCATGCACGATTCACCAACAGGCACGTAAAGTTCTGTCCTGGAGCCGAACTTTATCATCCCGAATTTTTCGCCGGCGGCCAGTTCCTGTCCTTCGCGTGCCTGGCAGACGATTCGCCGGGCAATTGCTCCGCTGATTTGCCGAACTACGAGTCTATCCTTCGGGCTGTCGGTCCTGACCAGATCCAGGTCGTTTGACTCGTTGACCTGTCCGGAACGTGGGTCGGCTGCGTTCTTGTATTTGCCGGGCTTGAAAGTGATTTTTTCGACCTTCGCATTACAAGGCGAGCGATTTATGTGGGTATCAAAGATGCTCAAAAATATGCCGATCCGCAGGGCAGATGTACCAATGAGTTCGTTTTCTTGCACCAGTTCGACATCGGTTATTCTGCCGTCAGCCGGCGCTAGTAGTGTGTCATCGTCCGCCTGCACTGCCCCGAGCAAGTCGGGGGGCCTCTGCGGGTCGCGGAAAAACGACAATACCCATACAGCCACGCCCGTTAGCATTATCTCTATCGAGGCGACAGCCCAGGCGGGCAAAAATGCCACGCCTATTAGCCCGACAACAATCATTAGCGCTGCGACAACGGCAGGGTAGACGAGTACTTCGGGCAAGCCGTATCTTGTTAACGGAATCCTCATATAAAAAATAAAAACTTAAATCTAAAAACTGAAAATTGTGGAATTCAACAGTTTTACGCTTTTAGTTTTACATTTTACACTTCTCTGAGGGGCAATCAATAAAAAAGGCCGATCTCCCGATTTGATCGAGGGAGTCGGCGTTTTGAAGGAGGAAGACAACTGTGTAGTGTTGCCTCTATGTATATTAGACGAAAAACTGCCCAAAAAGTTGCATTTTTTCCAAAAATTGCTCAAAAAATCCTCTCGGTGGAGCTGAGCACACGGGACCTGGGCTGCGGAAACAGGGCTTTCTAACAAAAACCAGTTTTTTTATCGGAACAAGTTATGAATTCGGCAAAAGATCAAATTTGCATATACTAAAGATTTATTGACTTGCTGGTCTGGCCTATCAGCTCGTACTGCTGGGCGCCTTTACTGACCTTGTCAACAGTGAATGTGACGGTTTTGGGGCTTATGGCCAGACTCTTTGTGAAGGTAATCCTGCCGTTCTTGTCCGTTGTTCCTGACGTGCTGTCCCCGGGATCGATGCTCCAATGTCCCTGCGCTATTACTGCCTCGATGGGTAGACCATCGGGGCCATTAGCTCTAATAGTGACAGTTGCGGTCACTCGCTTGCGTCCGAAGAAGGACCGCGATTGCGCCAGATCAATGGTCGTATGGGCTTTTGGCTGTATCGCATGGATGTAGTTGCTCTTGGTTTCGGCATCCGAGCCGCCTCGGCCGGTTACTGTCAGGCTTACCGTATAGTTGCCGGCGGCCTGATAAATGTGCGACGGATTCCGCTGCGTTGATGTTTGCCCGTCACCGAAGCTCCACAGCCAGGTGGTGACATCTCCGATAGATTGGTCAGTAAATTGGACAGGCGACAGAGCAGGACCACTGGTGGGCTGCGCTGCAAAGGCTGCTACCGGAGGCAGCGGTGGAGTCACGTGAATATACTCGGTTTTGGTCTGGACATCAGAGCCGCCCGGACCTGTCACCGTCAGGCTCACAGTGCAATAGCCGGGCTGGTTATAGAGGTGGGAGGGATTCTGCTGCGTTGACGTTCCGCTGTCGCCGAAGTCCCACGACCAGTTGGTGATGTGGCCCAGCGCCGGTGCTTTTTTCATACTGATTATAAGGCCGCCGTCCCCACGAATGGAAAAATAAGCGTAGCATTCTGACTTGTCGGTGAACTGCACAGTCAGCGGCGCGTTGCCTTGCATCGGCAGGCCCAGAAAATCTGCCTCAGGAGCGCCGGGTATCGTTACGCTAACGTAATCCTGCTTGGTTTCGGTATCCGAGCTATCTTGGCTCTTTACCGTCAAGCTCACCGTGTAAGTGCCGAAGCTTTGATAAATGTGCGCCGGGTTCTGCAGGGTTGATGTCTGGCCGTCGCCGAAGTCCCACAGCCAGCTAATGATAACACCGGTGGATTTATCGGTGAATTGCACCGTCAGCGGTACGCCGCCCGTTGTCAATTCTCCGACAAACTCTGCGGTCAGGGTGGGCGGCCAGGGCGCGGGCACCCAGTGAACAGCCGCGTTGGCATCTACTACTCCCCAGCCGTATTTCGGGTCCCAGCCTGCCGGACCCTTGTCCTTTGCGGTGGAGGCGAGCGCTTCTGCGACTTGAGTGGGCGTGGTTGCAACGCCTTGGGCGATCAGCAGAGCCGCCACCGCTGAGACATGGGCGGCAGCCATCGAGGTTCCCTCCATATAGCAATAGCCCCAGGAGATTTTGTCCCAGCCGGTCTTCTCGTATGTCTGCTGCAAGATGCCGTCGCCGTAGCCGTCTAGATTTTGGTCGACGCTGAGATCGCCGCCGGGGGCTACCAAATCTACACTTGCCCCATAATTGGAGTAATATGTCCGGGTCTGGTCGTAACGAGTCGCTCCGACAGCGATAACGCGGTCACCGTATGCAGCAGGATAACACACAGCGTTTGTGCCGTCATTGCCGGCGGCAGCAACGATGGTTACTCCATTGCTAAAGGCGTAATTTACCGCGTTCTCCAAAGTCGTCGATGTCTGGCTGCCTCCCAGGCCAAGATTGATCACGTGTGCACCCTGATTGGTTGCCCACGTGATGCCGTCCGCCACGTCGGCATAAGTTCCGGTTCCGCTGCTGTCTAAGACCTTCACCGGCATCAAACAGGCGCCAAAGGCAATTCCAGCGGTTCCCATCTGATTGTTTGTGGTCTGGGCGATAATTCCGGCGATGTGAGTTCCATGGCCTGGATTCGAATCATCGTTGGGATGGTCGTCTTTATTGACGAAGTCATAGCCCGGCACAAAAGCGGTGCCGGCTAAATCTGGGGCTTGTTGGTAAGCCCTTATCAAATCCATGAAGCCCTCAGTATAGTTCTCGTAAGCGATGCCCGTGTCGAGAACCGCAACTATAACCTGTGAGCCGGTGGAAACATCCCAGGCTTTTTCCACGCCAATGCCGCCGTACTTGGGATTATTCAGGTGCCACTGGCGGGGATACAGCGGATCGTTTGGCACCATCAGGGCGTAGGCGATGTAATTGGCCTCGGCATATTCGACGTAGGGACAGGCCTGATAGATTGAGACCATTTCCTCGACCGTTTTGTCTGCTGGGGTTTTCAGCCTGCTGAAGCCGGCCTGCTGACTGGTATACAATAAGGTGGTGTGAAACTCTCCGTTCAAGAGCGCTATGATTTGGAGTGTGGCGGTCGGCTTAAACTTGACGATGATCTCGCCGGGGACGTAAGTGATGCCGGGCCGAGGCAAGGGCTTCTGAAAAATCTTGTCCTGTGCCGCTATCGGGACAGAAAGCAGTCCCACCAACACAGTTACTGCGAGTAAATGTGGTGTTTTCACCCTTCTACCCTCACTCCAGCGCCACTTTTGCAGGCTGCTGTGAACGTGTTCCTCTCCTGCACAAAAACAATATAGCATGTTTATCAAATAATGCAAGATTTTTTTCACCGTGATAGCTATTGTCGGCATATTTCTGAGACGACTTTGCTGTTAGCTCGATAGTGGAGTCGCACTATCGTCTTGCTGAGGTATCATCTGTAACGGATATGACGGATGTGCGTCTTTTGCTGGCATGCCCGTGACCGGCATAAAAGGTCTGGCCGCGTACCTGTGGTGTTCTTATGAGGTGTTGCTTTTGACAGAAGTGGTTGTGGCAGAATTTTTAAGGGTCTTCAGTCAATTGTTAGAATATCTATCACCTTTTGCCGTACCTGCTTAAGTGTTTGCTTTTCCACAACGCCAAGTTTTCTGCGCACCTGGGTTTTGCTGTATGCGAAAATAGCCCCGCACTTAATTGCGGATCTTTGTTTAAGTCCGGTGTCAAGAAATGAGGGATCGGCGCTTTCTATAACAATCTGCTTGGGGTCTTCGTATCGGACGTTTGATGAGATGGGAACCAAGATGACATCAGGACCACTTTGGTTAAATTGTTGGCCGGAGATAACAAGGCAAGGCTGAGCTTTTACTGCCAGACGATTCGTATATGGTGCATCAGGTATGAGGACGATATCCCCTGGCAGAAGACTCATACTGGCTGTCCATCTTCAAAAGTATAGATGTCTTCGCCCTCATCGTCCCAAAAGTTAAGCACGCCGCTTGAGCGTGTACATTCGTATGGTATCAACGCGGGTTCGGTTACCATAGCTGCCAAGACCGACTGAGTAACCGTTGCATCCTCCAGACGAAATGTCTCGCCTAAGCGTTTCGTATCATTTTGCCCGGCATAGTAAATATTGGACATCACTGAAATCAACGAACTAAGCGTTTCTTCAAAGGGTATGGTAGCGCTCATAATTGAAGTAATCCGATTCATCACTCTTCTCCAAAACAAACATTTAAGAACTGATACAACTCTTTTTCGTTATATCCTTTGCCGTCGTGGAGTATACCTAAAATTCTATTGTTGTCTAAATCTATGCTTGTGTCGCGGTTGTTGAAGTCAACATTAACTCTCACTGCATAACCTTGTGTTTGTAGTTTACCCGGCATTTCTGGGATCGGCTCGACTTTCCTCAGTGCCCATATATCAATTATCCTATTGTAGTCGTCATTTGGTTGGTTTATTCTTAGCCTTATTTCACCTTCTGTAGAAACTGGGAGTTTGGTAAACCGTTGGGAAATCAATCGGACGCTGTCTATAGGGCCGGTGTCGAATATATAGTCATTAACTAAACCCAATCGGATCATTTTTTTCTCAGGGAAGATATCTCGAAATACGTTCAAGCAATCAACAGTTACATCTTCTACGCTATTCAATGACACTTCTTCTTCAAAGGCACCAACTATCCGGGGGAATGTAAAAACAGGTCCTCTTTGTGTAATTGTCAATGTGTTCAACTCAGCTTCGCCTTTCCCAGGGAAAATGAATCTTTTCGTGATGCGAAACTCCGTGGGCGACTGAACTAAACTCTCGAAGAGGTTAGGGTATTTATCAACTAATTTACTTCCAACGTTATATAATTTCTCCCGGTCTAGCTTGGGTTCAACTACTGGTCGAATATCAACGCCCACTTTTTCCATGTGGTCGGCAATCTTGGTTTTTGAGAATTTGAAAGCCTCTGCCATACTGCAATTTCTCAAAGTGACATCTAAAAACAGTTCAGATTCGTATAATTTACATCGGACATCGACAAACTTTCTCTTAAGCAATTTTCCTGCGTGGGATATAAGGAATACAAAATTCAAAGCAATTTTATCATTATGTGATTACGGGGTCAAGGCACAATTTTCGTTTTTTCAATCTTAAGACCAAGTATTCGATAGCCAGAGCCCGAACTGCGATATAATGGGACTCAAAACAACGGCAAAAATCCAATCAAGATTTCATCTCTGCGACGATTTGTCGGGTTTGGGGGGACTGGGCCTGGTGAGCTTCCTTGAAGACGGAAGCCTGAGCGGCATTCTGCTTCTTGAAAAGCTCATTGCCGGCGATAATCTCCTTCAAGGCCGCAGATTTCGCCCTGGCGTTTTTCAAGAAACCCACAGCCCTTGTGCCATAGACTCCGCCTAAGAGAGCACAAATGGCAATAGCCAATTCGATCGCGGAATCAGCTACCTGCCAGGTGTCAGGACGCTCGGCTGATTCAGCCAAAGCGCTTTGGGCAAGCTGCAAATTGGACTGGTCTAAAATATCGTCGGCGGTTTCCGCTTTCGGAAGTTCCTTCGGCAATCCACAGTAAGAAACAAACGCCTGACTCTGCAGCTCGGAAAGTCCAGTCAATGCCTGCAATTCTGGCGAGGTTTGTTCTATTTTTGCGGCCTGGGCTGCTACTATCGCGGTGCGGTTATGCAGCCAGGCGTTCTGCTTCTGCTGCTCAGTGGGCGCAAAGCGTAAAGTGTCACAACCTGTCAATATAAAAGCCAGTGCCGTCAACGTCAGTAATTTTGTGGTCATAATCTATCTCCTTTATTCTCTAACGCCCGCAGGCGGTATTCATACGAGACGCTCTTTTCGGAAAGTAGTTCCAGCCTTTGCTCAAAGGACCGCTGGCACTGAAGCAGCATAGTGACATCGTGCTGCAGCAGGTCGAGCTGCCTCTGCAGGTTGACGTAACTGCCGATAATCAGCCCTGCCAGCAGTGCTAATTGGATAAGCACAGATACATTTATCTGCCGGCTGAACTGCCAGGAGCGTGAATTGTTTTCAGGCATTTTTATACCGGGGCATAGAAAACGTACTTCTCGCCGACTCGCGACATTACTATGTATGTTCCGGCGGGTAGACTTCCCTGCTGCATAAAGGATTCCGCCAGGTTCACCGCCTCTATTTCCTGGCCCATCTCATCCGGCGGGACGCCCGGCTCAGTTATTTCTACCGCGCAGACGTTGTAGACATTGTATGAAGAATTGCTTTTGACTATAGCGGCCCAGGCGCCGGCTCTGGCGCCGGGCGAGGTGACAACCGAGGTCTCCTGCCTGGTTTCTGAGCCTGTGCGCGCAAGCCTTTGCAATGTTTGCTGGCTGTCGGTGAAATTCTGGTCACTGTTCACAAATGCTCCTTCCTGCGGCAAGCCGTTGAGAACCCGGCGATAAATCGCGGGGCTAAATACTTTGTTTAGCCGTCGCCGACACGGCCACTGCTTTTATTACCTTTTCCGCACGATTTTGAGGTTCGTACACTGGTTCTTAAAATCCATCTGCACCCGCACAATCCGTCTTGTGCTGCGATTATCACCCTTGCAGTTGAGTAAATCCCTGCTTTCCGGGCTGGATGTCACTTTGTCGCCTACCCAGTAATCAATTGCAAGCGTCGGCGTCTGTACATCGGCGGTCTCGATAATCGCAGCCGAATTAGCCGCCCTTTGCCGGACGAACTCATACAGGGCAGCCGAATCATCCGCCTCGTCCGGCACACCGAGCGCCTGGTCAGAGCCGCCTGCAAAGAGGCTTTGGTCTGAGACCTTACGGAACTTAAACTGCCGCGGCAGTGTAATTACCTGCTCAATTGTAGGGGCTGTCGAGTTGACGGGACCATCGACAACCACGCAGCTTAGTCTCTCATCGCTGATTACCGATGTAGTAATCCTGAATTTCAGCCCTCCCTTTAGAGCCGCAATCCAGGCGTCGACATCGAGTCGGTCGCTGGCCAGCCATATTCCGCACTCATCGAGCAGGTTACTAAAGGCGGCAAGATACTGCCACCAGTGCAGGCCGGCGTCATAGGAGACCTGAAGATAATAGCCTAACGACCGCCCCTGCTTGTCTGTGGTCAAGGTGGGCCAGAAACGCCTTCGGCGGTACGCGAAATTGCTGCTGCTGAAAATCCTCGAAAAGTCAAACGCCGGCCCCTGGTTGTATGGGGCGGGCGTGTACTTGCCTGCTTCATTAAGACACCATTTTCGATATACATCCTTTACTTTGTAGAAATCCGGATTGCTCGACGGGCAGAATTTTTCGTAGTCGGTATCTTGGTCGGCTGGGTCCCAGGCCTTTACAAGGTCGAAGGTCGCCTCATAAACCTTAAAGTCGCCCTGGCCAATATACTTGTGCGTTACAGGCCAGAAGTTTTCTCGGCTGGCTAAGGCGGCGATATTTGTCTTTGAGATGCTAAGCTGCTGGCCAGGCTGCTGACAATTCAGTTCGACTGTCCTACCCGTTCCATCCTTACAAAACACAATCGCCTGGCTGGGGCCGCTCTCGGCAAGGCGTGGGACAAACTTGAACTCCAGGCCGATCCGCTCGCAACAGCGCTGAATTGCTTCTGCCAGGTTTTGCCCTGTGACATCGAGGTCGCGAACTATCTGGTTGTCGGTCAACGCCCGAAGTTGCTGTATCGTCGGCGTGTGCAACTGTCCAGGCGGCAGATATTCGCACAGCAGATAATCAATTGCCTGCGCGTATGTCCAGAATTTGCTCTGCGCTGGTTCAGCACAGAATGCTGTATAGCTTCTGCCGTTGATGTTTACATCGCTGCAAGCCGCGTTGGGCTTACCGTCCGAATTGAAAATCGTATCCACGCCTGCCAAGAACACAGTTGAATCGTCGCAGTTGCTGATGCGCTGGCCGTAGACCGTGATGCGTTTTAGATTCTCGCTGAAGTCTCTGGCAATAATTTCGACCTTCTCGCCCCGCGGGTCAAGCGTTGTCTCGATGGTTTCTATTTGCCCAGCGAAAATAACAAAATCAAAAACTGCTGCTCCTGCCGGCAGGTTGGCATAAACTTGCCGAATGCGGATAGATTTGCCCAGGGCGAATTTGGTCTCAGTTTGCTCGGCGGGCATCAACTGGGCGGAAATTTGCCCGGCTGGATTGTAAGCCAATCTTGCCCAGCTAAATTCCGGCCAGGTGCCCCGGATGATCTCTATCGGCTCAAGCTCCGCACACAAATCGCCATCGAGCAAGATTGAAACGGTCGCCGCCGGAATCGCAAGCCGCGTTTGAGCAGATTGGAAAAAGTCGATTCGGTTAGACATAATTCGTGTCCCGTATTGCGTCGTGCGTATTGCTTACACACTTTCAGCGCTTAAAATATCCATTGCCTCCGGAATTTGCGGATTCAGTTGGATTATTAGCCGGGCCATAGAGCCATTCTGCACGCCATCGGCATCCTCAGCCCGTACTGCGAATAAATATCTGCCGCCCGTGAGCGACTCGGTCAGATAAGTGTAAAACTTTTGGCCCTGATAACTGATTGTGGCGAGCGGATTTTGATAGTCGATTTGGCCGGTCGCAGCATCGTGATAAATCCTAAAACACACCGGCTTGGATTCTTGCCGGAGCGGGCAATAAAACCAGGTGAGCAGTACTTTACTGCCTTCTACTTGCTCGGCTGCCGCGGCAAATATATTATTCGGCTGCGGTGCCGCCAGATTTCCGCCAGCATCTATCGCCACCTTAGCCACAGCGGCTAAAGTGCGCTCCTGGTATCCGCAAGTATTGAACCGGCGAACGGCGTAGAAATATGTTGAATTGCTGCCGTGTGCGACGTAAGGCGGCGGAGAAATTTGCCCGGCATCATACTCTGCCACCGTCAGTGGGCTTGTGAAATCTATCTGGTCTATTGTTGGGCCGCGATAGAGCGCAGAGCAGCCCGACCGCCGCATCCAGAACCATCCCAGCGTAAGGGCCGTGCCGAGCTTAAATGCGTTTGCGGTCATTCCGCCAAATAATGCTGCCAGCAGCCAGTCCTGCTCTATGTTTAGTGAGCCGGCGAAGAATTCCTCGGCAGGTGGAGCCTGGCCAGTTATGGTAAGGGAGCCATAAACCTGGGTCTGCGCAGCAATCGCCCCTGCAATAGGGCGATTCACTTTCAGCGACGCGGTGACATCGGTGCCGGCGGCGCAAGTGCCCGCTAAGGACACAATCTGCCCGGCTGGAGCCCATAAAAGGCCGGGGCTGACCTTGGCCTCGAACATGCAGAATGGCTCACGGTAAAGATACGCGATTTCGGCGGCAGACAAAGCCCGCTTCCAAATCATGACGTGAGAGATACACCCGTTGAACCCGCCGGCTGTCCATTTGTCCACCGCAACGTACAGGCTCTCGCTTGAGCTGGGAATTCCGCCGGTGTAATTGGTCGAGCCTGTCTGCTGGCCATTCAGATATATTCTTATCACCGCGCCGTCATACGTTCCCGCCAACTGACCAAAAACGCCAGCCGTCAATTTCTTGCTGGAAGTTGCCCTGGTTCCGGAGATATAAAAATGTGGGTAGTCCCAGCCGGATAGTCCTCTCATCGCGTCAAGGACGTATGAATCGCCCTTGCTGAGGACATAGCGATTCACCTCCTCAATGGCGGTGGGATTCACCCAGGCCAGCACCGTAACTTTGCCGGGCACCATCCAGTCTTTTGCGGCAAAGATTACATAATCTCCGCCGCCGTCGAACTTCAGGCTCGCACCAAATAATCCAGGCGACCAGGTAGTGTTGCCGGCCAATGTCCCCGCCACTTTGTGGCCGCTGAGATCTTGTGCCCGGCTGCCTGAACCCTCATTGAAAAGGGCGCAAAGTATCAAATCACGAGAAAGCTCGGAACTTATACTTAGTTGTAGACCTCTTGCCGGTTTAACAAGTGGCATCTTTGGAAACTCAAAACTTAAAACTCAAAACTTAAAACTTAGGAACTGGCGTAGCGCCACGGTTGATACTTTGCTGTCACCGTTATGGTGTCGGTTGAGCCGTCCCGCTTGCAATAAAGCTTAAAGTGAGCCACGTCCTTGATGACGAAGCTCACCTGATTGGGGTCGGTGCCTTTATCTACCTTGAAGCTAAATAGCGCTGTGTCATCATAATTACTGCCATCAAGGGACGCCCGCACTTCCACGATTAGATTGTCGGTAGGCGAGGCGGGAAAATCCGCATCCACGATAACGTGTGCGCCTTCATAGCCACTGGTTTCAAGATCGACATCGTCAGACCAAGAACCTGTGGTGACGGCGACGGCGTTCATAATGGTTGTTTCGCTGCCGAAACTCTTGCTTATTGTTGCCATAATGTATTTTCCTCAAACCCCGCAACAAGTTGCGGGGCTAAATACTTAGTCGAGTGTGACATCCAAATCGCCCGCTGCGAATTTTGCCGTGTCGCCCGAAGCAACAGTCTTGGACTGGCTTAACGCCCCGTGAGCGAGCATATTGCCGGCGCTTGCCGCATCAAATAGCGCAAAGTGCGTTATTGTGCCCCAACTGCCGGTTGCCTGCGGGAAGGAAATATCGCCGGCGTTGCTAAGGCTGCCGCCCGAAGAGATAGTCCAGGATGCCCCGGAGGTCGCAACACGGGCGTAGCCGTTGCCGCTTGGCTCAGCAAGGCCCGAGCCGCTATCCAGCGGGTCCGCGGTAGAAAGTCCCACATAAATCGTTGGCGGCGTGTAACTGCCTTTGCCGAATATGTGATCCAAAATCTCGTTTTCCCAGTGATCGGAGAAACTGCCCATTTTGCAGCTCCTTATTTAATCCCCCGGTTTACTGGGGGGTCTTCTTGACAATCTATTGTGGCGTTCTGGTTATGCTTGACTGGCCGTCGGTCGGCGTGTGTGTCAGTATGATGGTCTGGCCGTCATCATCGTAGTAATCAATCGCGCCGGTTGATTTATTCTGAACGGCCTTGTTGGCAAGAATTTTGTCGGCAGTCAATTCGCCATTACCGGTCCAGATTATCAGGTCTGATCCAATAAGCTGGTCGCTGTCGGCAGGATTGGCCCCCGCCTGCAGAAACATCTGAACCGTGTACCGGCCAGCAGGGATATTGCCAGGGAAGTTGCCAACGTATCTGCTGCCGCCTTTGCCGGTCAGGGCTATATCGTAATTGTCGGCGTTATGTCCACTTGTGCCCCAGTTCTCAAACGCCGCCCCTGCCGGATACCACACCCCCCCAGGGGCATTGCGAACGACGGCATATACCGTATTTCCTGACGCATAATCCAAATGTATTTCGTTGGCCATTGTGTTCTTTCCTCTCTTTATGCTTCTTCTGTCCAGGTGCCATTCTTGGCGATTGTCGCCCAGTCGCCGTTTGAATCGGCGACCAGAGCAAGGCACGCGCCGATAGCGCTGGCTGACTTATATTTGCCGGCGGTCTGGCCGCTGTCGTCTCTTATCGTCGCGGAGCCGGGCTCGACCCGCAGGGCCTGCGCCGCTTGAACGGCAAAAGTAAATTTTGTCCCGGCCGGCGCCGATGCAGGCAGAGTGAGCGTGACCGTGCCAGCGGCGCCGCGATTACTGTGGACACTGCCGGACTCGGCTTGTGTCAGTGCGTCGTCAGCGGTGTGCACCTCGATGGTGGTTTTTATGCCGCCCGCTGCGTATGGCAGCACAAAGTTGTGCCCACTCCGGCAGTCGGTAATTGAGGTAATGTCCCCGCCTGATGTGGTCACCGTGGCCAGCCGGACGTGCGGGGTAGTTGCCATATCCGGGAAGCTGCTGTACTGGTTGGTGACAAGACTGCCCGCCGAGTTCAGATAGATATAGATGTTTGCCTTGTCATCGGCTAAGGTATTGCCGGACGAGCCCTGGTAGTTCACCAGTTGTGTGCCCAGCCAGAAGTTGCCCGCCTTTACGCCGATATTGAGGCCGCCCTCATCGTAGACCCGTAGGTCGTTTGCCCGCCGGGCAGCTAGTAGCAGCCGATACAGAAGTTTCCGAAAGTGCAGATAGTAAGGCGCCGTGCCGGTCGGTATATACTCAACGCCAGTCTCGCTATCGGACTGCATATTCAACAGATCGTTGTCCGATGGATAAACCTCGGCCATAATTTTCTCCTTCTGTATTTGGTCCGTCGCCGTGCCGGCGACGGCTAAACTTTCCTACCCTATTTGCAAAACCAACTCATTCGCTTGCGCATCGAACGAGAAAACGCTCAATCCTTCAGCGGCTTTTGCTGCCGGCGTCACCGTGACAGGGCCTACTTCGCTTGCGGCACTTTCGTTGCCGGCCCGGCCGAGCACTTTGACGCCAAATTTGTAAGCCCCGGCCGGCAGCGGCTGGCTCATCCATTCCAGCGTGTCGGCATCCAGCCCGAAGGCAGCGCTGCCGAAGATTCCCTTTCCAAAGCCTACCGCTGCCGCGCCGTCCCAGCCGAAGTCGCTCAGCCCGAAGCTGGCCATTGCGAATCCCGCCTTATCCATCCAACTGGGCCAGATTCGGATCGGGCAATCATTTAGCGGCTGGTCGTAGTCGATTTGCCCGCTGCCGGCGTCATAGAAAACGTTGAAGGTTGCACCAGCCGGCAGATTCTGACTGCGCAGCAAACTTATCTTCACCCGCCCGCTATCGACCGGCGGCTGGGCAATTTCACTGCTCAAATCAATGTGCACCTGCTCCGCCAACACGGCAAAAACTTCGATTCGCACCGCAGATTCAAACGAGGCGGGTATCTGCACGATCATTTGTCTCTGCTCGGCATCGACTGTTGCGCCGGCAAATCGCCCGTTGACGTAGACCTGGTGCAGCATGTCACTATGGGATGAGCGCCAGCTTGCTAGCGCCATCATCGGCGCGGCGACGAATGCGCCGTCCTGCCAGATACCGGCTGGCAATTCAATCGCTGTAACTTTTTCTATGCCCGTGCTGATGAGTGACATTGCGTTTCCTTGTCAAACCAATTGTGTGTAAACAATTTCGTAATCGACTTCGAGACCGCCGGCACTTACACGTTCGTTAGTTACCTTGAAGACATCCATCCGCAGGTTTTCAAACGGCTGCTGGCCACCGATCGTAAGCGTATGCGTGTCGCCATCCAGATAGGCAGATATGGCGTTAATCCTATCCTGCATTTGTGACCGGCTTTGGGCCCGCAGTGTCCCTTTTTGTCTGATCTTTCGGCTGCGCTTTCCCAGGTCGATGCTGAGCAGGCCATCCAGTCCGGCGATCGGTTTTTCAACAGAGGCTCGGCTAATGCTATCCGGCTCGACTTCTAACTGCTGCTGGTCGAACAAGTTTTGCCCGTCCAAAGTGGCACTCATTTGTTTTTCCTACATCAATCTCGCGTCAACCGTCCCGATGCTCCGGTTATCGTGACATCCGTCAAGCCGTCGCAGTCCAGGTCAATGCCAACCCGGCAGCGCTGCCTGGCCTTTTCAAAGAGACTCTGATAGTGCAGGCTCTTCTTCCAGAAATTCTCGTCGCCGGCCTTGCTGGCTAACATCGCATACACACTTGAGATGACCGCAAAGACCGATGCCCTTTTTAGCACATCCGGATCGAGAATGTCCTGAGCGTCTATGTCACTTGCCGGATTGCCGGGCTTGATGCCGAAATGCTCGGTCAACGCAAAGGCGACTTCGCCGGCCTGCGGAGCAAGAGTGCTGATGCGGTAGGTTACGTCGGTCGCCTCTGGCGGCGGAATCGGCTCATCGTCGGCGTCCGCCCTTACTACCGAGACGGCAAGTTGCGTCGCCGAATCGACTGAAACTATCTCATACGCGCCATCCAGTAGTCCATCTGCGGATTTTAGATATATCACGCCGCCTGCTGCCACCTGCGCAGATTCAAAGTCCGCGCCGCCGGCGGTAAATGTTGTGCCGGATAGTTCGCCGCCTGTGCCTGCTGCCAGGACCTGCCCGGGCAGGTGCAGTTCGCCGAATAGCGCCGGCTCATACTTGAGAATGTCCGAGTCTGTAGAAAACGTAAGCATTTTTTGGTCCTTTTCCGGATGGGGATAAAACCCCCCGATAAATCGGGGGGCTAAATATTATCCCTTATCCCCGATTTTAGGATGTGCTTAGGTCGCGGATCAGGCCGTGAGCCGCCTGGTTGCGCAGCTCCAGCGTGTATTCGCCGATCAGTTCGCCGCACTCGTAGTCGCCGCTGCTTGCCAGGGGCTTAAATTGGAAGTTCCGCCCAGCCAGCGGCAGCACGCCTATCCGCGATGAATCCAGCAGCATCGCTGCATCCTGCGGCACCCAGCGGGTGGTGACAATCCTGCAGACGCCGAAGTCGCTCTCGTAGATGCTTATCATATTGGTGAAAGTCGTGTCGCCGGCTGCGTATGTCCTGCTGTCGGCGCAGAAGGCGTTTATCTTTCGCTTCTGAAAACCGCCGACGACAATCAGGTCCACGTTGCCGCCGCTATTTTCCCAGACCTTTCGCAGCACATAATTAATCTTTGCCTCATCCAGTTCGGTGCCGCTGGGAAAGCCGCTGTCTCCGGTGTGAAAAACATTGGTCGACAGATGCTTAAGAATGCCCTTCATCGACCGCCTGATCGAGCCGCTGCCTTCGGGATTGCTGGACGGCTGACCGCCGTTAATCACGCTGTTCTCCAGGTCACGAAGAAGTTCGCGCAGCCGTTCCTGTTTTTGATAATCCATCTCGTCCGCCAGGCCCAGGTGGCCGGCAGCCATATCCGTGCCGCTTACTTCCACCGCAGCGGTAAATATCTGCGTGTAGTTGCCGCACCGCACGCGATTGGTGAACCGCACCTCGGGCTTATCCGCCCCTTCGAGGGCAGCGTTGCCCAGGATATTGATTACCTGATTGTCGGCCAGGTTTTCCGGCGTAGTTCCGGCGTAACCGCGAACGACCGTCAGCGTATTAGTGCTGATGGCGGTCACCAGCATCAATTCCTCGCTGCCCTCGACCTGAATCTGATCGCCGATGCGGAATCTGCCGCCGTTGTCAACGACAAACTGCGTGTCGGCTGCCGGGTCGGTATAGGTGTTGTCGTTTATCGCGTCCTTGTTGGGCAGAAGCTCATCCTCCAGCCACTCGTGATGCGTGCTGGTTGCCTCTCTCATCGGATCGCCCAGGGCATCGAGCAGGGGCGTTTCGTAAGGCGAAATTATCCCGATCAAATCCGACACGTCCTCTGCCAATTCCGGCAGAGTCGTGCCCGCTGAATAGGTTGCTTTTCCGGTAAATGACATCTTTTTTCTCCTTTTGTCTGTTTAACCCCCCAGGACAGGCCTGGGGGCTAAATATCGTCACAAAAAATTCCTTCGCAATTTCAAGTACTCCTGCAGGTCTCTTCGCGTGCCGGTGGTCGCAGCCTTCTTGGCTGCCCTTTCAAGAATCGCTTGAGTGTTTTGCATCCGCTGCCTGGCGGGCGCGGTCTTGCTGGTGGGCATCGCAATAGTTGTACCAGCGAATAGATACTGCTTTTCATTCCTCAGTTGCTCAACTACTGCATTGGTATCAGCGTGACCATCCATCCTGGCTTTGGCGATAACGACCGCCGCTTCCAGGTCAACGACCCCCGCCGCGGCAAGTTTGCGTGTCAACTGCTGCTCGATCTGCAGGTCGCTCAACTGCTGCGACAAGTTGGCTGTTTGTGCCTTTGCCGCAGCCAATTCTTCGGCCAGAGACTCGGCCTTTTTCTCGGCACTCTGTGCCCTCTTACGGTAGCGGATCGACTCGGTCACCGGAACACGCCTGGCGTTGTCAAGGTCGCCGTGATCCGCTGTGTCTTCTGACAAGATGTTTTCTGTGTTGATCTGACTCATAAAACCTCCAAACGAATTTAGAGCTGAGAATTTAGAATGAAGAAACTCCAATTCTCAATTCTCTATTCTTAATTCTAAATTCTCATATCCCAATTCTCGCAGCACCTGCTCAGTTGGAACACCCAACCGCTTTTTGATCTGAGCTTCTTTTAACTTCTCCATGATGTTCTCAGGCAGCGGACTTTGAAAAATGATTTCGATTTCTCTATCGGCCTGCTCGGTCTGATAGACGCCGGCCTTATCCAGCATCGCCAAGACCATCGCGCAGATGTTTTTCAAGCCCTGCCCGTAAGTGAATCTTTTTCGCTCGTTTTTTGAGAGCGTGCCCATAAGCGTAAGTTTAAGGGCGACCGCGCTTGTTAGGTTGCCGAGCTTATCTTTCAGAACGCCCGCCACAACCGGCGTGACACCGCTGACCTTATCCATCGCCTCTCTGATCTCAGCGATGTGTGTACCTTCGCTGGGAGTCGGCGTATCTCCGCCGAACTCCTCGATGCTCGCTTCCGGATTGTCGGTGTACCACATCCTGCCCGGCGACACAGGTCTATCCTCAAAGCCCTCGATGCCCTTTCCCAGGTACATCTTGAAAGATTGAAAGGTGATTCGGCTCGCCCTGTCACTGAGCCTGGTATTAAGCTCATCCTGAAGCGGTATCAACGGCTCAACATCGCTAAGCCCCTCGTAGTAATACGGCTGGGCGATATTCTGGATGTGCACGACCGGCAAAAATCCCCACGGTAGTGGCCCTTCCGCGACGAGCTGCTGGTCCTCATATCTTTGCCAGGCGACAGGCGAGGTAATCTCCGTCACCGAAACAACCAGCCGATTGTCGCCGCCTGCCC
>Ga0315280_10004121_pt1 | contig 21730 bp, 16 predicted proteins | sample YL17G06_40_MG_FD_203697 | JGI IMG/M metagenome (GOLD analysis project Ga0315280, IMG submission 203697) | Sediment microbial communities from Yellowstone Lake, YNP, Wyoming, USA - YL17G06_40 | ecosystem: Environmental > Aquatic > Freshwater > Lake > Sediment | place: USA: Wyoming | collected...
GAAAATTTGGCACAAATTTGTCACACGAAAGAGGAAAATTCCCTCCCCCTTCCCGTAAAACATTTATTTTCAGTCAATTGAGAAAGATGGAAAAATGGACGCGCTGGACTCAAAATCCAGTCCTTGGCGACAAGGGTGTGGGTTCGATTCCCTCCTCCGGCACCACGCATCCTATTTGTTTTTCCAGCAAATGAAAGCTTTAAAAGTCAAAAGCGAACCCGGCGAGCTGGCGAAAATCAGAAATTTTTTGAGAATAAACCTCGAAGAATTGCAGCTTTGCGAAGAAGATTATTTTAAAATAGAGCTCTCTCTTATGGAAATATGCACCAACATCATGCGGTATGCCTATCCTCAGAAAAAAGGCGACATCTTCCTCAAGACGTGGCATCAGGATGCAACTATTTACTTGGAGATCAGGGACAGCGGCATTCCCTTTGATCCCACTCAAATAAAAGAGTGGGATATTGAGGAGATGATCGGCAAGGAACGGAAAGGAGGGCTGGGAATTTTCCTTGCCCGAAAACTGATGGACGGCTTTTCTTACCGTCGGGAAAATAATCAGAATATCCTGACGATGTACAAAAGGGCCAAAGCGAGAAAAGCTTAGGGTTCAGTAGAGAACTTGGTCCTCTCCGTTCTCCTGGATCAACCGGTCGATCTCCTTGATGATGAGTTCTTTGCGGGCCAGGACGGCGTTGATTTCCTCGTCGTTCAAGTATTCCCCGACAAAGCCTTTGATCACATCATAGCTCAACGCCTTGATTTTCTCAAAAAGAGCCCGGGGAAGCTCTTTCATCACCATCGGCCCTTCTTTATTTTTTTCCGTGTAAAGAAGCTCAGTCTTCCATTTTTTGCCCGTCCGGAAAGTGCGCGAATGGTCTATAAGGATCATCCTCCAGTCTTCCATAAAAAGATAGTTGTTCTGATGACGGTCTTCATTCGCGATCAGGTTATCAAAGGCGCGCTGGAGATAGATATCCCGGTTATAGTTAAAGATTTTGATCGAAGGGACTTTGATTTTTTCCTCCTTGATTTTCCTCAGGCTCTTCCAGGAGTCCACCCAAAGCTGGCAGGAGCCGCGACTTCCCTGAAACCTCTTTTCCACTGTCGGCGGAACCATGTTAAGCCCCAGATATTTGTCAAAAAGATAAGCGGCGATTTCGTATTTCCAGCCTTCAACGTAGCCCTTCATCTGTCCTTCAGGGTTCTTCCAGAGGGCTTGTTTGGTAACGCCGTTGAGTTCGAGAGTGAGCACCCACGGGTTGGTCACTGCTTCCCTGCCGCCCATTTGCCTCTTCCCGACAATATCGGCATTGAGGAGAAATTCCTCCCACTTCGGTCTTTCGGCAAGCTCCTCGGGGGTGAACTGGGCGAAAGAGGGAAGAGTACAGGCGAGTAAAACGATAGATAATATAGAAACAATAAAAGATTTTTTCATTCGTCCCTCCTTTCTTTTCGTAACTCTTACCTCATTTTTTAGGCTCTATTTGAATGAGATCCGCCGGGCGGCCTCAGTAGAGAACCTTGGCTTCGCCGTTTTCTTTAATCATCTGGTCGACTTCGGCAAGAAGGAGCACTTTGCGCTTGAGGACGGCGTCGATTTCTTTATCGGTCAGGTAGGGGCCGACCGCTTCTTTGATGCTTTTGTAGTCCAAAGCTTTCACTTTTTCGATAAAGAAGCGGGGCAGCCTGCGGAAAAGAAAAGGCCGGCCATCCGCAAATTTCTTCAGTCCATTTCTTCCGCACATTAATTTTTCTGTGAACTCCTTGGTGGAGCGAAAAGAGCGCGAATGGTCGATCATGATCGTCCGCCAATCTTTGGTATAAAGCATATTCTGCTGGGTTCGGTCATCGTTGGCGATCAGGCTATCCCAGGCCCTCGTCAGGTATTTCATGTTGTCGACTTGCTCGCGCACAGCGTCAGGAAAGTCGATTTTTTCTTCCATTATCTTGAGCAAGCTGTATTCACTCGTAGCCCAGAGCGAGAGCGCTCCCGGCTTGCCGTTGAAATCTCTCTCGACGGTCACGGGAATCATATTCAAGCCTAAAAGCTTATCAAGCTGATAAGCTGCGATTTCGTACTGCCAGCCTTCAAGAAACCCGGCCTGGATGCCGCTCGGGTTCTTCCAGCAGGCTTTTATCTCGGTATCTCCCTTTTTGAGATAGACTTTTATCGGCTTGGTCACTCCTTCTCCGATATCCTCGAAACGGACGATTTCGGCCGTTTTGAGAAATTGCTCCCATTGGGGCCGCTGAGCGATCTCTTCAGGGAGGAATTGTCCGTAGGCCAAATGAAAATAGACAAAAAGCAACGAGAAAGCTGTCGTGAACATGAATTTTTGTCTCATTTGATCTCTTCCTCCGGGAAATTTTTCCCCACGCATTATAATAATTTTATGATAATAATCTGCGGGAAAAAAATCAATATTGAAATTATCTAAATTCGCTCCCTTCAGATTTTTCACGCCATTCCCGTGAATCTCACCCACACAATCTGGGAGAGAACCTCTAAATTTAAATTGACAGGGAATTTTTTTCTGGTATAAAGTTTCTTTTCCAAAGGAATTCAAGCCATAACCTTAGAGCTTGAGCAAATATCTTTATCCTATTGGAGATTAATCTTATTTCGAGAGAGTCGAAGATGAAAAAAACTTTGCCGCTCCTCCTTATGTTGGTCGCCTGTTCCTTTTGCCTTCAGCCAAAATATGCCCCGACCATCCGTTTTCCCTATAAATGGCTGGGTGTGCAGGGAATTGGCGGCGATATCGATAAACAGAACCTTGCCGAGCCTTCTGGAATTTGCTACCACCCCCTGAGGAACACACTCTTTGTGGTTAGCGATGAAGGCGGCCTTGCCGAGATCAAGAAAGACGGGACGCCAGTTTTTTTTCAAAAGGTGCCCGGAGACCTGGAAGGTGTGGCAGTTGATCCTCAAACAGGGCTTCTTTACATCGTCGTTGAAGGAGATGATATCATCCTTGAGTTTGACCCGGATAAACGAGAAGTCACTCGGAGATTCCCGATCAATAGGGAATATAAAGGCGATCCTAATTTTCTTCAGAAGCAGGTCAATGCCTATGACAACGGGATTGAATCTATCGCTTTCGTGCCGGATAAAAATCACCCCGAGGGAGGGACTTTCTATGTCGGAAACCAGTGGGACCCGCCCTGCATCATGGAAGTTTATGTCCCTCTAAAATCCAGTCGCGCACCAGAGGCTGAAGCCCGGATTCTTCGCGTCTTGCCGTTTAAAATGGATGACCCCGCGGGCATGTATTATGACCCCCAGACGAAGCTGCTGAATATTGTCGACGACGCAGATAATATTTTCGTGGAGATCACTTTGGACGGCAGAATGATCAGACAGTATGCGTTCCTCGGTGATAATCAGGAGGGGCTGGCCAGGGATGATGAGGGTTATCTTTATATCGCCCAGGATTCAGGGGGAATCATCAAGGTCCAAGACCTGCGCAAAAGATAAACTTTATGAAGTCTTTGCCTTGATCTTTTTGTATTCCCGGATAACCAAGAAGCTGAAGAGAAGCCAGATTAAGACGACAAACACATTGACTTTGGCAAAATTTGCGATCTTAAATTTCAAAAAATTGATTCCGATGAAAACAATCATGGCCGCCAGAGTATCTCCTCCGCGGTAAAAAAATGTATCGGCCGCAGCCTTTCCTTTGTACTTCTCTTCTCTTGAAGTGATGAGGAAAAGGGCGCCTTTAGTTGTATTCATGAGTGAATAGTCTGTCCCGTTTTCAAAGCCCTTAATCCATTTGATTAGGACGAGAGAAGTTGCACCGAAAGTGATAAAACTATAACCTCCCAATGCAATGAAGGGTAAGAACAGGAGGGCCCCGCTGACTCCGACCCATTTGATAATGCGGGACACCAAAAAGAGCTGGATGACTAAGGCTATGATATTCGCTAAACCTTGATAATCTGCTGAAATTTTTGCAACAAGCTGCGTAATATCAAGCCCTCCGGCAGTGCCCATTTGGACAGCTTTAGTAGCTGTGCGCTTAAGAACATCTCCCCAAATGTATTCGCCCATAGCGTTGACAAAATTGAGGGAAAGAATAACCAGGGCATAGAATAGAAGGTATTGGCTTTTAAAAATCAGTCGGAATCCACCGCCTTTTTTGAGGGGCTGCTCTTTAATTTTCTCCTCTTCCATGATCTTTTGATCGACTTTTTGGGTTCTCTCCCGGACCCGCTTGATCTCCCTCTTATGGATGATGATCGTCAGCAGGATACAAATAACTAGGACAGCCCCCGCCAGCAACATCATAATGTAAGCAAAATGAGATCCCAGTGGGGCGATAATCCAATGTGCGATCCGCGTCCCAAAAACGGCACCGCAGGTCTGTCCAACAGCTATGATAGGGAACAAGCGTTTACCTGCTTCATCTGAGTAGATGTCGTTGGCAAAGCCCCAGAACTGGGCAACGATAAAGATATTGAAGATGCCAGTCCAGATAAAAAAGATGATCCCCATAGTTCCCATGGGCATGCTCAGAAGATGGAACGCATAGAAAAGGGCCAGGTTAGAAATAAAAAACAGAGTCACCCAGGTGATAAAAAGGTGGCGCGGGACTTTAGAGGAAAGAGCGCTGAACGCCTTGATCACAAAGATGAGCAATATAGCTTGTGCACCGGAAAGATAAGCTTTTGTTTGGGGATCCTTCCCGACAATGATGAGAGCTTCTCGAACAGGCTTTATCAGATAATAAGCCATTAGCAAAAGAAAAACATTCAAGGTCAAAAGAAAAGCCGTGCCCGCTTCACCAGGCCGGATATCCGTAAAAATCTTAAGGAAGCGATAGGCAAGCCCCGCTGATTTTTGCCCCGATTCGTCCATTTCTTCAGGACCCAAAGTTTTCATTGAATCCCCCTTTTTAGAATTCTAAGAAAAAATAACGGCTTCTTTCCCTTTTTCCTCGATTAATTTATTAATCTTTTCGATGATCAGCTTTTTTCTTTGTATGAGAGCATTGATTTCTTCGTCGTTCAGGTAGGCGTTCATCGCTGATCTTATGACATCATCGCTCAACCGGTGCATTCCCTCATAGAGTTTCTTAGAACAGCGGGTTATTTCGCAGCCCCGATGGGGCTCAAGGGAAGGATAAAAAGCCTCAGAAAAATCGACTCGGCACACCTTCCAGTTGTCCATGTGGACCATTATATCGTCCTTATCCAGGCACTCGTCGTATACCAAATTCTCAAAAACTTTGATCTCTTCCATCGCGTTGGTGAAAGCCTGGGGCTCGGGAGGCTCAAGCTTTTTTCTTTCCCTATCTTTTTCCTTGATACACCTCTCCAGGAAAATTTGAAGAGAGCCTTTCACACCCATGATTTCTCTTTCCACAACAGGAGGAACAATTTCTATTCCCAGAAGCTTGGCCAGCTCATAGGCGGCAATCTCGTATTTGTAGCTATCTGGGGCAGGCAGCGGCCTCTGGCTGTTGACGTATTTAAAGAAGGCGCGGTGTTTGGCTTTTCCATCATCAAGCAGCACGATCCAGGGCGCGGTTCTTCCGCCGACCGTATTTTTATCTACAGAGACAACACCGGCCTCTCTTAGAAATTTCTCCAGGCCGTTGATCTCGTTTTCTTCTTCATTGGCGGGCTGGGATTTGCCGTACGAAGACAGGCCAATAATGAAGAGAGTTAGAAAGAGGATGGTAAGACGGATCTGTTTTTTCATTTTTTTCCCCCCAAACACGAAAATCTCCGTTCTCGATGATCAAGGCGCTCAGACGTCCGCCGTAAACTCTGGAAATGCCTGTGTCAACAATCCAGACCTTTCCATCAAAGCGTTTCATCTCCTGGGTGGTAGGAATGCGCGGCGTGTGAGCGATAACCATAGCTTTTGCCCCGAGATTGGCCAATATTCTGTCCACTTCCTCCTTCATATCTGCTTCTGGGACGACCGCTAAATCTCTGTACCAGAGGGGACCGTCTCCTTTGTAAGCGATCTGCGGCTGACTCATTCTTGCCGGTTCTGAGGTTTCTGCCGCTTTCGCCAATTCAGAGAGCTCCAGCCGAAGGCGGTTATTCAGATCATCGATCTTCCAGAGGGAGTACTTTTCGCTGATTCCTCCATGGACAAAGACGATATCGTTGATTTTGATGACGGCATTGTGTTTGAGAAACCAAGATCCATACTTCTCGTTAAAATGGATGAGGTACTCTTTTTGGGCTTTTGGATCATCTTTCAACTTGCTCCAGAATTTGTTGATGAAGCTTTCGCGTTGGGACCTCTGACCTCTGGACTCAAGATCATTTATCTTTTTGGCGAGCACCCTCTCTTGCTGTTTTCTATAGCCGTCAGGAAGAAAAGAGATGAACTGGTCGATGGTCAGGTAGTCGGGATAGCGAAAGACAATGCCGGTGATGTTCATTTCTTCGTGGTTGCCGATGAGTGCGTGGACCATCCCTCCGGCCGTCTCCGCCTCTTTCTCCAACCTCATCAAGAGGTCAAGGATTGCCTTGGCATCAGGCCCTCTATCCATGATATCGCCCGTCTGGACAAGATGCGTCTTTCCTGCTGCCCAGTGGAGGCCATTATCGACAATTCTGGTCCCTATGAGAATTTTGACAAAATGATCATAGTCGCCGTGGAGATCTCCAATGGCGACGATTTTTTTAACGCCTGTCCATTCGCACTGGGTGCTGATGGAAGAGAGGCTGGCGTATGATGCTAAGACGAGGGAGATAAAGAGAAGGGCAGATTTGGTTTTCCTGGGGAGAATTCCGAGCTGAGCGCGTCTCTTAGACTGGCTTTGAGGCAATTTTGTTCTTATTTTACTTTTTTATCGAGGCAATGGTAATATTAAAAATTAACCGCTGCAGAAGTCAAGGCTTTAATTCACGGACAATCTTAGCAAAAGTTCTCATTGACTCTGTCATGGGAAATTGATATTCTTTTTTCGAAGGCGAGGGGATAAGGGGATATGAGACATAAAATATCCCGGCTTCTGGGGTGAAGGAGCGTTAAACTATGTTTGCACGTCTGACCACAGTGAATGTAAAAATCGACTTGTTACAGTCGCCGCCTATCCGAGAAGGGTATGAAGTGAGCGTGAAAGCACAGGTGAGCCTCTCTAACCGATTAAATTGAACTTTTCATTAACAGAGGGTGTCTCCTTAGGGAATATCCACAAAAGCTATTTCCCCTAAGAGATAAACGACCTGAGATTGCTGTTATTGCTGAAACTTTCTAATTTTCTCAAAGCCTTGGCTTCAATCTGACGGATTCTCTCACGGGTGACTTTGAAGGCTTTGCCTATTTCTTCCAGTGTGTGTTCTTTATCGTCCATCAAGCCAAAACGCATCTTCAAAACTCCAGCCTCTCTTTCTGTGAGGCTGTCGAGCACCAACCCGATTTGTTCCCGCAAGTTGCTCTGAATGACGGATTCCTCAGGCGAAGGGATGCTTTTGTCTTCGATGAATTCGCCCAGTTGGGTCTCTTCGTCTCCAACAGGAGCATCGAGAGAGACAGCCTCCTGAGAGATTTTCATGATTTCTCTGACTTTGTCCGCAGAAAGTCCCATCTTTTTGGCCAATTCTTCAGGAAGGGGTTCTCCGCCTTTTTCCAGGACGAAACTTTGGCTGGTTTTTTTTAATTTGCTCAGTGTTTCCAGCATGTGCACGGGAATCCTAATGGTCCGGGCTTGGTCGGCGATCGTGCGGGTGATGGCCTGTTTAATCCACCAGGTGGCATAAGTGGAGAATTTATACCCCCTGCGATGGTCAAATTTATCGACAGCCCTCATCAAGCCGATGTTTCCCTCCTGGACCAAATCCAGAAAACTGAGACCCCGATGGGAATATTTTTTGGTAATAGAAACCACGAGCCTGAGGTTAGCTTCTACCAGCTCTTTTTTGGCCCGGTCGAAGCGTTGTTTTCCCAGGCGCATTTCCCGAAGAATGTCTCTCGATTGCAGAGGAGTGAGGCCTGTCTCTTGGCGGGATTTTCTGAGGAGCCTGGCGATCTCGACGAGCTTTCGTTCGAGTCGCGCTTTTCCTTCACGATTCTTGGTCTTCTTGAGGTCAAAGCTCAACTCATCCTTAGTTTCTGCCAGTTTGCAGAAAGCCTGGAGCTTGCTGCTGAGATTATCGACAATCATCTCCCAGTGGGAAGGCCGAATGTTGAGTTCCTTGATCAGGCGAATCATTTTGATAATGAGTCGCCCGCGGGCCATCCAGGATTTTTTTCGAAAAGGAATTTTTTCTAAAAGGGAACAGAGGTGCCTGAGCTTTTTTATGATGGCGAGGATTTCTTCTTTCTTGACCTTGAGTTTTTCCCCGTCCAGGTTTTCACCACAATCGAATGTATCTGGGATGATGGCAGGGTTTTCCTTAATTTTCTCTTCCAAGTCAAAAATATCGCTCGTCAAAAGGCGGGTTTTGGCGAGAGCTTTAAGGATGATTTTTCTGCCTTTTTCGATTTGTTTGGCTAGGGCAGTCTCTCCTTCGCGGGTGAGGAGCGAAATGCTTCCCATGTCCTTCAAATAAAGCTTTACAGGGTCAAGACTCGCGGCCTCGGCAGAGGAAATAATTTTCGTGCTTGGGAGGTTCGGTGAGACGAGGAATATGAATCTATTTTCTTCCTCATCCGACCTTTCCCAAAAGCTCCGGTTAGTCTGGTCAAAAGGAAGATATTCTCTATTCATGGCCTTAAAGATAGCCTCACTTCAGATACAATTTGGGTCAACATATTATTCCCTGAATGAATACGCCCTTTTATATATTAAACTCTTTTCTATGCTATTTCGTTTCATCCGAGGGAGGCCACCTGAGGGGATGGCTCCCAGAGGAGAAATTATGCAATAATTATGCCAAGCCATGTATTGACCCCAAAATTGATAGAAACAGAATCGTTGATTTGCGCGTCATTGCGAGACCCCGAAGGGGCATGGCAATTCGACGTAGTCGTCGCGAGGCATCGAAGATGTCGTGGCGATCTCAGCTTACTCGCTGAGGATTGCTTCGTCACAAGGTTCCTCGCAATGACCAAGAGGTCAGATCACTTCGCTTCCCGCCACGCTCTGCTCGCGGCTTCGGCTCGCTCGTGATGACATTTTTCTATCGATTTCTGGTTGACAATCAATTTTTCTTCTGATAATAGCTATGGATAATGTCGCAGAGCTTGACGCACCTAAGTTTGGAATATTGAGAGAGGAAAGGACGCCATGAGAATAAGCTCAAGAGCAAAGAACGATGTCATCATCTTTGACATAGAGGGGGAAATCAAAAGGTCCGATATCACCGATGTTACCCTCCACCAGCTCGTCAAGGATCAGCTCGACTCGGGCAAGAGGAAGATTCTCTTGAATTTTGAGCAGGTCGAATTCATCGACAGCTTCGGTGTTGGTGAGATCTTGGCCAGCTACATTTCCACGCATAACCTAGGCGGGAAGCTGAAGATCGTCAAGATTTCCAAGAAGCTCTACCTCATCTTTCAGGTGACGATGCTGACCAAAGTCCTGGACATCTTCGATGATGAGGAGTCCGCGCTGAAAAGCTTTTTTTAAAAGTTGTTCTGGTGCTCCGCTTAAATTAGAATCATCCCATGGCGAAAGATCGCCTTCATAATCTCCTTTCCCGGGTCGTTGATATAAAGCCCGGGGAGGAAGTCACCGCCGTCTTTTTCTTCCTTTATTTTTTCTTGATTACCGCTCCTTATTACATCATCAAACCGATCCGGAATTCCAGTTACCTCGAAAGGATGGGCGACGAAAAGCTTCCTCTGGCCTATTTTCTGACGGCTCTCCTGATGGGTTTTGTCGTCAACTTCCATTCCAAGCTTCAAGTGAAGATTCCTCGCCGCACCTTGATTATCTCCAGCCTTGTTTTCTTTTTTCTGAACATTTGCCTGTTCTGGTGGCTTTTTCAACACGACTGGAGATGGGTGCCTGTGGTTTTTTGGGTCTGGGCCAATATCTTCGCCATCGTCCTCGTCACCCAGTTCTGGATTCTGGTCAATGATGTCTTCAACCCGCGGGAAGCCAGGAGACTGATCGGGTTTATCGGCAGCGGTGGCCAGCTCGGAGCTATCCTGGGAGGAATGACGGCTGGGGCTTTGGCCAAGGGAATGGCCTCGGGCTTCCTTCTTCTTATAGCAGCCGGGATGCTTTCTGGCGGCATCCTCATCGTTCTTTCTATTTTTTCGAAACAGAAAAAGGTTGAGCCCGAGGCTGAAAGAGATGACAGCAAAAAGATGGAGAAGTCGGAGAAACAAGTTAGGCAGGGTTTCCGAGACGCCTGGGAGACGGTCAAGCAGAGCTCTTATCTGAAACTTCTGGCCGGTATAGTCATGGTCACTTTGGTGGTCTCGACTTTGATCGATTTTCAATTCAACAGCACCGTCTTCAAAGTCAGGGGGGGACAAAATCTGACTTCTTTCTTTGGCTATTTCAATGCGGGGACGATGGCTTTTGCTTTTCTTTTGCAGCTTCTGCTGACGAGCAACATCATCAAACGCTACGGCATCCGTCTTACCCTTTTGTTTTATCCCCTGGTCTTGCTTCTCGGCTCAGCGGGAATTGGTATCGTGGCATTTGCCAGTATCATTCCGGCGATCCTTATCAAGGCCAGCGATAAGAGCCTCGCTTATTCCCTCAACCAGTCTGTGAGGGAGCTTCTCTATATCCCCATCTCCGTGGAGCAAAAATACAAGTCGAAGATTTTCATCGACATGTTTCTCAACAGGTTTGCCAAAGGGCTTGGCGCCGTCATCCTCTGGATTCTCTTGTTGATTGTTCCTAAAGAATCGGGAATAAGATATATCAGCCTTATTGTTGTGTTTATCATTTCAAGCTGGATTTTTCTTAATCTCAAGGTGGGTCGTGGTTATGCTGATCTTGTCAAAGAGAAATTGGAGCTGAAGTATGAACGTGCCGACCGAGTCGTTGCCGCCAAAATGGACGTGGATTACACCAAACTCGTTTTTGACACGCTGGAGAGCAAAAACAGAAGCTCCGTCCTGTATGCCATGCATCTCTATGACCTTATCAAGCAGGACAAACTGACGCCGGAGATCAAGAAGCTCATCTCTTATAAGTCAGATGAGATTCGGGCAGCTTCCCTGGGAACGCTTTTCGAACAGAGTGAAACGGGTTTGGGCCCTGAGACGGATGATGATTTAGGCGATGAAGTCTTGAAAAAAGAAGTCCAGGAAATCATGTCCTTGGATTCTTACCAAGAGGTCATGAAGAGCTATATCGAAAAGACCATTGATGTGAGCGGCGAAGAAGGCAAGACAGTTAGAATGGAAACGGCTAAAGCGATAGGCTTGATGAATCCCGGAGCTCCGTTAGTAGAGAGGCTCGAGGACCTTCTTGCGGATGAATCGCCGGAGGTGAGTCATTACGCCGTCGAGAGCGCTGCGGCCCTGAAGCGGAGAGAGTCCGTCCCTTCCTTGGTCCAAAAGCTCCGTACCCCTGTTCTTCGGGAAGATGCCATGGCTGCTCTGGCCAAGTACGGGCCAAAAATTGTCGGCACCCTGGCCGATTATCTCGGAGATAAGACTGAAGACCTTGACATCCGGAAGGCCGTATCTTCAGTTTTGGCCCGAATCGGCAACCAGGACGCCGCTGATTTTTTAAGCTGGGAGTTGGCCGAGGTCGAAGGGGACTTAGCCGGCGATATCATCGACGGTTTGGACAGGATCCGCACCGGAAATGCTGAAATTCGCTTTCCCGAAGAGATCATAAGATCCAAGATCTACAATGAGACCGTGAGTTATTGCCAGAATTTTGTGGCTTCTTCTCATGTTAAACAGCAGGAAGAGAAGCAAGAGATAAATCGGAAAGGCGAGATGATACAGGCTCAGATTCTGGAAAACATCTTCAAGCTGCTCGGGCTTATCTATCCGCGTGAGGATATCGCGAAAGCTTGCCAAAATCTCAAGACAGGGACCAAAGATTCTGTAGCCTATGCGATCGAACTTTTGGACAACACCCTGGAGAGAGAGATGAGAGAGGCCATTTTTCCCCTGGTCGAAGATCTTTCCTTAGAAGAAAGGATGACAAGATATCAAGGCCTGTTGGCGTGTTTTGCTGAAGGGAAAAAGCGAGGATGATAGACGCCAGAAAATCTGAGGGACGAGGACTCGTCTCTCTTATGTTTTTTTATTTTTCTCTAGTTACTTTTTCCATCTACATCATTAAACCGGTCAAAGAATCCCTGTTCATGCATCATCTGGGCAGCCAAAGGCTTCCCCATGTTTTTCTTCTGACAGCTATTTTGATGGCCTTGGCGGTCTCCATCAATTCCCGGCTCTTGCAGAGGATGAGGAGGTCCCTCTATATATCGCTGACTTTGGGATTATTCATCGTGAGCAGCGTGGTTTTTTGGTTTCTCCTGCGGCGGCCAAATCCTCGGTCAGGAATTTTTTTCCTTTTATGGTCCTGGGCCGATATCTTTTTGGTAACGTCAATAACGCAATTTTGGATTCTTATTAGCGACCTCTTTAACCCCCGCGAGTTCAAGAGGCGCATAGGATTTTTTGTCAGTGGAGGACTGTTGGGAGGTATTGCCGGTTCTCTCGTCGCTCGGTTTCTGCCGGCCAAATTAGGCACGGAGAATCTCATTTTGACCTGTCCGCTCATTCTTGTCTTTTGTGTCTTGATTATCTTTATTGTCCCTCGATTTGTCCCGCAAGAAATTCGAGATGAAGCGGGGACTAAGCCGGAGCAGAAAAGAGAAAAAATCGGTTTTGTCCAAAGTTTTTTGGCTTTAAAAAAGAATCGCTATTTGCTCTTATTGAGCGGGATGATTGTCGCTGCTATTATTGTCTCCAACCTTGTCGATGTTCAATTCAAAACTGTAGCCAAGATGGTTTATCCCGACAAAAATGCCATGACCTCATTTTTCGGCTCTTTTTATCTTGGAATTCTCGTCTTGTCTTATTTTTTCACTATTCTTCTGACCTCTCGCATTCTCAAGAGTTTTGGATTCCGGGTTGCCCTCCTGATTCTTCCTGTCCTCTTGCTCCTCGGGTCTGTGAGTTTATTTCTTATCCCGGCGGCAAGCAGGATCATTTGGGCTATTTTTATCAAAGGGACAGACAAGGGTCTTTCCCATTCGTTGACTCAGTCAGTGAGAGAACTTCTCTACATCCCTATCCCTCAGGATATCAAGTATCGAGCCAAAGTCTTTATCGATATGTTCCTCAACAAATTTGCCGACGGGTTGACGGGCTTATTGCTTATTGTCATTTCATCTTTCATCCAGCTTACTCTGCCAGAAATTAGCTTTCTGGCTATTGTTTTTATTTTTCTCTGGATTACCCTCAATCTCCTGATTACTAAAGAATACGTCGGTATCGTCAAGAAGAATTTGCAGATCAAATGGCAGGATGCTGATAAGTTGGTCACAGAAAAGATCGATGTGGACATGACCAAGCTTGTTTTCGATACCCTGCAGAGCCGGGAAAAAAGTTCGGTTTTATACGCCATGAATCTCTTCGACCTGATTAAGAAAGACAAGTTGAGCCCCGAGCTGAAAAAATTGATTTCCTCTAAGTCTAATGAGATCAGGGCGCGGTCGATGGATGCGCTTATGGATTTGGACGGAGAGGCCCTCCTTCCCGAGTTTGATGACTCGCTGGGACCCGAGGCTCTTGACGCCGAAGTCAAAGAGATTATGTCTTTAGATGTTTACCAAGAGCTGATGAAAGAACAGATTGAAAAGGCGATCAGGGAGAGAGGAGTTGAGGCCGAAATTTCCAGGATGGAAACAGCCAAGGCAATGGGGATGATGGACCCGAAATCTCCCTTAACCCAGAACCTGAAGAAACTTCTCCAGGACAAATCTCCCGAGGTCGTCCGCTACGCCGCCGAAAGCGCAGGCAGGCTCAAAAAAAGAGAGCTTGTTCCTCTTCTTGTCGGCCACTTGAGCCGGTCAACGACCCAAGAGGCGGCCAGGCAAGCTTTGATCGCTTACGGGAGGACCATCATCGGGACATTAAAAGACTATCTGAACGATCCCGAGGAAGATCTCAGGACGCGCCGGGTCATCCCCGGGATTTTAGCCCGGACAGGCTCTCAGAGAGCGGCAGACATATTAGCTCTTGAACTGAAAAAAGATAATACGGATGTGGAACCCGAAATCATCGAAGCGCTGCAAAAAATGAGGGCGAATTATCCTCAGTTCATCTTCCCGGATAAGGTCATCGTCTCCAAGATTGTTGACCTTGTGAAGAGGTGTTATTTGATCATTATTCAGATTCATGACCTGAGGGCCGATAAGAAAAAGGAAATCCTGGCCAAGGATTTGGAGAACAACCTGGCGCGTTCGATGAAATACATCTTTGATCTGCTCGGCCTGGTCTATACTCAGGAAGACATCATCAAAGCTTACCAGAATATCAGCGCCGGGACAAAGAAGGCCCTGGACTACAGTATTGAACTTCTCGATAATATGCTGAAAAAAGAACTCAAAGACATCTTGCTGCCTCTGATAGAAGATACATCTTTTGAGGAGAAAGTCAGAATCAGCCGGAGGATGCTCAAGGCCGCAGAAAAAATTGACCTCTCTTGAAGTGTTGACCCTTCCAGAGGTATAATAAAAAAAACGAAAGCCAATGCCGAGACTTTTTGTCTATCCGAAAAAAGGGGACACGTTTTTTCTTGACCTCAAAAAAGAGAGGATTTCAATCGGCCGGTCTGAGGATAATGATATTCCCCTTTCCGATCCTTTTTCCTCAGGGCATCATGCCTTTATTTTTCCGACAGACGGTGGATTTGCTGTTCGGGATAATGGCAGCAAAAATGGGACCTTTCTCAACGGCAAGAGAATTCGAGGGGAAGCAGAGCTTAAGAAAGGCGATGAAATCCTCGCCGGCTCAACACGGTTTATTTTTGATAAAGAACTTTCCAGCAATGTCGAGCTTACTGAGGCGGTCTTGCCTTCCCGCAACATCAACACCGTCATTCACCTTCGCGATATTTTGAAGGCGCCGGATATCGAGACCACCATCCAGAATCTGATCACACCCGCGGATTATGTAAAGATCAAGTCGGATTATAAGTCCATGGCCGTGCTCAATGAAGTCAGCAAAGCTCTGGTTCTTCACCAGCCTCTAAGTGAGCTCTTAGAGCGCATCATGGAGCTCATTTCATCGTATATGCCGATGGATAGGGGAGTCATGATGATCAAAGAGGGCAACCCCGCTCAGCTCATCCCTAAAGTTATCCGGATCAACAATAAGAATCTGGCGAGACAAAAAATCCTGGTCAGCCAGAGCATTGTCAACCTCGTCCTCGACAAGCATTCTTCGGTCTTGACAACCGATGCCCAGGCCGATCCTCGCTTTATGAGCAAAGACAGCGTGATCAAGTCAAATATCCATTCGGCGATGTGTGTTCCGCTTTGGAACAATAAAGAAATCATCGGCGTGATCTACTCCGACCGCATCTCTTTGCTCGATCAATTTACCGAGGACGATCTGAGATTGTTAACCCTCCTATCCAACCTGGCAGCTATCAAGATCGAAAATTCTCTGCTGATCGAAAAGGCCATCGAGCAGGAAAAGATGGAAAAGGAACTGGCCCTGGCCGCCCAGATCCAGAAGGATTTTCTGCCCAAACAGAATCCCGCCTGCGACAAATTTGACATCGCCGGCAGGAATATCCCTTGCTATCAAGTGGGAGGCGATTATTATGATTTTATCGCCATCGACCCCTGCCGTTTGGGCATCATCATTGCCGATGTCTCGGGCAAGGGCATCAGCTCCTCACTTCTTATGGCCTCTTTGAGGGCGGCCCTTCATTCGGAAATCCATCCTCAATTCCGGCTGGAGGCGATGGCGGGAAAACTCAACGACTTCGTCCATCGCAGCTCGTCTCCCGATCGTTTTATCACTTTCTTCTTTTGCGAACTGAACACGAAAACGGGCGGGCTCCGCTATGTCAACGCCGGCCATAATCCGCCCTTTATTATCAAAAAAAACGGGAAGATGAGCCGGCTGAAGAGTAGCGGCTTCTGCTTAGGAATGTTTCCTTCGGTTGTTTATGAGGCCAGCCAGGTGACTTTGGGTGTGGGGGATATGGCTGTTTTTTTTACCGACGGGATTACGGAAAGCCGAAACAAGAACAACAAAGAATTTGGCGAAGAGGGCCTTGTTCAGTTGCTGAGAAAGAATGTCAAACGGCCTGCCGTAAAAATCGTCGAGAAAGTCTGCAATGAGGTGTCTTCTTTCACCTCGGGTGTTGCCCCCATGGATGATATGACCTTTATCGTCATCAAAAGAACCTCCTGAGCGCTCTGCCGTTAACAAAAAATCAAATTCATGAATGGGTTGACAGCCCTGCTAATTTGTTTATAAATGATGAGGATATAATTTGAGGAGATTCAACTTGGCCGGCCAGCGTCTCGCTTCTTTAGATGCTTTTCGAGGCATCACCATTGCCGGAATGATCCTGGTGAATAATCCCGGTAGCTCAGATTATGTTTACGCTCCGCTCCGCCATGCTGTCTGGCATGGCTGGACACCCACAGACCTCGTCTTTCCCTTTTTTCCGATCAACAAGCAGATCTGGACGAGCACCTTTGTCCTCTTTACGGCGGGTGCGGCGCTGCTCCTCCTGGCGCTTTGTGTTCTTTTGATAGACGGGCTCGGATTCAAGAAGTGGGCGACGCCCTTTTTTATTTTCGTCACAAATGCTATCGCTGCATATGTCGGTTCGATCCCAGTGACCAAATTCCTGATGCTCACTAAGGTTAGTTCTTATATACACCAGCATGTCTTTGTCCCCTGGGCTGGAAACCTCAACGGCTCCTTGGCCTATGCGGCGACCTATGTGCTCATCTGGCTTGCCCTGATGACGCCTCTCTATAAGAAGAAAATATTCATAAAGATATAGATTTGGCTTTCTTTTATTAGAAATGAAAATTTTTCGTAAAGGGGACAGAGATGATAAACAATAGCCGCAGCAAAATATCGTTATTTTTTTTATGCCTGGTCTCTTTTCTTCTGACGGGCGTGATTTTCTTCTCTTCATGCAAGGCGGAAAAAAGGGAAGCTCCGGCTGCTCCGGCCAAAGGTGTAAAGCTTGGCGTCGAGGACTTCCTTGAGAGCCATCTTGACTTAGTCAAAGGAAAGAAAGTTGGCCTTATCACAAACCCTACGGGCGTTGATAGCCATCTTCAAAGCGTTATTGACCTTTTTCGCCATAACCCAGAGATTGAGCTTGTTGCCCTTTACGGTCCCGAACACGGCGTCAGGGGAAATGCCCAAGCCGGAGAATATGTCCCGTTTGACTTTGATGAGAAATACAAAATTCCGGTATTCAGCCTTTACGGTCAGTCGTTCAAGCCGGCGCCGGGAATGCTCAGGAACATCGACGAATACATGCGCTCTTTTGACACCACCGGCGAAGGAAAAATCCCCGAGAGCGCGATGATCAAAACCGTGGATGTCCTGATTTATGATATTCAGGATGTCGGGACGAGGATTTACACTTATGAGACCACGATGGCTTATGCCATGCAGGCCTGTGCTGAGAGCGGAATCCATTTCATCGTTCTCGACCGGCCGAACCCGATCAACGGCGTGGATATGGAAGGGCCCATCCTCGAGTACCCGCAGTTCAGCTCCTTTGTCGGTATCTATCCAATTCCCGTAAGGCACGGCATGACAGTTGGAGAGCTCGCCCGGCTGTTTAACGATCAATTTTTAGAGAAAAAAGCCAATTTAACTGTCATCCCCATGCAAGGATGGCAGCGGAGGATGTGGTATGATGAGACGAAGCTCCCCTGGGTTATCCCTTCGCCGAACATGCCGACACCTGCTACAGCCATGGTCTATCCAGGTCAGGTTTATTTGGAGGGGACGAACGTCTCTGAGGGCCGGGGCACGACAAAACCCTTTGAGATCTTTGGCGCTCCTTGGATTGATGGCTATGAACTCGCGCGTAAGCTTAACGACCTCAACCTGGCCGGAGTCAAATTCAGGGAGGCCTGGTTCACTCCGGCTTTTTCGAAGTTTGCCGGGCAGCTTTGCGGGGGAGCTCAGATTCATGTAACGGATAGAAATCTATATCGTCCGCTCGAAACATCGCTCCACATCATAAAAACAATCAGGGACATGTATCCTGAAAAATTTAAATTCCACCCCGAATATTTTGACAGGATCATGGGAACGGCAAAAGTCCGGGAAGCGCTGGAGAAAGGCGTAGCAGTCGGGGACATCGTCGCCAGCTTCAAGCTGGGCTTAGAGAATTTTTCAGAAAAGCGAAAATCCTATCTTCTTTATTAAAAATAAACCTGCTGCAAAGCCGGAAGCATCGTTATTCCCATGATAATCCCGGAAATTTAGTGAGAATGGGTGGCGCCATGCGTCCCCGCACGCCCGCAGCGAATGGTGGCGGGTGGGAGGGGCTTCAGCGAGGACGGACGGGGACGCGCCGCGCCAGGACCCATTCTAATCACGCAATTATAGATGCAATCTGCAACGCCGGATTTGTTGCAAAGTCTGGGTTTATCCCGTAAAATATTTATTTCCATAAACATATCTTTAACTTAAAGGAGAGAAGCGGATGTCCAATGATGGCTTCACCTACGCTCTGGCCAATCCTCTTTCTGTGATCCTGAACAAATCGCCTCAGGATTTCACGCGGGCTGATTTCTTAAAGGTCATCGACCAAAAGCACATCGAGCGCATCACCTTCCACTACACCGCCCTTGATGGCAAGCTCAAAGAGCTGAAACTGCCTGTGGCGAACGCCTCTCAGGCGGAGATCATTCTTGCCGAAGGGGAGAGGGTGGATGGCTCTTCGCTCTTCCGAGGCATGGTCGATGCCGCGCTCTCAGACCTCTACGTTGTCCCCGTCTACAAGGCTGCTTTCCTGAATCCTTTTGATGAAGGGAGCCTCGATTTCATCTGCCGCTATTTGACAAAGGATGGAGACCTTGCGCCTTTTGCCCTCGACAGCATTCTCACCCACGCCTGCCAAGTTTTTCGCCAGAATTCAGGGCTTGATTTGCAGACACTCGGTGAGCTCGAATTTTTCCTTCTCAGCGATCGAAACCTTACTCTCTATCCGGCTCAAAAGCAGCATGGCTATCAAGCCGCCGCACCCTTCCTCAAAAGCGGCCAGATTCTGAATGAGATGGTCCATCATATTACCCAGATCACCGGAGCCGTGAAATATGCTCACAGCGAGATCGGGTTTGTTGAGAGCGTGCGCAGCGACTTGGACGAAATCAGCGACAAGCGGGCGGAGCAGCTCGAGGTGGAGTACCTCCCCCGGCCTGTCGGAGATATGGCCGATGCGCTCGTCCTCGGCCGCTGGCTTATCCGCAACATCGCTTATAAATACGGCTGTGTGGCCACCTTTACCCCAAAAATCGAGGAAGGGGTTGCCGGGAACGGGCTTCACTTCCATATAGAGCTTCTCAAGGACGGAAAGAATATCATGGTTGATGCCGACGGGAAGCTTTCCACACCTGCCCGAAGGCTCATCGGTGGGCTGTGCACCTACGCCGATTCCCTCACGGCTTTCGGAAATACGGTGTCTTCGGCCTATCTGCGGTTGGTCCCGAACCAGGAAGCGCCAACCCGGATTTGCTGGAGCGATCTGAACCGCAGCGCCATGATTCGCGTTCCTCTGGGCTGGTCTAACCTCCGCCATCTCGCCAAGAGGCTCAATCCTCAGGAAACGACACCTTTTGAGGACTTCCAGAGCCGGCAGACCGTCGAATTGCGCAGTCCTGATGGAAGCGGCATTATCCATCTGCTTCTATCCGGCATTGTCATGGCCGCGGATTGGGCGTTCAGGGAGGATGATTCGCTGTTCAAGAAAGATCTTCCCTTAGAGCTTGCCGATAAGCTTTATGTTCAGGGAAATATCTTCACAGACCACGGCCTGCTTCAAAAGCTGCCTGCGCTCCCGCGAAGCTGCGTCGAATCGAGCCGCATCCTCCTCGCTAAGCGGGAGCTTTATGAGAGGGATGGAGTCTTTCCGCCGAGCATCATCGATTACGTGGCCAGACTCCTTCAAGCCGAGAATGATGAGGGGATGAACCAGAAACTGGCTGACCTGCCGGCTGATGATCGCCTTCACGAGACCCGGAAAATTATGCACAAGGACTTGCACAGGCACTAAAGAGTTAGGATTGGTGCCGCTATTTTTAATTAGACCTGCTGCTTTTTGTGGGTTTTGAATTCCTCAGTCAGTGTTTTCCACAAGGAATTAAATCTTTTTTGAAGCGAATCATAGACAGCGAAATTTTCTTTATGAGGCTCAACTTCTAATCTTTCTTTCTTGACTTTTTCTCTTACGATCTCTTCTATGGTTATTTTTTTCCCTTTTTCCCTGTAATAACTCCAAACTGATTGAAGAGCCGCGCCATAGGCAGCAGCTTCCTGTTCCGCGAGGGTTACGACAGGCGTTTTAAACACATCAGCCAAGATCTGCAGCCACAGCCTGCTCTTGGCTCCGCCGCCCGTGGCCCTGATTTCTGCAGGCTTGAGTCCGAGAGATCGCATCCGGGCGAATCCGTAGCCAAGATTAAGAATTGTTCCCTCCATGATCGACCTAGCCAGGTAAGATTTGTTAAAGGTCCTCTTACTGAGACCGAAAAGGACTCCAGTGGAGAAGGGAAGGACAGGGACTCGTTCTCCGTCGATAAAGGGAAGAAAAATGAGGCTTTGGGCTCCAGGTGGCGCTTTTGAAGCCATGTTCTCCAAATCTTTATTGGAGAGGCGGAGGAAGGCTTTGAAATATTCTGTTGTGTTAGTGACATTCATCGTGCAGAGGAGGGGAAGCCAGCCTCCGGTGCTGTCACAGAAGGCGGCGATTTCGCCTTCAGGATCAACAAACGGTTCTTGGAAATATGAGTAGATCGTTCCAGATGTCCCCAGACTCACCGTCGAGACTCCGGGCAATACATTTCCTGTGCCGATAGCTCCCATCATATTGTCCCCGCCTCCGCTCGAGACAAGGACCTTTTTCATCCCGTAGCAAGAAGCGATTTTTTCTTTCATATACCCTAATGGTTCAGCGGGATGAAGAAGAGGAGGAAGCTTGGCCTCAAGATCAGGGTCAATGGCCGCCATAGCTTCCCTATGCCAGACACGCTTTCGAATATCCATCAGGCCTGTCCCTGAAGCATCTCCATATTCCATCGAGAGTTTACCGGTGAGCCAGTAATTGATGTAATCATGAGGGAGAAGGACTGTCTTGAGCTTGGCATAGTGGCGTGGTTCCTTTCGCTTAAACCAGAGAATCTTTGAGGCCGTATACCCGACAGCCAAGCTGATTCCAAGTTTTTTTATGAATTTTCTTTTTCCGCCCATCTTTTCGACAATCATCTCTGTTTCTTCGACCGTCGAAGTATCGTTCCAGAGCTTGGCCGGCCTTATGGGTTCGCCCTTTTTGTCCAAGGGAACAAAGCCATGCTGCTGCCCGGAAACACCCAGTGAGACGATATCTCGCGGCTTGATTTTGGCTCCAGCCAGCGCTGCCTTCATGGACTTGTCCAGCGCTTCGATCCAGACATTTGGATCCTGTTCGCTCTCCCCTGGCCTGAGATTTTCAATCGACTTATGGGGAGAATAACCGCGGCCTCTGACCTTTCCGGTGAAATCCACAACGAGGGCCTTTGTCCCCTGCGTCCCTGAATCTATCCCGATGGCATACATCCTGTCCTCCTTAAGGGCTTTTTAATAAGATATGCCAGTAAACCCAAGGCTTTCAAGCCTGGGGATGAATAG
>Ga0315280_10004122_pt1 | contig 21728 bp, 24 predicted proteins | sample YL17G06_40_MG_FD_203697 | JGI IMG/M metagenome (GOLD analysis project Ga0315280, IMG submission 203697) | Sediment microbial communities from Yellowstone Lake, YNP, Wyoming, USA - YL17G06_40 | ecosystem: Environmental > Aquatic > Freshwater > Lake > Sediment | place: USA: Wyoming | collected...
TCCTCAACGCAGCAGCACTGCTCTCCAATGCATTCTACTCAATGTGGATAGGAGTCTTCTTCTGGTTACCAGTCATAGACCCCTCTCCAATGCACGGTCTCGTGTTCGCCATCGGCGCCATCATCGGACTAATACTGGTAATTGGATCGATACTGATGCTCCTCGGATACGGCACAATTGGAAGCATCGTTGTCTTTCCGCTGGCAGTGTTGAGCCTGATAATTGGCGGAGGTTTCGTGGCCGGTTTCGTTCTCGGCGTGCTGGGCGGAATACTAGGCATGCTGGGACGTTAGAGGGCACCGTTTAGTTCCCAAATTTTTTGTTTCCTTTCCGTTTTGGTGGAGTCATTGTCCTACGTCAGCATCTGGAAGCCCGTCAACGAAAGAATCGTTAACGCTTCGCGGGACTCAAAGAATGAGATAATCGGGCTACTCCTAGGCAGACAGGGGAACGACACAATCATCATCGAGGACTCCATCACAGGAGATTTCTCAGCGGAACCACACCACGTAACCCTACCCTCCAGCACACTAGCCAAGATAGCAAACGAACTCGTAAGTGGACGCGTGAAAGGCAGTGTTGTAGGATGGTATCATTCACACACCGAAGACGGATTATTCTTCTCAGAGACGGATGTCGAGACCCAGAAGAAACTGCAACAGTTCTCCTCACTCATTACAGCAATGGTTGTCGACTCAGAGACAGGAAACGTTGGATACTTCAGAGTCGACCCAGGAACCGGACAAACGGTCCGTATTGCGGATGAAAGAATCAAAATCTACCAAGAACCCGGGGAAGCAGTATCCACTGAGGCCAAGACTCGCCCTCGAGTCAGTGCCACACCAACCACTGAAGTCCGCAGGCAAATACTTCAGCCGAGAACTCTGCCTCTGCGTAGCTTTGTCATCACAATTCTCTTGATAGCACTGGTCACGTCGGCGGCGATCATTGCAGCCGTGCTCTATCGACCCCCAGGACAGTTAACGGGAGTCACGATAATTCACACTCCCGTTTCAAGCGCCGTCATAGGGACCCCAATCGATGTGAGAGCCAATGTAACGGGGGCCGTTCGCAATGTCACCTTATCCTACTCCCCTGCTGGAGCAACACCAATCACTGAGGTCGCAATGAACCGCCTACAGTCCGCCGTCTACCAGGCCGTCATACCCGGAGACCAAGTAACAGGTCGCCTCGCATACTATATCAAAGCGACCGACAATTCCGGAAATCAAGTGCGAACCAGCGTCTTCCAAATCCCAGTCTCTGACTACACTATCATATCCAAGAACCCGTCAGTCACTGTCTACAGAAATCAATCCGTTACCGCTGATCTCAGCCTATTCGCAATGGACGGGTTCAGCCAACAGATTTCGCTCTCTGCGACTGGAACACCGCCTGGACTGACTGTGACTTTCCTACCAAACCCCACCCCACTAGGTGCGATAATGGTCACCATGAACATAGTTGACTCAAATACCAACAACGGGACATATCCTGTGGTCGTCACGGGGACCTACTCACCTCAAGGAGCAAAGCCTGTGACACGCCAGACAACAGTGATGGTTACCGTTGCCGACTTTGGGCTACAGGTTTCGCCAAGCTCCAAGCAGATTTCAGCTGGAATGTCAGGATATTATACGGTAACTTTGACGATTCAGCGAGGTTTCGTCGACCCAATAACTGTGACACTTCAGGGGCTACCCCCAAGCGCCACCTATCAAATGACTTCTGGGACGATCTTGGCAGGCCCCGGAACAGTCGCCGTGATCCTTGAAGTCGACACAACCACAAACACTCGAAGTGGCACTTACAATCTAGTCCTTAGTGGCACAGGAGCAGGAATTACTCATATGGTGAGTATCCAGCTCACAGTAAGATAGTTTAAGCTCCTGTATGGAATTGCACACCCAGCATGGCGGAGGTGAAACGTCGAAATGAAACTGTTCGTTCAAGCGCCCATTGGCCCACAAACAGGCCTGGCAGAAATAGACGTCATCCCCGACCACACCGTTGCTGAAATCAAACAGCAAGTGTGCACATCCTTCGGTGTTGACCCAACTACTGTGGCACTCATGTATGGAGGCGCCATACTCGACGAAGGCACCACTGTGGCACGACTGGGAATCCCAGAAAACGCTCAGCTGGCCCTCATGCCGTACAACATCATAGGCGGGTAAGCACCAATTGGATATCTCGGTACTCTACAAGGAGAAGAATCTGCTAAACCACCAGTTTCCCACGGTCACAGCCATCAACGAACCCCCTACGCAGTTCGAAGGGTTGATTCGCTGCGAAAAGGGAGAGGTCAAGCAGCTTTCCGAGAAGGGAATCTGGCCCTTCACCGAGTACACTGACTGGAACAGGTTCAGATTGGACCTTCCTCCTGAATATCCTCTCAAGCCTCCCGTAGCAATGTGGTTGAGCGAGATCTCACATCCGAATATTGTGCCGAATATCCCAAATGCAGTTTGCGTCTCAATCCTAGGAGAGAAGTGGGACCCGAGGCTACGACTCATCTCCGTCGTCAACGCGTTACACTACCTCTTGACGGACCCTAACCCACAGAATGTCTTCGATCATCCTCGCGCTCTTAAGGCGGCCAATGTTTGCCGCACCTACGGTTTCCCCAAGATGACCAAACAGAAGCCCAAGCAGCAGGCTAGTGACACGGTCCGTTTCAATATCGTTCCAGTTCCCAGAGTTCCTGCCGTGCCCACCGGCCCTGGAGATGTTGTCAGGTTTACCTTGCCCGGGAGAGAGCGCAGAGCGTCCTATTGATGCGCGTAAGAGCATCTCTCCCATCGTACAAGCAGATTGAGGTCGAAGTGCCTCCGAGCAGAACAGCCAGAGACCTCAAGAATCTCATCTGCAAGAAGCTCGGCATCGAACCAGAGCTCACCAAACTGCTGTTTCACGGAAAGCGTCTGTCAGAAGGGACGAAAATTTCCAAACTCAAAGATTCTGCGGAAGTTATTGTTGATTACTTGTGGGCGCGTCATTTAATCGTCTGGGGATTGGAAGGACAAAGAAGGATCCGCTCCGCCACAGTGCTACTCGCTGGAGCTGGCGCCATAGGGAATGAGGTGGCAAAGAACCTAGCCATGCTCGGAGTTGGACGACTCCTAATCGTGGACCGCGACAACGTTGAATTGTCTAACGTAAGTCGAATGATCTTCTTCGAATCCTCCGATCTCGGAAAGAACAAGGCCGAAGTGCTGGCGAGAAATCTTCATAGAAAATACCCCTATGTCGAGACCGTAGCATTCAGAGGCGAGTTGGAAAGGATGCCTCTGAAGTTCTACCTGGATTCGGAGCTTGTGGTCTGCGGTCTTGACAACGTAGTCTCGAGGATCTATCTGACTCAGATTTGTAGAAAGTATTCGATTCCTATGGTTGATGGTGGAATCACGGGACTGAACGCTCGAGTCCACGTTTACATTCCCCCAGATGACCCTTGCCCGATCTGTATCTTTCCACCGAATCAGTACTCGCAGATCGTTGGGTTGCGCAACCCATGCGACGCGCCTCTCGAGGAGGGCGCTGTTCCGTCATTCGCGACATCAATCTCACTTGTCTCATCTATACTTGCTCAAGAAGCGACCAAGGTTCTATTGGGGTGGAATGATTATCGAGAGAAAAGGAAATGGCCAGAGAATAGTGGTCAGCCGCTTCGCTCTGTTCTCTTCATTGACTTGAAGAACAACAGATTCAGTCCCATGGAGTTGAAGAGGGGAGAGAAATGTTTCGTGTGCGGCAAGGAAGGAACAGTAAAGGAACTCGTTGCGCGCGTCGATCTCCCACTATCACAAATCTCGAAGGGGGACCTGAAGAAAGCGATTCGCGCTCTCCTGCATGAACAGGACGAACCCCGAATGCTCTTCGCCGAAACAGCTCATGGTGAGGACGATATGAGCCGTAAAAGGCGTGCTAAAGTGAGATTGGAACGAGGTGATTACCTCCGAGTTTTCGTTGAAAGCAAGAACGGAGAACTGCGCGAATCAATCCTCCGGCTCACCTAGTCAGCTTTTTGCATCAATGGTGTCATTTTTCCGAAAGGACACTCTTCCAAGTCGCCGAAAAGTGCCATGTTTCATGGCGTATGGGAATTGGCGGCCCATTCCCCGGCTAAGTAACCGTTAAAAAATCCATTACATCAATGGGAAGGTAAGGGTCGAGTCATGAATCAATGCAGAGTATGCGGAAAAGCAAACACCGACGACGCCAGGTTCTGTTTCGGATGCGGCACGCGATTATCTCAGGGCCCACCGGTCAAGGTGGAAGTCAAATCACCATTGACTGGGATGCCAACTTCCCCATCAATGCCCATGCCGATGGTCCCATCCATGTACACATCGAGGCAGGGTGTTAGACCGGGGTCCTGTTACTATCATCCTGACCTCCCGTCATCCTACGTATGCTCCAGATGTGGGAGATCAATCTGCGCCGGATGCAACAAGCAGTACGGGGTCCTCACCTTCTGCCCAGAATGCTTCTGGGGACTGTCTCCGAAGATCGGCTATTCACCACAACAATACCAATACCAGTACCCAGTTGAGTATCAGCAACCGCCACGGCAAGGACTTCGCTCGTTATTCGGCTAAGCCAGCCTACCTTTCTTTTTCAAATTCTCCGTTGCTCGGTTCAGTTCATCGACTGAAATTCCAAGCTCCCTGGAAGCCTTACTCAACGAGATTACGCCCTCGTTCTTAACAATGTACTCATAGACCTTATCCTCGATGGAAGAAACGCTCGCAGTGGTTCCCCCGAAAGTTGCACCGCATTTCTGGCAGAAGGCCGCAGTATCGGTGGTTCGATATCCGCAGCTCCCGCATATTCTGATTGAACCTGCAGGAACGCGAGGCGGCCGTTTCGCCTTGGGCTTTGGTGCTTCGAGAACGGGCACTCCGCGACGGAACATTCCGCGTCGGTACGCCATGACGATGCCTAACGATAGAAGTGTGACTGCAACTCCCCCTCCCCCAAGAAGAGCTATGAGCGGAAAGTAGTCGACGCTCCAAACCGCTTCCACAACATACGGCCTATCTACCATAAGACTCCAAGTCCCATCAGTCTTCTCCAATCTACCCGTTGAGGGATCTACGTGCCAACCAGACAACGTGTAAGTGATTGGCCATGTACCTGAGCTGGTCGATGCGGATATGTTAGCCGTTGAGCCCTTATCGTACCAACCTGAACCGGTGACAAAACCATATGTCGAACGGACATCCACGAAAAACTGCGTATTGTACGACAATACGACTTGATGTGCCTTGTCCATGAATACTGTAATCGAGACACCTGAGAGTGATGAACCATCGTCAATCCAACCCTTGAACTTGAGCCGTTCAATCCCGCTCCGTTGAATCATCAACGGGGCTGGTCCTAGTTGCACATTGGTCCCGGCATCGTACCAACCTACATGTGTCTCGTTGTAGGATGTAGGGATGCTAGCTGGATCATATTGAATTGAAAGAAGGTACTGAGCGATATAGTGTGCCTTAACCGACTTGGGTGTATCCATCGCAACACTTCCGGTCGGTGAACCACCGTTGAACCCCCCTCTCCATCCCGTGAATCTCAACCGCGAATTCTGATCGCCCGATACAATGGCGGGGGCGGTGAAATTTGCTTGAGTCCCTGCATCATACCAACCAGATCCACTTAGACCGTTAACGCTAGCAGGATCAGCTTCTACAGTCAGATAGAATTGTGTCTTCCAAACGGCCGTTGCAACCTTTGGACCAGTCATGACAATGCTTGACGTCAAACCTGTCCCTGCGGCGTCTCCCGACCAGCCGGTAAAGAGGTGGCGGATGATTTCTCCTTCGGTGACTTGGTCATCTTTGATTGCAGCTTGAGCGCTTGCCCCCGAGTCGTACCATCCTTCGCCAATCGGGGTGCTGTAGCTAGTTTGCACCGTGAGGTAGTACTGCGCTGAGTAGGTGAAGACATGATTCCCTGATGAATTGAAAGTCCACGACGTATCATTGTCGTGATACCTAGCTCCGTTGAGTCCTGCGGAGTTGGGAACCCAGAAATCGACGGTAATTACGTGAGGACCGGAAGACGTCAAGAATGTGAAATCACGCGTTTGCCCACCACTCAAGGTCCCGTTTACCGCATAGTCGACATAAACGTGAGTCGTTAAGGATGTGGGAATCCCTTGAACTCCAATAGTAACCGTGTAACTCTCTGCTTTGACGTTCGGCGTGAAGAGGACGACCAGACAAGTGATCGTCAGAACTATCAGTAGGCGGGTTGAAGACCGCATTTCCGGTCGGCTCAATCAGGAAGTTTGAGACTCAATCCCTTAAGCATTTTACATACCCGCATCCATGGTAAGCAATTGGAAGAATCGCCATTTCACACATTCATGCCGGAAATGAAGTAGCTCAAGGAATTGAATGAAGAATGGTGTCAACACCCTACACAAGGGGGCGCAGTCGCGAATACCAGGTTCTCCGAAAGTTGCGAGAGGAGGGCTGGCTATGCAGCCGGAGCGCTGCCTCTCACGGCCCCGTTGACATATTCGCGGGCCGAGGAGGACAGATTCTGATGGTTCAAGTGAAGAGTGGTCAGGGTCGGGCGACGGCTTCAGAGAAGGAGACACTCAAGGCTTGGGGCGCAGCTTTCCGAAGCCGCGTTGAAATCTGGAAATTCAAAAAGGGTAAACCGCTAGAACGAGAAACGGTATACGACCATGAGCAATCGCAGCCTGTCTAAGTTGGATCCATAGCCTGAACAGCTTCGTCTAGAGTCTTTGGATAATCCGCAACCAAGAACACTGTCCCTTCTGAACACTGGCAGGCCTTCATTGGATACTATGACTCTTGGGACGCCATCGATGCCAAATGTGCCCCAGACTTGACCATGATGAGCAACGCTTATTACAATCGAATTAAGTTCGATTACAATCAAATTGGATTTGATGCAATAATGGTGGATAAGAAGGAAGATTCTGACGGCATGAATGACTTGAGAGAGGAAGTTGCAAGACTGAAGGAAGAGGTGCGCCGAATCTCCGAGGCAGTCCCGACCTCAAAGGCAACATCATCCTCAGGATCGTCCCAGAAACCCAATCTTGGACAGAGCATCGGTGATTACGTGAACGACGTTGTTCAGAGTGTCATGTCTGGAATCAGCTCTGAGTTTGACAAATCAGTCTTTGTGGATCCTACCGGAGTCTGGTTTGATCGGCACCTTGCCAAGGTCCAAGCCCGATCCTTGAGTGACGCAGAGGCTGCACGGGCTGCATCACTGATGAGCGCCATGGCCAGCGAACACCGACTCCGTATCATGACCGAACTGCTCTATGGCGGCCGATACGCGAGCGAGATTGAAGCAGTGTTGAAGGGCATAACCCCCAGCACCATCTCAAATCATCTGAAGATCCTCGAAGAAGCCGGGCTTGTCGTTCAAGAAGGAGACCGAGGCAGATACCTCATCACCCTCCCCGGTAGAATCGCTCTAAGGATGGCAACGCGGCTTACCCGATTCTTTGAACGCCGAAAATCGTAATCTGCCAAGACCTATCAGTTCGTATTCCTTGGGCTCAACGCCTTTTAGTACGATGAGCGCTCACTCTTTTTCGAAGGCGAAACTACCTGATGAATACGGAATTCAAATTACGCGGGATCATAGCCGCCCTCGTTACACCTTTCTCGACAACCGGTCGAGTGGATGAAGAATCACTGCGAGAGATTGTGCAGTTTCAACTGAGGCACAAAGTGCACGGACTCTTTCCCTGCGGAACGACGGGGATGGGTCCTGCTATGCAGCCGGAGGAGAGGAAGCGGGTCGCCGAAATTGTGGTTGATGAGGTCCGTCACCGCATCCCGGTGATTGTGCAGGTTGGTGCCTCAGATCCATCGGTGAACGTGGAGCTTGCTCGACATGCGGAGAAGATCGGAGCAGAAGCTGTAGCGAGCCTGACACCTTTCTATTATCATCCTGACGAGGCAGCGATCATAGAGCACTTTGAGCGACTCGCCCAAGCAACGAATCTTCCACTGCTCGTGTACAACATACCAAGTAACACCGGGATTAACGTCAATGCAAAGCTCCTCCAGAAGCTCAGTGGAATTCCGAACGTGGTCGGAATCAAAGACAGTAGCAGAGACTTTTCACAGTTGGTCGATTACCTGCAGGTTGTTCCTGATGGATTTAATGTGATTAACGGAACAGACTCGTACCACTTCTCTGCATTCTGCGCCGGTATTCATGCCGCTGTGTCGGCTACGTCAAACGCCTTCCCGGACCTGTTCGTTGAAATGTACGAGGCTTACCGTTCCAAAGATCTCGAAAAGGGGAGATCTCTCCAACTCAAGATCAACGCCATTAGGGTTGCTACGAGCGAACCTCAGATCACGCCTCATCTCGAGGCTTTGAAGATGCGCGGAGTTCGCAGCGGTCTCGTGAGGCCACCCTTACGATCAATGACAAGCGCAGAAATCACCGCACTCAGGATTGCGATTGGCCAGATCGTTCCTGAGATTCAACTCTCGGCCTGACTAGCCTGGGTTGTAGATCAAGACTTAGTAAATGAGTCCAGGGTCTGTTTAGCGAGAGCTTTGGCTGACTTTGCTTCGAGCCCTGAGATTCTTACGCCCACGAGTCGAACCTTCTTGGGGTGACTCCTGAATTCCTCAGCAAGGACATGGATGGTTTCGATTATCACGTCTTTGCTGGTTGTGGGGAAGCGGAGTGTCTTTTCGCGTGTGTAGGTTTCGAATCCTGTGAACCTGATCTTCAATGTCACCGTCCTAAAGGCTATGTTCTCGTTCAACAATCTCTCATAGACCGAGTCTATCAGAGCAAGCAGCCGCTCGTCGATTTCAGCCCAATCGCCGCTGTCCACTTCAAAAGTGTGTTCTGCTCCGATTGATTTCATCACATAGTTTTCTTGAACCTCGACTTGTTCCTCGGCGTTGGCGATAGCCCAGAGCCAAACCGCTGATTTGCCGAACTTCTTGTAGAGCTCTTTTGGCGGATATTTTGATAGGTCACCGATGGTTTTAATGTCGAGTTGATTCAGCTGCTGCTCAGTCTTCTTACCCACCCCACTAATCTTCGATACTAGAAGGGGAGCTAGAAATTCCCTAACATGCTCGGGGTCGACATAGGTTAATCCATCTGGTTTTTGAAAGTCTGATGCGATCTTTGCTGTCGACTTGTTGGGAGCAACTCCGATGGAACAGGTTAGGTTCTTCTTTTCTTTCAGATCAGATTTGATTCGTCTTGCAAGTTCGATTGGCCCGCTATACTTCATACATGATTGTGTGACGTCTAGGTAGGCCTCGTCGATACTAACCTGTTCGAATTTGTCGGCATATCTTTTGATAAGTTCCATAACGTCTACGGAGACCTCTCCGTAGAGAGCGAGATTTGGTCTAATGTAGACGCCTTCAGGACAGAGCTGGTATGCCCTCGAGATTGGTTGACCTGAGCGTACTCCTCGTTTCCTTGCCTCGTAGGAGCATGCGACCACTACTCCGCGGCCTTTGCCCCCTTTAGGATCTGCTCCGATGATCAGGGGAGTTCCACGTAGTGAAGGGTTCTCTCTTTCCTCCACCGAGGCGTAGAACGCGTCCAGGTCGACGTGGAAAATGACGCGCGGCATATTCGAATCAACAGGACTCTCATTTCTTGGAGAAGTCGAAGAGGGTTTTCTGCGAGACGGGTCCTCCTTCTAGATTAGACCAATCTAGTTCTACTAACCCCATCAGTCTCCTGAACTCATTTACAGACCCTGGACCGAAACCTGCAAAGTGATTGTTGAAGAAGATGAAACGCTCCCTAACAGAATCGCCTGCTTCCTGAAGTGCCTTGCTCCAGTTCTTCATCACTTCGCCCTGATCCTTCTGCACTCTACTGAATTCATTTATCGCCCTGTCTCCGACGAATCGAAGGTAGACGAAGTCAGAGGTCACGGTTGCGGGCGTCGATAGATATTGATTCACCGACCAGACTTGACAGACGTTGTTTCTCTCAAGAAGCTTCTCAATGCCTGAATCGAACCATGACTTGTGTCGGAATTCTATCGCATACCTATGCTGCCTGTTCACACTTGTGACGAAGTCTGCTAGCGCTTTCTCGTGTTTTGGATGTTTGAAGGAGGGCGGTAATTGTACGACGAATGGTCCGAGCTTGGTTTCCAATCCGCTTAGGGTTCTGGTGAAGTGGTCCATGTATGATTCGACGTTCTCGAGGTGTTGGTCGTGTGTGATGCGTTTCGGAAGCTTGGGAGCGAATATGAAACCCGGAGGGGAGGACTTGGTCCACTGTTGCACCATAGTGGGCGACGGTGCTCTGTAGAATGTTGAATCAATCTCAACGCAGTCGAACACACGAGAGTAGAGCTTCAGGTAGTCCTGGGGGCGAGTATCTTTGGGATAAAACGGCCCAACCCAATCTGCATAGAACCATCCACTGCAACCGATCTTCATAGACATGAAACTCACTGGAGAACGTGAATTCTCAGGGTCTGAGGAATGTGTGATTTCTGATGGGGTTTAGCTTAGGCCCCCGAATTCCCTTAATATAATCATGGAGTCTCTATATAATTGCCGGCATCTTCATCGCACGGAGACTCGCAAACTTTACCTTCTACTGACAGGTGCAAGGAGCGGAAGGGGTTGTCGAGAACTTTGACTGTCACTGACACTAGTCGTCACGGCAGGAGCTCCAAGGCGGAAAATGGCAGGTCCTTCAGAAAGACGTTGCAGATTGCGACGGTTGGAGACGACTCGAGCGGCGTCCTTTCCGGAGTTAGGAATGCGCCTGCAAACAAACTCGTCTTGATTTGTTACGACCGGGACAAGGATGTTGCAAGACGATTATCGAAAGATATTGCGGACACTCTTAAGACTGAAGTTGAAGTCCACGACAATATCCGACCGGAACACTCGTACAAGGACATTATGCAATTCTTCTCAGACGTCGTCGAGAAAAACAAGGATCAATACGATGATTTCCTCTTGAATGTCAGTAGTGGCGACAAGATGATCTGCATCGCAGCAGCCGTCACGTCGTTCATTCTTGGATTCAAAGCTTTCTTCTGCAAAGGAGACGAATGCGTGATGCTGCCCCCAATGAAACTTAGCTATACTGAGATGGTTTCGGAAGTGAAGCTCAACATCCTACGATCCTTGGACAAGGCGGGCGGAGAAGTTGAGAGCCTTGACGAGCTGAGCAAGCTGACGAACTATGGCAAACCCCTCCTAAGCTATCATATCCACGGATCTGAGGACGCGCGAGGACTCATAGATTTGGGACTCGCAGAGGCCACACGGCACGCTAGAGGAAAGACTAAAGTCACCCTCACCACGCTGGGCAAGATGCTCCTCGTTGAAAAGGTAAAGGCGTAGCGAAAACAAGTCAAAATAAGGGGTCAGAAAGGGGAGCGGGAAGCCCCCGACACAATTGCACCGACTCGTAACCCAGACTTCTACTTCCTCGATCTCTTCAAGGAAATAAATGTCTGGTTTGTCGGCGACTCCCGCTTTTTCCATGGTTTTCCGCAAGTCCTCTGATTGTGCTAGCTTGCGCGCATTCTTCACATCATCCCATTCAAAGAGGACGATTATCTCGTTCGGGTTGTCAGCGCTCCGAAAGAGGTGGCCTCCCTTAGAACCATTGGCTTTCCTGGTGGGTGCATGTTCGTCGAAAAATGGCTTCCACTTCTGATAATCTTTCACTTTTTGTCGGACCAGCATGTACGGCATCAAATATCACCTCCGTTCACTGAACAGACAGACAGATCCTCAACGCCTCGCCCAGGCTGCATAAAATCTTAACCCACATCACTGGCAACAAGCTTGTTTGCCAGGTCGCTTGTTCCTAGTCATTGCGAGAAGATACATTCTTTAGTGCAACTAGTTTGCTCAATATTGCGACTTGCAATGCTTACGTTTTTCCAGGAACCGTTTAGTCATTGGTGTGTGAAGGCACGGAAGATTCTCAATTACAAGAACATCAAGTACGATATCAAAGATGTTGGTTATCACGATAAAAGAGAGCTCATGAAAGCTACGGGACAGGATTACGTTCCAGCCATCGTGACTGATGGTCAGATTGTGACCTACCCGGGCATCCCGGACTTCCTAGAGAAACTGAAACCCGACCCGACTATTTACCCCGACGGAACGAAGGCGCTCGCAAAGGCTATGGAGAACTGGGCACATTGGAGGCTCGAGGAGATTGTCTGGCGATACGTTGCTAGCGATTTTCCGAAAACATTCAAAGACGACCTAGAGCGTTGGGTGTTCGTTGAACTCCAAGAAGCAAAACGTGGCCCACTCGAACTCATGGAAATAAGAAAACCTGCATTCAAGCGAGACATGGAAATGCATCTGCAAATTCTTGAAGATCTGCTCAAGAGCCATAAGTTCCTGCTGAGCGAGAAACCGAGCTTGGCAGATTTCGCGGCCTTCGGAGCGGCCTTTCCACTTCGCTACTCAAGCAATGACTTGCCCGATAAATTCCCCGCGCTCCGAACATGGTACGACACGATTGACCGAATCTGAAAGAATCGGGACATTGTCAGGCAGGGCTATCAGATCTAAAGATTACCGAAATATCGCCCACTGGATCAATGATTGCTGACACTACGTCAAGTATCTTCTTACGCAGGCTTTCAGTTTCTGAGATAGTCTTTGACCCGTCCACAGTTACGGATACTACCCCTCTCAAGTAGGGCCCGGAGGGCCGCAGCCTTATGCTCCTTACATTCCTGATGCCATCAATCGTCGTCAGTGCAGACGCCAGAACAGATGCGATCTCCGGACTCTCACATGCGTCCAGCAAGATCAAGGATGACTCTCTGATGGCGACGTAGGCTACTCCGAAAATGTAGATGGAAATAATCATTCCAGCGACGGCATCGAGCTCACGTATTCCGAGTGAGGCGCCGAGTATGCTCGCGAAGACTACGAATGATGCGGTTCCATCTTTGATGGAGTTGTTCGCGTCAGTTCTGAGTGATAGCAAACGATACCTGCGCGCGATGGTCCGCATCTGAAAAGCACGGTACAATGCCACCGTTCCAGCAATCAGGAGAGTTGCGAGAGCAAGCTGCGGGTATTGTATCTGGGTGGGGTTGAGGAAGGCCAAGTATGAATGATAGAGAATGTAAGAGCCTATGCCAACCATTCCGAAGGACGCTATCAGCGCAGAAAGACTCTCGACTTTATGGTAACCAAAGTGGAAACGCGCATCTGGTCTTCTACGGGAGAAGTGTAGTCCGAGCCAAACAATGAGAGAGATGATTGAGTCGGAGAAGGAGTCGATTCCGTCTGCTTTGAGCCCTAGGCTCCCAGTTCCAAACCCGACAACTATCTCCAGCAATCCGAGGCTGACAAGGGTGAGCACCGATAGTTTGGCTATACGTTCTCCTGCCTCGAACGCTTCAGCTGATCCTGACGACACAATTCAGTTTCATTGTGGTTTCGCTTATTAAAACGAAGCAGCTCACCAGCCCGTAACAACTCTAACCTGGGTTTTGAGATGGAAGAACGGAGTGGCAGAATCAGGGATTCACCGAGCGTCTGGATGGCTGCGATTCTGGTCATTGTGTATTTCGTTTTGGGAATCGCAGGCGGGAACGTGTTTGATTTCAATTATGATCTGTTCTATCCTTTGGCGCAGGTGAACGTGGATGTCTGGCATGGAGCTGTATGGATGCTATTCACGTCGATGTTCATGCACGCCAATCTCTCACATCTGGGAGGCAACGTGCTCTTTCTCCTGATCTTCGGAACTTCACTGGAAGAGCAAGTTACAAGGAAAAAGTGGCTCACAACATATTTCGCCAGCGGACTTACCGGAAATATCGTCTTCCTACTTCTTGGTGGAAATGAGGCGGGAATAGGTGCGTCGGGGGCAATCTGGGGCCTGCTCGGAGCAGCGGGAGGAATCCGTGGGCTCATTGGAATGGCGTTCTACGCGGGTTTCAACATATTTGCAGGGGGCGGTTTCCTCGCACACGCAGGCGGCTTGCTAGGTGGACTTGCTTTGCGTTATCTTTGGCTTAGGAAACCCGTTAGTACGTGACGTCTCACTGAAGCTTTCTAATACTCCGAGCACATTGCTTTGTGAATATGAGCTACGAGCCACGTATGCGCGGTTCACGGTTCCGTAGACCAGCCGCGAAGAAAACGTCAGCAAGAGAGAGGCGGGAAGAGCGTGGCCCCTCAACATTCTACCAGGAACCCGAGCAAGTCAACCCCTCCGAACTCCTCGTGAAGATTACAAATGCTCTGGAACACCTGGGCAATCAGAGATTCGCCCTCCCACCCTTCTCAGAGCACTTCCAACGGTGGCTCAAAGACGTGGAAAACCTGCTGGAAGAATTTCAAATGCGTCTATCCCAAGCCGCCGATCAACAATTCCACGATAGTATCGAGAAATCACTATCCAGTATCAGGGATACTCTGACTAAACGGATCGAGATGGAGAACACGTCCTCAACCGCCTTAACCGATATCCACAATCAGTTGACTGCGGTGGAACTGGAGGTCTCGAAGCTCGATCACGACTACAAAATGAGAACAGGAGAAGTGAGAAGGAAATATGAAAAATCGGTGAACAGGCTTAGGAGTGATATAGATACGCTCGATAGACAGCGCCTAAAGCTTCTCCGCAAGAAAACGAGCTTCCTCCAGAGGATATTCGGCAAGGCCGACGCGGAGTTGGAGGAGCACCAGGGGGCTCTTCAATCGAAAAAGAGCACGTTAGAAGGCAAGAAAGAATCTTTCAAGCTAGAGTTAGATAAGTATCGTCGCGATTACGAGGCCAAAAGAAAACAACTTGCCGCGCAAATAGAAACCCTGCGAGCCAAGCTTACTGAGACCAGAGGAGGCGGCCAGGATGATGCAATGGAAGATCGTAGGTCAACATGCGAAGAGTTGCGTGCAGCAGTAACTCAAGCGGTGGATCGGTTTACGCAAAGCCTGACCAACAAGGCTGACGACGCTCAGTGACTGCCGAATTCGGTTAAGCATCTAGGTCTTTATCAAGAAACCTCTCCCTATAGCTTGACTACTCTAGGACACAGGTGGTCTTGGTGAGTGCTAGGGAGATTCCCATTCAGGACCTCGCTGAGTTTTGTGATTCCCTAGGCCACCAGCTGATGAAGGAGCACGAGAAACGTTTTGGGGAAAGGACCAAAGCAGTTAAGGAAGCGGCAAATGGCTTCTCAAGCGCTGCTACGCGATTCAGCTTAGGCGTCAAGAACGCTTGGGGCACCTTGGACAAGACTGCCTCGGAATATGGGATGAGGCTCGCCCATATAATTCAAGAAACTTCTCAAGGCCTCTCACAAAAGCAGGTCGCATCAAGCTTCGACGACAGCGAGAAATTTCATGAGGAGTCGGTCGAAGCCCTAAACAAGATCATAATCACTATCAGAAGATATCTCCCGAAACTGCAAAGAGCACTCAAGGCAGAATTGGCAGCGCTAAACAGTTCACTTGCCAGACTAGAAAATTCTATCAAAGCTCTGGGAAAAGCGCTGGACGACTCACCTGGACTTAGACTTCGTTCTCTGCAAAGAGATGTCCAATTGCTGATTCAGAGGCAAGAGGAACTCACCAGGCTCAGAACCGAGGAAAGCAAGGCTAAGGAGATTTTGGATGAAGCCGCGACTCGCGAAAGGGAGCTTCTTTCCAAGAAGGAAGAGCTAACGTCTCTGGCTGAATTTCTCGAGCTGAAGAGATACGAGGACTCATTGAATCTGAAGGAAGAGGAGATGAGACAGCTGCTTCAACCTCTGGCAAAACCGTTGCTCAAACTCGAACGTGCAGTCGCAGTGAAGCAAGGTCCGTCGGTTGATGAGCGGACACTTCGCAACCTCATTGATTCTCCTGAGGAAGCCGTCGTAACAGGCCGAATTTTCGACATCACGGAGCTGCTAGCCTCAATCGAAGGAATGTTGAGCCGCGGTGAGTTGGAGATTGAGGAGAGAAAGCGCCGGAAGGCGGAGGTAACGATCAGGAGTATCAAGGAGGGAGCAATTGACAGGCTTAGGGAGGAATACCAAGCACTGCAAGTGAACCTAACGGAGACACAACGTCAACTCAGAGCCAAGGGCCTTCTCGAAAGGAAAGATAAACTAGACAAACAGCTCACCGAAGAGCGCTTCCAAAAAGAAGCTCGGCTCGCTCAACAGAAAGAGTTGCAAAGACGAATAGATGAACTCGGTGGAACGATCCTCAAGGAGAAGACCTCCCTAGAAACCCAGACCTCCAAACTGACTCACAAAACGATGACCATCCAAGCCGGTTAGTCGAAACGCCTCTTCCGCCAAGTCGAGACTCACGGGCATGCCTTACTTCATTCTAGCCATACCGTAACCGCTGTACAGCATAACCAACCCAACGATGATCATCACGCTCCCTGAAACGAGGTAGCGCTGCATCATTGCAAACAACTGACCTATCATGCCAACTCCCAGACCCAGCATCATGACACCGTACACAATCATCAACCACCCAACACCCGAAACGTGCCGCATCATTCGCGAGCGCCCAGCCTGCAGCCAGGTCAATGATCCCGCCAACCATCCCTAATACTGCCGAAAGTTTCTGGTTCACCCGAATTGCACCGTTTTTCTCTAGACTTGAGGTAAGATGAAGGAGAGTCCCATTACTAAAAGGAACCCTAGCGCCATCGACAGTATCACCAAGTTACTCCTAGCTTGGTGTTGCAGTTCAGGAACTAAGTCTGATGCAGAAACGTAGATGAATGTGCCAGCGGACAGGCCTAGCCCCAACGGGATCATAAAACTTCCTAAACCAACGAATAGAAGCCCGATGGCGATACCAATCGGTGTATCCGCCGCAGTTGCCAGAACATAGAGAACCGCCTGCCGCTTGTTGTCGGTGCTTCCCAAAGCTAATGATAAGGCAGCGAACGAGTCCGGAATCTGATGAATTGCAATAGCCAACGTCACGATCAATCCGACTTGGGGACCCGCAGAGAAACCTATGGGAATAACAAACCCGTCCATGAACCCGTGGAAGGTTAGGGCACTGACACCCATCAATCCGTGACTTGGCTCAAGAGGTTTCCCGTGTATGTGAAAGTGTCCTCCGTGAATCTCCTGAGTGGCAAGCAGATATCTCTCCGCAACAAGCAGAATCAAGAACCCAAAACCAATTCCACTCGGCACATAGATTGAGAGTAACGACATTTCCCTAGCGACAGCAAAAGCTTCAGGTAGTATATCGACGAAGGTCACCCCGCCGAGAATACCGGCACTGAATCCCAACATGAGATGCAGCACCCGTTCGCTTATCTGAATCTTCAGGAACGGAATGACGGCAATGATGAGAGGGGTCGCGAAAGTAATCAGTGCCCAGTACGCCATGTCCCACGGCGATACCACGAAAACCCCTCAACACCTACAGGCAACTATTGGCAGTAAAAAAGCCATAGTTCCGCTAACCTTCGAATGCGAATCCCAATCCTTTATGAAAGCTCAGGTCAGATGAAATCCTAGAGAATGAACTTGCCTGTGAACAAAAACGGTGACTTTGTGGACGTACATGTTCATCCACCGACGAAAGAATTTCTCGTGGATGCCGGCGGACAACATGTTGAAGCTGCAGCTAAGAAATTCGGCCATTCGATCGAACTGAAGACAATCGATCAGATGCTCCAAGAATACTCATCGTCTGGAGTAGAAAAACTGATTCTGTTTGCCTGGGACGCAGAGACCACAAGTCACAGACCCAGAGTCACTAACGAATTCGTGTCAAAGATCACAGAACAATACCCGGATCGAATCCTTGGCTTCGCATCAGTTGATCCTCATAAGAAATCCGCAGTCAAGGATCTAGAGTATGCAATTCGCGAGCTGAAGCTCTCGGGGTTGAAGCTGCATCCTCAGGTTCAGGCTTTCGAGCCCAACGACCGTGACTACTATCCTCTTTACTCGAAGTGTGTCGAATATGGCGTCCCGATTACCTTTCACACCGGTTCGACCTATTGGGGAGCCGGACTTCAGGGCGGTGGAGGAGTGAAACTCCGCTATTCCAACCCTATGTTGCTGGATGATGTGGCTGCGGACTTTCCTGAGCTGAAGATCATAATGGCACATCCAGGATGGCCATGGCAGGATGAGCAATTGGCTGTAGCGATGCACAAGGAGAATGTTTACGTTGACCTTTCAGGCTGGTCGCCCAAGTATTTCTCTCCACTGCTCGTCACATATATGACGAAACTGATTCCGCACAAGTTTCTCTTTGGGACGGATTATCCTATGCTGAGTCCGAAGCGCTGGCTGCAGGACTTCGAAGAATTGCATGTCAGTAGTGAAGTCAGAAGCATGGTTTTGAGGGATAATGCGAAGAGATTGCTGAAACTGAAGTGAGTCACTTGTCGAGATGGAGTACTGAGCGATATGCATCGATATCTAAGAAGCCATGACCGCTGATGTTCATTAGGATACATTTTTCTTGGCCTTTTGATTCCGCAACTCGCGCTTCGTCTATTGCGGCTCTAACGGCATGTGCGGATTCCCCTGCAATCAACCAACCCTCAGTCTCTAGGAACATCTTCGCCGCTGAAAATACGGCTATTTCATCGCTCGGATAGGCCACGGCTCGAATATGTCCACTGTGCCTCAGGGCACTAATTATTGGAGCGGCCGCGTGATATCGCAGACCATCCGATTTTATGGGATGCATCTCGGTTTCGTGACCTAAAGTGTACATCATGAGTAGAGGTGTGTGACCGGCTGTGTCCCCAAAATCGTATTTGTATTCTCCTTTGATTAGGTTGGGCGCGGCTTCAGATTGCGCCGCTAGGAACTCGCATTCCCTTTTACCCGCCAGAACCTCGCCTAGGAATGGAAGTGCAATCCCACCGAAATTGGAACCGCCACCAAGACAAGCAACGACCAGATCAGGTGAATCGTCAACTTGTTCAAATTGCTTGATCGTTTCGAGGCCAACGATTGATTGGTGAATGAGAACGTGGTTCAAGACTGAGCCGAGGCAATAGACTCGGTCGGCAGAGTCATCCGTGAATTCGAGCCCCTCTGAGACAGCTATTCCCAATGAACCTTGATGTTTCGCATCTTGAGCAAGCAGTTTCCTGCCGAATGAGGTTTGTGTGCTTGGAGAAGCGTAGACCTTCGCACCATACATTTCCATCAAAGCTCTTCGCTCCAGCTTCCAATCGTAGACGGCTCTGACCCAAAAGACAACGGTTGTTAGTCCCATGAGGCTGGCTGCATAGGATAGTGCGGTCCCCATTGACCTGCCCCTGTTTCAGTGACGAGGACCTTCTTCCCTTCCTTACCAGCGTAGTATGCTTGTGGGAGTGCAGTGTTTACCTTGTGCGAGCCAGTCGGGCTCAGGTCTTCCCGCTTGTAGTAGAGACGGACTTTCTTGAGTCCCAGCTTCTCCTCAAGCCTGTAGGCTCTGTAGAGGGGGCGGGGTCTTCCTGCTTGTATGTAGAGTTCTCTTATTCCTTCTGGAATGTCGATCCATCGCGAGTTGGATGATTCCTGCCTTAGGCATTCGCCGATCATTCTTCGACCCAGGGCCTGTATTCGCGATTCTCCTTCGGGAGGTTCTTTTGGGGGCGAAAGTTTGTTCGGAAGGTCAGGAATTATGTTATACCATCTAGTTGGGAGTTCTTCGATTGGGAGCGTTATCTGGGCTTGTTTCAATTCGGCAGCCTACTCTCACTGCGAACGGGCTGATGGAGACCACTAATCGCATAAAGCCTTCTATCGATTTCCCAAACTATTTTCAAGTCTCAAAATCAAAGAAGAGGTCACGCCCCAAGAGTTGGTACGACTAAGAGAAGCGTTCATCGTATCTTCGGGTAAGCAAGCGATCGTTCAAAGAGTAACATTGTGACAGCGCTAATGAGATGGTGGGTTGTTAGGTACGGGTATCCGTACTTCTTTAATCTTCGAAGCGATGTGAAGGCGATCATTCTGGGATTGAAGGTTACCTGCCCTTCAACCCGCTCTCGCCAGTGATTAGACAGACCCACGGTTCTCAAGCAATATGCTAAAAACCATACGCAGGCTGTGAAGCCACAATCGATAGCTACATAACTACCAGAAATTCCCTCATTGTGGGTTCGGTGGCCTAATCTGGTCAAGTTAGATTACGCTGCGTTTGGGTATGTCCTCGTCGGAGCGACATTCTATGCTATCGCGATTCTCACGACCTTCGGTCGCACGTTGTGGGAACGCTCAACCTTGAGCCCGACACTTGGCCCACCGGTTATGATTGCAACCACTTCTCTCGCGGGTTTAGGCGTGGTTGTGCTTGGATATTTCATGATCCTCTTTCTAGGGGGTTCGTCATCATCGGGTCTCGGTAGATTCATAGCACATCTCACACACTCGAAACAAATCATTGAGATTTCGAAGAAACCGCCTCTGTCGAGCAGGAAAGCTAGATTGCTTGATCGAGCACACTGGTTGTACGTACCCGTCTTGGTCTTCATTTCCACTGTTGGCCTGGGTTGGGACGTTTACAATGGGGACGGCCCCAAGGCAGGTTTCTTCCAACCGGTCCTACACGCTCTCGACATCTTCTCCAGACCCGTTGCTGGAACAAGCCCAATTCTCTTCTCGCGTCATCTGATACCTGCACTTGTCGTCCTCACCGCCATTGGGGGACTCGTACCGGCACTGGTCCTCCCATATTTCGAGAAATTCAAGATCACCGGAGTAAACGCGGGTCCATTTCATACATCTCTGCTTTTCTATGAGGTCGGCGCGTTGGCCGGACTGGGGGTAATCCTCACACTGGTGGGCTTGTTCTACCGTTCCTTGTGGCTGAACAGGGCGCCGCTTCCATATCATTTCGGTATCCTAGCGCTTCTTGGATTCAGCATTCACTTCTCACTCGGAATGTACCTGGGGCAGGGGAAGGCTGAGGCTAAGATAATGGATCTGATCCGTAGATCTGAATCTGGCAAACTCATAGTTCTTGCATAAAGGGAAGTTCGATCTATGGGCGCGGCCCAGCATAACTACCGCCCACGAAATGATAATTAGCGCATCCCCGAATGGTCTGTTGGCGACAGAAAGTAATGACAATTACCGGTATCGACACCGTCGCGGTTGTCGTTTCCGACCGGGAGAAGGCCATTCGATGGTATCGTGATGTTCTCGGCCTTCGAGTTGCCTACATCGGACCATTCGAACCCAATACGGCTCCGAGTATTCAAGGTTCCCCGGACAAACCGGGTCATTGGATTGAACTCGGCCCGGGTCGACCACTAACTAGAATTCAACTCTGCCAGTTGTCTGATAGCCGCAAAGAGCCTGGCCCGACGGGAATCACCTTCCTGACCGACGATATTCACGCCGAATATGATCGGCTTAAGGGGAAGGATGTTCGATTTCTGTATGCTCCAAGAAATATGGAATGGGGAGAATGGCTCTGCGAGTTCGCTAATCCTGATGGAAACGAGTTCGACCTTAAGCAGCCAACACTCCCAACCAAATAGAAAACCGAAATATCATCTGAGAAACCCAGACCTCAATAGTCAGATAATCGCAACAGAGGGCGGATATCGATGGTGGACCGGGCGGGATTTGAACCCGCGGCCTCCCGGTTTTTCTTCTATGTGATGCGAACCGGGCGTTCTTCGGCCCCGCCGTGAATGTTGGGCATACCAGGCTGAACTACCGGCCCTCTGGCCCTACAAAATCCATCCTACCTTAAACGGTTTATCCGAGACAGTATTCTAGGAGG
>Ga0315280_10004124_pt1 | contig 21723 bp, 17 predicted proteins | sample YL17G06_40_MG_FD_203697 | JGI IMG/M metagenome (GOLD analysis project Ga0315280, IMG submission 203697) | Sediment microbial communities from Yellowstone Lake, YNP, Wyoming, USA - YL17G06_40 | ecosystem: Environmental > Aquatic > Freshwater > Lake > Sediment | place: USA: Wyoming | collected...
TTTCGAAATCCGCCTGGCTGGCATACTCGCACACGACTTCGTCCGAAATCACGACGAGCCGCCCGTCGGATCGCTCCTTCAACACGAGCCAGATACCTCCGCCCGAATTCCAGGTCAGGCCGCCAAGAGCCTCTGCAAGTGCGTTCGCCTGCTGCTCGTTCATTCCTGCATCTCCTTTCAACTTGCCGATTGTATCCCCACCATGGCTTTCAGCAAAGGGGATTGCCCTCTCGTCCACCGCATGAGCGACGTTGGGGAAGCGGTCCGGGGACGGAAGACAGCGAAAGACTCGCGCAGGACGCACAAGCCATTCCAGAAACCAGGCACGGCCGTGGGCGATCGACCGTGATTGGGCTGCATCGGTCTGCCGCGCGCTTTTCCAGGTGATCGGCTGACCACGTGCGGGTGCTTTCAGCCTTTGCTGAGAGTCTGACCGGACCGTGTGCTGGGCACGCGAGCCGGTTGGGAAATGTGTTGTGGATTGGAGGAGCGTGAGTTGTCGGATGGGAGTCTGACGCCGTCGCGAAGTCGCGGAGTGGCCGCAGGATAGCGCAATGGTAGTCCTCCGCGAGGACGCTTTATCAGGCTGGCGCGCGCGGCGTGCATTCCGCGCCGACCGGCACCGGCCCGAATACCCTGACTCCTGCTTGTGAGAAGCGCAACGGACTGCGTTAGAGTGTGCCCATCGCAGAGTAGAGTGGAGGCCGACGTATAAAAACCCGCGTGACAACATTCTATTGATGGGCACAGACCGGCGGGCCGTATTCGTTAAGTTCTGACATAGGACATCTCCTCGCCCCCACCTTGGCGGCGGAGTTAGCCTCGATTTCGGCGCGAGCCGAAACCCGCAGGGCTCGCCGCAGGTGACTCGAGGGCGGTCGCCGCCTCCATGTGCGGGGAGGTGATGGCGCTGTTCGAACGCGCGCGAGACCCCGTGGTCAAGGGGGTTGCGTGCGCGAATCACGGCGGGACGCACGAAGCCCCGCCCCTGGGGGATAGGTCAGGCCAGCAGGCACAAGCGTTGTCTTGGCAAGCAGTTAGCGCACGTCTCTGTTAGGTCTAGGGTCGGTATCTGTGAGATAACACCTGTGTTTTTTTGGTTGACAGGCTACAGCCTGAAGGGTAGAATACTGCCCAGGATACAAGATGATCTTTGAAAACCAGCCTCTACCGATGATGAGCCAACACAAGGTCGGGATCTCCTCCCGGGCAATGCCCGTCATTGATGGGTCGCTGCCTTGCAGCGGCCGCCCCTCGAAACCGAGGGGAAAACCCCGCGGGGTGCATCCGAGTCATGACGGTGTGCGGAAGCGATGCTCGCCGGTGATCGTCGCACACCCGTTATGGCGTTGAGTGCAGAGTACCCAGCACTAGGGGATGTAGGCATGCTCTTTGAGTGTGCCTTGGAGCACTTGAGTGCTCTCAGAGGAGATGTTGCCGGGCTGTCGGTAGGTCCGTGTGGTACGGACCGCAACTCGGTGAGCCCTCTAAAGTAGGAGGTCCTGCCATGAAGAAGACATGGCGCCTTGGAGTTGGCTCGGGGCAGGCTACCGCGCTCGAAGAACTCGACAGGCTCGAGGCAGAAATCTCTGCCGCCTGCCGTCGGGCTCGGCGTATGGGCCGCCCCGGGCTCGCACACCTGAGGCGGGCTCTCCAGAGCACGAGACGGTTGCGCGCGCAGCTCAGCAGCCGACCTTCGAACAAGGTCGACTGGGGGCGAGTGGTCGCAGCCGCCGTCAGCCTGGTGGAGTTCGCGCGAATGGTGTGTAACATCTTTATCTGTATTTACACTCAGAGGGTTGCGTATGGCCACTGGGTCAGTAATAAGGCTATTGCGTACGGCGGAGGGCAAGTCGCAGACCGACTTTGCCCGGGAGCTAGGTGTCACGCGGTCATACCTTTCGCAGGTGGAAAACGACCGCAAGCAGCCTAGCCTTGAGCTACTCAGGCTCACGTCCAAGAGACTCGGGGTACCTCTTGTATTGCTGTTGGCCGATCAGGAGACGGATGCGGCTACGAATCAGGTTCTCGGCGAACTACGGAGGATTCTGTCGGACATCCTCGCGGCGAGGGTTGCCGAGCACCGAACGAACCGCGTGTCTGGGGCTGAAGACCATGCGGAGACTTGACGCGCTTAACATCCGAGATGTGAAACACTTGTGCAAGCACCTGGGCACATCGCCGAAGGAGCTTCAAGCAATCTGCGACACAGTCCGTGACGGTTCCACAAAGTGCTACCGGGAGCAAGATAAGGTTGTCAACGGCAAGCTCCGCCACCTTGCTGAGCCGCGGGGACGGCTCCGCGTCTTGCTGGAGCGCCTGAACGCCCTCCTACAGCGCCTCAAACTTCCGGATTGCCTGCACGGCGGCATCAGGGGCCGGAGCAACAAGACGAATGCGCGTGCCCACGTTGGAAAGCCGATGTTGCTCAAGTTCGACATCGAGGACTTCTTCCCGAACGTAAAGCACTGTATGGTCTACCGCATGTTCGTCGAGCGGCTTGGGTGCAGGGCTTCGGTGGCAGCCAAACTAACGCGGCTGACAACCCTGCGCGGCTGCCTTCCACAGGGGTCCCCGACGAGTACCATTGTCGCCAATCTGGTCATCGAGCCGCTAGCCCTGAGGATGAATGGGCTCGCCCAGCAGCACGGGGCCGGTTACGGGCAGTTCGTGGACGACGGCACCATCTCAGGGCCGGCACACCTGCGGGCCTTAGTGCCTCTCGTGAAGCGAATCGTTGCCCAAGAAGGGTTCCGTGCGAAGGAGGGGAAGACTCAGTGCGTCGACGCCGAGCAGGAGCAGGTGGTCACCGGATGCCGCGTCAACCAGCAACTCGACATTCCGAGTGAGAAGGTGAAGGAAGTGCGGGGAATCCTGGAATCGCTTCGCGCTGACATCGAGCAAGACCACTTGCCCACAGCCAAGAGGCTTGCCTCAATCGAGGGCAAGATACGATACGTCACCGGACTTAACCGCGGCACGGGTCGGAGGCTCCACCACCAGTACTTGCGTGTTATCGTTGCGTTGCCTCGGTCTGGGGCCACGAGGGCCGTGCTAAAGGCCCCCGCCAGGTAGCGGTTTCCACGCGATGTCGCGTTACTGGCCCCTGCGTCGAGGCGATCAAGCCTCCGCTTGGGGTGGACACTGGGAAAAGGGAGTGTACCGTGGCAGATTGGTCTGACAGGTACGAGTACACCGAGGCAAACGTGCGCGCCTATGCACCCACGTCCGGCGGGGTTTATCGCCTCATCTACAAGAGCGGGGACGAGTACATCGTCTTCTACGTTGGCCAGAGCGAGAACCTGGAGGCGAGGCTACTTCAGCACCTGCAATCGGGTGAGCCGAACGAGTGCATCCGGCGGCATCTGCGCGGCTACACATGCTACTTCCGGTTCCTCAAGGTGGGCACTGAATCCGAGCGCCTCCGTATTGAGCAGGAGCAGATCAAGCAGTACAATCCGACCTGTAACGGCTGACTGGCCGGGCGCCACGCCCCTGAGTTTCTTTGTCGCAGGCAGCGCCTCTGCATAAGGATTTAAGTCGAGATACCAAGTACTGAGAGGGAGATGGTTACGATGTATCGCCGCGGCTACGGACGGTTTCAGTCGAATGCCTTGACCAGCGTGCTGGACTTGAGTTTCATGCCGGTAGAGATTCTCTCAAGGGAACTCCATCTCTATGAGACGAGTTATCCGGGCGATGAAGAGTTGAAATCGCTCAGGAATCAGCACCCCGGTTGGTCATTCTGGCGATCTGGCGAAACCCTCTGCCTTTGGCCAACTGGCGACACCCCCTTGCCCGGCACCATCCAGGCTTCCCCGAAGCGATTGGCACCAGCAGACAACCCGCCGCTCGTGTCAGCGATGATACTTCAGGCGTTCGAACAAGAGATGGTGTCCATGGGCTTCACGTTGACCGGTCGCAAGCGCAAGTGCTTCGTCAATCTCAGCAAGGGCAACTTCCTTGCCAACATAACCGGCACGCCTGATGGTCGCGTCGGTGTCTATCCGAAAATCGTGCTCGACTCGTTCTTTACGTCTTTTGTCAAGGATGAGTACATCTTTGGACTCGTCGTAGACGTTGATACGCAGGTGAGGCTGGGCATCTCTGTCTCGGAGCTTATTCGGCAAGGCATGGACTGCCGGGGCCTGTACGTGATCTTCAAAGACCCCGAGCACATACGGGCCGACCTCGCTGAATTCGATGGGGCGCTGGCCGGCAAAATCGTTGCTACAAGTTGTGCCAATGTCGCATTGGCCGATGCGAGAGATTCACGGCTGCAGGGGGCAGATGCATCCCTGTTCTACTTGGAGCCAACGATGCCGAATCTCTGGCTGTATGTCGATGCTGTGCATCCCAGCCAAGCCGCCGTCATAAAGCAGAAGCTCGACGCCGACTTGCTTCGGTTCCACAGTCCCAAGCGAAAATGGGAGTTGGTTGAAGCTGTGAAGGCCCGGTTCATGGATCACGGTCAGCCCAGGACGTTGAGCCTGGGGGCGTCAGGCCTGGCGGTCCGCCTGGGCAGCGCCTATCAGCCACGCCAAGACTCACGGGCGTTCAGATTCTCTCTCCTGCGGGGACCTCAATACAGCCACGATTATGCCAGCGGCAAGACGAGTACTTGGCACGACGGCGGGCTCAAGGAGCATGGTCCCTATGACCAGGAAACGTTCCGCGTCAAGAGGCCCTCGGTTCTTGTCGTGTCTCCGGTTGAACATAAGGGGGAAATCGAGAGGTTCATAAGACAGTTTGAGAAGGGCGTCAACAACGATCCGAAGAACGTTTTCAACGGATTCCCCGCAAAGTACAGGCTTGACTGGGTCTCCTTCGAGGAGTGTTATTTTACCCCATCATCAGGTTCCATTTGCCAGGACTACGAACGTGCCTGTCTGGACGCGCTGGCAGGCGGCACACATTACGACCTGTGTTTCCTCGTGATCCGACAGGACTTCGAACAACTGCCTGCGATGCAGAACCCATATTACGTGGGCAAGTCGCTCCTTCTCTCCCAAGGGATTCCTGTCCAGGAAGTGCAGATCGAGACCCTGCGCGACCCTAGGCGGGATCAACGCTATGTGCTCAACAATATCGGGTTGGCGTGTTATGCGAAGATGGGCGGGACGCCATACGTCCTGCGGGCTGACGAAGTCATTCGCAGGGAATTGGTGATCGGCATAGGCAGGGCGTTTGACCGTGATAGTCGTCTCTCCGCCGGAAGGCCGGTGATCGGCTTCACGACTGTGTTCAAGAACAACGGGGACTTCATGCTTAGCGGATGCACCCCGTACTGCGACTTCGACATCTATGAGAAGCAGCTCGAAAACGTCATAGTCTCTTCGGTTGAGAAGGTGGCCGAACGCGAGGGCTACCAGGATGGGGAGGAGGTTCGCATCATATTCCACGTCTTCAAGAAGACCGGGCAGCGCGAGAACCGAGCGGTCCTGAACGCCCTAGCGCGCCTGCAGAGATTTCGCATCGAATACGCCTTGGTTCATGTGAACGACAGCCACCTTTTCTCGATTTTTGATAGGACGAATGCAAACAACACCGGCACAGACTACGTTGCTCCTCGCGGCGTTTGCATAGAACTGGGACCGAGAGAGCGGCTGGTGAACCTGATAGGACCGCAGCAGTACCTCGGGCGAGGGTGTCCAACGCCACTGCGGCTCACGCTTGACCGCTGCTCCACGTTCAAGGACATCAACTACCTGTGCCAGCAGGTCTATGAGTTTTCCTTCATGTCCTGGCGGGGCTTCAATCCGGGCATAGCCCCTGCTACTCTGCTGTATTCGGAGTGGATTGCCAGGATGAACAGCAACCTCAGGAAGGTTCCCAACTGGAACCAGAACATGCTGTCAACGCTGCTGGCGGATAAGAGATGGTTCCTGTGAAAAAACCAGAAACAGACGTCCTGCTGGAGGGTTCTCGAGCGAGTTGGGTAGCGCTGTTGCGCGAATGCCGGCAGGCCATGCACAAGGAGGGTTTCTCGCTCGATGGATGCCTTGCCAAAGTCGTTGCGGAACGGCCTGTGGATGAGTCCTTCAGCAAGGACGCTGAAACGTTCGTCCGCCAGTACCAGTTCTCCGAGACCAATATCGCCACGCTGGGGGTTGTCCGGTGGCTGGGTTTATCGCAGGGACGGGACGCGGCCTCGCAGGTTTTTCAGGCCGGGATTGAGCAACTCAGACGAAAGAAGCCCCAGGCGTTCGGCATCAACTACCTGGAGTCTGGCCGGCTTCTCTTGGGGATAGCACTCGGTGTTGCGGCTGCGCGCCCACGTGATGCCGATGCCGTGTCGTGGGCGCGCGGGAACCTTGAGAGTTTCCTGAAGAAGCGGGCTGACGACACCAAGTGGCAGATCCTCGGCCGCTGGGCGAGGTCCCTGCTTGATGGTGCGAATGCCTGTGATATCCACGACCTGCTCTCGCGGGGCTCTGCTGCCCAGGGGGCCGAACTTGTGTCGCTGCTATGGGCTATTGAAAGGGCCCCTTCTGACGACGACCTTACAGAGATTCGATGCGACCTGATTGGCCGCCTTGCCAGTCTGGATACATGCGGCTTGGACCTAGTCGACTACGGCATGCTGGGAGCGGTCACGGAAAGGCTTGCCGCGCAGGGCGCATGTCTTTTGCCCGTCCGAAACATGGAATTCCTGCTTGGCGTTCTCGAGCGGTTCCCGCAATGCGTCAAGCGCGAGAAACACAATCTCAAGGATGAGGACGATGTGCAGAGAGTGCTCTGGACCATGTTACGGTCACACTTCGATGATCTCGTTGATGAGGAGTACCTGAGGCGGTTCGGACTGAAGAACTACAGGCTGGACATCGGCGTGCGCAGCCTGAGGACGATCGTGGAGGCAAAATTCGTCCGGCCCAGGGCGACCCTCGGCGACGTGCAGGACCAACTCCTGGCCGATGTCCAAGGCTACCTCAAGAGCAGCACCGAGTTTGACAAGCTGGTCATGTTCATCTACGACTGCTCGAGAAGGCTTGCGACTGAAACCCAGTTTGTCTCCGACCTGGAACGAATCGAAGGGGTCGCCAAAGTCATCGTAGTGCCAGAAGTCCAGATTGAGGAGGATTGAGGGGGTGTTCATCTGCAATGAGGGTGTTTATAATACCTCCGCGCCAATAGTCAGGTAGGGTGGGCGAGTATCTGACGGCGGCTTTGCGGACCACCGCCCGGGAGAACCCCGGGCTGCAGGGCGTCATCGACGTGGTGGACTTCAACCCACGACCGCCGGCCAGCGGATCGTCAACGACGAAACGCTCCGGGTGCTGGCGGACGTACTCGGGAAAGGGTGATCTGAGGAATGGAAAACGGACAACTCAACTGGATCGCCGGCTTTATCTGGAACATCGCCGATGACGTGCTCCGCGACATCTACGTCCGCGGCAAGTACCGCGACGTGATCCTGCCGATGACCGTCATCCGCCGTTTGGACGCGCTGCTGGAGCCGACCAAACAGGCTGTTCTGAAGATGAACGACCAGCTCGACAAGGCCGGCATCGCCAACAAGCACGCGGCCCTGTGCCAGACCGCCGGCCAGGCCTTCTACAACACCTCGCCTTTCACGCTTCGGGACCTCAAGGCTCGCGCCAGACAGCAGCAGCTCAAGGCGGACTTCGAAGCCTACCTCGACGGCTTCTCGCCGAACGTCCAGGAAATCCTCGACAAGTTCAAACTCCGTAACCAGATCCCCACGCTCGTCGAGGCCGACATCCTCGGCAGCCTGATCGAGAAGTTCCTCGACCCATCGGTCAACCTCAGCCCCAAGCCGGTCTTCGACGCCGAGGGGAATGAACGCCTTCCCGGCCTCGACAACCACGCCATGGGCACGATCTTCGAGGAACTCATCCGCCGGTTCAACGAGGAGAACAATGAGGAGGCTGGGGAACACTTCACGCCGCGCGACGTCGTGAAGCTGATGGCCAACCTGGTCTTCCTTCCCGTCGCCGATAGGGTCGAATCCGGCACGTACCTAGTCTACGACGGTGCGTGTGGCACCGGCGGCATGGTGACCGTCGCCGAGGAAACGCTCGCACGGCTGGCGACGGAGCATGGCAAGGAAGTGTCCATCCACCTGTTCGGCCAGGAGATCAACCCCGAAACCTACGCAATCACCAAGGCCGACCTGCTGCTCAAGGGCGAGGGCGATGAAGCGGAGAACATGAAATACGGCTCGACACTCTCGGCCGATGCCTTCCCCGCCCGCGAGTTCGACTTTATGCTCTCCAACCCGCCTTACGGCAAGAGCTGGAAGACCGACCTGGAGCGGATGGGCGGCAAAGGCAGCATCAGCGACCCCCGGTTCGCAGTCACCCACAAGGGCGAGGAGCTTCCCCTCGTCACGCGCTCCAGCGACGGCCAGCTCATGTTCCTCGTGAACAAGCTGTCCAAGATGAAGCACAACACGCCCCTGGGCAGCCGCATCGCCGAGGTCCACAACGGCTCGTCGCTGTTCACCGGTGACGCCGGCCAGGGCGAGAGCAACATCCGCCGCTGGATTATCGAGAACGACTGGCTCGAAGCCATCATAGCGCTGCCGCTGAACATGTTCTACAACACCGGCATCGCCACCTACATCTGGGTGCTCACCAACCGCAAGCCCGAAGCCCGCAAAGGCAAGGTCCAGCTCATCGACGCCACCGGCATCTACAAGCCGCTGCGCAAGAACCTCGGCCAGAAGAACTGCGAGTTCTCCAACGAGCAAATCAGGCAGATCACCGACATGTTCCTCGCCTTCGAGGTAACCGAGCAGTCGAAGATCTTCCCAAACGAAGCATTCGGCTACTGGAAGATCACCGTCGAGCGTCCGCTGCGCCTCGCCGCCCACGTCACGGCAGAGAAGCTCGCCGCCTTCCAGAAGACCGCCGACAAGAAGCTGCACAAGCCTGCCGAGCTCCTCGCCGGCATCGCGGGCGGCCCCGCGCCGCACATGGACTTCAACGTCGTCCAGCAGCGGTTCGAGTCCGCCCTGAGGAAGATGGACCTCAATCTCCGTGCCCCGGACCTGAAGGCCATCTACGCCGCCTTCACCTTCAAAGACGAGGCCGCCGAGCCGGTGCTCAGGAAGAAGACCAAGGACAGCGTCGAGTACGAGCCCGACACCGACCTGCGCGACACCGAGCAGGTGCCGCTGCTGGAAGAAGGCGGCATCGAGGCGTTCCTCGCGCGCGAGGTGCTGCCTCACGTGCCCGACGCCTGGATCGACCACGCCAAGACGCAGATCGGCTACGAGATCTCCTTCACGCGGCACTTCTACAAGCCCACGCCGCTGCGCCCGCTCGACGAGATCAAGGCCGACCTCCAGACACTCCAGGACGAGGCCGAGGGGCTGCTCGATCAGATCGTCGCGCCAACGGGAGGGCAGGCATGACCACGGACCTGCGACCCTATCCCGAGTACAAGGACTCTGGCTTGCCGTGGCTTGGCCAGATTCCAGCGCATTGGGATGAGAAGCGGGCGAAATATTACTTCCGCGAGGTCGACGAGCGTTCATCTACGGGGGAAGAGCGGCTGATGTCTGTCTCGCATGTTACGGGAGTCACGCCGCGAAAGCAGAACGTCACCATGTTCATGGCCGAGTCGAACGTTGGCCACAAGCTATGCCGCCCCGGTGACCTCGTCATCAACACGATGTGGGCGTGGATGGCCGCAATGGGAGTCGCTCGCGAGACCGGCCTGGTCAGTCCGTCTTACGGCGTCTATCGGCCTCGAGAGGATGCGGAATATTCGCCTGATTACGTGGATCACCTGCTTCGTACGCAGCCGTATGCGTCCGAGTACCTTTGCCGTTCAACAGGCATTCGAGCCTCGCGGCTTCGGCTGTACCCGGACGATTTCCTAGATATTCGTGTTGTCCATCCGCCACTCGAAGAGCAGGAGGCGATGGTCAGGTTCATCGCCCATCACGACCGTCTGATTCGTCGGTTCATCCGCAATCGGCGGCGCCTAATCGAGGTGTTGAACGAGCAGAAGCAGGCCATCATCAACCGGGCGGTGACCGGCCAGATCGACATCCGCACCGGAAAGCCCTACCCCCGCTATAAACCGTCCGGCATCGACTGGCTCGGCGACATTCCGGAGCATTGGGCCCTCCTCTCGCTACGGCGGGTTGCTCAATCGCTCGACGGCCAACGTATTCCTCTGAATGCCGAGCAACGAGGACGGATGCTAGGTCCATATCCGTATTGGGGCGCAAACACAATCATCGACCACGTGGACCGCTGGCTGTTCGATGAGGAACTCGTCCTCCTTGGCGAGGACGGCGCACCCTTCTTTGATCGTGGTCGCGATGTCGCGTTCTTCGTTACAGGCAAAGTGTGGGTGAACAATCACGCTCATGTGCTTAGGCCGCGAGGTGTTGATCCGAGGTTCTTGACCCATGTTCTCAACTGCGTTGATTATGCAGAATACGTTGGTGGCGCAACACGGGATAAGCTGACTCAGCACGCAATGAAGGCCATACCGATCCAACTGCCGCCTGTTGACGAGCAGTCGCGAATCTGCCAACACATCCTGGCCGCCCTTCATCCAATCGAAGCCGCTGCCTCACGTGCAAAGCGTGAGATCGACCTGATCCGCGAGTACCGCACGCGGCTGATTGCCGACGTGGTGACGGGCAAGCTGGACGTGAGAGGGTTCGCCTCAGCACTCGACAAGGAACCGGCCGAAACGGAAGACGCGTGGGAAGGCATCGACGACGAGCAACTGCTGGGTGACGAGGAACCCGAACTCGCTGAGGAGGCATCCGATGCCGACGACTGACACCAGCGAGAAGGGCCTGGAGGCCCTGATAGCCGAGTCACTTGTGAGTGCGGCCGGCTATGTGCGGGGCCGCAGCGAGGACTACGACCGCGACCATGCCGTGGACCTGGCGCAACTGCTGGCGTTCGTGAGTGCCACGCAGCCAAAGGCGGCCGAGGCGCTGGAGCTGGGGCAGGATGGGCCGAAGCGGACGCAGTTCCTGCACCGCCTCCAGGGAGAGATCGCCAGGCGCGGCGTGATCGACGTGCTTCGCCACGGAGTCAAGCACGGGCCGGTGGACATGGACCTGTTCTACGGCACGCCGACGCCGGGCAACAGGAAGGCCGAGGAGCGGTTCGCGGCCAACGTCTTCAGCGTGACGCGGCAACTGCGGTACAGCAAGGACGAGACGCAGCTTGCCCTGGACCTGGGTATATTCATCAACGGCCTGCCGGTGGCAACGTTTGAGCTGAAGAACCGGCTGACCAAGCAGACCGTCGAGGACGCGGTGCAGCAGTACAAGCGCGACCGCGACCCGAAGGAGCTGCTGTTCCAGTTCGGCCGGTGCATGGTGCATTTCGCGGTGGACGACCAGGAGGTGCGGATGTGCACCCACCTCAAGGGCAACGGCTCCTGGTTCCTGCCGTTCAACATCGGGTGGAACGACGGGGCCGGCAACCCACCCAATCCCGGCAGCATCAAGACCGACTACCTCTGGAAGCGGGTCCTCGCCAAGCCCGGCCTGACGGACATCATCGAGAACTACGCCCAAATCGTGGAGGAGACGGACGACAAGGGCCGGAAGAGATACAAGCAGATATTCCCCCGTTACCACCAGCTTCGCGTCGTGCACAAGCTGCTGGGGGACACGAAGGCCAGCGGCGCCGGCAAGCGTTACCTGGTCCAGCACTCGGCCGGCAGCGGCAAGAGCAACTCCATCGCGTGGCTGGCGCACCAGCTTGTCGGGCTGGAGAACCGTGGCGCGACCGTCTTCGACTCGGTGATCGTCGTCACCGACCGGCGGGTGCTAGACAAGCAGATCAAGGACACTATCAAGCAGTTCGCCCAGGTGTCGGCGACTGTCGGCCATGCCGAGCATTCCGGCGATCTGCGGCGGTTCATCGAGAGCGGCAAGAAGATCATCATCTCCACGGTGCAGAAGTTCCCGTTCATCCTGGACGAAATCGGCAATGAGCACCGCGGGAGGAAGTTCGCCATCATCATCGACGAGGCCCACTCCAGTCAGGGCGGGCGCGTTTCCGCGAAGATGCACATGGCCCTCTCGGAGCAAGGCGGAGAGGAAGAGGAGGAAACCTTCGAAGACAAGATCATCCGCATCATGGAGTCGCGGAAGATGCTGCCGAACGCCAGCTACTTCGCCTTTACGGCCACGCCCAAGGGCAAGACGCTGGAGATGTTCGGCGAACCCTACAACGAGGGCGACAAGGTCAAGCACAAGCCCTTCGACAGCTACACCATGAAGCAAGCGATCCAGGAGGGCTTCATCCTGGACGTGCTGAAGAGCTACACACCCGTAGAGTGCTACTACCGGCTGCTGAAGACCGTGGCGGACGATCCCCAGTTCGAAACGAACAAAGCCAGGAAGAAGCTGCGAAGGTACGTCGAGTCCCACAGGCACGCGATCCGGCAGAAGGCCGAGATCATGGTTGACCACTTCCACGAGCACGTGATTGCCCGGAGGAAGATCGGCGGCCAGGCGCGGGCGATGGTGGTCTGCACCGGGATAGAGCGGGCGATTCAGTACTACCACGCAGTCTCCGACTACCTGCGCGAGAGGAAGAGTCCGTACAAGGCCATCGTCGCGTTTTCCGGCGAGCACGAGTACGGTGGGCAGAACGTGACCGAGGCTTCGATGAACGGCTTCCCGAGCGGCCAGATTGAGAAGAAGTTCCAGGCCGAACCGTACCGTTTCCTGATCGTCGCCGAGAAGTTCCAGACCGGGTACGACGAGCCCCTGCTGCACACGATGTACGTGGACAAGCAGCTCGCGGGGATCAAGGCGGTGCAGACGCTGTCGCGACTGAACCGGGCGCACCCGCAGAAGACGGACACGTTCGTCCTGGACTTCATGAACGACGTCGACACGATCACGGCAGCGTTCGCGGACTACTACCGAACGACAGTGCTCAGCGAGGAGACCGACCCGAACAAGCTGCACGACTTCAAGGCGGCATTGGATGGTGCTCATGTCTATGTCTGGCCACAGGTGGAGAAGCTTGTCGAGTTGTTCCTGGCCGGCGCGGAGAGGGATGAGCTGGACCCGATCCTCGACGCCTGCGTAGGTGTCTACATCGCCGACCTCGATGAGGACGGGCAGGTGGACTTCAAGGGCAAGGCCAAGGCGTTCGTGCGGACTTACCAGTTCCTGGCCTCGATCCTGCCTTACACCAATGCAGAGTGGGAGAAGCTGTCGATATTCCTGAATTTCCTGATCCCGAAGCTGCCCGCGCCGGTGGAGGAAGACCTGTCCAAGGGCATTTTGGAAGCCATCGACATGGAAAGCTACCGCGTCGAGGTGAAGGAGGCCCTCAAGATCGTTTTGCCGGATGCGGACGCCGAGGTGGGGCCGGTGCCCACAAGCGGCGGAGGGCGGAAGCCCGAACCGGAAGTGGATCGCCTGAGCAACATCATCAAGGCCTTCAACGAGCAGTTCGGGAACATCGACTGGAAGGACGCGGACAAGATTCGGAAGGTGATCGCCGAGGAGATCCCGGCCAAGGTCGCGGCAGACAAGGCGTACCAGAACGCGATGAAGAACTCCGACAAGGCCGCAGCGCGGCTGGAGCATGACCGCGCGCTCCAGAAGGTCGTGGTCAACCTGCTCAAGGACCACACGGAACTCTTCAAGCAGTTCAGTGACAACCCCAGCTTCAGGAAGTGGCTGTCAGACACAATCTTCGGCGTCACCTACGAGGACAATGCAGCGTGATCAGAGTCTGCGTCACGAAGGTGCTGGAAGGCAGGCCGCGGGTGTTAAGGGCTACCCGCCGAAGGTGGTTGATGTTGAGGGATGGGAAGATGGCGATAGAGACGGGGAGCGAGTGGGATGGCGTCCGGACGCGCCGAGATCGCATGCCCGTTCTGCAGGACGGCGTGAAGGCGGTCCACAAGCCGTGTCACCTTGAAACAAAGCGGATGCACATCTCGGCAGGGAGCAAGACGGTCTACTACCGTGTGCCGGAATCCTATGACACTGTGAGCGGCTGTCCGGCCTGCGGCAAGACCGTGAAGGAGATCGGGCGAACATTGGAGACGGGCATGACCCGCGAAGTCGCTTACGAGGAGCAGCTCCGGCGGCGCAGAAAGGGCGGGCTGCCGACGAAGGTTTGGAGCGCCGCACGCTCGGCAGAGAGCTGAAAGGTGAACGCCACACGCGTCATTCTTATATACCGGGATGCCAACACATTTAACGTATGGAGCGATCCCCGGACATGAGCAAGACGAAGGCCAAACGCCAACTCACGATAAAGTCTGCTGGTGGCCGAGTCAAGCACCTGCACCTCCAGGTGTACTTAGGTGTAGTACTCGCCATAAGAGAGCCGATGGCAAGCCAGCGAACAGCGGAGACCACGTTCGGGGTAAGGGTCCCAGCGATCGCGAATATAGCATTCAAGGGGGATCTGTGATCATGGCACGCAAGAGAGTCAGGAACGGGACGGTACACGCGCGGATTCTCCTTCCAGGACGGGACCCAAGAGAGCTGGTTCTGACGTTTGCTGGAAACATGGTAAGGCACCTGGGTGTGCAGATGTACGCTGGGCGGCCAGTTCCAGCAATCGCGGAGCTCATTTCCAACGCCTGGGACGCAGACGCTAGCGATGTCACGATCCGCCTTCCACTCGATGAAGCGTGGAGCCCGAGCAACGCGACGCAGTCTATTGAGGTTTCAGACAACGGTAACGGCATGAGCTGGGATATGGTTCGGGACGCCTATCTCGATGTCGGGCGCGACCGTCGCGAGGTAGAAAGAACCGACAGGTCGCCGGGTGGTCGCCGACTGCAGGGCCGAAAGGGAGTTGGCAAGCTTGCTGGGTTTGGTGTAGCCGACACACTGGAAGTGCAGACAGTCCACAAGGACGATGAACCCACACTGAAGACAAAGGCGCTGATCTGGTTTAAGTTAGACCTCTCTGACCTGAAGAAGGTGAAACAGGGACCCGCACCGGTGGACGTCATCTACGCGGGGCCAGTCAATATGGCTCCCACTGGAGCAAGGAAGACGAAGGGAACAACGGTAACGCTCCGGCAACTTCACGAACGAAGGGCGCAGAACCCCGAGCGTTTCCACCATAGCATGGCTCAACGTTTCCTGCTCATAGGGCCGAAGTTTCGCCTCCGCATCAACGGCGCAGATCTGCGCGAAGAGAAGATCGATCTCCAATTGCGGTGGCCAAAGACCGGATGGGCGACAGACGAAGTTACCGGATGCGGCCCTGTTAGCTATTGGATTGGCTTTACAGAGCGACCTCGGCAGCAAAACAAGGGAGAGTTGAGCGGGTGTCTCATTTACACCCGCGACAAGATTGCACAGGAGGCGACGTTTTTTGACATCAGCGGCGGCGTCACGGGCCAGCACGGCCTGCGTTACCTGGTCGGCATGGTAAGGGCAGAATGGCTGGACGCGGGCGTCGATGCCCCTGACCTCATCGCCACGCACCGCGGCTCCATTGCTTGGGAAAGCCCCCAAGGCGCTGCGTTTAGGGACTGGGGCCAGAAGCTGCTCCGAAAGTACCTTTCAGAGTGGGCGAAGTTCCGTGCCGCATTGCGGGAGAAGCAGATCAGGGAGGTCAGTCCAGAGTTGCAGGCCAGGATTGAGCGGCTCGCTCCCTCCTATAAGAACGTTGCCGTAACATTCATCGAGAAGTTCAAGTCGGTGGAAATGGAACCGGCTGAGTTTGCTGAGATTCTGTCGTGGTTCCTGGACGCGCTTGAAAACGCGACGCTACGAAGCATCTTCCAGAAACTCCGCGAGACCGACATCGCGGACCTGGAACAGCTCGATGACCTACTCTGCAAGATGGAAGTACGTACCGCCGTAACTCTTCTTCAGATAATCGAAAGCAATCTAGCCGCAATTGAGACCCTTGAGAAGATGCACCGTGAGGATGCGAAGGAGCGCGGCGTCATCTCGAAACACTTAGAGAGCAACCCGTGGCTCATCGACCCGACGTGGATGCTGAACAAGGCCGAGGGACGGGTTGCGACTTGGATCCGGAAGGAATTTGGTGTAGGCGCATCGGGGAAGAAGGGCGACGAGGACCGAGCGGATTTCTTCTGCGTTGCTGTCGGTGGAACCCTCCACATCGTTGAGATTAAGCGGGGCGCACATGTCGCTACTTACAGAGACATTAACCAAGCCGAGAAGTATCGAAAGTACGTTGTGAAGCGCTTTGGGGAACTGAGCGATTCCAAGGCGATCAAGTACTCGCACGTACAAAGTCACCTCATTGCGGCGGAGCTCCACGAGGACGCGGAGAGCATAAAGCAGGCGTACGCTGACAAAGGCTGGGTGTTTTTCACAACGTGGGACGATCTCATCGAACGTGCGAAGCAAAGTCACCAACAGTTTCGGGATATCCTGGCGGATCGGGCTAAAGAAGGAGAGGGTGGTGAGAATGAAGCATCGTAAGGTCCGCCCCTCTCGGCTGGAAGCCCTGGAAGATTTCCTCTCGCGCCAGCGGCGCCCTCGCCGAGGCGGTTTACCGTCCGTGTCCCTTTTTTCTGGTGGCGGAATCAGCGACCTCGGGTACGCGTTCGCCGGCTTCGACTTCGTGGTACAAGCGGAACTGGACACCGACCGGGCCAAACTGTGTTCCGAGAACTTCCCAGGGTCAGAGGTAGTGGTCGGGGACGTACGGGAGCGCTGGCGAGATGTGGTACGGTCCTACGAACGAGCGTCCGGTGAGAGGCCGGCCCTGCTCTCGGTGACTCCGCCCTGTCAGGGCATGAGCAGCTCCAACCCGAGCAGAGGGAAAGTCAGCCGTCCCGACGGCAACGGCAGAAACGAACGGAACCTTCTGCTGCTCTCGGCTGTGCCGGTGATCGAACGGCTGCGCCCGGCGTGCGTGGTCGTCGAAAACGTGCCTCAGGTACTCTTGAGGACAGTACGGCTCGCCAGCGCGAGAAGGCCCCGGGGGCTGGTCGAGACCTTCTTCGAAAGACTGAACGGTTACGCCGCGTTCGCGGGCGTCGTCCAGATGGCCGACTACGGTATGCCGCAAGTCCGAAGGCGATCGGTCTTGGTGCTCTTAGACGAGAGCCTTCCGTGTGTTACCGAACTCGAGAAGTCTGCGCTCCTTCCGTGGCCCAGGCCGACACACTCTGAGCAGCAGAACGACGGTTACGCCCCTTGGGTCACGCTGAGGGAATGGCTGCCTAGCCGAGGCTACAGCCCACTCGACGCCAAGACTGCAGCCACCGCCCGTGACGATTGCGACCCGTTACACTTCGTGCCCAGCTACGACGCGGAACGCTACCTGTGGGTGAGCCAGATTCCACCGAACAGCGGACGGAGTGCATACCAAAACGACGCGTGCCCGCGTTGCGGCACGCGCCCAGTGGAGGAAGGGCTCGTTCGTTGCCCGGCTTGCCGAGGCGTGATGGTCAACAGGCCGTACGTGAAGACGCGCAACAGCAAAATCAGGTTGGTCCGCGGGTTCAAGTCCAGCTACCGCCGCATGCGCCCGGACCGGCCAGCGCCGACGGTGACGACGGCGAGTAGCCACCTCGGGAGTGACTACAAGATTCACCCGTGGGAAAACCGCGTGCTGAGCATACGGGAGTGCGTCGACCTCCAGACCATTCCGCGAGCTTACTCGTGGGAGTGGGCGACGAACAACGGACACCGCTACCTCGTCCGCGAGGTAGTCGGTGAAGCGATCCCCCCGTGGTTCACGTATCTTCACGGCCGGATCCTCAGACGACTGCTGGAAGGGAAAGTCTCGAGGCGGTTTCTCGCCGAACGAGAACCGCGCGCGTGACGATGTGAGGAAGAGCTACGAATGTTCCGGAGCGCCAGAACGGTTGCACGAGTCCTCGGAAAGCAGTATGGCTACGAGACCCTCGGCAACAAGAAGAACCCGTTCAACGAACTCGTCTACATCCTACTCTCGTCTAAGACGCCCCCGGGGCGATACCAGGAAACGTACCAGGCTCTCAAGAAGCGATTCCCCCGCGCAGACGCTTTGGCGCTGGTTCGTCCGAAGGACATTGCGAAGGTCATCGTTCGCGGAGGGCTCGCCCAGAAGCGAGCCAAGCAGATATCGTCGATAGCCAGGGAACTGAAGGCTCACTTCGGACGAGTAACGTTGTCGCCTCTGACCAGGATGAACGACCAAGAGGCAGAAGATTTTCTAGAAACGCTACCCGGCGTTGGCGTGAAGGTGGCGCGGTGCATCTCGTTGTTCGCGTTGCGCCGCGAAGTGTTTCCGGTCGACGCACATTGTTTCCGCATCGTGTCCAGGATTGGCTGGATTCGCGACGGTGCCACACTGAACGACCGCGTGGCTGACGAGATCCAGGACGGAATCCCTTCGGACCTGAGGCGGCAGTTGCACGTGAACTTCGTGCTCCTCGGCCGGGAGTATTGCACGCCGTCGAGGCCACTGTGCACGAGGTGCCCGGTAGTTCAGTACTGCGAAACGGGTAAAGTGAGGGTGGCCGTGTGAAGCGGTTCGGAAAGAGCAGGCTGCTGATAAGGAAACAGGATGACTATGAAGCAGCTGCCTGACTACGGCGACGAAAGACAGACGGCCTTGTGCGTCTACTGCGGAGGCGAAACGAGGACCCGTGACCACGTTCCATCGAAAGTATTCCTGGACGAGCCGTATCCGGAGAACCTTCCAGTTGTTCCCGCGTGCAGGAACTGCAACCAGCGTTTCTCGCTGGACGAAGAGTACCTCGCCTGCCTGATCGAATGTGTGCTCGCCGGAGCAGCGCGAGTCGAGGACGTGCGACGCGAGAAGATCCGGCAGATTCTTGCAAAAAAGCCTGCTCTCGTGTCCAGGCTGGCTCAGGCCCGAAGCGAGACCGACGACGGTGTCGTGTTCGCTGTTGAAGTGGAGCGAGTCAGGAAGGTTGTCGCGAAGCTCGCCCTCGGGCACGCTGCTTGGGAGCTCCACGAGCCGCGGTACGACGACGAGCCCGTCCGCGTCACCTTTGTGCCAATTGTGGTGATGTCGCAGGACGGTCGGTGTCGCTTCGAGGAGGAGCAGCCACGTTCCCCCGTGCCAGCACCGTGGCCAGAGGTGGGGAGCCGGGCCATGCAGCGGATCCTGACGGGAGCGGACGTCGACGCAGAGGGCTGGATCGTGGTCCAGCCGGGGCGATACCGGTACCGTGCCCAGGTGAGCGATGGGATGTTCGTGCGCATGGTCATCAGCGAGTACCTCGCATGTGAGGCCGTGTGGGACTGAGGTCACGCTACATGAGAACGCGGCAGTCGAGGGTTGGCCGTTTGTTGCCGGACTTCGGCTGAGCACACGAGCCAAGCTCACGGCAAGCGACGAGCGGATGACAAGTCACCACTTCTCTCGCATCTTGCCGTACCCGCAGACTTCGCGCGTGCCTCGCATCAGACGGAAGGCCTCCCCCTCGACGCCGCGCGTGGCCCCGCGTATGGTTACCACCCCATCGCTCCCAGGCCGGTACCCCAGGCCCTTCACTTCGCCCGCAGCAACTACTCTCACGCGCCGGTCGGCCAGCAGAGAGTGTCTGAGCCGCTCGTGCGCCGCGCTGGACGTGGCGCCCAAGACCACACGGTCGAGGCCGACGTCGAGGGACGTTCTCACGTTGGCAGCAGCGCCGCCATTTGGCCGGTGTTGACCTCGAAGGCGACGCGTTTGCCGTCGCGCGAGGCCACGAGGTCAATCGTCCTGCTGCCGCCGACGGGAAATTCCTCGGCGACCTCGTGGTCCGCAGACCTCAGGCAGTCAGCGAGGGCCTTGCACCAGTACCCGTGCTCTGACCCTCCGAACCGATGCGACCTGCATGTTCCGGCCGCCGCCCACTTGGCAGTCCTCGGTACCCCTTCCGCCACATTACCTGCGACCGCCCGAGGCCTGATATATTCCCTTGACAGATTGCTCTGGTCGACCCAGAATCATGCTCGCAGCCCTGACGTGGCTTCTTTGGGGACGTTGACCGCACACGTGTCGGACCTTCGGTCGCGGCTGGCGCGGCGCCGGCCCTTAGATCATGTCCCACGAAGGGGGGACCGATGAGCGCATCCAAACTTGTTATTGCAGCACTCGTCGCAGCCGCCGTGCTCATTCCGCTGGTCTGCTTCACGGACCTTCTCGCAGCAGTGCCGGGCGTGAACCTGTCCGTCCTCACCAAGAGCTACTGGACCGCCCTCAGGGACAACCCGAAATCCTCGGCGGACCTTGGGGCTGCGGTCGCGTTTCTTGGACCCATACTCGTTTTCTTCCTGCTGTTCTGGTACCTTTGGCTTCAACGGAACAAAGAGGAGGTGATGCTGGCCGTCTATGCCAGGGCCATGGATGTGCATGCCTGGCTGAAGGGCTGGGTGGAGGCGTCGCCAGACGAGTTGCCCGAGAGGCTGCGGTCCGCAGCGCCGAAGGCACGGCGACTGTTCAAGAAACTCGACCGGCTGCTTTCGATGGCAGAGCGGGCCAACTGGCGATTGTCGTACTCGCTGTACCTTGTCGTCTTCTGGTTCAGCAACGGACCGAAGGTCCAGGCGTACAGAGGGGTCCGCGTGAAACCTCCGCCGGCAGATTGGCCTGCCCCCTCTGGTCTCGCCCACGCCCGGCCCGAGGAAGTCGAGATCGCGAAGAACGCCCTTGAATTCTCCGAGGACTTCGTCGACGGGGCGAAAGCCTGGACCGGCATGGAGTTTCTGCTCCACACCACGGTCGGCGGCGTTTTCGGAGGAATCATGGCGACAATCCTGGGTTGGGCTGCGAGTGTGGCGGTCATGGCAGCTATCGGCCCTGTCTCCCATCGGATTCTCGCCGCCCTTGGGCCCGCGATCATCGTAGGGCTCGTCGCGGGCTATGTCTGGGAGCGCATTTCGAACCTGAAGCGGCGAATGGCCAACCGCAGCCCTGCGCCGAGCCGGTAGAGGATTCGGTCAGAGGACGGTATCGCGACGCGGTGCAGACCTCTCCGAGATGCACGAGCAGTGGGCCACGTGGCTCGTCTGGTCTGGCGATACCAGGACGTCGAACGGTGAAAGGGCGCACACGTGAAACCCGTCCCCCTCAAGCTAAGCGCGAAGAGCCGGACCAACAGGTTGTTCGCCTATAGTTGTCTCGGGGTCATTTCCGGCGTGGCCGGCCTCGCGATCGCCTGGACAAGTTACAAGGAATACCGGGCCACGGGCGGGGGCCAATGGCAAGTGCTCATGATCCTCGGCGCCCTTCTGCCATTCATCATGGTCATCGGAGAAATCATAAGGTTCAACCGTTACTGCAGCAAGATCGCGGGTACCCTGTGCATCGACTGCAGGCAGGCGTCTGACATCAAGCAACTCGTGAAGGCCGACAAGTGTCCCCGCTGCGGCTCCCGGCGCGTCGTGGGCCTCGTCCCGGACGACGAGGACACCACCGTCACTCTATATTGACGCCCGTCACCCCCCGATGCGACCGAAGGGAACCAAGACCCATCTCCAGTACTCGGGTATCTGCACAGGTTCGGCGGAAAACAAGGAAATAGCACCCTTCCACCTCGTCGATTCACGCTGCATTCAGGTTAACTCATGACCGGTGACCACAGTCACGAGAGGATGCCCTTGGAAAGTCCTGGCAATCGTCTCACGCACGGTGGTTGAAGTGGCAACGACGACCACCCGGTCCACGCCGGCGTCGAGACACTTCCTTACGTTGGCCGCCGCGTCGGAATTGCCGGTCTCGACCTCGAAGGCAATACGCTTGCCGCCTCGAACGGCCAGGAGATCGACGGTCTTCCCGCCGCCGACCGGAGCTTCCTCAG
>Ga0315280_10004125_pt1 | contig 21714 bp, 19 predicted proteins | sample YL17G06_40_MG_FD_203697 | JGI IMG/M metagenome (GOLD analysis project Ga0315280, IMG submission 203697) | Sediment microbial communities from Yellowstone Lake, YNP, Wyoming, USA - YL17G06_40 | ecosystem: Environmental > Aquatic > Freshwater > Lake > Sediment | place: USA: Wyoming | collected...
AAGAAGTCCTTGAGGAAATGAAGCCGTTCTTCTGTGAGCTTTACGGCAATCCTTCGAGTATGCATACCTTTGGCGGACAAGTCGGCCGCAATATCCGCAAGGCGCGTGAGCAGGTAGCCGATTTGCTTGGCTGCGACCCTGCCGAGATTATATTTACAAGCTGCGGCACCGAGAGCGACAATGCCGCCATAAAAGGCACTCTGTCAGCGTTACCAAATAAGCGTAAGGTCATAACAACAAGAGTTGAGCATCCGGCGGTGTTGTCGGTCTGTCGCGACCTGCAAAATCACGGCTACACAGTTGTAGAGCTGGGAGTTGATAAACAGGGCCGCCTCGACATCGCTGACCTCGAAGAGAATCTCGATGACGATACCGCTCTGGTTACTATTATGTTTGCAAATAACGAGACGGGCGTGATATTCCCGATAGAAAAAATCTCTAGATTGGTTGCCGATAGGGGGGTGGTGTTTCACACCGATGCGGTCCAGGCGGTAGGCAAGATACCACTGAATTTGTCGAAAAGTAATATTGATTTGCTCAGTCTTTCAGGCCATAAACTGCACGGCCCAAAGGGGGTGGGCGTTCTTTATGTCCGCAAGGGGACGCGACTGTCGCCATTTATGCTGGGAGGCCATCAGGAGGCAGGCCGAAGGGCCGGCACCGAAAATGTGCCGGGGATTATCGGCCTGGGTAAGGCCTGCGAATTGGCCGCTAACAATATCGACCAGGAAAATAGCAGAGTCAAATACCTGCGTGATAAACTCGAAAACGCTCTACTAAAGAGCTGTCCTGATTGTCGGCTTAATGGCGACAGGAAAAATCGTCTGCCTAATACGACCAATATCAGCTTCGAGTTCATTGAGGGCGAAGCGATTCTGCTTATGTTAGATAAATTCGGCATCTGCGCCAGCAGCGGCTCAGCCTGCACATCCGGCTCGCTTGAACCCTCCCATGTCCTGCGTGCGATGGGCGTGCCGTTCACCGCCGCCCACGGCTCGATTCGGTTCAGCTTAAGCCGATACAACACCGAGGAAGAGGTAGATTACACAATCGAAAAAATGCCCGGCATTGTCAACCGCCTCCGCGAACTGTCGCCGTTTGTAGCAAAGTAACTAGGAGACTTTATGGTTGTGAGCAGTAGGCTGGATCTGCATAATCAATAGCCAAGATTTCCTTAAGGAAAGGTATTAATTATGATAATGACAAGCATTTTCAAAATTCTTTCTCCACTGTTGATGATAGCCTACGTCGGTGTGTATATCTATATCATATTGTTAGTTGGTCGTCTTGTCCGTGCAGTTGAGAAGATCGCCAACAAACTCGAAAACTCCACCAAAATTTGATACTCGCACATATTGCGTCTTTACTATCCACAGTAAAATTGAGCACAAGAATTAGCACAAAAAGAGCAATGGTAACTGCCAGAGGTGCGAATCAAAGCTCATTTTTAGTAGCCAAATAGTAGGCGGCAGTCAGGTGTCCTAATGATTACGGGCATCGCGTCTTCGAAACCGCTTCAACCATGTGCCGCCTTTGGCGACTATGTAAATCCCCACAACCAGCACGCCGTAGGTTTTCAGGAAAGTCAATAAATCATCGATTCCTTCAATCAGCCCGAATAAAACGGGTATGAGAATCACGCCGGCCGCTGCGATGACGCGATACCAGTTAAATCGGCCTGATTCCGGCAGCGGCCATCGCGAAATGATTTGCAGAGCGAGCCAGCCGGAAAAGATACCTATTGCCGCTCCGGCGCAGACATCCGATGGGTAATGGGCCAGCACACCTACTCTCAGAAGGCCGATGATGCTGCTGAGGATAAAGAATGTTATCGCCCAGCGCCGGCGGACAAAAGGTGCCAATGCTGTGGCTACCGCAAATACAGCAGCAGTATCACCGGAAGGAAATGACCAACTGCGTATAAGCTCGTTCCCGCCCTTGGCAACGTCCTCTACATCCTCTGGCCGTGGCCTGTGCACCAGGCCTTTTACTGACAATACGGTTGGAAGTAGCAGCAGAAGTGCCAGTATTGCGACCAGAGCCGGCCGTTGTTTGCCGGTAGCCCAGACCCAGCTCAAGAGCAGCCAAATCGGCACCCACGCTTTGCCTAACAGAATGAATGCCTGCAGCCAGTAATTTTTGTACCAGTTGTCGGGATGCTGACAAAGCCAGGAAAAAACACGTTCATCAAGCACAAAATAACTCAATAAAGCGGCCAACGATAAGGTAATAATAGTTATCCATATTCCCGAATCGATTCGGTGCGGGGAGGGTCGGTCTATTTTTTGTTCGGTCATTAGTTTTGTGCTTTGCGAATCAGGGCCACTAATTCAAGCGGTTTTCCTTTTGAATAGTTAAAACCTTTTTTCGAGGCAATCTGCTCTAAAGGCAAATGGCCGCACCGCTGCTCGATGCCGGCGAGTACATCTTTGGGTATAATCAGCGCTCCGGGTTTTGGTTGTCGGGACCAAGTTGCAACCGCATCTTCGTTGCGGAGCAGCTCAATTTGACGGCCAACATAAAAATTTAGAGTCGGTTCAGAATATTTGTATGTTGCTACGGGGACTTCCTTGTCAGTTTTGACTTTGACGGCCTGGGCAATAGGAGGAGATATTTTTATCTGTTCAATTGCCGGCAATACGCCGAACAGGATTGGGATATTAAGAGCAAACATACCTACCAGCAATACCTTGACACTCATATACATCCTATTGGCACGTTGCAGGTAAATGGCGACCGCAGCCATAACTAATAGTACTATACCTGATGCCAGGCCGGACCAGCACAGCCCCTCTATCGGGAAAAAATATGGCGCAATCATCAAACCCAATGCTATGGCGATTGCCGGCGGGCCAAAAAACCAAACCCCGCGTCGCAGCCAGATTCGGTCACGGGCGGTTAACCTGCTTTGCTGTGCCGCGACAATCGTACCCGCCACCGCCAGAGCCAGTGCAGGCCAGATAAACAATATGTAATGCGGCAATTTGGTAACCGCCAGCGTCATTATAGTAAAAATCGATACGACCCAGCCAATCAGCAAAGGTCGGCAATATTGTCCCCCTATACGTCCTCCGAGTGTTGCTGAAAAAGCTCCAGGCAGGTGCAGCGTCCAGGGGAAAAAACCCACTATAATAACAGGTAGATAGTATGGCAAATAGAGAAAAAAGTTTCCTCCGTGATGCTCCATAGGTTTAATTGCTCGAGTAAGTACGTGGCGACCGATAAAGATACGTAAAAACTCACCGCCTGTCGCGTTGTTGACTGGAATTGCCCAAGCCAGAAAAATCAAAACCCCTATTGTTAAGGCAGCCCCAAGCTGACAAAAAGGCCGGACCAGGCCTGGTTTGGTTTTGCGGTTGAGCCATAGTGTAGTTAATATCACCGGAATTGGCAGAACTCCTATCGGTCCTTTGGTAAGCATCCCGAAGCCGAGGGCCACCCCCATCAGAATTATGTGGTGCGCCCGCATTCCGGACCCCATCGACCGGACAAAGATTGCCACTGCCGCAACTATGAAAGGCAGTGTTACTGCGTCGGAAGTGGCAGAGGTACCTATAATCAGCACCATTAAACTTGAGGCCAGAATAACCATCGCCCACAATCCTTCCTTTGCGCCAAAAAGTTGCTTAGCTATGTAGAATGTTAATAGACAGGTAATTGTGGTACCTACCGCTCCCCAAAAACGGCAGGCAAGCTCCGTCGGCCCCAACACGCGAACCGGTAAAGACATCAGCCAGTAAGTCAAAATTGGTTTGTCGGGCCACAATTGTCCATTGAAGGTGGGAACCAGGTACTTGCCCGATTCGACCATCTCCACCGTGGCCCTCGTAAATCGCGGCTCATCTCGGTCCCACAAGGTCGTTCGCGTGCCGATAAAAAGGTATATGCTGAACACCAGCAGGGCAATCAATATCGCTGCCTTCCAGCCGGTGCCGACATATCCGGTCTTTTGCTGCAACTCCATTATATACCTTCTCTTCTTCAGGCAGGGTAAACCAAACCGCCGGTATGAATGAACTATGTTACCGAATTAGGGTATCTTGAAGAACACAGGTAAGATTCCTGAATCATGGAGCATCTCGATAAAGTGCATAAGCATAAAAATCCATATAAACCACATACCATCTACAAAGTTTCGGACGAAACCGGCAGCTTTTACTTCATATAGTGCCGGTTCTTTGTGAAGAGAGAACTTGGGGATAAATCTCGGAGTCTTCTTCATATACTCACGATACGCGTCTCCAAATTTATTTGTCATTTTCCTTTCTTCGGCAAGGATGGTAAAAGGATAGTACAGCAAATAAAACACAATTATAAGTATCAGGACCAGAAGGTTTTCTGATGCCAACCCAATTCCAAATGCACCTATGAGACTAAAGAGGTATAACGGATGCCGGACTATTGAATATGGCCCCTCGGTAACGAGTTCGCGTCTTTTGTTGCCGCTTATATACATAAGCGACCACAGCCGTCCCATACTGCATATCGAAAGCAAAAATAAGCCGGATAGCTCAAAGGATGTATCTATTATAGTTCTCTGAGCAAAGGAATGGCTGGTAAAAAGCAAGAGCAATAAGATAGCAACGCCAAAAATACGCGAGACAATTACGCGCGAGTTCGCGATTGCAAATATTATTCCATGTTCCGACATCGTGACCAGTAACTCAAACTGAGCGATTTTAGTTTAAGTGGGAAAACCATCCTCTGGATACCAGGGTCGGCTGCGCTCTGCTTCTCACCGACCTTAATATAGTTCGTAGTTGAATCTGCCGTCAGAGCCACAATCACCTTTATTTTATACTTGAGCAAAGTTTTTTCCTCAGATGCGGCGGCATCATGCCGCTGCGATATATCCAGTCTTGCTCCACGACGCCGACCCTCTTCGGAATAACGTGTTTCTCAATGACGCTTTTCCACAGCCAAGCCCCCGCGCCTACCAATAGTGCGGCGAGCAAAACGCCCCTGAATCGCTTGTCAGTAGCTATTTATCTTAGCACTTTATACATGACCGGGTCGCTGGTTAATTAGGCCCACACCAACTAAGCTAAGTTTCGCAGTTTCGCTACAAGTTTCGATTCTATTTTCGGGTTACAGTTTCAGAAGCAAGGCCGGGTGAAACTATCTTCTCATTACTTTTCTTCTTCGAGGATTTTGCCCGTATCCGAAAGCTTCAGGGCAATCGTAGAGCCGCCTTTTTTGCCTTCTACCTCGTAGAATGTTTTGCCTTTCTCGACTTCCTTGGAGGCCTTAAGGCCTTCGGCAGAGCCAAAGTATTTCTTAGTGGCGGCTTGAACCACTAACGGCATCGAGGAATATGGAACGCTTTCCTCGGCCGAGAGAATCTTGCCATCGCCGTCGACGTCGTACTCCACGTCTTTGTCCTTTACTTTCGCCTCAACGTCGTAGATTACTATGCCTTCCTGTTCTTCCTTTTCGATCTTCTTGATTTCGCCTCCGGCGGTCAACTTGTCAATAGTGGCACGGGCATGTGCGGGAAGGTCCGGAAGCGACACTAACTGGCTGCGTGCTTCCTTTTTTTCACTTCGTCCTGAGATGGCAACGCAGCCCGAGAGGGCGACTATCAGGACGGCAACTAAAACAGCCCGAAGAATCCGATATCGCATTGCATTGTCTCCTTTTCTTTTTTGTTTGGGATTTCCCATTTGTACGTGCTCAACTACGCCGCTGAGCCTCATTTGCAATAGAATATTAAATCTGTCATTAAAATTCAACCCTTCTAACTGCTTTTCAAAGGTTTTTCAGTGAAAAAGTCACAAAGGAGCGAATTTTCCAGCCAATCATTGATATTTTGACATACCTCAACCATCCTCCTCATAAAAAAGCTAATTTTTTCAACGATTCTTAGCATCACCCGCCTTCCGAAGGTATCGCCATCAACGTTAACTGCCTGATTCGGTCAAGGATTTCTCGGAAGAGTTGCAAGGGTACAGCCACCTCTGCCATCTGAAATATCACCCTGAACTTCCCAAGCACAATCACTACTAACGACTAACGACTCTCAAACTGACCGTTTTGTTTCAAAACGGTCAGTTTCAGTAGATGACATATTTATCTCATATCTTTTGCGCAATACGCATCACAAAATACGCATCCCGTTAGAAAGCTCGTTTTTCTAATGGGACGCACGACGAGCAACTGCCGAAGGAGGGAATCGAACCCTCACCCTGTTGCCAGGACAGGATTTTGAGTCCTGCGCGTCTGCCAGTTCCGCCACTTCGGCCCCTGAATTGATTATTTATTATTGATTATTGATTATTTACGGGTTTTCGTCAATTACAAACAACTGCACTTTGTCAGATAGTTGCGGTCAGGGGGTTTGTTCGTCTCCTCTGTACTTCAGGCCGGGGAAGACACTTTGCAGGGTCCTGTCGAAACTGGTTGTATAGACGATGCAAATTGAGAACGTGATGGCCCAATACAATTTGAAGACATAGTTGCAGAGTAAAAGGATAACAAGGACGGCTGCCAGACCGAGAATAATCTGAACGAGCGTTGCTTTACGGTCGCTTATACACTCTTCATCGATGACCCTTAAGCCCAGCATCAAGAGCATGAGAACGCAGTTGACTATATTCCATATCGGAAAGACAAGCAGCCAGTTGATGACACCGCTGTTTCTTATCACATAAACTCCTGCGATGATGCCGGCGCCGGCATTTGTCAGGACGGCGAAGAACAACATAACTTTCTTCTTGAAGTCGATTTTTCCTCTCGGTGTGATTAGAACCAGAAAAAGAAAAGCAGCGAGGTACATTAAGATAGTGTTGAATAATCGCCGGTATTCGGGGTTAGTAGTAAAACAGTGAATCAAGTCTCGCGTCTGGCCAAGCATCTGGGTGTTTGTTGCATACAGCAATATCAACGTTACGGTCATAAGAAATAGTGACAGTTTATCGTATGTGGGAACAAGAACCCCCAAACTCTCTTCGCAGAGATCTATCAACTTATCTGCCTGCTCGTCAGACCCGGAACGCAGGTCCTTGTCCCATTCGGGGACACGCGGCTTGGGCCGGTCGGGGATTGGCTCTTTATCAGGACTGATTGCCGGCCTGCCTTTGGTGGTTCAGGGAACGACTAGTAAATGCGAGCACTTTGGGCACTTGCCTTTCTTGCCGACTGTGTCCTCGCTCGCCAATATCCTCTGCCCGCAATAAATACATTTAAACCTTATCACAACTTAACCTTGCCTCCTGCTATGCCCATTCACGAGTCAAGGGTTACTGATAAGAGCCTAATCGTGACCTTTGCTGCAATCCTGGTCAGCCAGTATTGCAGCAAAACCAACACGACTCCACCGGTCAGAACCACGGCAAAAAATATCGGCACTGTAAAGGTAAATGACAAATACGGTGTTTCAACTCTTGCTCCCATCATTTTGCCAGCTATTGCCCACAGCGTTATCAAACAGCACATCAGCGCCATAACCAGCGTGCAGAACACAGCCGTCTTCTTAAAAGCTTGATTGCGATTTTGTTCATCGGCTCCCGCAAAGTGCATTCTCCTTGCAGCATAGACGCCGGCAGCCGTCCCTAAAGCAAGGTTCAATATCGGCAGACCCATACCCAAACCCAGCGCCACTACTGAGTAGAATAGATAAATCCCTGCCAGCACTTTGTTATTTATTTGATATGCCCTCCTGACCCACTTTTTCAGAAAGATGGCATCTATAATTATCCCCGGCACGAGCGACCATAACACCCATGGCCCAAGAGCTTCTTTCCCGAAAAAGATAGAAGCAATTACCATAGTCGACAGAAAGCAGAAAACAATCGGCACGAACCCCAAAAACATCCCCAGTATTACAGATTCAATCTTGCCCACCATATTGTCCTTCCCCCGCTTACTCCTATGCACTTGTGCCCCGTGTGCACTCCTGTGGCCCTTACAATAATCACTAATCGATAATCAATAATCAATGAAAACGATGTCTTCCGGAATCGCTATAACATCCCTGTGGCCGGGGCCGAGGAGCTTTTTTATTTCGCTGCTGTGCCTGCCGGCCAGGGTTTTTAGCTGAGAGCTGCTGAAGTTTGTGACCGCCTTTGCTTTATCGTTGAGCATAACGACACAGCCGGCCTCGAATGCCCCTTCCACAGACTTTATGCCGCTCGGCAGCAGACTTTTGTGGTTTCTAACCGCCTGCATCGCACCGTCGTCGATGTGTATTACGCCGGCAGGAGCGCTATTGAGAATCCATCTGGAGCGGTTTGAGAGCTTTCTTTTGGGCAAAAAGACCGTGCCGATTTCTTCGCCGGCTATGATTCGGCCAATGACATCTTTCAATCTGCCGTTGGCCAGTACCATTCGGCAGCCGGCATTGGAGGCAATCTTTGCCGCTTCTATTTTCGTTTTCATTCCGCCGGTGCTGAATCGGCTGCCCTTTCCGCCCGCAGTTCGCACAATCTCCTCGGTTATCTCGAAAACAGCACGTATAGGTTTGGCATCAGCAAATTTTCGTGGGTCTTTATCGTAAAGGGCGTCAATATCGGTGAGCATAATCAATAAATCCGCGTCGATTTTGCTGGCAACCAGGGCGCTGAGTCTGTCGTTGTCGCCGAACGCCGAGCCGATTTCCTCGGTGCTGACGCTGTCGTTTTCGTTCAGTATTGGCACAACGGACAGTTTCAGCAGTGTCTCGATAGAATTGCGAAGGTTCAGGTATGTTTTCCTGTTGTTAAGCACGTCAGCGGTCAGCAGAACCTGCGCGACGGTAACGCCGTATCGCAGAAACGATTTTCGGTACTCGGCCATCAAGAGCGGCTGACCAATCGCCGCACACGCCTGACGCTCTCTAATACCTGATGGCCTGATACCCTGATACCCTGATAACTGCCCCGCACCCATACCGATGGCACCTGAAGTAACAATGACAATCTGTCTGCCGGTCTTGAGAACCGAGCTTATCTGCGCAGCCATCCGGCGAACGTAGGCGGCGTCAATGCCGCCATTTTTTGTCAGGGTGTTGGTGCCGATTTTCACAGCTATTCGTTTTGCTTTGCTAAAGTTTCGCATACCACATTCCAATCTTTTTAGGAATCAGTTAAATGCCGTCCACAAGTTCTATATTATCATAACCCTATTCAAGATGCCACTTTATTTGAGAAATCCGGGTCTATAATCATCGGCTCGCTGTTATTTAACCTTTTTGTGCGCAAATTCTTGCTCTTTTGATGATTTTGGCAGCATAGTTTGTAAAAATCAGGGTTTGCATTATTGAAATTCAAAGAAGCTTTTGGTATTATTTGGGATTGGAAGGTTGGTCGAGCCGTTGCTTCCACCCAGGTCAGGTGGACGAGCCGCGGTGGACACTAACTTTGGTTTTTTGGAAGAAAGGAGAAATGAAATGCGACGTTTAGTATTTACTGTGGTTCTGATGGGTATTGTAGCGGCCAGTTTCTGTATTGCAGCCGATGTGCCCAAGAAACCTGCCCAGATTAGGGTCCTGTTGATTACGGGCGACGACGTGTCGGCGCATCCCTGGCGGGATATCTCCGAGACCACACGGGAAGCGATGGTTACGTCAGGGAAATTCGACGTCAGGGTGTGCGAAGACCCCCTCATCCTCGAATCGCAAACCGCATTGAAGGCGTACGACGTAATCGTGTTTACAATCTATAGTCAGCGTGTGCCCGTGCTTCCCGAACAGGCCCAGGAAAACCTCCTGAACTTCGTGAAGAGCGGAAAGGGCTTCTTCGTTCAGCACATGGCCAGCGCCTCGTTCCCCAAGTGGGAGGAATTCGGCAAACTCTGCGGCCGCAAATGGGTAATGGGCACTTCGGGTCACGGCCCGCGAGGCGTCTTCGAGGTCAAGGTGGTCAACAAGGAACATCCCATCACCGCAGGGATGGGCGACTTCAAGACCGACGACGAGCTATACGGCAAGTTGCAGGGCACCGGCGAAATCAACGTGCTGGTCGCAGCCAACTCCGATTGGAGCAAAAAGACCGAGCCGTTGCTCTTCACCTCCAACTACGGCAAGGGTCGCACGGTTTACAACGCCTTCGGTCACGATCGCAAGGCTCTTATGAACCCCAGTGTCCAGAAGATAATCGTCCGCGGCGTCGAGTGGGCGGCTACCGGAAAAGTCGAGTAATCAAGCTCGTCGCTCGTCATTCGTGTCTCGTGAATCGCGTCCTGCAATTGAGAATTTATAATGTGGAGGCGTGACATCGCTATCTTCCTATTTTGAATTCTCCGTTCGAAATTCTAAATTCTCTCAAATCATAAGTGCTGGGGCACTATGGATGGGGGCTTCAGTCAAATGCGCACATACCTCTGCGCAAAAATCCGGACTTTGAAAAATTTTTTTACGCCCTTGCCGGCAGGCGCTTAGGACATCTGCACCCGCCCCAAACGCCCCAAATTTCGACAAAAACGCGCAAGTTCGCGCCATCTTATGGAGGCACTGCTTCCTCACTTTGGCGCGAACGGAGCCGAAGCGAAGCGGAGGTCCTGAGCAAGGCCGACATCGTGTCAGCCGAGTCGAAGAAGGAGCACCCAATTATGGGGGGGTGCTTTGCATCCACGACTGTCGTCGAAAAGAGTTCCCGATGCGACAAGGGCCGCAAAAAAGAATATGTCGCCGCTGCTACTTTTCGTGTCTGCTGGCTGGTATTCTGCACTGCGTAAAGAATCCTCCTGCCCTCGACCGCCGGACCGGCCTGGCACGCTGGCCGGCCGTCAAAGATAATGATATATGCGGCTGCTTCCGCCACACGGATGGCGGACAAGTCCGCTTTATAGATTCTGAACATATCGAATCAGACCGCTGGCCGAGAAACGACCTGCCCATTTACACAGACAGCTTCAGCGATTACTGCAAAATCCCGCTTACGCAGGGCCAGTTTGCAAAGGTTGAACCCGAAGACTACGTATGGCTCTCGCAATTCCGCTGGTACTGTAATAAACGGCCTCATACGAGTTACGCTATTCGCAATGCAGGAGAAGGAAAAGAATGCAAGAAGATACTGATGCATCGGGAAATTATGGATACGCCAAAGCATCTGGTCTGTGACCATATAAACAGAAATGGATTAGATAATCGGAAACAGAATCTACGAAATTGCACGAAGCAAGAAAATGGCATGAACCGTCCGAGTCAAAAGAATGGGACTTCAAGATACAAGGGGGTATGCTGGCATAGAAGAATGAAAAAATGGGTTGCGTGTATAAAAGGCAAGGGTAAAAAGAGCCATTTAGGGTATTTTGTTAGTGAGACGTCAGCCGCTAAGGCCTACGATGAGGCAGCGAAAAAATATCATGGCGAATTTGCTAATCTGAATTTTCCTCCTTCGCAAAAATTCTAATTGATTTGCCCGCCCCAGCCGATTAATATAAAGCTGGTAAGACGATTTGACTTGCCGGCCAATTTTGCAGGCGAAAAATAATAATGGAGAGACAAAAATGTGCAGGACTTGTGGCTGTAGCACGGGCAAGAAAACCAAAGCCAGACCAAAAAAGAGCGCAAAGAAAGTCGGGAAAATAGTTCTGACCCGTTTTCCTCTCCATCGGGCCGATCTACTTCGCAACCGCCGCCGCAGCGAAACGCTCCAATTCGACTGGCCAACGCCTCGTGCGCTCGGGCCCGCCGACCTGTTGCAACATGACGACGAGAATCCAGTCTTCCTTCGGCACAATCCAGAACAGCGTTCCGAAGAAGCCACCCCAGGAGTAGCTTCCCACAAGCTGTTGGTCTTTCTGCTCAACGTTCTCGACCACTTGGAATCCAAGGCCGAATTTCTCCCCGGGCCCGAGGTCCAAGCCGCTCAAGTCGCCGATCTGGTTGGACCTCATTGCCCGGACGGTCTCTTCCCGAAGGAGTCGCTTTCCGTCGAGTTGACCACCATTGAGGAGCATCTGGCAGAACCGCATATAGTCCGAAGCCGTGGAGCAAAGTCCTGCACCGCCTGAGAGATAGGTGCTCTTGCCGTTGTAGGCAAAATCCACCGAATACGGCAAGGAGGGTCCGTACATCTTGCCATCAAAGAGTCGTCGCATTTGGCCATTGTCATCCCGCACGTAGACGGCTGGGAGGCGACTGTTCTTTTCCTTCGGCAAGCGAAAGTGGGTATCGTTCATGCTCAGGGGGACGAAGATACGTGTCTGGAAGAACTCGTCCAGGGAAATTCCCGAAACGACCTCCACCACACACCCGAGCACGTCGGTCGAGAGCCCATATTCCCACTTTTCGCCGGGGCTGAACAAAAGCGGCATCTTGGCGAGCCTCTTGACGTTCTCTTCGAGGGTCACCTTCTCTGGCGTCAGGCCGTAGATGATGCCAGCCTGCCGGTAGAGCGGACCAAGCTCTGGATTCCATGCGTAGGTCAGGCCGGAGGTGTGCCTCAGCAAATCTCTGATGGTGATTTCCCTCTTGGCCGGGACCGTCTTTAGCGGCTGACGGGAGACCAATACCCGGGGATTCTTAAACTCGGGGATGTACTTGGACACAGGATCATCCAATGCCAGGCGGCCCTCGTCGCAGAGCATCATCACTGCCACGCTGGTAATCGGTTTGGTCATGGACGCAATTCGAAAGATGGCCTCGGGACACATCGGCTTTTTCGTTTCAAGCTCCATCAGGCCGATCGATTTCCGATGCACGACCTTTCCATGCCGGGCCATCATGACTACAACGCCGGAGAACTGCTTGTCGTCCACAATCCTCTCAATGTAGGCGTCGAGTCGATCAAGACCTTGCGACGAAACGCCAACCTCCTCGGGCTTGGCGGTCGGCAATTCACCGCTGTGTGATGAGGTCAACAGGCAACATAATACAAGGAGGGCAAGCGTAGAAATCGCAGTCCAACGTCGCATGGCGTGTCTCCCGAAGTTTAGAATGCTCACGACTATCTCTCCGTGATCGGCACGAACCCAAAAAACGTCCCCAGTATTACAGATTCAATTTTACCCAGCATGTAAGTCATAAGTCACAACTCATAAGAATTTCGCCGCTCGCCGGTTACATGGCGAATTCGCGGCGCTAAATTTCGCAGATTACCGACGGTCATTGCGAGGCCGAAGGCTGTGGCAATCTCACATTCCCTTTTGAATTTTATGCTTTGGTCATTCGGATTTGTTTCGGATCTCGTGCTTCGGATTTCGTATTTTTACCGCACTGCCGCGGCTTGCCTGCCCTGAGTGAGCTTGCCCTGAGCCAAGTCGAAGGGTCGAGGCCTTCTTGCTCAGAATTCACCGGAACAGAAACCTGCTCCCATCTGACTTTTGCTTCCGGAGTGAATTCCGGGAAGGGTATTGCTGAATTAATCATATCTTCTTTACTCATCGAATGTTCCGCATCATGCGCGGGTACAGCGTACTCTCCAGCCGGTGGTTATAATTTCATTATTATTTTGACTCTTTTACTTTGAGCGGGCTTCCCGTCTATGGATTCTTGATTTAGGTAAATCTTCTCCGGGTGGCCGTCATTTTTCTTTTCATACGCCATACTTACTCCGGCCTCAGTTCCAATTCCAGTTTCACGTATTATAGTTTTTTCATCGGCAGAATCTGTTTTGAGTTCAAATTGTTGGGCATGAGTAGGGGGGATTTGCATCCGCTTTCCAAAATCAAAGACCATTTTACGTAAATTAACAGCCTTTTTCCCAATCCGAGCTTTGTGGTTTGAAAATTGGACTTCGATAATGACTTGGGTCATTTCGCCTGCGAATTTTGCATATTGTTCACTTGCAATCTTTCCTGCAGATTTTTCTAAAATCCGTTGAGCCAAGTCACTAGCTCGACCCAAATTTATTTTGCTCGTACGAGGAGTGATGTTGCTGGATAAGGGCACAACACAATCTTGTTTGTCGAACATAGTTACTTTTACTTGCTTGTTTGGTTTTTCAGCGGAAATCCACCAGCAACCCGGCTTTGTTTCGTCTGTGCTGAATAAACCTTCAACTCCTCTGTCCAATTCGGTGATAGTATGTAAACTGAAACCTAAATCGTTAGCCCTTTGCTTGGCTGTACTCGTAAATGAATGCGCAACGATAATGACTTTGTCGACGATAATTCCACCGTTGCTATTGTATTTCCCAATGTATGTTTCTACTCCTGTCGCATCAATTGCTCGGGAACAATCTTTTGCCTCAACAGCTACTTTGAATGGGTATAGGTCTGTTTTAAATTCGACGAGAATGTCTATTTCTCTTGGGGTTCCGCCAGATGAAGGAGTTACCATTGCCGAGGTCGTAACCGTTGCATTTTTTGGTGCATATAGCCGCTGAATAATATCAACTAATTTTTGAAAATCATTTGTGCTTTTCGGCATAGTTTTTATTCATTCCAACTACGCTTATACAGTCTGCATAAAACGGGAAACACAGGCTATTTACCCCGTGAGATGATGCCGTCTTTCTATCTCACCGGGGTTTCTGCCAATATAAGAAGTTCCTGCTGCTTCTTCCTTTGGCCAATGAGCACAGGCCGCTATATCACTTGAAACAGAAGCATCACTGAGACCCCCGCCGTTTTGCTTCGCAAAAGCGAAGCTGCGGGGGTAGGGACATTCAACTGCAATACCGGGTAAAGGCCATAAACGTATCATCTCATGCTGTTTATGCGGATAGGCCTGCTTTCTTCATTTTCTTCGCAAGCCGTTTCTCTTTTAACGTTTTTTGTGCTTTCTTCTTTACATCTCTTTTGGCATCATGACTTTGGGCCATACATTATCCTTTCCTGAATACCTTGTATTCTATAGTTTCCCGGCATACTTCTCTGTATTGAACAACCTCCGCCACGTCTGCATCAATATATTTCCAAATTCATTTTACCCCCAAAATCCGACAAAGAAAACCAAAAAGTTATTACCATCGTTAAGTAAATCAGTGTAAGTCCGTGTCTAAAAAGTCCGTGCCAGTCTGTGTAATCCACGGCGAAACCTGACTCTACGCGGGATAACCGACTGTCTGTGCGAAGAGGACGCGCTGTTCAGGCCTCAACTTAAACTCATTAGCAGTGTTCTCCTTATCGCAATTGTGAAACCAGGCGGCCAGGCCTTGCGAGGCGGCGAACAAATAAACATTTCCGGCAATCAAACCCGTGGCGGTGTAATAATAGGACTTCTGGACTTCCGGGTCGCCAATGCGTCGGTCCGGCTGGCCCGGCCCCATAGAGTATCTGGTGAGGTCCACCACGTAGAAGATATTCACCGGAGCTGTCCCCGCGGAGCCCCTACCTCTGCCGGACCTGGCGCGAAAGTCCCCGGCGACAACGGGAGTCAGACGGTGACCGACCGCCTCATAGAGATAGACCCCTTCGGGCAGGGCGACATAAAGGTCGATTTCCTGGGAGTTACTGGCCGATGCGGCTGTCCTTCCCGGCTTTCCAAATGACCCACTCTCCCGGTTCACGCCGAATGCCGACCACAGAAGATTAGACAGCACCTGCGGCGGAAGTTTCTCTGCGCTGATGTTGCGGATAGTCCTTCTTTCCTTTAGGGCCGCCAGCACGCTCTTGCCGCCGTCCGTCTCGGGTTTCAAAAGTGTTATCGGCTGCAGTTCTTTAGTGGAACTGGACGCCGTGTTAGCGTCCTGGGCGAAGCTGGACTCTGTGGCGGCCAGCACGGTCAAAGCCGGCACGCTCTTTAAGAATATTCTGCGATTCATATAGTCCTCCAATCTTTGATTTGTTTGACATTAGAAACTTTAGAAACTATACACAGCCACTCCGCGTTCTCCGCGGTTTAACAATCACGAGTTACGAGTATCCAGCATCGAGTATCGAGTATCCCTCACCACTCACTATTCACTACTCACCATTTTCCTGTGCGTGAATTTTTTTGCATTAGGCCCGGAGTAGTCGGCTACAATCTGGCCGCTGCCTAACAACTTCCATTTATAAATCACCAGACCCTCTAATCCCACCGGCCCACGGGCGTGAATTTTGCTTGTGCTGATGCCTACTTCGGCCCCGAGGCCATAGCGGTAGCCGTCGCTGAAGCGTGTGCTGCAATTCCAGAGGACATTGGCTGAATCAACTAAATCCATAAACCGCTCTGCATTACTCTTATTTGCCGTGACAATCGTATCGGTATGGCGGGAACCGTAGTGGTTTATATGCTCAATGGCTTCATTTACACCATCCACAACTTTTATCGAGATGATGTAATCGAGATACTCCGTTGCCCAGTCCTTTTCGGTAGCCGGCTTTACGTCTATTATTTCTGCTGTCCTCTCGCAGCCGCGAAGCTCAACACCTTTTTGCTCCAGAGCGGTTTTTATTTTTGGCAGAAACTTTTCAGCGATTTTGCTATCGACCAATAGAGTTTCGGCGGCGTTACAGACCGCGACATACTGGCACTTTGAATCGACGGTAATATTTACAGCCATATCTAAATCTGCATCGCCGTCCACATAGACGTGGCATATACCCTCGGCGTGGCCGAGCACAGGTATGTCGGTATTATTCATTATGTAGCGGACGAACTCGTTCGAGCCGCGGGGGATAATCAGGTCGATATATTCGCTCATCGCCAGCATTTCTGCAACGTCCTGGCGGGTATGGAGTAGCTGCAGCCATTCTTCGGGCAGACTTTTTTCTGTGGCCCTAATGATTACATCGGCCAAGGTGGTGTTGGTATGTTCGGCTTCGCTTCCGCCTTTAAGCAGGACGGCGTTGCCGCTTTTGAGGCACAGCGTTGAGATTTGCACAAGGGCATCCGGCCGGGATTCGAATACGACGCCGATAACGCCGATTGGACAACTGACTTTATAAAGCTCCAGCCCTTTGTCAAGCTCGGTAGCGGCGATTGTCTTGCCCACCGGGTCGTCGAGTTTGATTAAGCTCTCGATGCCTGCACAGACCTCAGCAATCTTACCTTCATCGAACCTCAGGCGTTTCAGCAATGGTGCCGCCAGATTGTTCTTCTCGGCGATAGTTAAATCTTTTTTGTTGGCCAGGACAATTTCGCCGCCACGTTGCTTTAGGGCTTGTGCAATCTGGGCCAGAGCGATATTTTTTGTATCGGTCTTGGCCGCCGCTAATTGGATTGAGGCCAATTTTGCCGCTGCTGCTATTTCGCTAATACTCATTTTATGACCGATTTCCTATTTACGATTAGTCGTTGAAAGTTTATAATTCAATAGTAAATAATCAATAATCAATAGTCAATTGCAAATGCGGGTGTAGCATAGCGGTAATGCACCGGCCTTCCAAGCCGGCGATGTGGGTTCGATTCCCATCACCCGCTGTTTTGGTTTTTCAGACACTGATTTACACAGATTAACCCCGATAAAAGACATTGGGATGAACGCTGATATGCGGGCTGATATTTTGTTGAGTTCTGCAAGGCCGGTCACTTACGACCGGCTTTTTGCTGCGATGATGGCGGAAATTTTTGGCTGGGTTTGCCGGAGAGTGTTTAGGCGTGTCGGTACTGTCGGGAAAAACCTGTCTGGCTGGGGTTAAAAGAGGATTTAGGTGTTTGACCTCGTGGGTAAATAGCAGCTACAATAACACGTCGAACGAAAGGCACCGGTAAATAATAAGGGTATATGTCGAAGGTATAGAAAGTGAAACCTCTAATTATCGTTGGCTTCATTGCGCTCATTGTCGTCCTGGGGGTCCTTGGCTACATCAGCGCTCGGAAACGCCGCGAGGCCCTGGCCAAGCTGGCGGCCAAGCTTGGTCTAAGCTTCGAGCCTAACAAGAATTGGGATATAGCCCGGCGTTATTGCTTTCTGGACAAACTCCGGGCCGGGTCGAATCGCTACGCATTTAATATCCTCTCCGGCAACTACCAAGGCCACGATGTGACCATATTCGACTACCACTACAGAACCGGCTCCGGCAAGAACACCCAGCACCACTACATCTCGTTCTTTATCCTGCACCTGCTGGCGTCCTTCCCGGAGCTGGTCATTGGCCCGGAGGGCATCTTCTCGAAGATGGCCCAGGCGCTCGGGTACGATGACATTGATTTTGAGTCGTACGAATTCTCGCGCAAGTTCTGTGTCCGCTCACGGGACAAGAAGTTCGCTTATGATGTTTGTAATGCTCGTATGATTGAGTATCTTTTATCGAATACCGACCTGACAATAGAGATTGAGGGCGGCGCACTGGCTGTGTCGTTTAGTTCCCAGTTATCGCCGGAACAAATAGAGCCGAACCTGAATCGGCTCATCACCATCAGGTCATTTTTACCTGAATATCTGTTTTCAGGGAGGTGATTATGTGGGGACTGCTGATACCGGTCATAGTTGTCTTTTTGCTGCCGGTCATTTACGTTGTCTTAACTTACAATACGCTGGTGGCTTTGCGAAACCATATTCGCGATGCGTGGAGCAATATCGACACGGAGCTGAAGCGGCGGTACGAGCTTATTCCCAACCTGGTTGCCACAGTCAAAGGGTACGCAGCCCATGAAAAGGAGATATTCGAGCGTGTTACTCAACTGCGTGCGCAGTGCCTGGCCAGCCAGGGAGCTCCCCAGGAGCAGGCGGTCGATGAGAACCAATTGGTCGATGCATTGCAACAGCTTCTTGCGGTCGCGGAAAACTACCCTCAACTGAAAGCGGACCAGCATTTCCTGAAGCTCCAGCGGGAGCTGGTTAATACGGAGGACCGCATCCAGGCGGCACGCCGTTTCTTCAATGGGAATGTGCGTGACTATCGCAACAAGTGCGAAACCTTCCCGAGCGGCATCATCGCCGGCATATTCGGCTTTGAGTCGCAAGACTACTTCAGCGTACACCCATCCGTCCGCGAGGTGCCGGACGTGGATTTTGAATAATCCAGATGCTACAAGACCGGACGATTTGTTTTCAGACACGGGTTAACACAGCATTTTTGTTTTGCCACAGAGGGATGAAGGCAAAGAAATCCGAAGCTCTAAATCCGAAACAAATCCGCCGAAGGCGGACAAGTCCGAATGACCGAAATCTAAAACTCGAAACAGACGGAGAGGGAAGAATAGATGAGGGGCAACAGAATACAGAAAAACGGAGGAAAGAAGAGAAAATAAGTCGGAAAATAGAGAAAAATAGGGGTTTTTGGGGGAAATTTTGAAAAATGGGGTGGTTGGTGGTAGTAAAAACGGTGATTTTATAGGACTTAATTGTTTTTGGGGTTAAAATGGGGGTAAAAATTAGCATTTTTTGGTGGTTTTTTGCAATTTTTTGTCAGAAATTTGCATTTTTTTGCATTTTTTGTCAAAAATGAATGTGTTTTGAGCAAAAATTGCAAGAAATTGACCGTTTTTGAACACTTTTTTTGCACTTCTTGACTTTGGGAGGAGATAAGTAACGGGCAAAAGGACATCAGGAAAGCAGGGTATCAGGAAGAAGGAAATCAGGAAAGCAGGGTATCAGGGAATTAGAGAATTGGTTGATTGGTTAATTGGTGAGTGGTGAGTAGGAGATAAGGGAATCGGTATATCAGATTATCAGGTGGCAGGATATCAGAGAAACAGGATAGCAGGTTATGGGATGCTGGATTCCGCCTTCGGCAGATAAATCCGCCAGAGGCGGACAAGTTCGAATGACCGAAATCCGAAGTTCAAAAAGTAGCCACAGAGGTCACAGAGGACACAGAGAAGGGAAATCCTAAACTCAAAATCCTAAATCCGAAACAAATTCGAATGACCGAAATACGAAATTCAAAGACAATGTTTTGCGGGTTAGAGCCGGTTAGATATGACTGGCTTTTTACTGTGCTGGCGGCGGCACTTGACAAAACGATAAAACTTCAGTTAGAATTGTGATTAAGATAAAATGTTACCGAACGAGCGGCTGCTTGTAGCGATGTGTGTGCGTCGCCCGTGAGCCGCACTATTCACAAACCAGAGGTGAGGGTTTAACAATGGATGAAAATGCGCAGAATACATTCATTCAAGAACTCGATAGGGAGATATCTTGGCAATGGAAGTGGGAAAGACTTAACCGCATACTTAACACAATCACAGTTCTGGTAAACCATTTTTCAACCTTCCTGATATTAGTGCTGTCGTTCTACCAATTGCGACTCGGGATGAACTTCCAACGATGGGTGATTTTCTTGATTGCTGTGCTCTCTGTTATTGCTATTGCTCTGACACTATTATCCAATGCAATGAGATTCCAGCAGAAGCAACAGGTATATGATCAGATGGCCCGAGCTTACAGCTTCATCCGTATTCAACTGATTACGAAACAAATACCCCTCGACAAAGCCATTTCCGCATTCGGAGAAATCCATATTCGACCTACCGAGAAGGTAATCCGAGAGATGCCTTAAACTTGTCGTGGGGGGGGTGCTAAAGTACTTGTTCCCACGCCTAATCATTAGCCGAGTTTTTTGATTCTACTGGTATTTGAAGTGTCTTTTGCCGGTAAAGACTATTGCAATTCCGTACTTATCGGTTCTTGACAAAACGATAAAACTTCAGTTAGAATGGTGACTGGAAATTAGTATTACTGAACCAGTCCTGCTTCGCATGAGCTACGCAGGATAGAACGGCTGAACTCGGATCCTCCTTCGCTGTTTGCTTTGGAGGGCCGGTGAGCTTCTCGTTATACGGAAACCATATAATCAATAGTTAGGCAAAAAAGCAAGGAAGACGAGATATGACTTTGGAAGACAATCTAAAGCTTGAAAGGTATAAGTTAGTTACTGATCGCCAAAAATACTTTACTGATCTGGCTAAAGATTCTTTTGCTTCCTATATCAAGGTATTCACTTATCTTTGCGCGGGTGCTATCACACTTGTCTCAGCAAGGTCATCCCTCCAAATCGATGTCGAACTACTACTCCCGCTTGTCAAGGCTATCGTAATCCTGGTTACATTCTTAGGCGTAGTCTCGGGCATACAGATTGTTTTCTGCTTGGTGCGTTGGTACGGATTCCGAAAAGCCGAGACTCAGATAAACAAAGAGTGCCCCAAAGCTGAGTGGTGGGCATGGATTTTCGAAGGACTTTATATATTAGCTATTGGTATCTCAATTTTTGTGGTGTGGTTCGGCTCGTCCAAACTCGGCCTGATAATTCAATCCTTGAAGCCGAACTAGGATATTCACCGAACCAGCAGCTGCACTCGGACCATCCTTTGCTGTCAGCTTCGGAGGACCGCTGAACGCATCGTTAGGCATCTGTTCCTAAATGTAAAGGCGAGTGAATTCCATGAATGAGCAAAAAGAAGACCAAGTGAATGGTGAACAAGGCAAAGGCGCCGGTCTGGCCAAAGCTCTGGAAGTTGCGGTCTCTCAGAGGTCTATCAGTGGTTTTCGGCTTATCACCGACGCACTGCAGCAGTTCAAAGAGCATAATAAGTCCCTAATGGCTGAAATCACTATGGTCTCTACCGATACGCTCACACGGAGCATCACGCATTCTCTGGCAGTCAACGCTGATTTCTCCAAGCTCATTAACGCTCAGGCGATTTTTCCTGATATTAGCAAGGCTATTCGCCCCCCTGCGTATGAGGCTTTGTACTCTGCTAACCTCTCCATCGGCAAGCTGTTTGACAGCACCAATGTTATCGCAAAGTCTTTTGCTCAATTATCATCCGTATCAAAAATATGGCAGAGTCAGTTACGGTCAGTGAGCTCAGTTCTTGGAAAAGTTCAATACCCCAAGATAGTACTGGATTCTCACCTAGGAGTCTGTCCGAGTAATGGTTGAGTCTTCTTTAGATAACGCTACAATGTCACCAAGAGTAAATAAAAGATTGTGAATTTCTGGAGACTCAAGGATGAGCAAGACCTATCGGACATGGAATCC
>Ga0315280_10004126_pt1 | contig 21709 bp, 20 predicted proteins | sample YL17G06_40_MG_FD_203697 | JGI IMG/M metagenome (GOLD analysis project Ga0315280, IMG submission 203697) | Sediment microbial communities from Yellowstone Lake, YNP, Wyoming, USA - YL17G06_40 | ecosystem: Environmental > Aquatic > Freshwater > Lake > Sediment | place: USA: Wyoming | collected...
AGATCAGGCTCCCGAACTCCTTCTCAAACCACTTCGCAAAGTCGAGACCCAGAGCATACGATCTGTCCCTAGAGGCTGTGTCCGACCCTACACTGCGCCCAAAGCGAGCGCCAATCGCCATCACGCCCCCGGTCAGGGCGCCGCACGCCGAGCCCTTCCTGCCTATTCCACCCCCGAACGCGGTCGCTATCTTGGGTATGATCGCGTCCTTGATCCCCCACTGCTCAGTCGCTATCTTGAGGACGGTCTCCGCACAGTTGAAACCCTCATTGTGAAGACGCTCAGCCTTCTCAGCTATACTCTCTTTCGCACACAAGATCACTCACCTCAACCTAGCTATCTCTGACAAGGTCTAGCGAGTTCTACATTTAGGCAAACATAACTTTTGGGGTCAGACAAGATTTCGAGGATGAAAACCGGCTGATGGACCGTGCAAGTAAGGCAGCCCTGTCAGGGCAACCCTGCTTGGGCCCGTGAACAACGTGCATCCAGGGCTTTGAGAGGCTCCTTCACTGCGGGTAGGGATTGGTACTCAAGGAGGACTATCCCAGGCATCCCCCTTAGCATCCTTGAAATACTGATCCTCGGCCTGTGAAGGCAGAAGACGGGCTTCTTCAACGTCTGAGCGAGCATGATCTCAATGCCCACTCCATGGCTTGGAGTGGAAACCTCGGCGACCAACACATCGCATTCTCTGACTCCCTTGACATCACGCTCGAAAATACGCTCCGGTGAGAGAGATACATCCGCGTCCTCTTTCAAGACCCAGGTCGAGACGACTTCATGGCCCAGCCCTACAAGCGCCTCGGCGATACTCCGAGCTACCGCAAGATCCCTCCCGGCAACAATAGGTACCGCCAGATATATCCTAGCCAATCGGAACAGCACCTTGAGATCTGCGAAGAAGCAGCTTCGAATATCAACCTTTTCCATGTCAATAAGGAGCGCGCTCAAGGCTTCGTGGGCTGAGTACATCCGCCTCAACGATCTATTACAGAAACAAGAGATGGAAGCAAGCTCAACTCGGGATCCTGCGAAGGAAGTGAACTACCCTACCCTAAAGGGCGAGGGCTTCCTGCTTCAACGATGAGGCTTGCTGGTATCGCTGCCAACAGAGGCTTTATCTCCACAGGCTCTAAGGGTCGTCCCAACCCCGCTAAACCACGCTCCAAGATGTTGAGCGCAGCATTATAGTCACGGTCAAGTTCGCCGTGCTTGTACTCTTTGCTTGTGCCTCTCGGATTCACTTTTACAAGTACCCTACCAGCGTTTTCAGCTTTGTAGGATAACATCTGAAGGAATTTACCCCAAGAAGCGTCAAGTATTCTTCCAGCCAAGGCGTGATTTTTGACCATGCCTTTTATTTTCAAATCTTCAACAGCAATAACGTCGTAATTGTTGATGTAGAACCTTGAAAGCTTATGCAGAAAGTCATCCCGCTGATTCACAACCTTCTCGTAAGCTCTTGCAAGTTTAATTCTCGCCTTAGCCTTGTTCTTGGAACCCTTCCTTTTCCTTGACAACGCTCTATGAGCTCTCCGCACTCTTTCAAGAGAACGTTCATTGAATTTTGGGTTCTCAACCTGTCGCCAATCACTATCAGACAAGAAGTGCTTCACGCCCACGTCTAAACCGATGGCTTTTTCATTCTTCTCTAAGTATGCCACTCTATTTTCGCATTGAAAGACTGCGAACCATTTGCCAGAAAGCTCACGCTTAACAAACACGCCCTTGATTTTCCCCTCAATCGGACGGTGCAACTTAATGTTGACTGCCCCAACCTTGGACAGAAACAGTTTCTTCCCTTCAAGTCTGAAGCCTGACTGATTATAATTTAGCGTTTTGAACCATTGCCCCTTGAATCGGAGTTTGCCTATTTTTCGCCCACCCTTCTTCAGTGCCGATAATGCTCGAACATTACTCCATAATTGGTAGTTGACCATCTGCAAAACTTTAGAATATACATGCTCAAGCTCAGGCTTCTCCGTTTTCAGCTTAACTATGAGAGCTTGCGTATCCCTCTGAGATAACCGTCGTCCCTCAGCCTTAGCCCTGTTCAGTTCTTCAAGCAATTGATTATAGAGCCACCTGCATAGGTCAAGCTGCTGAAGCAACACCTTTTCAGTTCTCTTCGATGGATACAGCTTGAAACGGTAGCTAAGCAGTTTGCTGTTCCTCCACATATTTCTTCAATACATTAAGGCTTACTTGTCCTGTGCTTGCAAGAAAATATGAATCAGACCAGAAAGAATCGCCCCATAACAAATCTTTCAGTTGTGGGAACTCTTTGTGCATGAGTCTTGCAGTTACGCCTTTCAGAGTGTTTACTGTCTTCACGAGGTCGGTGCTTGGTTTAGCCTTGAAGAGAACATGTATGTGGTATTCGGCTGGCTCTTGAGCGACTATCTCAATGTTGAGTTGCTTTGCTAAATCCCAAATGAGTTGCTTCAAACGTTCCCTAACGGATTCATCATAGAGAACTTTTCTCCTGTATTTTATGACCAATATCAAATGATACTGAAGCGAGAAGACTGCGTGAGACGACTTATCCAGTTCGCTTTTCAGTAGGTTACACGAAAATCGCTACACCCAAATCGCTTATATTGTTTTTGGCTTTCATCCCCAGCCTGAAGGCTGGGGACTTCCCGCCGATGGAGTTAAAGTGTAGACCCCAACAATCGGTTGACGAGGGTGTGGAAGGATTGAAGATCACTGACGTGAAGACATCTTATCTTGAGGTCGCTCTGCCCAAGCCGGGGCTCCAAGTCGCTTGGGATCCAGGGGTCATTCGAAAGTTCTACCGGTACACGGTTGTCCAAGTCTTTACCGACGACGGAATCGTCGGGATCGGGGGTATTTCAGGTCCCGGCAAAGAGCTCAAGGTAACCATAGACTCGTATGTGAAACCCTACCTGGTTGGGCAGGTGGTCGACCCGTTTTCGGCGGAGAAGTTATCCAAGATGATACACTGGTGGACCCACTATCAAGGTCCTCGAGCGTGCTGTGTCGAGGTCGCGCTTTGGGACATAATTGGGAAGACGACGAAGCAGCCGGTTCACAGGCTGCTGGGCGCGGCGCAGGAGAAGGTTAAGGCGTACATCAGCACGTGCTCCCTGAAGAAGCCTGAGGAGAGAGCAAAAGACGCCGTGAAGCTACTCGATCAAGGGTTCAAGGCGATGAAGATCAGGCTTCACAACCTAGACCCGCGTGATGATCTGAAGGCTGTCAAGGCGGTTCGGGACGCTGCGGGGGAGGAGATGGAGATAATATGCGACGCGAATCAAGCTTGGACACCAACGCCGCCCTTCTGGACGCGGAGAACGGCCCTCATGATGGCCAGAGAGCTAGAGAAGTACGACGTGGTATGGCTGGAGGAGCCCCTATTCAGGGATGATCTGGAGGGACTGGCGCAGCTAGCAGCGTCTGTCGACATCCCCATCGCAGGAGGAGAACTCGAGTTTGGCATGTACAGGTTCAAGGAGTTCTTGGACAAGGGCTGCTACGACATCGTTCAGCCCGACGTGACCTGGTCGGGTGGCATCCTCGAAACGAAGAAGATAGCCGGGATGGCCCAGGCGTCGAACAAGTGGTGCGTCCTGTGCACATGGGGCTTCGGGTTGACCTTAGCTGCAAACCTTCAGGCTGTCGGATCGATCCCGAACTGTTCGTACCTAGAGTTCGGCTACGAGCCTCCGGCATGGTCGTTCGAGGTCAGAGACTGTCTCCTCGAGGAGCCGATCTTAGCTAAGGACGGGTACGTCGAAATCCCAAAGGGGCCCGGGTTGGGTGTCAACCTGAACGAGAAGACCGTTGCGAAATACGTCGTCAAGTGACGAGCTCTCGCCTCACGAGCACCGCACAATCAAGGTAACAGATAGCTCACAACAAGCTGATAGTGTAGTTAATATGCCAAGAGTGCATGCCGACCCAGCTTCCTGTGATGGATGCGGACTTTGCGTGGAAGTTTGCCCGAACTTAGTTCTAGACCTCGAAGAAAGAAGGGTGATTGTTCTAGACCCGGACGCGTTACTTGGGGCTAAAGGGAGGCAGCTCTGCCACGTCTGCCCGCCACAGAGTAGGCTGTGCCTAGACTGCGTCGCTTGCGTAAGGAACTGCCCCTCATAAGCGATCTCAGTCACAGAGTAGAACCGCTCCAGCCGAGACCCGAGACCGAGCCTCACCTACCCAAAAAGCCTCTCTCGGGTTAAACCTCCTCACCTAGATCCCTCGCCAACTCCTCCAACAACTGACGCTGCCTCTTCGTCAACTTCGTCGGAGTTCGCGCGACAACTCTCACCAATTCATCTCCCCGACCAAACCTGCCCAGGTGAGGCACGCCCTTACCCCTGAGCCTGAACACCGTCCCGGTCTGGGTGCCCGCAGGTATCTTCAACTCCGCCCTCCCGTCGAGTGTTGGAACCTCGACCTTGGCACCGAGCGCGGCTTGCGTGAAGCTGATCGAGACCTCGCAGAGGATGTCGCTGTCCTTCCTGCGGAAGACGCTGTGGGGTTTCACACGCACCGCGACGAAGAGGTCTCCAGGTGGTCCTCCTCTCACACCCGCCTCGCCCTGACCGTTCAGCCTCAGGTAGGAGCCTGCGTCCACTCCCGCGGGTATCTTGACATCTATCGTTCTAGTCCTCTCGACCTGGCCCGTTCCACGGCACTCATTGCACGGGAACTCTACTATCATGCCTTTGCCTTCGCACTTGTCGCACGGTGCGATCTGGACGAAACGGGCGAAGCCGGTGGATCTACTGTACTGGATCTGACCCCTACCATTGCACTTGGTGCACGTCTGAGGCTGAGTTCCGGGTCTCGCGCCACTCCCGTGGCACGTCGGGCAGGTCTCGGTGCGTGGCACTTTGATCTGGGTCTCTAGGCCCGTCGCCACCTGCTCCAATGTGATCTCCATGTCGTACTGGATGTCACCACCCTTCTCCGGCCCGTACCTCTGGCGAGCCCCTCTCCCAAAGAAGGTCTCGAATATGCTGTCGAACCCGCCGAAGCCAAAGTCTCTGAAGACATCTCCGAAATCAACCCCTCGGAATATGTCCTCCTGGGTGTACCTTCCGCTGATCCCGGCGTGACCGAACTGATCGTACTGGGCACGCTTCTCGTCATCGAAAAGTACTGCGTAGGCCTCGGATATCTCCTTGAACTTCTCCTCCGCATCGGGCGCCTTGTTCCTGTCCGGGTGGTACTTCAGCGCGAGCTGACGGTACGCCTCCTTGATCTGATCCTTCGAGGCGTTCCTAGGAACGCCAAGGACCTCGTAGTAATCCCGCTTCGACAAACTTTTCACCGAGAGGTTAGAAGGAGATTGAAGAGCAACGAGCAGCTCTACTTCTTATTATCGTCAACCACCTTGTAATCCGCGTCCACAACAGTTCCTTCTCCAGACGGCTTGGCCCCCCCCACTCCCCCAGGCTGCTCCGGACCACCCCTCTGACGGGCTTGTTCCTGAGCCGCCTGCTGGTAGACCGCTGTGCCCACCTCTTGGAGCACCTTTCTCAGGGACTCCATCCTGCTCTTTATCTTGTCCATGCTCTTCTCAGAGACCGCGTTCCGGAGCTCCTTGGTCGCGTCCTGGATTCGGGTCTTGTTCTCCTGGCTTATCTTGTCCCCGAGCTCGGACATCGTCTTCTCAGCCGTGTATATCATCGACTCCGCGTTGTTGATCGCCTCCACCTCCTCTCGTCTCCGCTTATCCTCCTCAGCGAACTGATCAGCCTCTCTCATCATCCGCTCCTTCTCCTCCTTCGAGAGCTTGGTCGACGCGGTGATCGTGATCTTCTGCTCCTTGCCCGTTCCCAGATCCTTGGCGGTGACGTTCAGTATCCCACTCGCGTCTATGTCAAAGGTCACCTCGATCTGGGGCACACCTCGGGGAGCCGGCGGGATGCCGGTTAGGTTGAACATCCCCAGAGAGACGTTGTCCTTGGCCATAGACCTCTCTCCCTGCAGAACGTGGACGGTCACAGCCGTCTGGAAGTCAGCTGCCGTAGTGAAGAGCTCGCTCTTTCTGGTGGGAATCGTTGTGTTCCTCTCGATCAGCCTAGTGGCGATTCCTCCGAGTGTCTCCACCCCAAGGGAGAGTGGCGTGACATCAAGGAGGAGGAGGTCGGTGACTTCCCCCGCCAGGACAGCACCCTGGATTGCCGCGCCTATGCAGACACACTCCATAGGGTCGATGCCTCGTTCCGGCTTTATCCCTAGGTTCTCCTCCACGAAGCGCTGAACGATCGGCATGCGGGTCGGTCCACCCACGAGGATTACCTTGCTAATTTCCTTGGGCTCGAGCTTTGCGTCGGTAAGTGCTTGTCTGAGCGGAGCTTTGCACCGCTCGAGGATGGGTGCGACCAGCTCCTCCAGCTTGGCTCGGGTGATTGAGACGTTCATGTGCTTCGGTCCGGATGAGTCCGACGCTATGAACGGGAGGTTGACATCAGTGGTCAGGGAGGTCGAAAGCTCTATCTTAGCCTTCTCCGCGGCTTCCTTCAACCGCTGCATCGCCACCTTGTCGTCCCTGAGATCTATGCCTGTGCTCCTCCTGAACTCCCCGATCAGATAGTCGATTAGGGCGTTGTCCATGTCTGTACCGCCTAGGTGCGTGTCACCGTTCGTAGAAAGCACCTCGAAGACGCCCTTCCCAAAGTCCATGATAGTAACATCGTAGGTGCCTCCACCGAGCTCGAAGACGAGGATCTTCATGGGCTTCTCGCTCTTGTCAACGCCGTAGGCGAGAGCGGACGCGGTTGGCTCGTTGATGAGCCTAATCGTTTTCAGCCCGGCGATTTCAGCGGCGTCCTTCGTTGCCTGCCTCTGATTGTCGTTATAGTGAGCTGGAACTGTGATTACAGCCTTCTCGATCTTCTCGCCGATGTACGCCTCGGAGTCCCTCTTGATCTTCTGGAGTATGAACGCGGAGATCTGCTGGGGGGAGTACTCCTTGCCGAAGACCCTGACCTTGTAGTCGCTCCCCATCTTCCGCTTTATCTCGATGATCGTCCCCTCCGGATTTGAAACGGCCTGTCTTCGAGCCGCTTCTCCGACGAGGAGCTGCCCATCCTTTGTGAAGGCGACTATCGAAGGAAACGCCTTCCCCGTTACGCTCACACCCTCGGCGCTCGGAATCACGGTCGGTCTACCACCGATCATGATGGCTGCCGCCGAGTTGCTGGTACCAAGATCTATGCCCAAAACCTTCTCAGCCATAGGAATTCCTCCCTGGATCTTCGCAACTCTGTGTCTTCTTACCGACGGACTCGTTCTTGGCAACCCTCACCATGCTCGGTCTGATCACCCTTCCACTTAGAGTATAGCCCTTCCTGAGAACGGCGATCACGGTCTCATCCTCAAAGGTGTCCGTGCTCGTCTGGTCAACGACCTCGTGCTTGCGGGGGTCGAACGGTTTGCCATTAGCCTCTATCTCCGCAAGACCCTCCCGCCTAAGCGTTTCCATGAGCCCGTTGAGGACCATCTCGACCCCCTTCACCAGCTCCTCCTTGTTGTCAGATTTCTTTCCCGCCTCTATCGCGAGCTCCAGAGTGTCTATCACACCCAACAGTGCGACGATAAGCCTCTCGTTCCCCAACTTGACGAGCTCATCCATCTCTCGCTTGGTTCTCTTCTGGAAGTTCTCGAAATCCGCCTTCAGCACCTTGAGCTGGTTCAGGTACGTGTTAGCTTTCGTCCTCTCTTCCTCGAGCTCCTTCCTCAGATGCCCCTCTGTTCCGTACTCGATCTCTTCCAGCTTAGTCTCTACCGGAGCCTCCTCACCCTCTGCTTCTTCAGAAGGATCTTTCATCTTCGATCCAGAGGTTTTCACGGTCATAGACTCCTTTCGACTCCGATGGTCAAGCCAAAGCGCGGTCTGTATAGGGCTATTGGATAGCGAGGGCTGACGGGTTGTCAACTCTTACGTAACACAGCAAAAATTAGCGCCCTATATATCCCTTTTGAAACCTCACGGATGGTATGACTGAGGACGTGGCAGGACTAAGTCAGAGGTCCTGGGCTCATCGTCTGTTGAAGCGAAAGAGAGCTTCTTCATCTAGGCACAATCCTTACAAGGGACTCAAGCGGTTTGTGTGAGGTAACCGGGTGCCTAAGCATGGGCGAGGACGGCAGGGTAGGAGTCTTCGTCTGTGAGTGCGGCGGAAACATATCGAACGAGGTAGACGTGGAGGCGGTCTGCAAGGCGGCGCAGGGCTGGGATGGGATCATTGTTGCCAAGAGCTGCCCATACCTGTGCTCGAAGCCGGGCTTGGACCTGATTCAGAGCTTAGTAAAGAGGCACAACCTCAACCGAATAGTAATCGCAGCCTGCACACCGAGAATGCACCAAGCAACTTTTGCCAGAGCCATGAAAAATTTTGGGTTGAACCCGTTCCTTCTAGAGAACGTGAACCTGAGGGAGCAGTGCTCGTGGTCGAGCAGCGGAGGAAAGGATGCGGCCACAAGGAAGGCCATAAGTCTCGTCCGTGGTGGGGTCGAGAGAGTACGCCACCTCGAACCTCTGGAATCCTCCTGGCTGGACGTGGAGCAGCGCTTTCTGATTATAGGCGGAGGGATCGCAGGCATAACAACGGCCCTTGAGCTAGCCAACCAGGGATACCAAACGTACCTTGTGGAGAGAGAGCCCAGCATCGGAGGCCACATGGCCCAGTTCGGGAAGGTATTCCCAACAATGGACTGCGCCCAGTGCATACTAACCCCTAGAATGGTCGAGGTGGGACGAAACCCGAACATCAAGCTCATGACCTCAACAGAGGTCGTAAGCATAACCGGCGGACCCGGCAAGTACCACGTCAAGCTCTTCAGGAAACCTCGTGGCGTTGACCCTGAAAAGTGCACTACTTGCGGCGCCTGTTCGAAGGTGTGCGAGGTCGAGGTTCCAAACGAGTTCAACATGGGCCTCGACAAGAGGAAAGCCTCCTACTTGATGTTCCCACAGTCGGTTCCCTTGGTCTACACCATAGACTTCGGGCACTGCACCAAGTGCGGGAAGTGCGCGAAGGTCTGTCCGAGGAAGGCAATAGACCTGCAGGACGAGGGGAAGTTTGTGGAAGTGGATGTGGGAGCGATAATCGTGGCGACAGGCTTTGAACTGATCGACTTGAGTAAGTTTGAGGAGTACGGGCTGGGCGTCCACAAGAACGTCATAACAGCCCTCCACCTGGAACGACTCCTATCGCCATTCGGCCCGACAGGAGGATACCTGAGGAGACCGAGCGACGGTGGGGATGTCAAGAAGATAGCCTACGTCCTCTGCGCTGGATCCAGAGACCTGAACCGAGGCGTCCCCTACTGCAGCCGCGTCTGCTGTATGTACTCCATGAAGCAGGCTCAGGTGATCCTAGATGCTTTTCTGGACACGCAAGTGACGCTCTTCTACGTGGACATTCGATCGTTCGGTAGAGGGTTTGAGGAGTTCTACCAGAGAGCCCAGGAGAAAGGCGTGAAGTTCGTTCGAGGAAGGGTCTCCGAGATCCAGGAGGGGGACAGCGATGGACGCCTTATAGTGAGAGCTGAGGACACTCTCCTCGGAGTTCCGGTTGAGGATGAGTTTGATCTCGTCGTCCTATGCCCGGCACTGGTACCAAGCCAAGGCACTACGCAGATTGCGGAGAAGCTCTCGGTTCCGCTGGGGGAGGATGGTTTCCTCATGGAAAAACACCCCAAGCTCGACCCCGTCAACAGCCTCCGTGAGGCGATCTACGTCGGGGGATGCATCCTCGGACCGAAGGACATCAGAGACACCGTCTCCGAAGCTCTCGGTGCCGCGGCCAAGGGCTCCACGTTCGTGAAGGCGGGTAAAATCGAGCTGAGCCCGGAGAAGGCGTCGGTCAACAAGGAGCTGTGCAACGGCTGTGGAGACTGTGCTAAAATCTGCCCCTTTGAGGCGATCACCGTGGTTGACGGTAGAGCTGTGGTCGACAGCCTGAAGTGCCTGGGGTGCGGGGCGTGTGTCCCAGAGTGCAAGGTGAACGCACTGACACTCCACAACAGCACAGACCAGCAGCTATTCGGGTTGATACAGGGAGTCCTAGCCGAGAAGACCGATGCGCCTGTCGCACTGGCGTTTCTGGACTACGACATTGCCTACAACGCTGCCGACCTGATCGGTCTCGCCCGGATCAAGTACCCGGAGAACGTCCGGATAATCCGCGTCCCAACCACAGCTCGGCTGGGAAAGAAGCATATCCTATACGCTTTCGCTATGGGAGCCGACGGCATGTTTCTCGGAGACGCGCACATGGGTGCGGGACCCCTCTCCAAGGCGTCCAAGATCACCGAGAAGAGGCTGACCGAGATCTCTGAGGCTCTTGACAACAGTGGGATCGACAGCCTTCGCCTCTGGTTCTCAGCGGTCTACATACCAGACTTCAGGAAGCTTGCGAGCACCTTCACTAACTTCGTCAGCACAATCGCCGAGATGGGTGCGATCGACGAGAATGTGAGGAGGAAGATTCTGAAGGAGATCGGTCCAACCCCCTAGAGGCGTGGGATATGTCCGTTCGAAGAGAGACTGTTGACCTGAGTAAAGCCGACCTCGATTTTCTCAAGAAGATCGTTGAGAGCGGCGGTGAAAAGATACTCCTCTGCGTCCAGTGCGGGACATGCTCCGGGGGCTGCCCCGCCGGGCGGAGGACAGCGTACCGAACCCGTCAAGTCGTGCGGAGATCCCTCACCGGATTGAAGGACAGCGTCCTCTCCAGCCAGGACATATGGCTCTGCTCAACCTGTTACACCTGCCTCGAGAGGTGTCCGCGAGGAATCAATGTTACCGATGTCATCCTTATCCTGAGGAACCTGGCGGTCCAAGCTGGGTTTATGCTGAAGTCTCACAAGGATGTCTGCACCTACCTCCTTAGGACGGGGCATGCTGTCCCAATAACCGACAAGTACAAGGCGCTCAGGAAGGAGCTGAAGTTGCCAGAGCTGCCGCCTACGGCGCACTCCTATCCGGATGCGGTGGACGAGATAAGGCGAATCGCGAGCAAGACGGGTTTCGACAAGCTCGTCGGATTCGAGGGATGAGCATGTCAGGCATGAGGTTCGGGCTGTTCCTGGGCTGCATAGCGCCCAACCGCTATCCCGGGATAGAGGTGGCCACGAGGCAGCTCGCCCCGATGCTCGGCATCGAGCTCATAGACCTTCCGCGGGCGGCCTGCTGTCCCGCCCCGGGAGTGTTCAGATCATTTGACCAGACCACCTGGCTCGCCCTCGCCGCCCGCAATCTATCCATCTCCGAGGGGCTAGGCGCTGACATCCTGACCATCTGCAACGGCTGCTATGGCTCGCTGAAGGAGGCGAACGAGACGTTCAAGGAGAAGCCCGAAAAGCTCGCTGCAGTCAACGAGATCCTTAAGGAGACCGGCAGAACCTACAGGGGAACTATTCAGGTCCGCCACATAGCTGAGGTCTTCTACAAGGACACGAGAATCGAGAAGATCCGTTCGATCGTAAAGAAGCCGCTTGGCTTGAAGGTGGCGGTGCACTATGGCTGCCACATTCTGAAGCCTACGAAGCACAGAGGTATTGATAGTGCGGAGAGACCACGCTTCGTCGACGAATTGGTTGAGGCGCTGGGCTGCGAGAGTATTCAGTACAAGGACAGGATGCTCTGCTGCGGTGCTGGGGGAGGGCTGAGGACGGGCGCTCTGGACGTCTCCTTAGACATGACCCTTGAGAAGATAAGGAATGTTCATCAGAGCGGCGCTGACCTGATCATCGACATCTGCCCATTCTGCCACCTCCAGTTTGACTACGGGCAGATCCAGATCCGAGACAGTCAGAAGGAGTACTACGCCATACCAGTGCTCCACTACGTCCAGCTCCTAGGACTTGCGGCTGGGCTCGACCCGAAAGAAACCGGGATCTACGCCAACTTCGTGCCTGCCGATCAGATAATTAAGAAGATAGGAATGTGACGCAAGGGATTTGCTTTATTCGTGAACCCTGCTCTATCCTAACTCTTGGAAGGGTTGAGATTGGGAGGAGAACTGTCACCATCGGAGCTCGAAAGGTACGATCGACAGATACGGATCCAGGGTTGGGGCGTTAAGGGACAGCAGAAACTCAAGGACTCGAAGGTGGTCGTCTGCGGCGCAGGTGGGCTGGGATGCCCGGCATCCATTTACCTAGCCGCCGCAGGGGTCGGCCACATTCGCATAATAGACGAGCAGAAATCAGAGCTGAGCAACCTCAACAGGCAGATCCTTCACTGGCAATCCGACATAGGTCGGTTCAAGGCTGTCTCGGCAGCCGAGAAGCTTGGTAAGCTGAACCCCACAGTCAAGATCGAGCCAGTGGTTGAGAAGATAACCGAGAAGAGCATCGAGCATCTCGTCGAGGGAGCCGACGTCATCATCGACGCCATGGACAACTTCGCCACGAGGTTCATAATCAACGAGGAGTGCGTCAAGCGCAACATTCCGATGATCCATGCCGGAGTATACGGTCTGGAGGGGTCCATGATGACGATAGCCCCTCGCAAGGGACCATGCCTCCGATGCCTCTACCCCGAGAACCCTCCCGAGATAAAGCCCTTCCCGGTCCTAGGCACCACTCCAGGACTCTTTGCCACCTTAGAGGTTACTGAGGCTCTCAAACTCCTTGTCGGCATAGGACAGCCGTTGCTGGGACGGCTCCTCATCTTCGACGGGCTGTCGATGACCTTCTCCACGATCGAGGTCCGAAGAGACCCGAAGTGTAAGGTCTGCGGCGGACCTAAGGCAAGCCGAAAGAGTTGAGGACGGGGATGAGAGCTGTCTATACAGAATAAGGCTCAACTGATACAGAACGCCCTAACTGAAGGGGATCGTAAAGCTAGGAGAATCGCGCTCGAGCTGGTCGAAGCCTCCCTGGCCAGCGCAAACCCGGTAGAAGCAGTTCGTAGACACGTCAGGCTGAAGGGACGGATCCTCTCGATCGATGGACTTCGCCTAGACCTCAGAAAGAGCAAAGACATCTACGTGGTCGGTGGTGGCAAGGCGAGTGGGGGGCTAGCAGAAGCCTTAGAGAAGATCCTCGGAGACCGCATAACCTCCGGCGTCGTTAACGTTCTCCACGGGACCAAGGACAGATACAGTGTACAAAGAGTCGAGTTGAACGAGGCACGTCACCCGATCCCCGACGAGGCTGGTGAGAGAGGGGCCAGAAGAATGCTCCGGCTGGTTGATGGGATGAGGAAGGAAGACCTTGTTATCTGCCTCATCTCTGGAGGCGGATCGGCGCTTATGCCGGTTCCAGCAGGCGAGATTACGCTGACTGAGAAGCAGCAGATCACCTCCTCACTTGTACGGGGCAGTCCAGCCACGATAAACGAGATAAACGCTGTGCGGAAACACATCTCCGCATTCAAGGGCGGGCAGCTGGCTAAGACCGCCTACCCAGCGACCGTTATCAGCCTAATCATGTCCGACGTGGTCGGGGACCCCCTAGACGTGATCGCATCGGGACCCACGTCGCCGGATACCACAACTTTCGGCGACGCCATCGATGTTCTCCGCCGGTACAACATATGGGACAAATCGCCACCGAGCATCAGGGACCACCTCACTAGGGGCAGAGAAGGGAAGATCCCCGAAACCCCGAAGCCAAGCGACCCCGTCTTCTCCAAGGTCAAGAACGTGATTGTCGGCAGCAACCTCATCGCCTGCGAGGCTGCACTCTCAAAGGCGAGAAAGATGGGTCTGAACTCAACCCTTCTCTCAACCAGCGTCCAGGGCGAGGCTAGGGAGGTCGGCAAGGTGCTCGCAGCCATCGGAGTGGAGTTGACGACCACAGGACACCCCTTGAAGACCCCAGCTGCCGTGATCTCTGGCGGCGAGACCACTGTGACCCTCGTCGCTAAACCCGGTTTGGGCGGAAGGAACACCGAGCTCGCGCTCTCAGCAAGCTGGACGTTGCGAGGAAGGGAGGGTGTAGTTATGGTCGCCGTGGGAACTGACGGCTTAGACGGACCGACGGACGCCGCCGGCGCTGTGGTGGACGGCACCACACTAGCGAGAGGTGAGAAGGCAGGACTGATGGCAGAGGCTTTCCTGAGCAGAAACGCGCCCTATGAATACTTCAAGCCCTTGGGCGAGCTGGTGATGACGGGACCTACAGGAACGAACGTTAACGACATCTACTTGTTGGTCGCGGTCTAACCGGCTAAACTTCTATTTTATGCGCCTCTTTTAGCGTTCGCAGCACGACTATCGTCTGCGTTGAAGTTATACCCTCAATGTCGCCTATGGCGTCTATGACCCTCGCGAGCCCCTCTTTGTTGGCCGTCCTCACCTTCAGAATCGCGTAGAACTCGCCCGTAACGTCATGAACCTCGTACACGTCCCTCAGCCCCTGAATCCGATTCAGCGCCTCCTGGTACTTTGACGGGTCGGCTTTGAGCTCGATAAACGCGGTCAGACCCTTGCCTGCCTTCTCCGGCGTAAGGATCGTGTAGAAACCCTTGATTATCCCGCTGCTCATCATTTTCTTGACCCGAAGATGTATGGTCCCCTCGCTGACTCCCGTCTTCTTGGCGATCTGAGCGAAGGACTCTCTCGCGTTGTCCTGTACGATATCTAGGATCTTTCTGTCAAGACTATCAAGTTCCGAAGTCAATACTGTGAACACCTCATCTTTCCTCAGCGAATTCGTCTGATTATTGAAGTTTCCCCAAGAATAAGCTTTTGTTTTATGGGATGGTTTAGCCTAATCGGTTACATATCGCCACGATATCCTTGACGCTCCCTTCTACAACCCTCTCCACGCTCAGGCCAGCCCCAGAGAGAAGACCACGCAGCCCCTCCCTCGAGGACCCTTTCTTCAAGGTGGAGATCACAACAAGCGAATTGATCCGGGCAGTTCTAACGATCTCTTTCACAGTCAATGATGGGTCGGGCAGGTTCTGGAGGAGGGTGAACGAAAGCACATGAGTAAACGTCTCGTCCCTGAACGGAAGGAAGTCAGAGTCTGCGAGTGCGAATTCCACATTCCCATAGAGTCGAGTCCTCTTCTTGGCCATCATCAGCATCCTCCTTGACGCGTCTATCCCCACGAGAACCTCGGCTTTGGAGGCAATCTCCTCTTCAAGAAGACCTGTGCCGCATCCCACATCCAGAATGCGAAGATGCTCCCCGGAAACGAGAGCATCCCTCAGCAGAGCGTACTTATCCTGCTGCTCCTCAGCGTAGAGCCCGTCATACGCATCGGCAGTCACGTCGTATTTCCCTAGCGTCTGTCGCTTACTTTTCCACGCTTTCCTCAATAGGGCAGTACCTCCCAGCGTGGAATGCACACAAGTCGCTACGAAGTTCTTGCAAACCTCGTCTTCTCCTTTACCTAAAGCGGGTCTCATCGAGGGGCGAGATACCTTGGATCTGTTCGCTGATGCGGTTCTTGAAGAGAGGAACGCCGCGGCGGCGATGTTCCCTCCTATGCTCAGGTTAGTATATGAAGCGATCTCAGGTTACGGATGCCTTCAACAATTATCCGAAAAGATTTTTATAGCGAGTTGTCCGTGTAGCCTTGCATCGAGGATAGGTTGATGGAACCCTCAAGAAGACCTTTGAGCACCCTGTTGAAAAGTCTTCACAACCACGTTCTGATTAAGCTGAAGAACGGCGTCGAGTACAAGGGCAAGATGACCCAGTGCGACAACTACATGAACGTTATCATTGAGGGAGCCACGGAGGTTCGGGAGGGACAGCCAATGGCCAACTACGGAAACGTCTTCATCCGTGGAAACAATATCCTATACATCCGAGTCGATCTGAACAGGTCGTAGGTAGGGTCCTATCCTCAAGTCGTGCCTAAGCGCTCCGGCTACGCCATCCGTTCGCGCTCTTCACGGTACTCCCTCACAATCTCCTCTATCTCGCGGGCTTCCATCTCCATCCGAATCCTCCTGGATCTCCCGATGGCTTCCTCCAACGCCCCTGAAGGAACGTATGGATATCCCTCAGCCCACTCGATCCCGAGCTTCTTGGCGTCGATAACAGGGATATCAAGTCTGTTGAGCATCTCCTCAGCTGGCTGAGACATCGGTGTTCCCGCGACCACGGCTCTGACCCCCCTTCGCCCAAGCTCAGATGCTGCAGACCCTCCTCCGCCGCTAGCGTTCAAGAGGAAGACTACGTCTCCTCTCCCGATGTCATACAGCTCGAAGGATCTCGATAACCCGTTCTCCGTGAAGCTCTCCACAGGCTTGAGAAAGACGGCGTCCCCTCTTGACTCTAGCTCCTTGAACCTCTTCAGCCTCTCGAGCCGAACCCTGTACTCTTCGGATTCAGCCGTGGTTCTTTTGAGCTGTGTCCGCAGACCCTCCACCTCCCTGTGGAGAACTTGGATATCTCTGTCGCGCCCTACCTTAGCCTCCTCCGCCAACCTCGCCTGTTCAAGTGACGCTCGCAGCGCCTCGACGCTGGAGTTGAGCTCTCGCATCCTCTTTGTCAGGCTCTCGTTGAGCCTCTCCAACCGTCTGATCTCCTGCGCCTGATCGGTAATCCTAAGCTTAAGCCGTTCGACCAACTCGCCGGGCCTCGCAGGGGGTTCAGCCGGTGTTATCTCCCTCCTCGGGGAAGGTTTGGGGGTGAGAAGCTTGATCGCTTCCTTGATCGTGTGTCCCCTCACGACCAAGGCTTTGCACTCTTCCACAGGGATCTTCACGCCAGTCTCGCGTACGTGAGCCTCCACCTGTTCGAACTTGTTTGTTAAGCTCTGGAAGACCTTCAATGCGGCGGCGAGTGCATCCCTTTCGTGTGGATCTCCAAGCGAAAGCCCGTGCTTGGACGAGTAGTCGGACACGATCTGCTGCTTCTCCGTAGCCTCGAGCAGAACCCTCGGAGTAAACAGAACAGAGTTCAAGCTATTCGCGAGCTTCTGTACGAACCTCGGTGCGGGTGTCACGTCCGCTCCGACTACCACCGATTCACCAAGATCAAGCAGAATCCTCGTTACATCGCCCCTGGTGAGCCCTCTTCGGCTCGTTACGAGCAGAGGCTCGCCCGCCAAGCTGAGCACTGCGAGACCGCAGGTGGTTCCAGGATCGACGCCAACTATCAGCTTTCGCTTAGTCGTCCGCCCGGAACTCATATAGGCTCCCTCACCCAGCGGCGTGAAGACCACCTGTCTCCGGAATACTGGGTTGACCTCAACTCGCATGTAAGTTCTCCTAACCGGTTTGACGACTCCATAGAGCCGGTCTCTAGGAGTGTACACCGTGAACTCCGCCCGCTCGAGACCGTGATCCGACTCCTCCGACTGCACATCATAATCGAGTTTGAGCTCATCCAGCATATCTCTGATTCTCCTGGAGTATACAAGGATCTCGCCGTGGATCCTGCGCCGATACCTCGCCTGACTTGATCCTCCCGGACCAAGGCTGACACCACGGCGCACGAGCACCCTCGTCTCGTTCTCAAGGACCTCGACCTCAGCCCCGACTCCGAACTCGCCGAGCATCGCAGCTGCCTCTGCTTCCTTTAGCGGAACGAGACTCGGTGGTGGGGCGATGCCATATCTTTTGGCGACCTCTTGAAGAGACGATGCCGCTTCCGGCGGACCTGTCACTTGAACGATCCTCGTCTTTGTCGGCAGCCTCCTGACAAGAGCCTTGAGCGCGCCGACGCTCGAAGCCAACTCCCAGACGTTGTCCACCGCCACTACGTCAGGCACTTCTCTCATCACTTCGCGCATGAACTCGAGCCTTGAAACCTTGGGATTCCTCCGGACCACCCGTCCATCTTTTACCACGACCAGTGCGTACCTTGGCTCGCCTCGGGCTAGAGGAGAGGACTGTGGGAGAGCGTCCAGTCCTATCACAACCCTAGGCTGCACTGCGAACACCCCTGACGTAGGTTAAAGCCTTCCGACTATCCACCATCACCCGAAACTTTCGGGCAAAATAGCCAACAATCGTCTTCACGTCCCTAGCCAGCAACCCTTCCGCGCTGGGGTGGGTCTTCTCCACGTACTGCGGCCAATCTATGATAAGTACGTGACCTGTGGACTCCAAGATCACGTTATACTCGCTCAGGTCTCCGTGGACAATTCCAGCTTTTGCGTAGGCTATCCTAACATTGCGCAGGATCTCCTTCAAAATTCGCTTCGGTCCCCCGAGAGAAGCGTAATCAGCCAACTTGACCCCGCCGATCATCCCCATCACAATCATGTGTCTGTTTCGTCTGATCGGCTCGGGAACGCTAACCCCAACCTTGTGAACACGCTCAAGCGCCTCGAACTCCTTTTCCGCCGCCAGACTGGACTGGTATAGCCACGACACTTTCTTGCCCTCAGCCAAGTACCCTCTCTTACGCCTCGTCTGCCGGAAGCTTGTCCTCCCGAGGCGCTGAAACTTCACCGCCACCCTATCTCCGCTTGGAGTCAGCGCGTCATAGACGTCAGCCTCTTTCCCTACCCCCAGAGGCTTCCCAAAAGCCTCCAGCAACCCGTCTTTAACCAGGGCGTTGATGGCTAGGGCATCGTATCCCGCGTAGTTCAGCGAGTATCCAACGTAGGTTCCGGCCTGGCGCACGACCAGTCCGAACTGGTTGAGGCGCCCCAAGCGGTACACAGTCTCGCCTGATGAGAGTGAGGAGAAGTGGGCTATCCCCTCGACGGGCACGTACTCGAAGGTCTTCATATTAGCCTCAATCGCCGCCAGAACCATGAGGTCTTCTTCCTCTAGCCGTTTGATGGCTCGAACAGCCACCTCTGCGGAGGACATGCCAGCTTAGTGAAGAGTCAAGCCTCGACTTTTAAGGCAATAGATGTTTCCGGGACTAACAGTAAAAGAAAGGAGGGTTTACTCGGCTCTCACAACGTTCCTCATGCTGCCGAGCAGCTCTATCTCAGACTCGACGACATCGCCCGCATTGAGCAGACGCGGAGGCTTGAAGCCCTGTCCCACTCCTGAGGGAGTTCCTGTGGCTATGACATCACCCGGCTCTAGCGTCATCCCGGAGGACAGCACCTCGACGATCTGCGGTATCTTGAAGATCAGGTCGTTAGTGTTCGAGTCCTGCCTAACCTCGCCATTGACCTTACACCTAATCCAAAGGTTGTGCGGGTCGGGAACATCCTCCTTCATCACTAGGTAAGGTCCCATCGGTCCGAAGGTGTCCAAACCCTTCCCCTTGAACCACTGAAGATGCTTGAACTGAAGATCCCTCGCGGAAACATCGTTGAAGACGGCGTAGCCCGCGACGTGATCAAGAGCCTTCTCTTTCGGGATGTACTTGCCCTTCTTGCCCATGATGAATGCGAACTCGACCTCGTAGTCGAGCTTCTGCGTCACTCGTGGGTAGATGATGTCGTCGTAGGGTCCGATGACCACGGTGGGCGGCTTGGTGAAGAAAACCGGATCCGCTGGTACCGGCTGCCCTCCTTCGGCAGCGTGTTTCGCATAGTTCAAGCCCAGGCAGAAGATGTTCTTCCTGGGTCTGGGAATTGGAGCTTCAATATGCACCGAAGCTATGTCACAGATGATCTTCGTCTTCTTCAGAGCCGCTGTCTTTCCTTCCCTCTCAAGCCTCTTCACGTAGTCTAGCGCCTGTTTTGCCGCGGTTAGGGCTCTGTCTCCCTTGTCTAGGAATAGGATCATGCTCGGAGGGAGGTCCTCATCGGCGAGCTTCTTCACTGCCTTCTCGCCCTTAGCCCACTTCAGGTACTCGGCGTACGCGTAGTTGAGGTCAACGATGCATTCCCCTGACAGGGCACCGATTCGTGACACACCGCCCACAGTGTATGTTAGCAATTTCATCTCATACCACTCCGGATCAAGAAATCATCGGAAATCAGCTTAAAGCTTTTCAGTTTCACCAGCCAATGGACGGGATCGCCGTCCCTTCGTAGGTCCCGCTCAGGGTCGGCGGAGGCGCTTCCACCATAGATTCCTTTGATTCTCCATGTGACGTCCTGAACGCTGTTGAAGGAAAGATGCTTCAACAGAGGTAAAGCTACCAGAAGAGACAAAAGATCACCCTTTTCAAGAGAGGTCCTAAGCCCGCAACTCGGTTCGTATGAATTGTACTAGCTTGTTGAACTTCGAATCTCGCGCGGGGTTGGAAAGGTGGAGTTCGATCTTCTCATCGTCCATATTTCCGAGCCCAATCTCAGCCGCTCTTGCCAGCTGCTCCTGCTTCTTTACTGGGATCCCCGTGAGCCCCTCAGCCTTGTAGTACTTCAAGACAGACGCCCCGATCGCATCGATCGCTACCCTGTCTGTTCCCACTATTATGACGCCGGGCTCTGCCAGCTCTCCCACAGCCGGTCCTCCGGACGTGAAGCACTTGGTTCCATCGACTACCACCAGATCTGGCGTGTAGGCGAGGTTGATCTCCGCGATGAGCTTCCGCATGTCCGGACTTTGGTGGAAGTAGAGACGGTTGGCAGGGTTCACAGCCCCCACGGAGTTCTTCAGACTCATTGTGAACACCCCACCAAACCCGTGAGTTTTGAGGCAGGCAAACGAGATCACATGCGACGCCTCGTACACCGTTCGAGCGATCTCAAAGCCGTCTGGCCAGGTCGTAGCGCCAGGTGGCTTGACCTTAAACCACTCTTCCTCGTCGAAGAATGAGGCGTTGACACCGAGCTCCTCGATAACCGATAGGACCCCGTTCAGCCTCATTGTCCTTCTCGTGGGCAGCCAGTTGGGTCCTGACATATCGCCTACAACGATCTTCCCCTTGGGACATCCACCTTCCATGAGCATCTCTACCATAGTCCTGACCGCGTCAGGATGGCTTCCCGCGGGAAAAGGATCGTGGCTGTTGCAGTTTGGCTTGACAAGGACATAGCCCTTCAGACCTTTCAGAACCGGATCTACCCCACCCGCGATGTTGACGGCTTCTCTGATTCCCTTAGCTCGGTCAGAGCTTCGGACAATCGTCACGTGGGACTTTGCGCCAAGAACGACTCGGGGCGACTTTACCTCGTGCATGGGTGCTTTATCCGCTTCACTGGCGATCTTGAAGAAGTAGCGCCGAGGCACCTCCTCACCGAAGCTGGTACACCGGGTTTTCAAGTTACACTGCGAGCAGAGGCAGGCCATCTAGTCCACTGGAAACGCGTAATGACACACTCATACTTAAAGAGTTGAGGTTGACGCCTCGTCTCCAATTTGAGGTCGAAAGAAGTTCATGAGGTTCACTTTGCGAGTTCTTCGACGATCTCTCTGAGATCGCCAGTCCCGGTGATCTTGAGGAATACGTCCTCCAGACTGGATCCAGGCATCCCGGCGGACGCTCGCAGCTCCGCAACGCTTCCTACAGCTAGGACGCCGCCTTGGTACATGATGGCGACCCGATCGCAAATGGCTTCAGCTATCTCCAAGACATGCGTGCTGAACATCGTTGCAGCTCCCTCGCTCGCTAGCTTGCGGATCAGGTTCTTGACGATTCTGGCGGACCGGGGGTCCAGACCGTTCAGTGGCTCATCGAGTATGAGGAGCTTCGGGCGGTGGAGGAGGGCGGCGATAATTGCAAGCTTCTGTTTCATCCCCTGCGAGTACCCGCTGATCATCTCGTTTTCCCGTCCTTCGAGCTCTAGGGCGCTGAGGAATTCCTCTATCCGCTCCTTTTTTGTACCGGCATCGAGACCGCGGACGTCTCCGACAAAGTCCAAGTACTCGATTCCGGTGAGAAACTCGTAGAGCCTAGGAGACTCGGGCACGTATCCGATCATCCGCTTCACCTCCAGCGGACTTCGG
>Ga0315280_10004127_pt1 | contig 21705 bp, 13 predicted proteins | sample YL17G06_40_MG_FD_203697 | JGI IMG/M metagenome (GOLD analysis project Ga0315280, IMG submission 203697) | Sediment microbial communities from Yellowstone Lake, YNP, Wyoming, USA - YL17G06_40 | ecosystem: Environmental > Aquatic > Freshwater > Lake > Sediment | place: USA: Wyoming | collected...
TCCCTGCCCTGCGACTCGGGGACATCATGCTCCTCGAGCGTGGTCCTCCCAAACATCTCGATTGCCCTCACCAGGTGTTGCTCCTGCTGGCCTACGAATGTGATTGCCTTCCCGGATTTTCCCGCTCTTGCGGTCCTCCCTATTCTATGCACATAATCCTCGGGGTTCTCAGGTATGTCGTAGTTGATTACGTGGGTCACATCTTCGATGTCCAGACCTCTTGCGGCAACATCTGTGGCGACGAGTATCCTCAGTTTGCCAGACCTGAATTTCTGCATGACTTTGTCCCTGACAGCCTGAGTCAGATCTCCGTGGATGGCATCCGCAGAGTAACCATAGGCCCGGAGCTTGTGTGCGAGCATGTCCACCATCTTCTTGGTCGAACAGAACACCATCGCCAGCGTAGGCTTCTCGATGTCCAGTATCCTGCAGAGGGCCCAGAGCTTGTTCTTCCTTCCAACGTTTATGTAGACCTGTTGCGCCTGGGGGACCGTGAGCGAGTCCTGGCTTATGATGACCTCCTTGGGGTTCCTCATGTATCTGCGCGCAAGTTGCTTGATCGCGTCTGGGAGGGTCGCAGAGAAGAGCATCGTCTGCCTGTTCTTCGGCACGCTCTGAAGTATCCACTCGATGTCATCTATGAATCCCATGTCTAGCATGCGATCGGCTTCATCCAGCACCAGGAACCTGACCCCACCGAACGAGAGCTCTCCCCTCCTCATCAGGTCCATGATCCTTCCTGGGGTGCCAACAACGATCTCCACGCCCTTCCGGAGCTTGTCGGTCTGGACTTTTATCGACTGCCCTCCATAGATGGCAATGGACCTGACGTCCGAGTACTTGGCCAGTTCAGCGAAATCTCCCGCGACTTGCATGGCGAGCTCCCTCGTGGGGACTAGCACCAGGCATTGAATCCTCCTCGACTTTTCCAGCTTTCCTATGATCGGGAGAGCGAATGCTCCCGTCTTGCCGGTTCCAGTCTGAGCCTGAGCCATCAGGTCTTGGCTGGCCTGAGCTAGGGGTATTACTTGCTCCTGGACGGGTGTGGGTTCCTCCCAATCCTGGTCCTTGACGGCTCTGAGGACGTTCTGATCGTGAACTAGTGAGCTGAAATCCATTCTCTCGATCTTCCGTTTCGCTTTCCGCCCGAGCTAAACTTGTCGCACTATTTTAATCCATGGAGCAATAATACCCATCATAGGGTTCAACTGGAGAGTAAGCAAAGGATGATGGCCAAAGCGCGAGAAGCCTGGCAGAGGCTCTACTCGAAACACGGACTTCAGTACGGAGGGAGCGGAGACATCGGACCTCTGGCACCCCATCTCAAGCCCGGGATGATCGTCCTTGATGCGGGCTGCGGTGATGGGAAGACCACAGAGATCCTCGCCGGAAAATGCGAAGTCGTTGGCTGTGACTTCTCTAGGGAGGCACTCGTTTCTCTCAGGTCTGAGCGCGACCGAGAACGACTCGTGAATCTGGTAGAATGCAACATAGCAGATCTTCCGTTTGAACCTGAAAAGTTCGATGCTGTCTCGTGCGTTCACACCCTATCACACATGCTCGAGAGGGATCGGGCAGTGGCCGCGCAAGAGATTGCCCGAGTCCTGAAGCCAGGCGGACATCTGTTCATCGAGGGGTTCGGCAAGGCGGATGTGAGGTTCGGCGAGGGCACGGAAACCGAGGACTCGTCTTTCTTGAGGGGGAACGGAATCCTAACGCACTACTTTCAAGAAGGGGAGATGTCCGCGCTCTTCGAGGGTATGGAGCTGATTTCCGAGATCGGGACCCTGACGAGGGTGTCCTTCGGTGCGATTGCAGGCAAGCGAGACCTCAGGAGAGCCCTCCTGAGAAAGACGCCAAACGATTGAGAATCCTGAGTGCGGCCGCCGGGATTTGAACCCGAGTTTTGAGCTTGGCAAGCTCAAGTGATAACCAGGCTACACTACAGCCGCATCCTTTGAGGTTCAATACAGAGGGGCAATTTATATCTTGTGCGGCGCGCGCAAAATGGTTTTTCCCTTCTCGTCCCACCATGGAATGGCTTCTCCCACAAGGTACAACGAACCGATTATGCAGATCCCCTTTCCGCGGATGTTTTTGATGGCGTGCTCGAACGCCTCTTCGGAGTGCTCGTAAACCTGTCTCGGACCATCGAACATCTCGCCCACGATGCTGTCAAGCTTGTGCGCCGACAGAGCCCTCTTGTACCTCGCCTGGGTCGAGATGATCATCTTCGCCGCTGGTGAGAGCGCTTCCACGATTCCTCGGACGTCCTTGTCATCCATGCATCCGAGAACGAATGTGAGCGGTGTCATCTCGAAACTCTCGAGAGTCTCCACCGTCGTGCTCACTCCATCTGGATTGTGGCTCCCGTCGATGACTATCAGCGGGTCCCTTGAGACAACATCAAGTCGTCCGGGCCATCTCGCCGCAAGCAACCCCTTTCTCATGTCACCTTCTGTTATGCGCATACCTCCGCTAGCCAGCTCCTCGGCTATGGCGATGGCGGCAGCTGCGTTCTCGGCTTGATACCCGCCCAGAAGACTGGTTCTCAAGTTCATGAGACTCATGCCTCCCGAGTAGTCGAAAGTGGTTCCCTCGAGAGACTGTCGGACTGCGCTCACATCGAAATCCCTGCCGATTCGCTTCAAAGGTGCGCTCTTCTTCTCGCATGTGCTGACAATGACAGAGAGCGCGTCCGGCTTTCGTTCGCAGGTGATCACGCTCGTCCCCTGCTTGATGATGCCGGCCTTTTCACGAGCGATATCCTGGATTGTCGAACCCAAGTAGTTCGTGTGCTCCAGCCCTATCCTCGTTATTGCTGAAATCACGGGATCTAGAACGTTTGTCGCATCAAGCCTACCGCCCATGCCTACCTCTGCCACAACGATGTCGATATCCTTCTCGGCAAAGTACTTGAATGCAAGACCAGTGGTGAACTCGAAAAACGTGAGCTGCTTCTCCTTGCTCTCAGCCGTCATAGCTTCCATGACTCGGCGGAGCTCGGTTCCGAGCCTCACGACGTCCCTCTTGGAGATCGCACGGCCATTAATCTTGATTCGCTCTGTGAAATCGATTAGATGTGGTGATGTGTAGAGGCCCACGTTCAGTCCACTCTTCCTCAGAATCTCAGATATGAAGACGCACACAGACCCCTTTCCGTTCGTTCCCGTCACATGAATGGACTTGAGGTCATGATGCGGGTTCCCGATCCTTGCGAGAAACTCAGTGATGTTTTCGAGGCCGAGCTTGATTCCGAACCGCTCGAGGCCAAACATCCAGTCCGCAAATTCCTGGTAGTCCATCGGTGGGGACAACTTTTCTGACAGCTTAAGTGCTTTGGACGACAAGATTTCCCATCACTCTCTGCCAGTGCTGGTCTTGACGGTCCAATCAGAAAGGCTCAATCCTGCCTCTTTCGCCTGCCTCTCCATCTCCCTCATCACACCCGAGCTGTATTGGGCTGCCTTTTTCGGTCTCGCGTGAGATGGAATCCCCAGGGTTGCCGCAATTTCCCTGAGTATTATCTTCCTGTCAGTGGAATTGATTTTCTTCTCAATCGGAATCTCTGCTGCTGCGGATATAATCTTCGGCATTGCATATGGGAATCCGATGTACTTGCCAAGGGAGGCTGCTTCAGAAGACAGCGATTCCGCTTCTGAAAGCATCTTCTCAAGGTCAGCCGCCATTGCCTGTCTCGGATCTCTCACTTGGGCATATTTCGCGTATCCGCAGAACAGTTCGTCGGCTCCGCTTCCCGTGAGAATAACTCCCTCGCTGCATCTGTGGAGCACGCAAAGGATTGGAATCGTGTATGCGATTCGGATGGGATCGGGCGTCTTGAGGATGCGCGACGCACTTCGCGCGAATGATCCTATGTCGTCTGGTTTCAACCTGATCAAGTTCAGGAGTCTCCCCTCTTCGTCTGCAAAGTGCTTGGCGTTGCGAGCGTCGAACGATCCGTCAACGGCGCAAGTGTAGCACATCGCGCTCGCCTTTTCGTCAGCAAGCGCTGCGATGATCGAACTGTCAAGACCTCCGGAATAAGCGACGGCCACTTTGCTCTCCGTTGCGATGATCTCCGAGACGGAGTCTCTCAGCTTCGTTAGCAGCAGATTCGAGTCCATGATCGACATCGAGAGTCTCCCACGGCGACAAAAACCCATCGCATCGTCAGACTCGGTTCATCGGCGACGATCTGGCCGTTTCGCGATGGCCAGACGATTACCAAAGGCTTAAAAGGCATTGAGGTTATTTACCTGCAATCCTAGCTTTCGAACCCCCAAATGGAGGGCTCATTGATGGCTGAAGACGACCTAATGAAAGTCAAAGTCTGCTTTATCGGAGATGCGGGCGTCGGCAAGACTAGCCTTATCAAGAGATTTGTGCTGGACGTCTTCGACGACAGGTACATCGCCACGATTGGCACAAAGGTGACAAAGAAGATCGTGGACGTCGACGGCCAGGCCAAGGTCATGATGCTGGTGTGGGACATAATGGGCCAGAAAGGGTTCAGAGAGCTATTGCGTGAGGCCTATTTCTTTGGCGCGCACGGCGCCATCGCCGTCTGTGACCTCACGAACAAGGAAACTCTCGAAGAGCTGAGGTACTGGATAAAGGCTCTTACTGATGTCGCTGGCGATGTCCCGATAGTGTTTGCGGGCAACAAGGTCGACCTCGAGAACGATCGGGTGATTAAGGATCAGGATCTCGAGGAGCTGGCTTCGAAGTACAAGGGGAAGGCATTCCTGACGAGCGCGAAGACAGGTCAAAATGTTGAAGCCGCGTTCAAGAACCTTGCCTCCGCGATGGCCGAGAAAATAAAGAGTCAGTGAACCGGCCAGAATCCATTCCCAGTATTGATAACGAGCTGAGAATGCTTATAAGCCCAGCATAGGCTATGAAACGACACCAGAGGCGAAGCGAAGTTGGCTGTGCAAGTGGGCAAACACCTTATAGCGGGAAGTAGACAGCGGTTCAGCGGACCCATGAGGATACTCGCAACCTTCTTCGCCCTATTCCTTGTTGCCTCACCCTTCCTGCCCCTGGCACACCACAGCGTTCGCAACGCAGAGGCAGCGTCCCTTCCTTCATGGACGAGATCGTTTCACCTTCATGAGGGCATCACCTACATTCCTTCTGGAGTCTACGACTGGTTGAACTCGTCGGGGCCTGCGAACCCTCCCGGAACTGACTACGATGGTGATAAGGTTGAGGGCATTACCCTGAAAAAGGCAGGTCAACCGCAAACATGGCATGGCTGGATCCTGTATCCGCAGGTCGGCACCGACGTCTCCGTGTCAGGTGACATGAGTGTGAATATCTGGGCTAGAAGCATCGACAACACCCCAGGAATCGTCATGGTGGCCCGATTCTTTGACATTGTTGCTTCTCAATGGTCGAATCCGTCTGCTGGGTTTGAGATGGGCAATGCGACGCTTTCTTTGAGCGGGCCGGATTACTCGGTCTTCCAGCTCTATTCGTTCACAATTCCCGGCGTAGCACACGTCGTCCCTGCAGGTCATTTCATCGCGTTGACAATCGAGCGACAGGACAGTGACAACAATCGACTCGTGATTCACTATGACAAAACAGATTATGACTCTTACATCACTCTCAACACAACGACGTTCGTGAACTTGGATTCCGCACGGACCGTGGATTCGTCAGGTTCTCCGCGAGGAACCTTCTCAGATCAGGAGAACGCCGTTGTTGAGGCGAACGTGTCAGACCCGTTTGGAGCATATGACATCGTGGCAGCCTATGTCCAGGTTCTTAACGGAAGCACTGTTGTCAATTCAACTACTTCGATGAATCTCGTCCAAACAGATCCTTCTCAGCCTGGCTACTGGAAAAGTTACACTTTGACACTGTCGCTCTTGTCTGAGGGCAGCTACACAGTGAATGTCACCGCTAGTGATCCTCAGGGAGTGCCCACATGGACGAATCTATCTCTCACGATTGTGTCGGTCGATCACTTCCTTGTGTCGGCCCCTCCGGCAATCGTTGCCGGCTCACTCTTCTCGATGACGGTCTCGGCTCTCGATTCTTCCGACTCCGTCATAACGAATTGGGTTGGCCAGGTCGAGCTAGCTGCATACGAACCGGATCTGGTGACGCGGGGGGTGGGGCTGTTGGCTCGGACACTTCTGGTCTTCACACCAGGTGACGGAGGTCAGGCGACTGTCTCGGATCAGAACTACACTTTTGGCGAGGATACGATTCGCATCAGGGCTTCGTCCGGACCCCACATTGGCTGGAGTGGGCTCATAGCTGTTTCCAGCGGGCCGGTCATCCGCATCGAAATCGATCCGCCCGGTGAGACCGTCGAGTCAGGGACCTCGAGGTTTTTCAATGCTACGGGCTATGATTGTCTGGGAAACACCAACACGACTTGGTCTCCGAATTGGACCGTGCCGCCCACCATCGGGACGATTTCGGGAGCCGGCCTTTCGGTGACCTTCACAGCCTCGTCGCCTGGCTCGGATAATCTGACGTGCAAGAATGATTTGACAGAGGCGAACAGCACCGCTCTCATCATTGTTGTTGCGGGAGAGTTGGCCAGGATCGTCATCACAGCTCCACCTGATCCTCTCGTGATCGGAGAGAACGAATCGAAAGCGCTTGCTGCAACTGGCTACGATGTCAATGGAAACGTGGTGGAGATCGCTAACGCCTATTGGTACACCAACACCTCGGGAAACGTCAGTGGCAAAGGACCGTCTGCAATCTATCATTCTGGATACTTCCCTGAGGCTGGTGTCATCAGCGTGATAGTCGGCAGCATCGTCGGGGTGCTCAACGTCGTGGTTGTCAGCGGTGACCATGGACCTTGGCTAAGCACTATACCAAAGCAGATTCAGAACGAGGATGTGGGAACCTGGGAGCTCAGCCTGACCGGGTATTGGCACGACGACGGAGGGACTGAATCACTCATATGGTCGGTCGAGGACGTCAACATGTCGCTCTATATTGTCACACACGATCCGAGTTCGAATGCGGTGTTGAGGCTGACCACCCAACCGGATCAGAGCGGGGAGGATGCGCTCCAGCTTTGGGTTGTGGACAATGAAGGCTATTGGACGTACCAGTGGGTGACCGTCAAGGTACTCCCGGTCAATGACGCCCCTCAATTCGTCAACAATCCTGCGACTCGACTTTATGTGAGATTCGACGACCCCTACTCCTTCGACTACACCTACTACGTCTGGGACGTTGACAATGCGAAGTCGGAATTGGGGATGAGCGCATCCTTGCCCAGCTCCAGCGGCGGCAGCATCGATTTCGATGGACTCATTGCCACATTCCTGTTCCCATCGGACCCTGACCGTGGTTCGACCTACTTCGAGATTGTCACTCTCTCAGTGGTGGATCCCGCCGCAGCCTCTTCCCAGGTGAAGTTGGTTGTCTACGTGACCTCGGACTACCCTCCTCGCTTGAACACCAGCTTGCCCAACCAAACGCTGTATGAGGGTGATGTCCTTCACTATTGCTTCAATCTCGATTCTTATTTCTATGATGTTGAAGGCTCGTACCTATACTACAGTTACGGCTTCCAGCATCTCCAGGTCTACATAGCTTGGAACCACTCGGTCTACATGAACGCGACGGAGGAGTGGTCTGGCACGACCGACGGCGCGTTCACTGCCACTGACCCTGACGGCGCTCTGAAGACAGACACGATCACAGTCACAGTGATCCCCGTCAACGATGCACCGATTGTGGGAAATCCAGGATCTATTCTAGTGAAACACAACGTCACATACTACCTCTATCTGAGCCTGTATGTCTTCGATCCGGACAACTCAATGGATTCCCTGACATTCACCTTCAACGACATGCACATAAAAGAGACATCGACATTCATGGGCAGCCACCGACTCGAAATACTGTTTCCGGGAAGCCTTCCTGATTCCGATGTCTTCCTGGGCCCATACCTTGTCTACGTTCACATGGAGGTCACCGATCCCGACGGCCTGATGACTCCTTGCGATTTCACGGTCTTCGTGACGGACGATGCTCCGCCGATTGTGATAGCTCCTAATCCAGATGTCGTCTACTACTCATTCTCTGAGGATTCCTATCTTAACAACTCGATGAGGCTGTACGACCTATTCTCGGATCCAGATGACGCGGCGCTCAACTTCCTAATCGCAGGGAACAGCTTCATCCACACCAGGATCTGCTCGAACGGCGTCGTCAATCTGTCCGCGGACGTGAACTGGTCCGGAACGGAAATCCTCACGGTCACTGCAAGAGACTCACATCTCGGCTGGGCCTCGCTCCGTGTCTTCGTCACAGTCATCGAGGTCAACGACGCCCCGTTGATCTATCCGATTCCGGACATGATCATGAGGAACGGCCACATCAACGCGCCCTTCTACATACTCGGGTACATACTCGACAGTGATGACGCTCCTGAGAATCTGACGATTACCGCTACTCCTGCTGAGAACGTGGCCGTCGTCGGAGGGTACCTTTATGTCACACTCCCCCGCGGTGTGGATGTAATCACGGTCACCATCCAAGCGAGCGATGGTGAGTTGCAGTCCAATGTCAGAAGCTTCAAGGTTGGTGTGGAGAAGACGATGGCCGAGAGAATCGGCTGGCCCTACACGTTCCCGCTTGTGTTGCTCGCAGCTGGCGTCGCAGGCTACTTCCTGGCGAGCCGGATCCCGCGGCCGTACGCGCTCGAGAACATATTCCTCATTCACAACGATGGAAGGCTCATTGCACATGTCACCAAAGAGGAGAACACTAATCTGGACAAGGATGTGGTGAGCGCCATGTTCACGGCAGTCCAGGAGTTCGTCCGGGACTCGTTCCAGAAAGGTGAGGTTGGGCTCAAAAAGCTTGAAATCGGTGAAAAGAGAGTCATCATCGAAAAGGGACAGTGGGCTTACGTCGCGCTGATATACTCGGGTTGGCCGGCAAAGGAGACCTTCGAGAACCTCCCCATGTTGTTGAGGGACGTCGAGGAACGCTACAAGGGCAGGCTGGAGAGGTGGAACGGCACCATGAAGACCGTCGTCGGCGTCGACAAGATGCTCCAAGAGTTCATGGCCGATACTTACAGGCCGGGAACGTGGCACGAAGAGGAGGAGATCGGTGAGGAGCGGTGGGTCGACATCCTCGAGAAGGAGGCCTAGGAGCTTGCCTCTCCGAGCTTCCTCATCGCGTACTCGTGAAGTGTCTCTCTCTGTGGTCCGAGATCGGTGCCGAACTGCTCTTTCATCTTTTGGGCGACGGCTCTTCTCATGAACCTGAGGGGGAGACAGCCGCTGTATAGCAGCCAGTCATGGAACAGCTTCAGCGAGAACCTGTTCCCAAGTGCCCTTTGGACGTCCTCTCTGAGCTGCGTGATCGAGAGTTTTCCCAGGAAATAGGATGAGTAGTAGGTCGGCAACATCGCGCACGAGCGCGCTTCAATCCAAGATGCCTTCTTGTCCATCCCACACTCGTCGATGAACAGCTGGGCACCTTCATCTATGGTGAAGCCTCCTTTGGCAAGTCGCACCTCGACTATCATCCGTGCTATCCTGAACATCAAATCGTTCAGATACGTGAACCTGCCGAGAGGGTTGTCATTGAATCCCGATGAAATCATGAGTTCCTCAGAGTAAAGTCCCCAGCCTTCGCCGAAGTCCGGGGACGCGATAAGGATTCTGATGGGGGAAGGGTTCGTGTTGGAACATATGCCTTGGAGGTGGTGACCGGGATAAGTTTCGTGAACAGTTGTGTTCTCAATCTCTGCGTAACTGTGTTCACGCAGCAGTTCAGGTTGGTCCTCATCGGGTGTCACAAGGAACATGCCCGTCCGAGATCCATCGAATTTGCCAGGTTCGAACTGGGCAGCGAAAGGCGTCATTGGCCGCATGAACATGGGCGTTTCAAGGACCAACAGCTTCTCGTTCTCAGGAATGGTCACGAGGTCCTTCTGTTCCAGGAAATCCCGGGCTCTTTTCACGGCCTCTGTGTACGCCTTCAATGCGGCCTCGAAAGTCGCTGGATGCCTGGATTTCATCGATTCCATTGCCTCTGCCGGATCACCTGAGGGAACGATGCTTTTGGCCACCTCAGCTATTTGCTTCCTCACAAACTCGAGGTATTCTTCCCCGATCTCAAGTGCTTCCTCAGCGGTCACTCCCCAGTCTTTCATCTTGAGATACTGCTCGTACTCATCGATGTCGATGGTGAACTTCGGACTGGCCTTCGGAACCACCTTCTCCTGAAGCCATTTGTTATGATCTTCGATGGCGCGAATTGCGGCCTTCGCGCCCTTCTCGAGTCGCTCCTTCTTGTGCAGGTCGCATGATTTCCCCTCCGCCAGTTTCTCGATGTCTCTGATCAATCCCGGAATCTCAAGTCCTGCTTCCAGAGCCGCTTGGTTCCATATCTTGAATGGAGACTTGAGGGCTCGCCGTGACCTTGCAAGAAACGCTGGCACTTCGTCCAATCTGCTCATCATCGATTCCAATCTCTCATCGAAGGACGGGTGGTCTCTCATGAACAGGAAGAACAGAGAGTAGCCGACCTCACTGCATGCCAACGACTCCCTCTCGAAGAGCTTCAGGTCCTCGATCTCAAAAAGCTTCAACTTCAGTATGTATGCTGCAAGATCGAGATCCAGGCGGTCGTCTGCGGAGAGTCTCTCAGATGAGACATCGTTCAGCTGCTGGAGGAGTTCCTCGATTCTTTTGCAAATGCGTATTCTGGACGGCTCGCCAGCGTCCCTGAGGATGTGATCATACTTGTGCCAACCAACTTGAGTCGCATACGACGGATCCCAGCTCAAGAATTCGTCCATCAAGGACTCTGCCATTTTTTCGAAGGATGCGTCCATAGACTATCTGGCGTGATACGAACCGTACGATTTAAACCTTTATCATTTTGCGGCTGCTCATCCAGCCTGTCTCTGGGGATATTGATTTCGGCAGACTGAGGCCGCTATTGGAACAGGCCAGTTTCTCTCTCTCCTCATATACCCATCGCAAAGCATTATACCATGCACAATTCATGACATCCACCCAGATGTCTAGCTCCTCCGCTCGCCAGGCTGTTACTGTCACGCTGAGGCGTGACTTGGGGCTCCTCGACGTGACCATGATCGGCGTGGGCGCGATGATAGGCACGAGCATATTCGTGCTCATCGGGGTGGTTACTCAGGATGTCGGTGCCGGGATTCTGCTGGTTTTCTTGTTCAACACCGTTGTGACAATCTTCACGGCGTCCACGTATGCGGAATTGGGATCGTCGTTCCCCGAGGCGGGCGGAGGCTATTTGTGGGCCAAGAAAGCGCTTCCTCATCCGGCGGAATTCATCTCTGGTTGGCTTTCCTGGTTTGGCCACACTGTGGCATGCAGCTTCTATTCACTTGGATTCGGCTACGCCGCTGTTGCAATTGCTGACTATTTGGGCCTCAGCATTTTCGGCCTTTCACCCACTATTCTTCTGAAGCTTTTTGCTGTCATCGCCATGGCGTTCTTCCTCGGAATCAACTATGTTGGTGTGGGCACGACTGGGAAGACTGGGACCTCTGTCACCATGATACAGATCCTAATCATCGTGTTCTTCGTTGCCTTCGCATTGATTAGCGCGCTGGACACCAAGGGGATTCATGCCGTTGACAACCTGGAGCCGCTTCTGCCAGCCGGAAAGGGTTATGACAGCATTTTCATGACGATGGGGTTCACGATACTGGCCTTTGAGGGATATGAGATCGTGGTGCAATGCGGCGAGGAGGTCAAAAACCCAAAGAAGAACATTCCGCGGGCAATATTCGCATCAGTCGCCGTGGCCTCACTGCTCTACATCTTGGTCGCTCTTGCGTGCTTTGTGAGCTATCCCGCGAAGGAAATCGGGAACGAAGGGGAGAACGCGGTGTTCTTCACAGCTGCTCATGTCATCCCGATCGCTGGGGCTCCGTTACTGATATTCGGAGGTCTGCTGTCTGCCATGGCCGCTCTGAACGCTACCGTCTTCTCGTCTTCTCGCGTCAGTTTCGCAATGGGAAGGGACGGGTCTCTGCCGGAAGTATTCGGGAAGATACACTTAGTCCGCAGGATTCCGCACAATGCCATTCTTATCACGGGAGCGATTATGTTCGTCATGGCTATGTTCTTTCCGCTAAAGGTCGTCGTGGCGTCTACTTCGGTCGTGTTCCTTCTTCTGTTCACGCTTGCGAACCTCGCATCAATAAGATTGATTCCCAGGCTGACGGAAATCGACGTCGGCTTCAGAACGCCGTTCTTCCCGCTGTTTCCAGTCATCGGAGTGATCACGACGCTCGCCTTGGCAGTGTCGATATGGTGGCTCGTCCCGGAGGCATGGTACGTGGCTCTCGTGTGGATCGCAATTGGATTGGCCGTGTCCGCGTTTGCGAAGCCCAGAGAAGAATACGAATCGATTGTTGCGCAACGGAGAGTCCCGCCGCGGCCTCTTACGAAGGAGCAGATCGAGCGGTTCAGAGTTTTCCTCGCGCTCGAAAATCTCGGCAATCTTAGGCTCATCGAGCTCGCGGGCATATTCGCGAGATACTTCAACGGCGACCTGACTGTCAACAAGATCGTCGAGGTTCCGAGAGCGATGCCGCTGGAAACCATCAGCAAGGAGTACATTGATGAGATCTCGATCAGTCTCAAGAAGACAGTCAAGGTTGCCCCCTCCACCGTTGCTGTTAGACCAGTCGTATCGGTTTCCTATGACGTTGCCGGCTCCATTTTGGATCAGACCAAGCATGAGGCCGCGAACCTATTGGTCCTCGGCTGGAAGGGAACGCGGAGAAGGGGCAAGACGATCCTGGGCCGCAACCTCGACAGGGTAGTCCGCGAAGCCCCCTGCGACGTCGTCATAATCAAGACTACGAGACTGAGCAAGAACATCGAGAATATCCTTGTGGTCTCTGGGGGTTATTTCGAAACCAGAAAGGCGCTGCTACTCGCTCTGCCGATCGCAAGGGAGTTCGGCGCCAAGATAGAAATACTCTCGGTTGTGACGGACGACAAGCAAGTGGAGCTGATGCGAGGAAACGCGGAGAGGCTAGGCCACATGGCGAACAGGGTGAAGGTGGCCAACGAGGTCAAGTACGTGTATTCCAGGTCCTTCGTGAACGTCGTCCTGGACCATGTTCAGCATTCTGACATCCTCGTGATGGGTGCGGGCCCGCAGTCAGTCTTTGAGCGCACGTTGTTCGGGGCGACATATGACAGAATAATCCGGTCGGTCGATGTCCCGGTTCTGGTCCTGAAAACAGCTCGCGCTGGCAAGGGGGGCACACAGTCGTTGGTTTCCCCGAGGCCGCCGATACCGGGACTGGACTAGACAGTTCCTCCGAAAAGCTCTTCTAGCGCTCTCCTCGCGGTCTTGGTCATGTCCATTGACCGAGCCTCCTCGCGCGTCACCCATCTCATCTCCGTGACCTCTACGCTCGGATTCTCGACTCCGCCTGTTGGTTTGACCAAGAAATCTGCAAGGACGTAATGGTATCTGATTTTCCCAGACCCATCCTTGTCTATCATGTCAAAGATATTGATCAGCTCGAGCACCTCGCCCTTTATCCCCGTCTCCTCCTCCAGCTCTCGGGCGCACGCTTCTGACAGCTTCTCGCCGAGCTCTACGAGGCCGCCCGGAACGCTCCATTTGCCCGCTCCCGGGTCGAACGCTCTCTTCACCAGCAGGATCTTGCCATTCTTGATTGCCACGGCTCCCACTCCAACAAGCGGGATTGTCGGATACTCCCGCCTGCGATGCGAATCCTTTTCGTCTGTCATGTCTGTCGTCCCTTCCTTCTCACTGTGTAGATGTACATCGTCGCTGCAACCGTAGCAGCAATCGCTATGCCGGCCAGAACAATCGTTGTCTCATTCCCGCGCACCGGACTAGTCATGTCCAGGAGCGTCGCAGCAAGACCTTTGGTGACTGAGACAATCTGTCCTTCAGAGAGCTTGTCGAGCGTGTCGTTAGAGGAATGATAGTACGGATTGAACTGGTACAGGTTATCCGAGGGATTGGATTCAATGACGAGCGCTGCTGGGTAGCCATCCGCCCAGAATCTGGAATGGTCGCTGTACGTTATAGAGGGGTTGACCGCGACGTCGACTGCCAGCTGGATGTCGCAGGTCTGAACTGATTCCCGCACGCGGGTCCCGAGGGCAGCGGAGTTGGCGTTGACGACGACAACAGTGTGATTGCCGTAATCCCCTTCGTATCCGATCATGTCAAGAATCCAGCAGCCTGCATACGCAACGCCTGCGGCCTTCTCCGACTGGACAAACGCGAGGCTGCCTGCAAGGCCCCCTGAGAAGTCGTATCCATACTCTTCAGCGCCAAAAGCGACGAACTTCACTGTGTTCTTTAATCTGGTTCCGGACAATATCCTTGCCAGTTCAAGGACGGATGCCACTCCTGACGCGTCATCATCCGCCCCTGGAGCAGCGAGCCTTTGACCTTCCGAGAGGTTCCTTGCGTCTCTGTTCTCGCTGTCATAGTGCGCCCCGAAGAGAAACTGCGACGATGATTCAGATGTACCCGGCATTGTCGCAACAACGTTTCTGACTGCATGAGTGCTCACTGTGAATTCCTGATAGGCTACGTTGATGTTCAACTCTTCGAACTTTTCGAATATGTAGGACGCGGCATCTTGAGATGTGTTGAGATAGAATGCTCTGGAACCGAAGTCTTGAAGATCTTCGATTGTTTGCATGATCCTCTCGCCGGATACGCAGTTGATGGTCTCCGATATTCGAGGGACGTCTGCGCGCGCCTCTGCCTCGAAGAAAATCGTCGAGAAAATCAATGCTGATACGAGGATCGTCATCGAGAACGATCGGGACAGCAGCGAGTCGAACCTACGTGCGGAAGCAATGCCAAGGAGTCCTGCCAGCGGTCTCGATAAATGCATAGTCGTGCCCGGATTAGTAGCGAATCATATAAAGAGATTCGGCCATACAATCAGCGTGTGTCTGAGAGATGCTTTCGCCTCAGTCAGCCGGGGTCTGGAATTGGCCGATGTCGGCGCCGAGTTCTTTCCATATTCGGAATTGAAGCACACCTGGAAGAGCAATGGCGGCGCACTCAGCTTCAAGATAAGCGACTATATGGTGAATGCGCCGGAGGAGGTGCTGGAATCACTCGCTTGGTACCTACTGTGTCGAGCCACAGGACGAGAATGCCCAGAAGGAAAGGCCATCCGATATCTCGATTACGTTCGCTCGAGAGAACTCTGGGAACCGAAGAAGGATCTCTACATGCGCAGGTCGAGAAGCCTGACGTTTGTGCCTCGAGGCGCTGCAAGAGATCTTCGTGAGGTGTTCGATTATGTCAACTCATTCTATTTCTCCGGCAAGATCCAAGATCCGATTCTAGCATGGGCCTCGGAATCCCCTCGTCGACGCCTCGGGTTCTACCTCGCCCCTTTGAACCTTCTCGCGGCAAACAGGGTCATGGATTCTGAGCGCGTTCCGCGATACGTCTTAGAGTTCGTCGTTTTTCACGAGCTTCTGCACCACGTCAACGCAGGCGATGGCCGTGGAATCAGGCGAGTTCATCACGATGCCGAGTTCAGGAACCAGGAGAGGACCTTTTCGCACTATGACGATGCAGAGCATTGGCTCAGGAAGCTTGTAAGACAAAGAAGGCCGCCAAGAACCTGAGCGGATTGTCCCCCAGGTGTAACAGCGCGGTTCATCGCTTGCCAAAGCAGTCTCGCCGCCCTGACCCTCCTGGGGGTTGTTGTTGTGCGTCGTGTTGTCCCCTATACACGCTCCGGTGTCACACCGATGATTCGTAGAGGGACCCATGATCGGCGCACTGTTGCCTGGTGTCGGAACACTGCATCATGTAGATCAGCAGCATATTCTTCCAGGCGGAGAATCTTAGCACTTATCTTCGATATATTCTTTTCCAGCGGCGCCGGACAACGCCTACCCGTGAACTTACTGCCTGACCGTGAAGGTTAATGTGCTCCAAAGTATTCCCAAAGCTAGATCCATTTCTGCACTGTCTGGCCTTGGGCAATTCTTTTTATAGCCACAATCCATCTATAAATCCGATGGCCGGGCTGATCGGCTGTTCTGGCTGGTCGTATGACGATTGGGTGGGGAGGTTCTATCCAAGCGACCTTGCGAGGAAGAAAGGCGAGTGGTTGTCATACTACTCCAGATTCTTCTCGACGGTCGAGATCAATTCCACATTCTATCGCGTTCCGAACGATTACATGGTTAGGTCTTGGATTGAGCGCGGGAAGCAGAAACCCGGCTTCGAGTTCTCCGTGAAGCTCCCACAGATTGTCACGCACGAATCAATACTGAAGGCTGATGGCGAAAAGGCAGCCGCGCAGGCATCCAGCTTCGAGAGCATTTGTGTGAGGCCCCTCGCGGAGGCTGGACTGCTGGGCGGGGTTCTTGTGCAGCTCACGCCTTACTTCCGTCTCGAAGGAAATGAGAGTCTGGGGAAGCTCAGGGCGCTCTTGGATGTGTTGGACACCGACGCCCATGACTACGCTGTCGAATTCAGGCACAGGAGCTGGCTCAACGAGAGAGGAAACGAGCTTGCTGCCGACGCCCTCGAGACGCTTCAGGAATTCGGCGTGGCCAACGTGATTGTCGACGGACCCGGTTTTCCCGTGACCCGGTCGCTTACGGCCAAGCACGCATATGTCAGGTTTCACGGCAGGAACTACGATATCTGGTTCAAAGACGAGAAAGAGGATGACTACCGAATAAACCGGTACGATTTCCTCTACACGCATGAGCAACTCGAACCCTGGAGGCCGAGGCTGCAGGAGATCATATCTAACTGCAAGGTGGCGAGGATATACTTCAACAACCACGGGCGTGCCAAGGCGGTCAAGGACGCATTCATGATGATGGACCTGCTTGGCGTGCCTCATGAGGAGAAGGACGTCGACATACAGGACCAGATGACCCTCGGCAAGTTCGGCGCACCCTAGCTGGCCAGCTCCGCCTTGCTCGTGCCGTCTTCCTGCTCTTCCACCCTGATTACGTAGTTCATGGTGTCCTTGATGTCCTCGATGTGAGTGATCAGAAATATCTGTCTGAATTGGGTCGACAGGCGTGACAGCGCCGTCATGACGCTTCTCTTCCTGTTGAGGTCCTGAGAGCCGAATATCTCGTCCAGTATGAGAAAATTGATCGGAGTCGCTCCAGTCCTGTCCGCGATGATCCTCGAGATGGCAAGGCGCAGACTCAGGTTCGCCAGATCCGATTCGCCTCCTGAGAAACGGTTGATCGGGTATGAGGTGCCCTGGTCATCTATCTGCATCTCGTAGTTCTCGTCCAGCTCGACGTTGGCATACCTTCCCTCGGTCATCGACTCCAGCGCCTTGGAAGTGAGCTCTGACAGAACAGGTGCGATCCGGCCGATCAGATGGTCCTTGAAGTTGGTCACGACATCCTCGAGCAGCGCCAAGTCCTCCGCTTTCTTTCTGTCCTTCTCGATGGTTTTCTTGACGCGGGCTATCCCCTCAATTTCTTGTCGAGCTCGTGCGAGCTCGGAGTCCGCCTTCTCCCTGATGCTGCCGAGCTTTCGCAGAGCGTCTTTGGCTGAGTTGAGTATGGCGGTTTTTTCATCAAGCTCGGCCAGTGTCGATTCATATAAGCTCTTCTTTGGTCCAAGAGCCTCGACCATCCCTCGATACTGTCCCTCCTCCATCGTTCCATTCTTGATTGCCGCCCGCGCGTCCTCGATCTCGCGGGCATAATGATCCGACTGCGCCTTGAGGCTCCTCAGCTCAAGATATGTCTCGTGCGCGGCCTTGAGTCTTTCGTGCTCCACTATGACCATCTCGTAGTCCTTGTCGGAGAACCTGACCTCGCCCAGTTCGAATCGGCTCTTCTTGCGGTCCGATAGTCTAGCTCTCACCTTGGCCAGTTCGAGTTCCTTCTCCTTGGTGGAAGCCTCCATCTGCCTCATCTTCATGAGTTGCTGGTCCAGGTTCGTCTTCTTCCTCTTCAGCGCCTCCTCTTTATTCGTGAGCGTCCGGAGCTCGGAGTCGAGCTCATCGATGTCAACCTGGGCCTCTCTGGCCATCTTGTCTGCATCCGCAGAGCTATCGGCGAGTTTCTTCAGAAGAAGCCCGTATGAGTCGTCGAGCTTGCGCTCGCAAGTTGGGCAGACACCATCCCTTCCAGCGGTCTTGATCTCTTCCAGCTTCCTCCGGTCCTTTGTCGCCGCATCTTTCCTGTCCGATACGACCGACTTGAGCTCTCCCACGCGCACGTTGATCTCAGCCCTTTTTGCCTGGCATTCGGCACTCGCCTTCTCCGCATCGCTTATCTTCGTCACGATGTCCGCCGCGTTCTCTGCGCTCGTTCTGAGCTTCGCAAGCTCGTCCAGTCTCCGAGATTCATCAGCCTCATCGGTGGCGATCTCTTGCTGGATCATCTTCATCTTCTCGCTTCTGGACTTCTCTTTCTCGAAGCCTTCCTTCCTCTTCGAGACGAGCTTCCACGCCTCCTCGTCCTTCTCTGCTGACGGCAATTTCCTGAGCCTGGCGTTGGCTTCCGCCAGCCTTGTTGCCGTGGTCTTTTCCCTGCTTCGCATCTCTGCAAGCGCTGATTGCTTGGCCTTCAGGTCCCCGAATGCGGAATTGTACGCATCCACATCCTTCTTCAGCTCGTCTCTACTCTTGCGGGCCAAGTCCGCGGCCGTAGCGGCCTCTCTTTCCCGCTGTTCTGCGACGGCGAGTTCTGTGGACGCTTTCTCGAGCGTTGCGGTCAGCTCAGGCATCCTTTCATCAAGCACTTTCTCGCGCTCCCTGCCATCCTCGGTGAGAAGCGTTTTCTGCGCGCCCTCGATTCTGGAGAGCGAATCCTTGCGGTCCGCTCTTATCTCAGTCAGGACGGAATCCACGCCGTCTATCCTCAGCATTCTCAAGACGACCTTCTTTCTCTCTCCCGCGGCGACGTTCTGGAGCGCGTTGAGCTCTTTCTGTCTGGCGAACACCGATGTGAAGAACGATTTGTGATCCATCCCCAGCAGTCTCTCGACCATCTTCCTGACTGGCTTGTCGCCCTCTGCGAGCACCTTGTCCTTTGTCCTCAACTCCGCGCGCATGGAGAGGCTCCTTCCTCCCATCTCCCGCTCGATCTTGTACTCCGTTCCCCCGAGCTCGAATTCAAGGATGGCAGCGCATGTCTCTCTGGCTCCGGAGCCAGCTCTCCTGATTCCCTCTCTGGAGGTCCGCACAACCTCATCGACATTCCCGAACAACGCCCATGCGATCCCTTCTATGACCGTGGTTTTCCCGACGCCGTTGAGACCGAGTACTCCCACTATGCCGTCGGGAAACTGGAGCTCGAGCTCCTTGAATCGTCTGTAGTTCTTGAGCTTGAGATAGGAGATCCTCATTCCTCATCCCTCATCAGGTAGGGCATTCCCATCTCCATCAGCTTGCTCTTCTTGTCATCTGAGACATCGAGCGATGTCACATACTTCTTGAACTCGTCAGCCAGAAGGCCTATTTGTGTGTCGCCGACCTGCTTCTGACCTTCGCCCTCGACCTTGTCGACCTTGAGCTCGAAGTGGAGAGCGCTGTTGCCCATCCTCCTGATCGCCTGCACATCGAGCGATCTGTACGCGTCCGGAGCGACATTCTTGATTGTGAGCCGGACGATTCTCTCGTCGATGATCGCGCCGCTTATCCGCTCCTTTGCTTCCTGAAGAATCTCAGAAGAGGTCAGTCTGGACGCGTCGAACACTTCCATGTCCAGCATGCTGCGGACACGCAGTTCGTGAAACTTGACCGCGTGTGAGTCTAGGTCCACCTCGATGATCCCTTTCTTCTGTTCGGCTTCGCCGAAGCTGAGTCTCTCCGTCGATCCAGAATAGTATGCCCTCGAGCCGACCTTCTTGAACTCGTGATAGTGGCCAAGTGCGACATAATCCCATTCTGGTGATATGTTCTCGGCGGGGATGGTCTGCTCATTGAACTCGTCCATCTTGTAGGTGTCAGTGCCGACAACTCCTGCATGAATGACCAACGCGCCGAGCCTAGTGTCTCTGGACGGTCTCAGTCCTGACGTGATTTCAGCCAGAGACGGGTTCGTAGAGTGCGGTAGCGCGTATATCGTCGCATCTCCGACGACGATGGTCTTTCCGCCGGGCTCATGCACAGGATGGACGTGCTTCAGATGTTCGAATATGCGGAAGATGTTTCCCGTCTCGCGGAGGCGTGGCGTGGAATGGTTGCCGGAAACCAGTATAGTCTCGATGCCCGATTCGGACAGCCTGATGAGCTGCCTCAGAGCGAAGTCTATGGCGCGATTCTGTGGTCTCACCGTGTCGAACAGGTCCCCCGAATGGACGACGACCTCGGGCCCGAGATCGATTGTCTTGTCGATCGCCTCCTGAAACGCGCGGTAGAAATCCGCCTCTCGCTGGTTGATGCCCTCAGCAAGGTCGAGCTTGGAATATGCGCTGAAACCCAGATGGGTATCAGACAGGTGGACAAGCCTCAACTCCTTCCACGCTCCATCGTCGCTATGATGTCCTCGATCTCAGCGAGGTCCGCCGACGAGTCTCCGAAGGCAGATGTTCCTCTGTGCTCGAAGATCTCCGTCAACTTCTTGTCTATGGTTTTCACTGAACCCCAAAGAGCGATGATTGCCACAGCGATGATGGGCACGGCGAGCAGAGCGAACGTGAGTCCCTGCTGTGCGAGCGAGTTGATAAGTGGCGAGATCACGATGAACCCCACGACCATGTAGATGGCAAAGAAGACCCACTTGAGCGCCTTGGAGGTATCCTGATAACCGATGTTCACTGCGGATTTGGTGCTCAGCATGGCCTCGCTGGTGGATATCTCGATGAGCCTTATGGTCCTGCTCCAGATGCCGAACAATGCAGATGCGACGACCACAAGCGAACCCGTGATAAGCACGAACAGAAGGAGATCCTCATTGTTGCCTGCGAGACCAGCGTAGTCCCGTATCTTGGGGGCGGCTCCGACCGCAATCGCAGAAACCGATACCATGACGATGATGTAGACGAACAGCCTGGAAATACTAATTCTCATCTCGTTTGATATTTTCAGAGACGATTGCGAGCGTTTTCTCATGTTCCTGACGACGAGGTTGAAATACGACGCAAGCAACAGGAGCGATCTTGGCACTCTCTCCTCGACAACTTTGGTCGCCCTGTCAGAATACTTCACGCTGTAGGGAACGACCAGAGCCGAGATTGTCGTCACGAGGACGATGGTTGGATAGAGGTTGATGCTCTTGCTTATCGCCGTAGACCCGATTGCAACGGCGGCTATCATCAGAGAGAACTCACCGACGGCTATCATGCTGAGACCAGCGCCGATGGAGTTCCTTGCGCCGAACCCGAATATGAATGTCGAGAGTGAGCATGAGAATACCTTGGCCAGGATGAATACGAGTGTGATGATTGCGGCAGTTATCAGGAACCCGCTGTCGAGGAAGAGCTTGAGATCGACAAGCATACCCACCGTGATGAAGAACATCGCACCAAAGAGATCCCGGATCGGCTCCACACGCCTAACCACATCTCCGAGATACCTGGACTCGGACACGATGACCCCCATGACGAAAGCCCCGATGGCTTCTGAGAATCCTATCCACCTCGAGAATACTGCCATCGAGAAGCACAGCCCAAGGACTGTAAGCACCAGAAGTTCTCCGGAACGCTGCTTTCCCACATAATCCACGAGTCTGGGCACGACCG
>Ga0315280_10004129_pt1 | contig 21700 bp, 19 predicted proteins | sample YL17G06_40_MG_FD_203697 | JGI IMG/M metagenome (GOLD analysis project Ga0315280, IMG submission 203697) | Sediment microbial communities from Yellowstone Lake, YNP, Wyoming, USA - YL17G06_40 | ecosystem: Environmental > Aquatic > Freshwater > Lake > Sediment | place: USA: Wyoming | collected...
ACAGCTCCTACGCCTGCATCCTGGCGGAGGAGTTCACGCGCCAGGGACTGCTCGACGCCATGCGCAAGCGCCACGCCTACGCCGCCACCGACCAGATCGTGCTCGATTGCCGCATTGCCACCGCCGATGCCGGAGAGCACCTGATGGGCGACGTCTTCGACAGCTCCGCCCAGCCCAAGCTGATCGTGAAAGCGATGGGAACCGCGGCCATCGAGCAGATCGACGTGATCAAGAACAACACTTACATTTACAAGGTCAACCCGAAGGCCAAAGAGGCAAGCTTCGAATATGTGGACCTGGCGGCACAGCCCGGCGAGAACTATTACTATGTCCGTGTGCAGCAGGCCGACGGGCAGCTTGCGTGGAGCTCGCCCATCTGGGTGCGGAAGAAGTGAAAGGGCCGCAGCCGCAGATTTCGCGGATTACACAGATTGAATCCGCGGAATCTGCGCGATCTGCGCCTTCGGCGTAAGGTTCTATTTCACCTGAAACTTCAGCGTTCTGATCTCGTGGGGCCGCACGCGCAGCGCCTTCTGGTCGCCCGAACGCAGGTCCTCCTCCAATAGATTGACCTCCTGGAAGGCCCGCTTCTGGTTGAGGAATTCCACCGAGGTGTCAGCGGCAGACCCTTCCATTGTGCATCGCTGAACCCGCGGCAAATCCGCATAAACAGTCCTAACAGCTCAGACTTCCGATCCTCGGGCAGGCGCTTCGCTTCCCTCACGCTCCGCCGGCAGCAATGGCATCCACCGGAGTTCTGCTTCGATCCTCCGACGGTACGTCGTATCGATCTGCCCCGGCGCGCGTCTGATGTACTCTTCTGCAAGTCGTTGCGTCTCCTCCGATAGATTCTGGAGGTACCCAATCACTTCCTCTGCGGTCGGGACACGCCCGTTCCGACCCTCAAACTTGGGCGGCAGGTCCGTCCACACTACCGCATCGACGCCCTTGGAGACTGCCCATCTCTCGATGCTAGGGACAAACTTGCTGCCGGAATTCTCATCCGGGGTCCAGTGGCCAATACACTCCGACTTCTCTCGCTCGGCGAGCGCCGCCCTCGCGCTTTCAAGTTCGCCGACCGACATCAGGGCCCACAGTGAGCGGACGGGTGGCAGGCCGGAGACGAGCACCAGCGTGATTCGTCCGTCGTCTGACTGGCGTGCGAATTCCATCGGCAGGAGCGGCCCGTCAGTGAACCACACTCGTCGCACCGGCAACGCTTCCGGCCGCCAAACGAGTGAGCCCCAGGCTAAACAGGCTACCTTCATTCGCCACCTCCAAGGGCAAGCTTGGTCATAGAGCCTCGCTTCTCAAGTTCGCCCCTCTGAACTGGGCCAGCCAAACCCGGCCCGTTGACACTTCGTTGCTAAGCGACACGCGCGATGTGCGCACCACAGAACGCGGCTTCGGGAGGTCCACCGTCCAGCGGGGGCAGAAAACGGACAACTGTCAGCCTGACGCTTCTTTGGCTTTATGTGGTGCGACAAGTTCATCGCACCAAGCAACAATCTCATCAAGAAACCGTGAGCGTTGCAATCGTCGGCCCGGCTCGCCCCACTCCGAATAGGAAAGATACACGATATCGCGCGCACGGGTCATCCCGACATAAAGCACCGCCCGTTCATCCTGCACGTCATCGTCGTCCAAACCGCTCTGCGGGAAAACGCCTTCTATCATCCCGGGAATCAGGACAGCGGAGTACTCGTGACCCTTGGCGCTATGGAGCGAGCTAACACGTACGTTCCCAATGGTTGCAGTCTCGTCGGCTTCTGCCCTGTAGTGCACAACCGGGATGCCAGCCTCGCCGAGCGCTTTCAGCGCCATCTGCCTGTAGAAGTCGTTCCTCGCCATTACGCAGATTTCGCTGGGGCTGTACCTCAGACCAGACAGCAAATACTTCACCTCATTCTGCAGGAACCGGAGTTCATCCTCGACCGTCTGGCACGCGACAATGGCGGGCCGGGGGCCCTCGCGTATGCTGAAAAGAGGAGTTGCGCTGGCAGCATCAGCCACGGTCCCTTCGACTTCATTCGTCCATGCCGCAGCGACGAGCGGAAACGCAGCTTCCAAAATCTGCCGAGTATTGCGGTAGTTCTTTCGAAGGACGATACTTCTGGTGCCAGCAATGTCGATCCCCAGACCTCGCAGCGAGTATCCCTTCGTAAAGATTCTCTGGACGCCGTCCCCCACCATTAGAAAGGCACCCGGAGCGAGGCTGTGAAGTAGACGCAGCCCAAGCTCGGAAATGTCCTGTACCTCGTCTACTATGACAGCCGCATAGGAGAACTGTGTCTGCTCACCGTTCCTGCGGAGTCGATAAGCGATCCTCACAAACTCTGCCGGGTCCACTTCCCCGGCCGCAGTCATCCGTTTCACGTACTCTTCGTATACTCGCAGCACGCTATCCCGCTGAGCAGACGTCAGGGGACGACCGCGTCCAGCCCTGTCCGTTTCAATGTAGGCCTGGGACTCCTCATGTAAGAAGCGACCCATGATGAACTCGACCTCATCCCAGAGGTAGTCTTCCGCTAGCCGCGCACTCGCCACGTGTGCAAGAGCTGCCTGTTGCGCGGCTCTCTTCGTTTCTGGCGAGAAACGCGGGTGCCACCCTTCCCTGAAGTTGATGAAATCAAGACACCATTTATGGAGGTGGGTGACTTCGATCGCTGACCGCTCCTCGCCGCATAGCGAGTCGAGCAAGCGCGCTGCGGACCGCGCCAAGGCTCTGTTGAATGTTGTGAAGAGAACTCGCTCGTTTGGCCGAGCGATCTCTTTGGCAAGCGCCCTTGCACGATGGAGGGCGACAACAGTCTTGCCTGAGCCGCTGATCCCTCGAATTCTTGCGGGACCGTCAAAGCGGCGATGGACGAGTTGTTTCTGGTCGGGGTGGAGGAAGAGCTGCCATTGCTCAAATCTTCCCGTCTGCAGTACTTCTTCCATTTCCTGGGGATCTTCGAAGGACAGGAATTCATCGGTGGTAGCTCGCAGGACCACTTCGTCAGGGGCCTCTAAGACCGATTTGTGCTGCCTTTCGCCACGGGCCACTGCCAAGGCAGCTTCTTGCATCTCGCGGTCGCCTGTCACGTAGGTCAACAGCAGGTCCGCTGCGCGCTGGTTCTCATCGGCAAGCTTCTGCAATAACGCCATCAGTGAGGTGGAATTCGGATCGGTGACAGCCTGGAGGTCTCTCACCAGATCAGGGGGGACCCCCAACCTGGCAAGCATCTCCTCGTCAAACACCTCGAAAACAGGCTTGGGCGCTTCTCCGGCCGGAACTGCTGGTGGCTCAAGATCGGCCGAAACACGAGTCCCCAGCTCGGTGCTAACGACAGCGTTCACGACTACCTCGTCGATGGCGGCCAGCCGCAATTCCTTCATGCGCCCGGTGCGCGGGTCAAAGACCCAGCCCTTGTGAGCGTCCAGGAATGAGTCGACATGATCGTGTTTCCCCACACAGAGCGCAATGAGCGAGTCTGAACCGTCGACCTTTTGGAACACGGCTCGGTGCCCGTCCGAGAGCTCGTACTTAACGCAGTGGGGGATTCGTGTTTCAGAACGTCGGTCGACAACGACCGGAATTCCCGTCTCGAGCTCGACGAGCAGGGCGCAGACCTTGTTGTAGTTAACGCGGTGATTCGTTCTTAGACTGGCTAAGTCTTTCTGAAAGCTGGGACGCAGGAAGAGTCTCGCCATCAGGTGAACTCCTTGGTCCGTTGGATCAGGTGAGGAACCATCTGACGCCGCGCATTTTAGCTCAACTGTCGCGGCTTTTCAAAACGGCCTCCCTGAACTTCCCGGAACTGCGGGGGAGGCAAGTAACGTAATGCACCCTGCCGGCAGGGCCCGGCCGACGCGGCCGGCGGCCTGGGGTTGGCGCTTTGTGGTTAACCCGCTGTTCCTATCCCCACCATTCCTCACCCGGCGCCAGGTTCCTACGGAGGAAGTCCCAGTTCAGATCCAGGCCCAGGCCGGGACCCGCGGGAACTCTCAGCAGGCTCTTGCGAACCTCCGGGCCGTTGCCGGCCGCCATGTTCTCGACATACCGATTGGGCCTGCCGAGCGCACTTTCCGAGCGGTAGAAGTTGTGAATCGAGGCGCCGAAGTGCGCGTTGGCATAGCAGAGCACCAGCGAGCCGACGTTGTGCAGGGCAACCGGTGTTCGGGTGAGTGCGGCGAAATCGGCGATCTTTTTCGTGCCGGTGATCCCGCCGGCGAACGCCAGGTCCGGATGAATGATATCCACCGCTTGGTTATCGAGAAATGGCCGGAAGCCGCGCACCATCTCGAGTTTCTCGCCGGTGAGGATCGGGATGCGCGTCGAGCGCTTCAGCGCCATCCACCCTTCCGAGTAGGGAACGTTCAGCGGATCCTCCAGGAAGAGCGGCGCAATCGGCTCGACGGCTTTCGCCACCGCAATTGCGCTGGGCGTGTCGAACTCGTTGTGGCAATGGACGGCGATGTCGATCTCGTCGCCCACCACCTGGCGGACGTTGGCGTAGGCCCGGGTGATGTTGCGCAACTGGGTGCTGTCCAAAGTATTCGCGTAACGGGCGGAACGCACGCCGGCCACGCTGTCGATGCCGATCTTGAATGCGGTGAAGCCTTCCGGCTGCTGCTTGATCCGCTGTGCCCAGTCGCGGCAGGAAACCGGGTCCAGCATGCTCAAGCCGATCCCGTGGGAGTACATCGGGATGGCGTCGCGGAATGGACCTCCCATCAGCGCGCACACCGGCAGGCCGAGAATCTTGCCGGCCAAGTCCCACAGCGCCATGTCGATGCCACTGATGGTCGGGATGTGCGCCATGTAGGTGTGCATCAGCGTGGTCATCTGGTGGAAATGGACCTCGATGGTCAGCGGGTCCTTGCCCAGCAAGAGCGACTTCATGGTCTCGATGCGCGCCCGCGCCATGGGACCGGTGGCGCCCGCTTCCCCGTAGCCGGTCAGGCCGGCGTCGGTATCAATGCGGATCAGGCAGTTGCCGGCAATGCTCTGCAGCGCCATGGCCTTCACTCCGGTAATCTTCACCTTGCCCTGATACCGCGCGGCCCATGCGCTGTAGCGAGGGAACAAACAGCCAGCCGGCAGGGCCAGAGCCAGCCGAAGCAAATCACGGCGAGTCCAGTTTCCGGGCATGCGAACCATCCTCCGGTTGCGTAGCTTATCGCAAAAAATGGGAGGGCGAACGGTCCGCTATTCGTATGGGATGCGCAGCGCGTCCAGGATGCCCTTCATGTACCCGAAGGCGAATACCTTGCCCATCATCGCGTAGCCGGGCCGGTCATTGGATTCCCCTTCCAGGGTGGGAGCGTGGTCAGGGCGCATCGGGCCGTCGAAGCCGCAACCGGAATAGAGCTTCAGCATCCGGGCCATGTCCGTGGGGCCATTGTCGTGAAATGTCTCCCGGAAATGTTCCGCCGTGCCCTCGATGTCGCGGAAATGAACAAGGAAGATTTTCTTCCGGCCGCACCACTGGCGCGCCAGCGCCTCGATGTCTTCGCCCATAACCTTGAAGTTGGCCTGGCAGAAAGCGATGCCGTTCACGGGGCTGGGGACAAGGTCGAGAACGCGGCGATGGTTCGCCGCGCTGGTCAGGATGCGCCCGATGCCGCGCAGCGGCGAGATGGGCGGATCGTCGGGGTGCAGCGCCATTCTCACCCCGGCCTTCTCGGCCACCGGCATCACCGCTTTCAGAAAGTACTCCAGGTTGGCCCAGACCTTCTCCTCGCTGATTGCGCCCCACTCGGTCAACCCCTGCCGGACCGCCTCGCGGTTGTCGAACTCGCCGGTCAGCGCGCCACCGCGCTCGAAGGCGTCCGTCTTCGTCCGGTACCAGCCCAGACCGGCCATGAAGTTGTAGCAGATCATCGGAATGCCGGCGCGCGCCAGGGCCTCGATGGCGGCGCGGTAGTTCTCGATCTCCTCATCGCGGCCCGACAGCCCCAGCTTAATCTTCTCGGCCGGCACCGGATGGCTTTCGACGCCCAGAATCGTTAACCCGGCGTCCTGGAATTCCGATTTGATGCTGGTAAGAGTTTCGAGATACTGCTCGCGGCGAACCTTGCTGAGCACCGACGACACGCTGGCAATGGCGTGGCTGACGCCCACCTGGCGCGCCAGCCGATACCGCTCCGGTTGCCCCGGGTGGAACAACTCACAGAGCTTGATGCTGGTTCCGGTGCTCGGTGGTTTGTGCGTCATCGTCTTTAGGTGAGAGGTTCGATTCTATCAGAGGGGCCCGTCACGGCGGACGGGCGAGCGCGTTTCCACTTCCAGCAGAGATCGGAATCGGTGTAATCTGCGAAATCTGCGGCTTCGGTGAACATTATGTCTTCCATCGATCGACGGCGGTTTCTGGCGCAAATGGCGGCGCTGCCCTTGTTCTTGCGGGCGGCAGCGGCCCAAAAACTGAACTTCATCTTTATCCTGGTCGACGACATGGGCTGGATCGACCTCGGCTGCTTTAGCAGCAAATTCTACGAGACGCCCAACATCGACCGGCTGGCTGCCGGAGGGATGAAGTTCACCAACGCCTACGCGGCCTGCCCGGTGTGCTCGCCCACCCGCGCCAGCATCATGACCGGCAGATACCCGGCGCGGCTGCACCTGACCGACTGGATTCCTGGCCGCAAACAGTGGCCGGCGGCCAGGCTGCTGACGCCGCAATTCAACCAGCAGCTTCCGCTTGACGAAGTCACCATCGCCGAGGCGCTGAAGCCGGCCGGCCACGCCTCGGCCAGCATCGGCAAGTGGCACCTGGGCGGCGAGGGCTTCTCGCCCGAAACCCAGGGGTTCGATCTGAACGTCGGCGGCACCTTCCGCGGCAGCCCCGTATCCTACTGGGGGCCGTTCGATCTGCCGGGCCTAAAAGGCGGCTCTTCCGACGACTACCTGACCGACCGCCTCAGCACCGAGGCGCTGAAGTTCGTCGAGAAAAACGACGACCGCCCCTTCGTCGCTTACTTGCCGCACTTTGCCGTGCACATCCCGCTGCAGGCCAGGCAGAAGCTCATCGAGCATTACCGGGCCAAAGCGAAGCCCGACAATCCGCAGCACGACCCGACTTACGCCGCCATGGTGCAGAGCGTGGATGAAGCCGTCGGGCAAATGATGAAGAAGCTCGACGAGCTGGGCATCGCCGGGCGCACCGTCGTTTTCTTCACTTCGGACAATGGCGGGCTGATCTACGAGGGCTCGCGCAAAGAGCCGGTAACGTCGAACCTCCCGCTGCGCGCCGGGAAGGGCCACCTGTACGAAGGCGGCATACGCGTGCCGCTGATCGTGCGCTGGCCGGGCGTGGTCAAGCCCGGCAGCGTGTGCCAGGTGCCGGTATCCAGCGTGGACCACTTTCCGACCATGCTGGAGTTGGCCGGCGCGCGCCCCGATGCCGCGCATCCCGTCGATGGCCGCAGCCTGGCGCCGCTGCTGAAACAGGGCGGCAGCCGGCAGCTTGAGAACCGGCCCCTGTTCTGGCACTACCCGCACTACAGCAACCAGGGCGGTGTCCCCTCGGCTGCCGTGCGGCTGGGCGATTACAAGCTGATCGAGTTCTACGAAGACGGCCGCCTGGAGCTGTTCAACCTGGCCGACGACATCGGTGAGCGCAAAAACCTGGTGAAGAAGCAGCCGAAGAAAGCCGCCGAGCTGCACGAATTGCTCAAGAAGTGGCGCGCCTCGGTGGATGCCGCCATGCCCCAGCTCAACCCCAACTACGACCCGGCAAAGGCCGACCAGGGCCTCACCGGCGCGCAACCCAAAACCGACCCGATATAACGAACCACAAAGGCACCAAGAGCACAAAGGATCACCAAGGCGCTTCCTTTGGTTCTTTGTGTACTTTGTGCCTTGGTGGTGAATTCACACCCGAGTGGCGATCATCAACCCGAAAGGCCCGGGGAGGTCTTCAGAGCAGGCGGAGCAGTGGAAAGGCCTTGCTCAGCTTGGTCACCAGGGTTCGGTCCGCGGAGATCAAGTCGCATTTCCGCTCGAGGGCGAGTGCGATGTACAGGGCATCGTACAGACTGTGATGATGCGCGACGGCTATGGCAAGGGCTTGTTCGGCCAGAGCGGACGAGGAGCGGAGCGGAATCCTGAGATCAATGAAGTCACGGTACATGGCCTGTGCGCCAGCGGACGCGATCTCGCCTCGCAGTACACTTCGCTTCCACAGCGTGTTGCCGACCTCGGCGATCAAGACGTCGGGAGCAATGAAGTCCAGACGGTGCGCGCGATACTCGGCGAGCAGAAACGCGGCTCTGTCACTTTGCGGTTCTGGTATGAACCACTTGACAGCAACGCTCGCATCGATCACATATTCCACGCTTAGCGATCCCTGTCATCCCGGATGAGCGGGTAGCTTTCTGACAGCACACCCTTTTGCTTCTCAATCGCCTTCCGGCGGGCATTGATGCGATCAAGCAAACGGTCAGCCTTCGATCGCGGCCTGGAAGGGAACGCCGTGGATGTGTGTTTGCCGGCAGCCATGGAACCATCTCTCCTGGCTCGATTCTAACACTGCGCGTCCGTCAAGAGCGCACCGAGCAGATCCAAGTTCTGCGGCGACGGGTCGGCTTTCAACGTGCACGAGCTGCTGAAGAACTGGCGCGCCTCGGTCGATACCGCCATGCCCCAGCTCAACCCCAACTACGACCCGGCGAAGGCCGCCCAGGGCCTCACCGGCGCGCAACCCAAAAGCGACCCGATATAACGAACCACAAAAGCACCAAGAGCACAAAGGATCACCAAGGCGCTTCCTTTGTGTTCTTTGTGCGCTTTGTGCCTTTGTGGTGAATTCACACCCGAGTGGCGATCATCAACCCGGAGGGCCCGGGGAGGCGGACGCGGGCGACGTTGGCGAAGCCGGCCTCGCGCATCCAGACGGCGTACTCCGGGTCGCTGTAGCTGGCGCCGTGTTTGGTGCCCACCAGCATGTTCAGCGAAAACAGCGCCGCCGATTTGGGCGCCGTCTTGTCCGGCTCGAGGATGAAATCCTGGATGACCAACCGTCCGCCGGGCTTCAGTGCCTTCCTGCACCGCTCGATGAGATCGAGGTTCTCCTGCTCATCGAGCATGTGGCAGATCGCGGAGACGAACACCAGATCGTAGCCGCTGCCCAGATCATCGGAGCGGAGGTCACCGGTGCGGGTGGTGATGCGCCCGCTCAGCCCCGCCTTCTCGATGTAGCCCTGCGCCAGCTTGCAGACCGCGGGCAGGTCCAGGAGTTCGGCGCGCAGCTTCTCGCCGGCTGTGGCGAAGGCGATGGAGTAGGCGCCGGAGCCGCCGCCGACGTCGAGCATGCGCTCGACGCCGCCGGTCCCCACCGCGCGCACCACATGCGGCGCCCGCTCGGCCGCGTTACGGTGCATGGCGGCGATGAAAGCGCGGGTCCAGTGATCGCCGCGCTCCGCGGCTTCTTCGTAAGTGACGGAAGTGCCGGCGCGCACGCAATCGCTCAGCGTGGACCAGCGCTGCCACAGGTGAACGGTGTGCATGAGGGCCGCGCGGGCATCGTCCGGCGCGCCCTCGATGAAATAGCGGGCAGCGACCGGGGTATTCTGATAGATTGCGCCCTCCGTCCCGGCGGTCTCACCCGCTGGGCCCTGCCGGCGGGACGCCGGCCGTACAACCTCGCCCTGTTTCGTAAGCAGCCCGATGGCCACCAGCGCGTTCAGCAACATTTCGGTGGCCCGCGCGTCGGCGCCGATCTTCGCCGCCACGTCGGCCGCCCTCGCCCCTGGTAGCGCGGAATGCGGAATGCGGAGTGCGGAATGATACCCCGCACTCGAACCGACCGCGCTGAAGACGTCCAGCTCGATGGCCGTCAGGATCACCCGGCTTTCCTGGAAACCGCGGATCTTTTCCTGCAAATCGTCGGGCAGAGCGCCGGCCGCGTCCTTGGCCCGCAACGCGGCGAGATACTTGTCGCGGTTGGAACGGATCTCGGCGGCCAGCGCCGCCGCATCGCGGTTGACCAGCCGCTCCACCACCTGTCCCTGCTGGAAATGCTTTTCGACAATCTCCGGAACATCTTGCGGGGTCAGGCCCGAGTACCAGATGCCCTCCGGATAAACCACCATGTTCGGCCCGCGCTCGCACACCCCCAGTGAACCGCAAACCGTGACTTGCACTTCATCCATCAGCCGGCGCGCACCCAACTCGCGGCGCAGCGCGTCGATCACGCGCTCGGAACCGCTGGCGTTGCAGCCGGGCACGCCCTCGGCCTTCTTCTGATCGCAAATGAAAACGTGATAACGAAATGGCTCCATCTTTTTCCCCTCCAGCGAGTCACGAAACATAGATTATAGTGAATCTCAACGCAGCGGCGCAGAGGACGCCGAGACACGCAGAGGGGTTGTCTGCGTCTTCTCTGCGTGCTCTGCGTCTCTGCGTTGAACCTATGAACAGACGAGATTTGTTGAAACTGGCGGCGAGCGGCATGCTCGCCCGTCCGCTCGCCGCACAGAATGCGAAAGTGCGGATCGGCTTCATCGGGGTCGGGGCCCGGGGCACAGGCTTGCTCCAGGGCATCCTGGTTCACCCCGAGGTGGAAGTGCCGGTGATCTGCGACATCGACACGGCGGCCCTGAACCGGGCCCTGACCATCGTCGAGAAGGCCCGCGGGCGGCGCCCTGAAAGCTTTGCGCGCGGCCCCGTCGATTACCGGCGCATGCTCGAGCGCGCCGATTTCAGCGCCGTGATCATCGCCACCCCCCAGGAGCTTCACGCCCAGATGGCCATCGACTCAATGGAGGCCGGCAAGTTCGTTGGCAGCGAGGTGCCCGCCTGCATCACGCTCGAGGAGTGCCGGGCGCTGGTAAAGACCCAGCGCAAGACCCGGACCGGCTACATGATGCTGGAAAACTACTGCTACACGCGCCACGCCATGCAGGTGCTGAACATGGCGCGGATGGGAGTGTTCGGCGAGCTGACCTACGCCGAGGGCGCCTACATCCACGACGTGCAGGATTTGCGCTTCACCAAGGCGGGCAAGCTCACCTGGCGCGGCGAGAATGCCCGAGACCATATCGGCAACCTGTACCCGACGCACGCCATCGGTCCGGTCTGCCAGTGGCTGGGCATCAACCGCAGCGACCGGCTGGTTTCGTTGGCGGCCATGGCCAGCAAGCCGGCGGCCACGCGCGCCTATGCCGTCCGCCGCTTTGGGAAGGACAGCGAGGCGGCCAGGATCAATTTTCAGAACGGCGACAGCAACAACGCGCTGATCCGGACCGAGCAGGGGCGCCTGATCGCCGTCCGTTACGACACCTCCTCGCCCCGCCCGCACGGCATGGGGCAGCATGCCCTGCAGGGCACCAACGGCGCCTATGAGTGCGCGTTCGGCCAGCACAACCTCTACCTGGAAGGAAGAAGCCCGAAGAGCAAGTGGGAGCCGATCGAAAAATACCAGGCCGAATTCGACCATCCCTACTGGAAGACGAAGGGCGAGGAGGCGCTCAAGAGCGGCCACGGCGGCGGGGATTACTTCGTGCTGTCGGATTTCCTGCAGGCCGTCAAGAGCGGCGAAATCCCGATCGATGTGTGCGACGCCGTGACGTGGACCGCGATTCGGCCGCTGTCGGCGGCCTCAATCAAGGCCGGCGGCGCCCCGGCAGCCGTCCCGGATTTCAGAAGGAGCTGATTCACCACGGATGAACGCAGATGAACGTGGATAAACGCAGACAAGAGCGCGGCTGTCCGGCCCATCCGGGTTCATCCGTGGTTAATCCTCGCTTTTGAGATATGCGAACGCTAGTTGAGTGCGTGCCGAATTTCAGTGAAGGGCGGGACCCGGGCAAGGTCGATGCCATCGTGGAAGCGATCCGCTCGGTGGGCGGCGTCTACATCCTCGACAAAGAGATGGACGCCGACCACAACCGCTCGGTGATCACCTTCATCGCCTCGCGGGAGAAGGTGGCGGAAGCCGCCATCCGCGGCGTAGCCCGCGCCGTGGAGCTGATCGACCTGACCCGGCACACCGGCGCCCACCCGCGCATCGGCGCTGCCGACGTGGTCCCCTTCGTGCCCGTGGAGGGCGTCACGCTCGACGATTGCGTGGCCATCGCCCGCTACGCTGGCGAGCAAATCTGGCAACGGCTCGCTGTGCCCGTGTACCTGTACGAGGCGGCCGCCACCCGGCCGGAGCGCCGCCACCTGGAGAAAATCCGCAAGGGGCAGTTCGAGGGCCTGCGCGACGAAATCGCGGCCAGCGAAGAGCGGCGCCCGGATTTCGGCGAGCCGCGCCTTCACCCCACGGCCGGCGCCACCGTCGTCGGTGCCCGCAAGTTCCTCATCGCCTACAACATCAACCTGAATACCCCGGACGTGGAGGTGGCCAAGAAAATCGCCAAGACCATTCGCGCCTCCAGCGGCGGCTTCCCAGCGGTGAAGGCCATGGGCGTGGCGTTGGGGGCCCGCAACCTGGCCCAGGTCTCCATGAACCTGAGCGACTTCGAGCAGACTTCCATCTACACCGTCTGGGAAGCGGTCAAAGCCGAGGCGGCGCGGTACGGCGCCGAGCCCATCGGCAGCGAGATCATCGGCCTGGTTCCGAAGAAGGCTTTGGAACTGGCGGCCGCCTCGTTGCTGAAGGTGGAGAACTTCAGCCCGGAAATGATTCTGGAAAACCGCCTGGCTACGGCGTTGGATCCTGGGGGCCCGTCGGGGCAATGCCAGGGCTTCCTCGACGCGGTGGCGGCCCCCACCGCCACACCGGGCGGCGGCTCCGTCGCGGCGCTGGCCGGAGCGCTGGCCGCCGCGCTGGGCCGGATGGTGGCCGCCTTGTCGCGCAAGAAGAAAGCACACGCCCAGCATGAGCCGGAACTGTCGCGGCTGTTTGAGCGCCTGGCGAAACTCGGCGTGGAATTGCAACAGGCGATGGACCGCGATGCGGAGAGCTACGAGCGCGTACTGGCCGCCTATCGCTTGCCAAAAGAGAGCCCCGGCCGCGAGGAAGCGATCCAGCAGGCGCTGCGCGGCGCTGCCGAAGTGCCGCTGGGCGTGGCGGAGGGGGCGGCCGAGGTCCGCGCGCTGCTGGCCCGCCTTGTGCCCATCAGCAGCCCGCAAATGGCCAGCGACCTGAAAGTCGGCGCGCTGCTGGCCGAGGCTGCCATGGAGGGCGCCCGCGCCAACGTTGAAATCAACCTGGAATCCATTTCGGACGCCTCGTGGGTCGCCGCCATCCGCAACCGTCTACCCTCCTGAGTTGATTTGCGGAACAGTTTTGAGGTAGTTTTCGCCTGGAAATATGGCCGAAACAGAACACAAGCACTCACCGGGATTTGTGAAGCTGGTCGAGGACGCCAAGACGCGCATCCGCGAAATCGCCATCGACGAAACATGGCGAAAACTGCAGGCCGGCGAATCGTTCGAATTCGTCGATGTGCGGGAAGATAACGAATGGGCGGCGGGCCATGCGGCCGGGGCGCGGCACATCGGCCGCGGCGTGCTGGAGCGCGATGTGGAAACGCTGATCACCGATCCCAACCGCGAAATCGTGCTGTATTGCGGGGGCGGCTACCGCTCGGCGCTGGCGGCCGACAACCTGCAAAAGATGGGCTACGGAAACGTGCGATCCATGGCGGGCGGAATCCGGGGCTGGCGCAAACAGGGGCTGCCCGAGGAAAAACCGGCACCTGAGAAGGAGTCAGGAGCCAGAAGTCAGAATGAGCCAGCGTCGCCGGCTTCTGACTCCTAACTTCTGACTCCTGTCTGTGGAGCGATCCAATGAAAGTTGTAGCGTTTAACGGCAGCGCGCGCAAGGACGGCAACACGGCCATCCTCCTGCGCCACGTTCTGGGCGAACTGGAAGAGGAAGGCATCGAGACGGAACTGGTGCAGATGAGCGGGGAGAAGATCCACGGCTGCCTGGCGTGCCGCACCTGCTTCAGCCGCAAGGACGGCCGCTGCTCGCAAAAGGAAGACATGGGCAACGTCTACATCGAGAAGATGGCGGCGGCCGACGGCATCCTGCTGGGCTCGCCCACCTACGTCGCCGATGTTTCGCCGGAGATCAAGGCGCTGATCGACCGTGCCTGCATGGTGGGCCGCGCCAATGACAATATGTTCCGCCGCAAGGTGGGCGCCGCGGTGGTGGCCGTGCGGCGGGCCGGCGCCATTCACGCCTTTGACGCCCTCAACCATTTCTTCCTCATCATGGAGATGATCATCCCCGGCTCGTCCTACTGGAATATCGCCATCGGCCGCGAGAAGGGCGAGGTGGAAAACGACGCCGAAGGCATCCGGACCATGAAGACCCTGGGGCGCAACATGGCCTGGCTGCTGCAGCGCCTTCAGGGGTGAATGGCACGCAGATACACGCAGAGGACCGCAGATACGAGCATTGTACCGCCGGCGTTCCGCCGGGTCGCCGCGGCGATCTAAACCGCTCAGCGGACGGGCGTGGGCTGCCGGCGAGACGCCAGCGCTACAAGTCAGCGGAACCAGGAAATGCCGGTGTAAACCATGATGGCGTTGATGCCCGGGTTATGCCGGGCAATGCCGGCGTTGGAAGTGTGGTGGTAGCGCACGCCGAGCGTCCACGAGGCCCGGCCGCCCGGCACGGTCTGAATCCCGATGCCGCCTTGCGGAGTGAAGTTGAAACTCGAGGTGCCTTCAGGCACATCGCTGGTGGTTGCCAGCAGCCCCGCGCCGAACTCGACAAAGGGCGAAATCTTGCGGCCGCCGCTCAGGCGGTAGCGCAGCAGGAACGGGGTGACGCCACCGCCGTAGACCGTGCTGGACTGGAATTGGAAATAGGCGGGGATGACCTCGACGGCGTACTGCACGTGCCCGCGCATCCAGCCCTGGCCGCGGTCCCGAGTGATCTGCCGTCCCCAGCGCGCGGCCAGCAGCCAGAAACCGCGGTCCCCCAGCCCGCCGGCGATGGACGGTCCGCCGCCGGTCAGTATACCCAGCTCGGTGCCACCCTCGCGCCATGGTCCCTGGGCGTTGGCGGCGGCCGCCGCGCAAAACAACAGCAGTAATAGCTTCTTCATGGCAAGGCGGGTTGTAACCCAACAGCGCCGGCCATGCAAGGCCCTTTTGCCTGCGTTGCATAATCGCGGCGGGCTGGGGCACAATACGCGCCAGGAGAATTCAGGCATGCGCTGGTTCAGGATATCGCTGGCCGTCCTTGTCTGGACTGCGGTAGCAGCGGCGGCGCCGCCGCAGCCCAGGCAGTTATTCAACGGTAAGGACCTGAGCGGATGGGAGCAGGCGGGCCCCGGCTCCTTCACGGTGGAAAGCGGGCTGCTGCGCAGCCACGGCGGCATGGGACTGCTGTGGTACACCGGCGAGAAGTTCGGCAACTGCATCATCCGGGTGGTCTACAAGGGTTCGGCGCCGGACACCAACTCGGGTGTCTTCATCCGCATCGCCGACCGGCCCAAGGATGAATGGTTTGCCGTGCACCACGGCTACGAAGTGCAGATCCTGGACCACGGCGCCGATGAATGGCACTCGACCGGAGCCATCTACTCGCTCAGCAAGGCCACCGGGAAAGCGGCCAAAGCGGCCGGCGAATTCAACACCATGGAAATCCGGCTCGAGGGCCAGCGGACCATCGTCACACTGAACGGCGTGAAGATGAACGATTTCCGCGGCGACCAGCCGGTGCCGGCGCGCAAAGCATGGTACGAGCCGGAGCGCGGCCCGCGGCCCGATGCCGGCTACATCGGGGTGCAGAACCACGACGAAAAGTCGAGCGTCTTTTTCAAGGAGATCAGCATCCTGCCGTTGAAGAAATAGGCCCCAGGCTACAGGCTCCAGGCTGCCGCAGTTCTTCCTGTCGCCTGGGGCCTGTGGCCTGTAGCCTTCAGACCTCATGGCTACCAGCGCTCCGAACGGCGTCGCGGCCCAACCGGTTGCTGAGCGCTCCCGGCTCGCCAGTTTCTGGCTCGCCACTTCCTGGCTGTCCCGCCCCGCTTCCCAGGCGGCCCTGCTGGTTGCTCTCACGCTGGCGATCTACCTGGGCAGCGCGTTTGCGCCGGCGCTGCTGGACGACGCCGATTCCGCGCACGCCGAAGCGGCCCGCGAGATGATCGAGCGCGGCGACTGGGTAACGCTGCGCCTGAACGGCATCCGCTACCTGGAAAAAGCCCCGCTGCTGTACTGGAGCATAGCCGTCTGCTTCAAGCTGCTGGGCGTGTGGGAACTGCCGGCCCGGCTGCCGCTGGTGCTGGCCTCGGCGGCCTTCACGCTGGTGATGTTCGCGCTGGGGCGTTTGCTGTTCGGCGAGCGCGCCGGCTTCTATGCCGGCTTGGCTGCGCCCACCTGTTTCGGCGTCTATCTGTTCACCCGCATCCTGATCCCCGAAATCCTGCTGGCTCTGTTCCTCAGCGCGGCATATCTCTGTTTTCTGGCGGCCGAGCGCGAGGCTTCGCAGACACGCGCGGCGCTGCTCTATTACGGCATGTACGCTTCGGTGGCCCTGGCCGTTCTGACCAAGGGGCTGATCGGAGTGCTCTTCCCGGCCGGCACCGTCGGGCTGTACCTGCTGCTGGCCGGACGGCTGCGCCTCGGCACGCTGCGGCGAATGCGCCTGGCCACGGGCAGCCTGCTGTTTGTGGCCATCGCCGCGCCGTGGCACCTGCTGGCCACTCTGCGCACCGAGAAGTTCTTCTGGTTCTACTTCATCAACGAGCATCTCCTGCGGTACGTGGGCCGGCGAGTGCCGATGGACTACGGCAAGGTGCCGCTGCTGCTGTTCTGGGGATTGCACCTGGTGTGGGTGTTCCCCTGGACGGCCTTCCTGATGGTGGCCTTCCGGGAGTTTCCCAGGCGGCTGCCGAAGACCGAGCGGGAGCGGGCGCTGCTGTTCCTGTGGCTGTGGGCGGGCCTGGTGCTGGTCTTCTTCTCCTTCTCCACGCGGCAGGAGTATTACACCTTCCCCGCTTACCCGGCGCTGATCCTGCTGGCGGGGCAGGCGCTGGCCGGGCGCGAGGCGGCTCCGGGCAAGGCGCTCCGCATTAGTCAATGGGCGCTGGCCGCCGTGGCCACCGCGGTTGCCGCGGGACTCCTGGCGATGGTGGCGGCCTCGCTCGGCCGGCCGGCTGAAGGCGACATCGCCGGCCTGCTCAGCCGCAACGAGCAGCACTACGTGCTCTCGTTGGGCCACTTCCTGGACCTGACGCCGGAGTCATTCGCTGCGCTGCGGGGGCCGGCCATCGGCGCGGCGCTGGTGCTGCTGGCCGGCGCCTGGCTTTCGCTCTGGCTCCGGATAACCGGCCGGCATCGCGCGGCCGCGCTGGCGCTGGCCCTGATGTCGGCCGGATTTTTCTTGTGCGCCAACGAAGCCTACAAAGTTTTCAATCCCATCCTCTCGTCGCGCGAGCTGGCGCGCCGCATCCAGGCGGTGTTCGTGCCGGGCGACCGGATGGTGATCAACGGGGAATACGAAAGCGGCTCAACGCTGAACTTCTACACCGGCCGCCAGGTGCTGATTCTGAACGGGCGCTCGGCAAACCTGTGGTTCGGCTCGTGGTACCCGGACGCCCCGAAAATCTTCCTCGAAAACAGCGACCTGGCCCGCATCTGGCGGGAGCCGGGCCGGGTTTTTCTGTTCACCCCCGCCGAGCAAAAACCGAAGTTGGAAGCGCTGGTTGGACCGGCGCGCGTCTTCGCTTCTTCCGGCGGCAAGCTCATCCTCACGAATAGGTAAGGCCGACCGCTCTCGTCGCCCGGGCGATTCTGTCAAAGCGTCTTCAAGGGGGCTGCGTGTCCACCCGCTGGAACGAGCGGATTACCCTGTCCTTGGGAGCGTCAACAGGGAGCTTCGACATCAGATTTCGACTGCCGTTTCAGCATGGCAACCGCTTCGTGAACCCGCACGTTCGCCTGCGACCAAAACCGGGTATGATGGAGCACGTGACGGGTTGGGCGATACTGCTGGCGCTGTCGGTGGGGGCGGCAGGGCCGATGCTGCGGTTCTGGGAACGGCTCCCGGCGGGAAGGTTGCCCGCCGAAGCCCTCGGCGTGGTTTGCGGCGACGAGCAATGCCGCGCCCGGGTGGTCCGTGCCCCAGTATGGCGCGCGGACCTGAACGGCGACGGCAAGCACGAATATCTGGTCGCCGATTGCGGCCAGGGCGGCTGCCGCCTGGATGTCGTCGCTGCGGCCGCCGCCGGCTGGAAGAGCATCTTCGAGCCGCGGCAAGGCGCCTTGCTGGCCGCCACGCCGGCTCCCGGCGAGATCTTTCCCCGCGCGCGGAACGGCTACCGCGATTTCCGCGTCAGCGACCTGGCCTTCAAATGGAACGGGAGCGCCTACCTCCTCTACCAGGCCGCCGACTACCACGCCATCGAGAAGGGCTGGCTGGACGAACTGGACCCGGCATCCGCCGTGCTGCTCTGGCTGCGCGATTACGCCGGCAAGAAGGAGTTTGACCTGGTGCCGCGCTACCTGCCGGGGGCCTTCGGCACGCTCCCTGCGGCGGCCCTGGCCGGGCGCGTAAGCGACCCCAAGACGGGGACCGAGTGGATCAGCTTCCTCAAGGGAAACGTTTGGGCCGACCTCCCCAAGCAGGAACGCCGCTTCTTCGTATGGCCGCCGCTGGGACCTTCCCCGCCGCAGTTGAAGGTGGTCGGCGAATGGCTGATCGCTTACAGCGAGGGCCAGGAAGCCGCGCGCATCCACCGCCGCACGCTGCACGTTCGCCTCATCAAGCCGCTGGGTGAATGAACCACAAAGACACTAAGAACACAAAGGAACACAAAGGGAACACATCGTGCGACTTGGTGTCTTGGTGTCTTTGTGGTTAACTGAAGATGCACCTATGACCTTTGAATTGTGGGTGGCGTTGCGCTACCTGAGGGCGCGAAAGAAGCAGGCGGTGCTCTCGATCATCACGGTGATCTCGATCATCGGGGTGACCGCCGGCGTGGCCTCGCTGGTCATCGCCCTGGCCATCACCAACGGCTTCCGCCGCCACCTGCAGCAAAGCCTGCTGAGCGCCATTCCGCACGTGAACCTGATGCGGGTGAACGGCGAAGGCATTTCGAACTGGGAGGCGCTGGCGGGCAGGCTGGCGCGCCTGCCGCACGTTCTTGCAGCCGCTCCGGCCGTCTATGCCCAGGTGCTGCTCTCCGGGCCGCAGCAGTCCCAGGGCGCCATGATCAAGGGCGTGGTTCCCGCTCTGGAGTTGCAGTCCGGCGACCTGCTGCGCCACCTGAAGGAAGGCGACATCGGGCCGCTCTCGGAGTCTTCCGGCCAGCACCCGGCCCTGATCCTGGGCAAGGACCTGGCCGACTCGCTGGGCGTGCGAACTGGCGATTACCTGACGGTCACCTCGCCGCGCGGGCGGCTGTCGCCCGTTGGCGAGCTCCCGCGCTACAAGCGTTTCCGTGTTGCCGGCATCTTCGACAGCGGCTTTTACAGCTACGATGCCGAGTGGGCGCTCACTTCGCTGAGAGCCGCACAACAGCTCTTCCTGCTCGACGACCAGGTGAGCACCATCGGTTTGCGCGTGGACGACCTGTACCGGGCGCCGCAGATCGCCGAGGAAGCCAAGAGGGCCGCCGGCCCCGGCTTCGGCAGCACCAACTGGATCGAGCAGAACCGAACGCTGTTCAGCGCCCTGCGCTTTGAGCGCACGGTGACGGTGCTGATCATCGGACTGATCGTTTTTGTCGCCGCCCTGAACCTGTTTATTCGCCTGTACCTGCTGGTTGTGGAAAAGAACCGCGAGATCGCCGTGCTCATGGCCATGGGCGCGCGCGGCTCGCAGGTGCGCCGCATTTTTCAGTACCAGGGGTTGGTGATCGGCGGCTTTGGAACGGCGCTGGGCCTCGCCGTGGGTTATTCAATCTCCTGGCTGGGCAGCCGCTACCGCCTGATCCGGCTGGAAACCGATATCTATTCCATTTCGCACGTTCCGTTTGACGCCCGATGGGTGGATGGACTCTGGATTGCGGCCGCCGCGATTCTGATCAGCTACCTGGCGACGGTGTATCCGGCGCGCTCGGCGGCGCGCGTGGCGCCGGCCGAGGCCCTTCGCTATGAGTAAGCAGCCCGACGAAGAGGAATTTCGGATTGCGGATTTCGGATTGCGGATTTCGAGCAATCAAGGCTTTGACGCCGGGCCGCAATCCACGATCGCCTTGCGGGCCGCGCACCTGACGAAATGCTTTCGGTCGGGAGCGGCCGACCTGGTGGTGCTGGACGACCTGGGGTTGGAGGTGTCTCGCGGCGAGATGGTGGCCATCGTAGGCGAGTCCGGCGCCGGCAAGAGCACCTTGCTTCATCTGCTGGGCACGCTGGACACTCCCACAAACGGTGAAGTATACTTGATCGAGGCAAGAATCTCCGGTTGGAGTCTGAATGAGGTCGCCGGAGTTCGGAACCGGGAGATTGGGTTTGTTTGGCAGTTTCACTATCTCCTGCCGGAGTTTTCGGCGCTGGAAAACGTGACCATGCCCCTTCGCATTAGGGGCATCGCTCAAGCAGCAGCGGAACGGAAGGGGCGAGAGTTGCTGGGCGAGGTCGGGTTGGCCGAGCGCGTGCACCATCGGCCCGGTGAGCTTTCCGGGGGCGAGCAGCAGCGCGTGGCGCTGGCGCGGGCGCTGGTGGCTGAGCCCTCCCTGTTGCTGGCAGACGAGCCCACCGGCAACCTGGATCTAAAGACGGGGGACATGGTGTTCCGCCTAATCGAGCAGTTGCACCGCACTCATCAGCTCACCTCTGTCATCGCCACACACAACCTTGCGTTTGCGGAACGCTGTGATCGGGTGTTGCGCCTGGAGAACGGCCGGCTGTGGCCGGCGGCGGCAGGCCCTGGGGCCGTGGGTGTCTCGCGGGTCCCCGGGTAGGGATCGGAAAGAAGTGATGAGTGATGAGGGGCCCGCTCTTGCTTGTCACTCATCACTCGTCACTCGTCACTAAAAAAGGGAACCATGTTTGAGCGATACACCGAGAAAGCGCGGCGGGTCATTTTCTTCGCCCGCTATGAGGCCAGCCAGTTCGGCAGCCCGTTTATCGAAACCGAGCACCTGCTGTTGGGCCTGGTGCGGGAGGACAAGGCGCTAACCAACCGCTTCCTGCGGTCGCACACCTCGGTGGATTCCATCCGCAAGCAGATCGAGGGCCACACGACCATCCGGGAGAAGGTTTCCACCTCCGTTGATCTTCCGTTGTCCCACGAGTGCAAGCGCGTCCTGGCCTATGCGGCGGAAGAAGCCGAGAGGCTCAGTCACAAACATATCGGCACCGAGCACCTGCTGCTCGGGCTTTTGCGCGAAGAAAAGTGCTTTGCGGCCGAAATCCTGCACGAGCGCGGGCTGCGTCTTTCCACCATCCGGGAAGAGTTGGCCCGCCAGCAGAGTGAAAAAGTGTCCAGCAACCGTCCCAAGGAGAGTTCCCTGCTGTCGGAATTCAGCCGCGACCTGACCCAGGCGGCCATGGATAATGCGCTGGATCCGCTGATCGGCCGGGAAAACGAGGTCCAGCGGCTGGTGCAGATCCTGTGCCGCCGCACCAAGAACAACCCGGTGCTGATCGGGGAGCCGGGGGTGGGCAAGACGGCCATCGTGGAGGGCCTGGCGCAGCGCATCGACGCCGGCGATGTGCCCTCGTTCCTGGCCGACAAGCGCATCCTGGCCCTGGACCTGTCGCTGATCGTGGCCGGCACCAAGTACCGCGGGCAGTTCGAAGAGCGCCTCAAGACCATCATGAAAGAACTGATGGAGAACCAGAACGTCATCATCTTCATCG
>Ga0315280_10004130_pt1 | contig 21697 bp, 12 predicted proteins | sample YL17G06_40_MG_FD_203697 | JGI IMG/M metagenome (GOLD analysis project Ga0315280, IMG submission 203697) | Sediment microbial communities from Yellowstone Lake, YNP, Wyoming, USA - YL17G06_40 | ecosystem: Environmental > Aquatic > Freshwater > Lake > Sediment | place: USA: Wyoming | collected...
CTGCCAAACCGCGCCTGCGCGGCCGGCACGGAGGCGAAGACGGTGGCCACATTGCCGCCGCAGGCGGCGTTGCGCGGATCGGCGATGTAGCAGCTCGGGTTGCCGGGGTGGATCACCGGCTTGCCGAGCAGGTCGGGCCGGTCGCCGCCCAGACCGTCGCCGTTCTGGTCGCCCGACATCAGTATCGAGAAGGGGAAGCCGCCCTGAAATTGGGTGATGCCGCTGAGCTGCCATCCGCCGATCAGCTTGTCGGCAACCACCGGCAACTTCTTCAAGAACGCGTGGCCGCGGCCGAACGGCAGGTCGTACACGTAGCTGGTGACCAGCCGCTGGCGGACATCGAACCCCGAGAGGCCGCGGAAGTAGCCCCGCAGGTTCCGCGGGTCGCCGCCATCCATGGCCCGGTCACCCGAACCCCGCTCGCTCGACAGGTCGATGGACCTGGCCCAGGTGTAAGAGGTCAGAAACTGGAAGCCGCGCGAAAAGCGCTTCTGGACCTTGACCTGGAGCGAGTTGTAGCTGGAGGTGACATAGGAGGACAAACCAAGCGCGTTGCTAAACTGCTGCGGCATGGGGCGCCGATCCTGGGCCGCCCGCTTGTCAGTGGGTTGCAGCGGGAGGGGGATGTTGAAGAACGGCAACTCGTCCAGCTTGGTGCCCTTGTTGGCCACGTATCCCGCGTCCACGGCGAGTCCGCCGGGCAGTTCCCTTTGCAAGGTAAGGTTCCAGTGCTGCACATAGCCCTCGCAGAAATCGGGGGCGATGTTCTGGGTGCTGGTGGTGGACAGTGGTCCGGCGCCCAGGAATGGATCGACCAGGTTGATTTCGGGCCTGGTAGTGCCCGACTGACGCTGCTGCGTTTCCGCAAAGGGCGGCTGGCGCCGGTTGATCACGAAGTTGTTCAGGAAGTTCTGCGAGTTGGTGTAGAAGATGCCATAGCCGCCGCGCACCACCATGTGCCGCGTCGGGGTGTAGGCGAACCCGAAGCGCGGTCCCCAGTTGTTGCGGTCCGGTGCATAAAGAGCGCGCGCCCCCACGCCCTCCAGGTGCAGCAGGGTCTTGACCTCGGGGCTGTTGGCCAGAATGATCTGCCCGGGCAAGCCGGTGCTGAAGGAGTTGGTCAGGGGGTACAGCGTGGAGCGCCGGTCGTGGATGTCCACCAACGGGCTGATGTACTCGTAGCGGACACCGATGATCCAGGTCAGCTTCGGGCTCATCTTCCAGGAGTCGGTGAAATAGTAGCCGTGCCAGGCGGAACGGCCCGTTTCCACTCCGGTTCCGACCACCCGCTGCGATTGCCAGGGGTAGCCCAGGAGCAGGTCGGCGAAGGCGTTACCCGTGAAGTCCCCTCGGAAGATAAAGTAGCCGCGCCGCGAACCCGGAACGGCTCCGGGGGTGTTCTGCTGATACTTGGTAAGGCTGGCCCCGCCCTTCAGCGTGTGATTGCCCTTGGTGTAAGTCAGGCTGCCCTGGTGGGTGAACTCGTTCGAGATGTCGTTCAGGGGAAGCGTCTCGGAATCGCCGAAGGCGGTCAGGCTGATGTTCTGGAAGGCGAAGCGCGGCGCGCCCTCGAACTGCTTGCCCGCCAACTGGTGGTTGATGCCGAACTGCTCGAAGTACCCGTCCTTGCCCATGTTCGGGTAGCTTCTCTTGAACAGGGAGCGCGTAAAGTAGAAGCGATACTCGCCCAGCAAACGCGGGCCGAAGATGTGCGCATCGGTCAGTGAGAACACCTGGTTGCGCGGCGGATCGATGTACTCATAGTTGGGCAGGCTGGGCGTGGTGACTTCCCAGTGATTGGCGATCGAGTAGCGGCCGGTCATGCGATTGCGCGCCGAAAACTCGTGATCGATCTTGGCCGTGATCTGGTCGTCGCGCGCCTCTTCCGGGCGCGTGACCAGCAGGTTGTTGGTGGTCAAAGTGGGGGCGCCGTAGTTGGCCTTGGCCCACAAACCGAGCGCCACCTGAGCAGGTTTTACGAAGCGGTTGGCCGGGATCCGGTTTCCCGGGAACGCCAGGCCCGTGTTGGGGTCCTTGAGCGCGGCGCTCAGCCCGGAGAAATCCCCGTTGCGCCAGGCCTCGTTGGGCACCGACCGGAAGCTCTCCACGCCTCGCCTCACCCGCAGGCCTTCCAGGTTGGCAAAAAAGAAGGTGTGGTTCCTGCGGATGGGCCCGCCCAGGGTGCCCCCGAACTGGTTGCGGTTCAGCTTGCTCACCTTGGGCAGGAAGAAATTGCGGGCGTCGCACGCGTTGTTCCGCAGGAATTCAAAGGCCGAGCCGTGCAGGGCGTTGCCGCCGGATTTGGTCACCAGGTGGATTTGCGCGGTGGCGGCCCCCCCGAACTCGGCCGAGTACGTGCTCGACTGGACCTTGAACTCCAGAACGGCGTCGATCGACGGCCGGATGGCAATGGCGCCGTACTGCCGGGCGTTGTTGCTGGCGCCGTCCATCATGAAACTGTTGTGGTGCTCGCGGCCACCGATGGCGAAGCCCGAACCGTTGCTGCCGATGGTGGCGCCGGTGTAGAAATCGGCCCCGCCCGGCCGCGTATTGGCGCCGGGAACCAGCAGGATGAGCTGCGAGAAATCACGGCCGTTCAGCGGAATCTGCGTGTTGTAGCGGTTGTCGATCACCTGCCCCACCGTCGCGCTTTCGGATTGCAGCAGCGAGGCTTCCCCGGTCACCGTCACGCTCTCCGTCAGCGCGCCCACTTCCAGGGCCACGTCGATGCGCGCTTCCTGGTTCACCTGGAGCACGATGCCGGTCAGCGTCTCGCGCTTGAAGCCGGCGGCCTCAACCGTGATCGAATACGTGCCCACGGCCAGCGCGGGCGCCACGTACACGCCGCTGGCGTTGCTCTGAACCTGGCGCTTCAACCCGGTCTCGGTTTGAACCACGGTGAGGGAAACACCGGGCACCACCGCCCCGGTCCTATCCGTCACGGTGCCCACGATTCTCGCGGTGGTTTGCGCTTCCCCGGTTGGCGGGAACAGCAGCGCAATGCTCAGCAGACAGCAGATGACAGCCAAATGCCGCAGAGTTTTGGTTCGCATGTTGCCTCCAGGCCTTTCCCGGGGGGATGGACGTTCCTGCCGGAAACCTCCGGATCGGCCGGTGAATAAGCTATTCCCAAGCGGGCGAGGGAGTCAATAGGGACGCGACTCCTGACGATCACGCCTCCGATGCTGAAGCAACTGCTTGGGAAACGGTTCGCCGCGGTGACAGGCCTCTTTTGTCGCACGCCAATGCCACTTCGCGGGCATTGGGGTTCCATTGGGATGGCTTCGTAAAGCTTCAGCAACCCAAACACCACAGGTAGACCGGATTCACCACAGATGCCGATGTCGCGGTCCAGGTCCGACTGCGTGCCGTCGAAATAGAAACTGCGGATGGGGATGTCGGCGTTGTCGCGGCTGACGCGCGGGTAAATGGCTTCGCACACGATGCCGTGTACTGCGTGCGCGGGGCGTCCTCCTGACGAGCGGACTGCGCGAACCCGCGACCTGGCAGGTCATCGGCGGCTGGGCGCGTGCTATGCTATGCGGGAATGCCATCACCAGAAGACCGGGCGCAGACGTCCGTTGCCGACGTTTTCATAGCATGCCACAGGGCGGTCCGCAGCGGACTGCTGATCCACCGCACGACCAGAGCGGACAAGGAGTTTCATTTTCAGGATTAGTTCGGGCAACGCCTGCGGGAAATCGGCCGTCCGCCCGTAATCCGCTTTGAAGATCGAAGCAGACTGCAGGCTTGCAGTGCGTTTCACTTCGACAACAGGATCGCGGATTCAACCCGAAATAAGCGCGGGGATGGAGAAGCAACATCAGGGCTCCGCGAAGCCGATAAAGGAATCAGGCGTGGTCGGCCACACTCTCCAGCTCGGAGAGCGGTTATGCCACTGGCGGCAGCCGCAGCTATTGTAGTGGGAATCGGTCTACTTCCTTAGGAAGGCACCATGAGCAATGAGTGCTTCGCGGAGTCTGGAGACGTCGATATTTCCCGGAGAAACACCTTCCTGGACCGACATTTTGGCCGCACGGCCGGCGGCTTCGCCCATCGCCATGCAGGTCGACATGACCCGGATCGCCGCCATCGCTTCGTGTGTTGTTGAGATGCACCGCCCGGCGACCAGCAGGTTTTTCACTCTCTCAGGTACCAGCGAGCGGTAAGGGATGTCGTAGCAGTCCCCGCACCACTCCAGCGTGCATCCGTCGTCGTTCGGACGGTGCAAATCGATGGGATAGCTGGCCACCGCGACGGCATCGTCGAACCGCCGGCAGCTCAGGATGTCGTCCCTGGTCAGGACATAACGCCCGATAATTCGCCTGCTTTCGCGAATACCGAGGAACGGGGCGGTCTTGGCGAAATAGCACCTGTCAAAACCGGGAACATACGCCGTGAGGTACTTTTGGATATCATCGATCTGCCGCCTGGCCTCGATCTCCCCGGCCGACAGGCTGCGGGGATCCGTTGCATCGACTCCTTTCACCCTCGTCATGTTCACCCAGACTTCGCCTTCCCGCAGCCCGGTGATGAGAATGGTTCTCTCCGTGGGAATCGACAGCCCGGCCTGCTGCGCCTTTAGGATGAGTTCCCTTAAGCCGACAACGATGAACTGGCGGTTCTGCCCGAAGTAGTCGTTGGGTATGAAATCGGTGAGGTAGGTTTTCGGCTCATTGCAGATGCTGAGGCGAAGCTTCTCCGTATCAACGCCGGCCAAACAGAACATCAAGGTAGGCGGTTGCATGCCGCCGTTCTCATCCCCTTTCTGGCACGGCACGCCGGATCTGTACGCGACGTCTGCGTCGCCGGTGCAGTCGACAATGACTCTCGCTAATATCGCTTCCCGCCCAGCCTTGCTTTCCGTAATGATTCCCTTCAGGGAGTCGCCGTCCATCACCACCCCGGCGCACATGCAGTGCAGCGTCACATCAACGCCGCTCTCCAGCAGCATCTCCAGGGCGACTGTCTTCACGGCTTCGGGTTCGACCAGCGTGATGCTCATGTGGAGCGGGCAAGGCCGGTGTTCGCTTGCGGCGTTTCTGCATTTAAGCCTGTCGATGAACCTTTGAGGCAGACCGGCAATGATCTGCTGTTTTTTCTGGCTCAGAAAACCCAGCACGGGCAGCCCGATCGTCAGATTGCCGCCCACGAAGCTTCGATGTTCCACAAGAGCCACTTTCAGACCGTCCCGGGCCGCGGCCAGGGCCGCCATGATGCCGGACGGCCCTCCCCCGACAACTAGAACGTCTGCTTCGCCACGCACCGGCGTGATTTTCTCTGCTTCTCGAATTGACTCAATCGAACTCATAAGCTTCTCGCTGGTCGTTTCGAACCACCAAAACACAAAGACACCAAGCTTGGTGTCTTGGTGCCTTGGTGGTGAATGTATCCCTGTTCCTCCGTGGTCGACGGTCAGAATCGCAGCTTCACCCCGAACTGAACCCGTCGAGCGTCGCGTGCGCTGGAAATGACGCCGAAAGAGCCGCTGCTGTTTTTGCCGTCGGCGCCAGGAACGAATGCAGAGTTCGGTAAACCGAGGTTGACGTGATTTAATACGTTAAACGCCTCGGCTCGGAACTGGAGGTTCCACCGCTCGGTAATGCCGAAAGTCCGGAGCGCCGAAACGTCCCAGTTCACAGCTCCCGGCGCCCGCACATCCGGCAGAGTGCGGCTGATGTTCCCGTACGTAAAGTTGGGCGGGTTGAGGAACGCAGTGGTGTCGAACCACTTCGCCGCGGTCGGATTCGAGAGTTTGGGCGACTGTCCGGTGGAGTTGGGACGGCTGGCCAAATTGTTGTTGGCGCCCGTAACCGCGATCGGCAGCCCGGTTTGCAGAACGCCGATGGCAGTGAACTGCCAACCCTCGAGCAACTTGCGCGCCGCCGGGTTCGAAGGATCCCACCATTTGCCCCGACCAAAAGGAAGCTCATACAGCGTACTGATTACGGCCCGCTGGGACACATCCTGCGGGTCAACGGACCGCTCGGCACGCCGGTCGTACTTAGGGTTCGTCCACGAGGTCATTCGAGCCGAGTTTTCGCCGAACTCCGATTGCGGAACCCGCAGGCCATCGCTGATCACTTTGCCGCCCGTGTAGGAGAACATCAGTGTCAGGCCATGCGCCGTCTTTTTCTGCACACTGATGAGGAGAAGATGGGAGAAGTAGTTCCCGATGTGGGGAGTCGCCACGTTGACGGCGCCGTAATGGGGGAACGGCAACAGTGCTTGCCGCCGCGCGATCGTCGCCGCACCCAACGCTCCCGGCACCTTCCCCGCATTGGGATTCGGAACCGTTTGCAGAAGGGCCTGGCCCAGGGCCAGGTACTGCGGGTCCAACATATTGTAATTCCACGCAGCGGCGATGAAATGTGTGCCCTTGTTTCCGCTGTAGGTCACGTCGGCCAGCCACCGCCCCGGAAGCTGCTGTTGCAACGACAGATTCCACTGCTGGGCCATGGGCGTACGCCCGGCGGATTCGGTGAACGTCACGGTCTGGCCGAGGAACGCATCTTCCCCGCCCGCCACTCCCAGCGGTTGCAGCGGGGTGTAGGCGAAACCGTCCTTGAACTGGAACGCCGGGTAGTTGTAGTCGCTGCCCGGGGGAAGGTACGTTGTCGTCATGGACGCAAACCCTGCGCCCAGACTGGCGAAACTCGCGTTGTAGAAGGCGAACGGGTAGTACACTCCGTACCCCGCGCGAAGGACGGTCGCACCCTTCCCGAAAAGATCCCAGGCCAATCCCACTCGCGGCCCAAAGTCCGTGTGGTCCGCGTCGCGCCATTGCCGAGGCTGCCCATTCACTCCGGCGTAAACCGCTCTTCCCTTTAATCCGGACACGGAGCTTATTCCGGTCATATCGAAATTCATCAGGCGGTCAAACCGCTCCACCGGATGCTGCTGGAAGTCGTACCGCAAACCGAGGTTCAGCGTCAGGCGTCGCCGGAACTTCCAGTCGTCCTGAACGAAGAAGCTCGTCGCATAGGCCTCGAACGAGACCCCCTGCGCGGTGTCCACCGTGGCGCTTCGCACGGCGCCCAGCACGAGCGACGCCACACTGGACCCGGTTCCCGCGGGCTTGGCTATATCGCCGGTCAGCGCCGACGTGAAGCTGAAGTCGCCCGATGGCCTGTCGGCCTTCCGGTTACTGCCTTCGAGAAGACGGTGCTCGACGCCGAACTTCATCGTGTGATTGCCGCGAATCCTGGTGACCATGTCCTGGAAGTTCCAGTTCAACGAGCCCCGCTTCCCGACAATCCCCACGCCGATGCTCGTGTATCCCGAAATTCCAACGATTGGCATTACATCGGCGGGAACGATGGCTGGTAGTCCGAATGTGCGCGGCCAGTTCTGCCCATAACTCGCATCCATGAAGGTGAAAGCCTGCCGCACCGCACCGATACGAAATTCATTGATGAGCGTCGGTGAAAACGTATGGGTATCGGAGAGGGCGATATTGTTGTTCGCCATATCGTCGATTCGCCCAAACATCTCGCCGGGGAACATCACCGACTTTTGGAAAGGCGTGTGGGTAAACCAGGAGATACGGCCGAACAGCAAGTTGTTAGCACCGAGACGATGGTCGATGCGTGCGTGGTACTGCTCGCTATCGGTCGTCGGCACCCTGTTGGTCTGGTAGTTCTGCGAATTCGTGAAGGCGTTGGACGGCGTCCGGTTCGGAAGTGGGATCATTTCCAGCACTTTCTGAGCGACAGGATCGAGGCGTGCTGGGGAAATGAGATTTCCCGTGAACCGGTCGCGGACGAAGGCGCCGGCCGCAACCCGCGTGGTTAGCGGATCGTAGATCGGAATCAACACGCCGCTGCTGGTGCGGGTGTTGGAGAAATCGCCTTTCCGCTCTTCTGGCACGGGAACGGTGCCGACGGCGGGCGCTCCCTGGCGGACGCGATACTCTTCGTAATTGAAGAAGAAGAAGGTCTTGTCTTTTCGGACGGGTCCTCCGACCGAACCGCCGAATTGGTTATACCGGAGCCGCTCGCGGCTTGCGGCAAAGGCGTTGCGGGCATCCAGCCTGTCGTTGCGCAGGAATTCGTAGGCAGTCCCGTGGTAGGCGTTGGTTCCTGACTTGGTAACCAGGTTGATAACGCCTCCGGCGGTGTATCCGAACTCCGCCGACATGGAACCGCTCTGCACCTTGAACTCCTCTACGGCGTCGACAGCGGGAGGTACCGCGACTTCCTGGATCCACGTCAACACGTTGTGATTACCGTCCAAGAGTTGGTCGTTCATTCCGCCCGGACTGTTGTTGATGCTGATCGTGGATATATTGACGCCACGGTCGACAAATCCGCTAAACGTCGGCCCGACTGAGGTTCTTACGCCGGGGGTGAACAAGGCCAGGGCCAGCGCGTTGCGCCCGTTGAGGGGTAGTTCCTGGATGCGACGGTTCTCGACGACGGTGCCCACCGTTGCCGAACTGGTATCCACCAGGGGCACTTCGGCTATCACTTGCACCCGTTCGGTCACCTGACCGACCTGCAGAACGATGTCAACCATGGCTTTCTGGTCCACCTGCAGGGTGATGCCGCTGCGCACTGTCTTCTTGAAACCCGCAAGTTCGGCAATCAGCTCGTAATCCCCGACTGCCAGGCCGGGCGCCGTATAGAAGCCTGTTTGGTTCGTCACGGTGTGGAACACGGCGTTGGTGCCCACATTCCGGATTACGATTGTCACACCCGCGACCGCCCCTTCCTGCGCGTCCAGTACGGTGCCGGAAATCGTGCCTCGTCCCTGCTGCGCCATCAGCGAGGGCGCAACCAGCGACAACAGCAGGATCAACACAAGATAACTTCTCGACATTGGGAACCTCCTCACGAATCTTGTTGTACCGCCGGCACCCGGCCGGCAGCGCCCACTTCCCTGTTCAATGTTTCCGGTACCGTGACCTGCCGCCGGGGGCCGGCGCTACATCCGGGGCCGTGGATACGAGCAGCCGGCATACGACGAATGCCACCGGATGCAGGAAACCCATGATCACGAAGATCGAGTTGTACGAGAATGCCTCCACAATTCTTCCGGTGACGTTCATGAACAGCACGCCACCCAGCCCGCTCCCGAGCGACACGATGCCGGAAACCGAGCCGACGGATTCGACCGGATAGATGTCGTTGGTGATGGTCATCAGGTTGGTTTTCCACACCTGGTGGCAGAGCGTGACCATACAGATGAGTGCCAGCGCGACGGCCGAAGAACTGGTGAAAGCGATAGCGATGCTTGCCGGCATAAACAGCACGGCGGGCAGCATCGTCGCGTAACGAGCTTGCAGCGTAGTGAACCTGCCGCCGATCAGCCGTCCGGAGATGTAGCCGCCGGCCAGCGCGCCAATGTCCGAGGTAAGGTACGGCAGCCAGGCAATCAAACCGACTTCGGCCAGCGTGAAGCCACGCCGCTCGACCAGGTACTTCGGCATCCAGAAGAGGTAAAACCACCAGACGGGATCGGAGAAGAACCGCGCCAGCAGCAGCCCCCAAATTTCTCGCTGCTTCCAAAGGTCGGCCCAGCGGGCCGGAGAAGCGCTCTGCGCAGCCTGCCCCGGTTCCTGGATGGCAGCCAGTTCCTCGGTTGTGATCAAACGGTGCTTCTGAGGTAACTGGTAAAGCAGCAGCCAGAAGGCCAGCCAGGCGAACCCCATCGCCCCGGTGACCACGAATGCCGCACGCCACCCGTAACGCATCGTGATCCAGACAACCAGCGGCGTAGCAACGATCGCGCCGACGGCCGAGCCGGCATTGATCAAACCATTGACGAATGCGCGCTCCCTCGGCGGATACCACTCGGAGATCGCCCGCCCCGCGGCCATGTAATTGCCCGGTTCGCCGACGCCGAGCAGGAAGCGGAACCCGGCAAGATGTAACGCGTTCCGGGCCAGGGCGTGCAAGGCGTTGCTGGCCGACCACCATCCGATGAACACCGCCAATGAAGTGCGCGTTCCCCAACGGTCGACCAGAACCCCCGACACGACGTACATGACCGTGTAGGCGATCAGGAAGGCCTGGAGAATCTCGCCATATTGGATCTGGCTGATGTTCAGTTCTTTGGTGATCAGCGGCGCTACGGTGGAAAGCGCTTGGCGGTCGATGTAATTGATGACGGTTGAAGTGAAGAGCAAGACTGCCACGTACCACCGAAGGTGTGGAATCTTCATTGGCGTGCCCCCTGCGTCGCGGCGGCCTGCAAAGCGTAAGACCACGCTTGCCATCGCCCGCACGGCGCGTGGCAGCGATTGGGACTGCAACCATCAGAGAGGTGGCGGGCATAACTGAACGCCGGCCAACCACGGCCGGAACCCCGGACAGCCGGTCTGGATCCTAACCTCTTCCTCACCCCACCGGCCGGGAGGAATGATAGCACAACCGGGAGCGCAGCCTTCATCGCGAATAATTATTCAGCAAACAATTTCGACAGGGTCTTGACACGCCGCTCCAGCACACGCAGCATAGGCATTCGACGGGGAATTTGTGAGTCAGGGACCGTATCGCAACGAACAACTCGTTCTGGTCGCGCGACTGTATTGGGTCGAGGGACTCGGCCAGAAGGAGGTGGCAACGCTGGCCAACGTATCGCAGGCCAAAATCTCCCGCATGCTCGCTCTGGCTCGTGAGCGGGGCATCGTGCGGGTAACGGTGCCGGATTACAATCCCAGGAATCGCGAGCTCGAACGCCGGCTGAAGGAACGCTACCCGCTCAAGGACGCGGTGGTGATTCGCTCCGACCCGAGCCAGCCGATTACAGGCGTGCGGTCGGCTCTCGGTTACTTCTCCGCTCCCGTGGTTTCCCGGTGGCTCCGCCCGAACTGCGTGATCGGCATCGCGGGCGGCCGGGCAATGCAGGCTTTGGTTGAGCACCTGAAGCCGGCCGGGCAGGTGCGCGCTGTCACCGTGGTCCAGGCGATGGGGAACATTGATTCGAGCCCCGGCCCGTATGATGCCGTCGAGCTTGGCCGCTTGCTCGCGCGCCGGTGGGCGGGACGCTTCCTGACACTCAATACGCCGGCGATCCTTCCAGACCCCGAGACCAGCCGGCGCTTCCTTGCTTTGGATCAGATCCGCATGGTCCTGCGGCATCTTTCTCGCGCGCACATCCTGTTTGTTGGCATTGGCACGCTCGGAAATTCAGTGTTCGCCGAGCGCAAGGTGCTTTCGCCACGGGACATCGAGGCGGTGCGAAGAGCGGGAGCGGTAGGCGAAATGCTCGGCCGTTTTTACGATGCCAACGGAAGAGAATGCGATACGGCCTTCAAGGACCGCGTGGTGAGCCTGGCGCTGAGTGAGTTGCGGCGCGTTCCCCGCGTGGTAGCCGTCGTTGCGGGCAAGGACCGCACGGCCGCGATCCGCGCTGCAGTCAGGGGCGGGCTAATCAAGGGATTGCTGATCGACGAGGGCGGAGCCGCCGCCCTTCTGCAGGAGGGAGCATGCGCAAATCGTGCGGGTGGGCGCTGATGTTGCTGGCCGCTTCTGTTTTAGCGCCGGCGCAGGAACGGCGTTCCGAGTGGAACCTGCGCGGCCACATCCCGGTGGATAAGGTCACAGTGCAGAGCCACCGCGGGGCGGGCGTCCTTGCGCCGGAAAATTCCATCGAGGCCTTCGAGCTCGCCTGGGGTCTCGGCACCGTCCCCGAAGCCGATCTGCGCACCACGCGTGACGGCGTCATCGTCGCGTTTCATGACAACGACTTCAAACGGATTCTGCCCGGTGCACCGGCCGAGTGGCATAAAAAAGGCATCCAGGACCTCACCTGGGAGGAAGTGCGCAAGCTCGACATCGGGGCCTGGAAAGGGCCGAAGTACGCCGGGCAGCGCGTGCCGCGGACGGCCGAACTCTACGAGGTGCTGCGCAAGCACCCGGAGCGCCGTTTCTATATTGACATCAAGAACGTCGACCTCACGCAACTGGCGGCGGAAGCGCAGAAGGCCGGCGTGGCCGCCCGCCTGATTCTGGCCAGCGCCGACTACTCCGTGATCCGGCGGTGGAGGCAGCTTGCTCCGGAGTCGGCGACCTTGCATTGGATGGGGGGCAGCGAAGAAACTCTGGCCGCCCGCCTGGCGGAACTGAGGAAAGCGGAGTTCGCCGCCATCACTCAGCTTCAGATCCACGTGCGCACGAAACAGGCACCCGGCGGAGAAGTGATGACACCGTCGGCGCCCTTCCTGGTTGATACGGGCCGCGAGTTGCGCCGCCACAACATCCTGTTCCAGGTGCTGCCCTATGGCATCGACGACCCGAAAATGTTCTGGCGGCTCATGGACCTCGGCGTCGCCAGCTTCGCCAGCGACTACCCGGACATCACCGTGAAGGCGATTCGCGATTACTACGCCGCTCGGTGATCGCAATGCACCAGTACGGGCTACGGAAAAGGAAAATCATGGACGGCGCGCGTGATTTCGCGGCTTAGACAACGAAGGATGGAACACGAGCGACTGATCGGAGACGCACTGCGGGCTGCGCGGGATACTCGCTGCCTGCGCATGGGTGCGGGCGTGCGGAGCAAAACAGCCGAAGTTTTCGTCTCCCTGTTCGGCTCGGCATCGGCGGCCGTGGTGGCTGACGTCAACACGTTCGAGGCCGCCGGGCGCGACGTGTACGACATTCTGCTTCGCGCCGGGCAACCGTGCGCGGAGCCTTTTGTGTTCGGCCCCGAGGTTTCTGCCGAGTGGCAATTCGTGGAGCGCCTGCGGGAAGCACTCTCCCGGCTCGACGCCGTCCCAATCGCGGTTGGCTCGGGCACCATCAACGACATTACCAAACTGGTCGCGCACCGGTTGGGCCGGCCCTACATGACCGTTGCCACGGCGGCCTCCATGGACGGCTACACCGCGTTCGGCGCTTCGATCACCTATCAAGGATCAAAACAGACGTTCGATTGCCCTGCTCCGCGGGCGGTGATTGCGGACCTGGACGTGATTGCCCGGGCGCCAGAAGGTATGAACGCCGCCGGTTATGCCGACCTGCTGGCCAAGTGCGCGGCCGGCGCCGATTGGATTCTGGCCGACGCCGCCGGAGTCGAAGCAATCGAGACACCGATCTGGGAAATGGTTCAGGCACGGCTGCGCTCCTGGCTGGCCTCCCCGGCCGCGCTGGCGCAGCGCGATCTCGATGCGCTCCGCGCCCTGATCTCCGGACTGCTGGTTACCGGCTTTGCGATGCAGGCGGCGTGCTCCAGCCGGCCGGCTTCCGGGGCGGATCATCAGTTCAGTCATCTCTGGGACATGCAGCACCATACCTTTAACGGAAGCTCCCCCTCGCATGGTTTCAAGGTGGGCATCGGGACGCTGGCGTCATTGGCACTGTACGAACAGTTACTCGGAGACGGAGCAGGGCCTGAGAACCGGTGGGACTTCGATATTCAGCGGGCTGTGGACAACTGGCCGTCTCTGGAGATGATCGAGGCGTGCATCGATTCCCTGTTCGACGGGCAATTGGCCACCAAGGCCAAAGAGGAAACCCGGGCGAAATACATCGACCGTGATGAACTTCGCGCGCAACTCGTGCGCCTGCATGAGAACTGGCCGCAGTTGCGCCGGCGGCTCGCCCGCCAGCTTCTGTCCTTTGCCGAGGCGCGCGATATGCTTCGCGCCGCGGGCTGCCCCTCGCAGCCGGAACAGATCGGCATCTCCCGGCCGCGGCTGCGGTTGAGCTACCGCCAGGCCTACTTCATTCGCCGCCGCTTCACGGTGCTCGATTTCGCCGAACGTTGCACGCTGCTGGAGGCCGCCCTCGAAGGCCTGTTCGGCCGGGAGGGCGTCTGGGCCGAAGTAGCACAGACTCCAGTCTGTGTTCCGCAGCCGGTTTCTGAACCGGCCGGAGCGGCACACACTGATGCCTGTGCCACTCAAGGAGCCGAGCGATGACCTCCATCCCTTCCGCGGCGGCCCAAACGGCAGCCGCCAACCACGACGAGGTGAGGCGCCAGTACCGCTACTGGCAGACGCGCATCCTGCTCGCCACCATCGCGGGTTATGCCCTGTTTTATTTCGTGCGTAAGAACCTGAGCATCGCCATGCCGGTCATGGAGCAGGAACTGGGGATCAGCAAGAAGGGTCTGGGCCTGTTCCTCACGCTTCACGGATTACTGTACGGCGTGTCGAAGTTCGCGAACGGAATCATCGGCGATCACATGAACGCGCGCTGGTTCATGGTCGCTGGGCTGTGCCTGTGCGCCGTGGTCAATGTATTCTTCGGGCTCGGCTCATCGGTGCTGCTGTTCGGGCTGCTGTGGATGCTGAACGGATGGTTCCAGGGGATGGGGTTCCCGCCCTGCGCGCGGCTGATGACGCACTGGTTCCCGCCGAAGGTGCTGGCAACCAGGATGTCGATCTGGAACAGCTCCCATTCGATCGGGGCGGGCCTGGTGGTGGTTCTGTGCGGTTACCTGGCGGTGCGCGATTGGCGCCTCTGCTTCCATGTGCCCGCGGCTCTGGCCATAGTTGGGGCGGCGGGGCTGGCCTTCGTCCTGCGGGACACGCCCGAATCGATGGGTCTTCCTCCGGTCGAGGGTACCGCGGATTCGCGTAGCAAGAGCGCCGAGCCGCTGGCGCGCACTTTGCAAAGCCTGGTGTTTGGCAACCGCTACATCTGGCTGCTTTCGCTGGCCAACTTCTTCGTCTACACGGTGCGCTACGGCATCCTCGATTGGGGGCCGACGTTTCTCAAGCAGGCACGCCACGTCGAGTTGTCAAAAGCCGGGTGGCTGGTGGCGGCCTTCGAGGTCTCCGGTATCCTGGGAATGCTGTCGAGCGGGTGGCTGACCGACCGGCTGTTTGGCGGCCGTGGGGCACGCGCCTGCCTCGTCTACATGGCGCTCTGCGTGGCATCGCTCCTGGCCTTCTGGCGCATCCCTGCCAGTTCGAGCGCGCTCGGCGCGGCTGTGCTTTGCAGCGCCGGCTTTTTCGTCTACGGCCCTCAGTCGCTGGTGGGAATCGCCGCTGCCAACCTGGCCACCAAGCGGGCGGCGGCTTCCGCCATTGGCCTCACCGGGCTGTTTGGCTACCTGAGTACGATTGTTTCAGGCGTGGGAATCGGCGTGCTGGTGCAGCGCCAGGGTTGGGACGCGGGTTTCCTGATGTTCGTTGTTGCGGCGGTGCTCGGCGCTGCCTTGTTCGCTCTGTGTTGGCCGGCAGCCGCGCACGGCTATAGAAGGCGCGAGGAGGTGCGGTGATGGCTCCTGACATCATCCGATCTGTATCCGGCGTTCGGGCCGGCGCCATCCGCCATTACTGCCGCTGTAACTTCGCGGTGCACACGGACGACGTCATGTTTCGCTGGTCTCCCTGATACTTCTGTTGGTGAGGCAGTCGGGGACTGGCCGTCGCAGTGGCCGAGATCATGGCCAAGGAAAGCGTCAGAACCGGGAACTCGAACAGTACCAGTGTCAGGTGGCCGCAGCGTCCGCCTGATGACAGGAGATCATGAACGCAGGGATCTTATACGCGGAGAGCCGGTCGGATTTGTGACTCGTCTGGAAACTTATGCTATCAGCACAGAAACACCCTGCCCTCACGTCGCTGCTGGACCGTTTGGGGATTTTTCCACCCTTCGCGTTGGGTTATCTTGGCCTTCTCGTCTTCATGATCGGCGACGGCGTGGAGTCGGGCTATCTGTCGCCCTACCTCGTCGGCAAAGGTTTTTCGCAATCCGCGGTCGCGGTTATTTTCACCGTCTACGGCAGCACCGCGGCGGCTGCATCCTGGTTCTCGGGCACGCTTTCCGACCTGTGGGGGTCCCGGCGCGTGATGTGGATCGGTCTGGCGATCTGGACGGGCTTCGAGCTGTGCTTCCTGCTCGGCGGTCTACCTTCGGTCAATTGGCTGGCTATCCTCGCCACCTACGCGCTGCGCGGTTTCGGCTATCCGCTGTTTGCTTTTGGCTTTCTCGTCTGGATTACGGCGGCAACGCCGCAACGGCGGCTTGGAACGGCGGTCGGTTGGTTTTGGTTCGCCTTCACCGGCGGACTGCCGACGTTGGGTTCTCTCCTCGCCAGCTATACCGTTCCGGTTATCGGGGCCTACCAAACGCTGTGGTGTTCGCTCGGCCTCGTCGTATTGGGCGGGTTGATCGCGCTGCTGGGGATGTCGGAACCCATCGGAGCGCGACCGCTGGCCCGCGTGGATGGACACCCGATCAAGACACTGCTCTCGGGCGTCACGATCGGTTGGAAGCAGCCCAAGATCCTGGTAGGCTCGATCGTTCGCGCGATCAACACGGCGCCGCAGTTCGGCTTCCTGGTGTTTCTCCCGATCTTCTTCACGCAAACCATCGGATTCAGCCTCACTCAATGGCTGCGCATACTCAGCCTCATGTTCCTCAGCAACATCGTCTGGAACCTGCTGTTCGGCATTATCGGAGACAGGTTCGGTTGGAGAAGAACGGTGGCTGTTTGCGGTGGAATGGGCTCAGCCATCACGACACTGGTTCTTTACTACGTCCCCAAAACGTTTGGCGCGAACTACCTCTTGGCGATTGCCGCCGCTGTTATGTATGGCGCGACGTTAGCTGGGTACGTGCCGCTGTCCGCACTGATGCCGTCGTTGGCGCCCCAAAACAAGGGCGCCGCCATGTCCATGTTGAACCTCGGGGCCGGGGCGAGCGTGTGGTTCGGTCCCGCTATCGTTGCCTTGTTCCTTGCCCCTCTGGGCGTTGCAGGAGTGATGTGGATCTTCGCGCTGCTGTACGTCGTAAGCGCCATACTGACCCTCTTCCTCACTCTTCCTTCCGAGGCACGTGGAGACCGCATTACCGCGGAGGTCATGAAAGGCGAGCAAGCTGCGGCCCGCTGATTCAAGGGGCGGCACCATCCTGGAGAAGCCACGAGAATGCGATCTGACCTGCTCCATATCCGGCACGTCGTCCTCGACCTGGACGGCACCATCTATCGCGGTTCGCACCTGTTCGACTGTACCCTGCCATTCCTCGACCGGCTGCGGACACTAGGAATCGGTTACACCTTCCTTACGAACAATACTTCGCGCAGCAGGGCGGATTATGTCGCGAAGCTGCTGAAATTCGGTATTCGAGTGAATGAAGAGCAGATATACACGGCTGCGGACTCCGCCTTGGCTTATGTCCGTCGACAACTGCCCGGCGTAAAAAGGGTGGCCGTACTCGGCACGCCGTCACTTTGCGCGCAGATTGCGGAAGAGGGATTTACCGTCGGATGGGACCAACCACAGGCCGTGATTGTCGGCTTCGACACCACCCTCGACTATGACCGCCTTTGCCGCGCGGCCTTCTGGATTCGCGAGGGGCTGCCGTTCATCGCCACCCATCCCGACCTCGTGTGTCCGACGGACGCGCCAACCGTGCTTGTCGATTGCGGCGCCATCTGTGCGTGCCTGAGCGCGGCTACCGGCCGCCAGCCCACTGTGCTTGGCAAGCCCGCCCCGGCGATTCTTCTCAGCCTTTGCGAGCGCCTGAATCTTGTTGCGGGCAATGTCGCGATGGTTGGCGATCGCCTGTATACCGACATGGCGATGGCCAGGTTGGCCGGCGTGACGTCGGTCCTGGTTCTTTCCGGAGAGGCGACGGCTGAACAAGCGCAGGCCATGCCTCAGCCGCCGGACCTCGTGGTGGCGGACATCGGCGTATTCGGAGACCTGCTGGACAGGGCACCCTCAATGGAGCCGTTCCGGTGATCGCCCTGCCAGAGATGTCGAACGGAGCCTCGAATATGATCAGAAAGCGAACTCTTTTGCTGGTCAGCCTTGCTGTCGTCATCTTTCTCTCGCTCGCTTTCAGTCAGTCCTCTTCGCCTAAACGGGCCGTGCTGCTGGTCTCGCTCGACGGCTTGCGCCCTGACTACGTGACCCAGGCCGACCGACACGGGCTGAAGATCCCGCATCTGCGCCGGCTCATGGAGGAGGGTGCGCACGCCTCCGCCCGGGGTGTGCTGCCCTCCGTCACATACGCCAGCCACACAACGCTGGTGACGGGTGTCGCGCCCGCAATGCACGGCGTCTATTCGAACCGCCCCTTCGATCGAGCTCCAAAACCCGGGGAGATTTGGTACTGGTTCGCCGACTACATTCGGGTTCCCACTCTCTGGGATGCGGCCGCCCAGGCCGGTTACGCCACCGGTAGCGTGGCTTGGCCGGTGACTGTGGGCGCAACATCCATTCGTTTCAACATTCCCGAGTACGCACGGACGAGGGACCTGGAAGATCTCAAGATGGTGCGTGCGCTAGCTACGCCCGGCCTGTTGTCAGAGCTGGAAAAGAGTGCTGGTCCTTACATCATCGATGTGAAACAGGGCCTCGCCCGCGACTGGTCGCGCACCCGGACCGCTGCCGCAATGATCCGCTCCAAAGGTACGCGTTTTATAACCGTGCACCTTGCCGCCACGGACCATGTTCAGCACGACACCGGCCCGTTTAGCCGCGAGACGCTGGCGACGATCGAGGAAACCGATAAGATGGTCGGCGTGCTTCGGGATGCAATCCACACCCTCGATCCCGGCGCTGCCGTCTGCATCGTTTCCGACCACGGTTTCGCGCGCGTCGATCACATGCTGAAGCTGGACGCAGCGTTTGTTAAGGCTGGCCTGATTACAATGAAATCTCCGGGCGACACGTTGCAGACGTCGGAGATCTCGGACTGGGTCGCTATGCCGTGGCTGGCGAGCGGGTCGGCGGCAATCGTCTTGAAAAACTCGAAGGACGAAGCGGCGCGCGCTCGGGTATCGGAAGTATTGCGGGCGCTGGCATCCGATCCGAATAACGGTATTGCGGAGATTCTGGATCGCCAGGCGATTGCGAAGCTGGGCGGCACCGGTGAAGCGGATTTCTGGGTTACCATGCGATCCGGATTTAGCACGAGCGCCAGCCTCAACGGACCGATGGTCGCCGTCGTTAAGACGCACGGCACCCACGGCTATTCGCCGGCAAATCCCGACGTCAATTCATTCTTTCTGATTGCAGGTCAGGGAATCCGGAAAGGCGCCAACTTAGGCGAAATCGACATGCGCCGCATCGCGCCGACCGTCGCACGCGTCCTGAAGGTCCCGTTACCGACATCTGAGGTCGCAGCGCTGGATGTTGGAGCTCGGTAAGCCCGACAGTTCAGGCCTGCGAGGGAGAGGTGCGGCTGTACGACTTGAGTTTCAGCGGATAAAAGAATTGGGCCGCCGAAATTGCAACGGCCAATGGATCTATGCTGCATCCTGTTGGAAGTGGCGCTTGAAGGAACTGTTTAGCCCGGCGGGCGTCTGGGCCGAAGTAGCACAAACTTCCGCGCGTGCCAATTAAGGAGCCAAGCGATGACCGCGAATCCCGTTGCGGCCAAACGGCGGCCGCCCCACTTACCATCCTCGATCGTGATTCGGTTTAGGCGTTCCGTTGACATAACTTAACTCAGCCAGCCCCGCAACGATTAGCCGGCCATACGACTCATCGGCGCGGATCTGCGGAGCAATCGTACCAAGCGTTGTGTTTTGAGCACCGCTTTTCGGCCGAGCAATGTTGTACGGCTAGCGTCCCACCGGTCGGCCCCTGCCAGTTCATCCCGTGTACCGACGTGACATGCAGGGCCGGCCGGCGGGACGCCAGCGGTACAACGGCGCCCTTTACGAAGCTGGGAAATAGGCCGGGTAGACGCGGGCGTGGGGCTTGCGGGCTGAATAGGTCCGCGCCAGCTCCAGGTAGATGCCGATGTCGCGGTCCAGGTCCGATTGCGTGCCGTCGAAATAGAAATTGCGGATAGGGATGTCGGCGTTGTCGCGGCTGACGCGCGGGTAAATGGCTTCGCACACGATGCCGTTCATGCAGGTGAAGGGGCTGACATCCACGATGCCGTCCACGCCCTTCTTCGCCAGGTAAATGCTCTTGCCGACGTTGAGCACCATCTCGCCCATGGCGCCCCAGTCCGGCAGGTAAGGCTTGGAGCATTCCAGCACCTCGGAGACGTGGTGCGGCTCCTCATAGCCGCGGAAGTCCTCGCGGACCGGCTCCAGCAAGGCGTGCTCGTCGTGGCGCTGGATGCTCTGGCGCAGCAGGGCCGCGCCCGTGGTCAGGGACACGGTCTGGCGGCGGAGCTTCAGCAGGCGGAGCTGCTCGGAATTGGTGTACCAGACCCACTCACCGATGTCGCTCATCCAGCACTCGGCGCCGTATTCCTCCAGCCGCCGCACGATCTCGTCGTTGGCGTAGGTATTCAGGCGGCAGAAGATTTCGCCCACCACGCCGATCAGCGGCAGGCCGCGGTGGTAGCGGGCCGGGACAGCGCGGAAGCGGTCGCGGGCCCGGACCACGCCGGCGGCCAGGGCCTCCAGTTGCCCCTCGGGGGTGCGGTAGCGGCTTTCGATCACCTTCGACAGGTCGTCGAGAGACTCCTCGAAAGCCTGGTCGGCGGCGCCCGCCTCCGACTCGTAGGGGCGCGTCTTGTGCAGCAGCTTCATCAGGATGTCGCCGATGACCAGCGTGCGCCAGCCGGTCATGACGAACTCCGTGGCCATATCGCCCAGCTCGGCGTAACCGGTCTCGCTGCTGGGCGAGATGATGGGCACGTTGTTGAAGCCGATCTCGTCGAACACGCTGCGCATGTAAGGGGCGTACTGGCCGAAGCGGCAGGGGCCCTGGGCCGTGGGCATGAAGAAGGCGGTGCGGTCGGGGTCGGCGTCGGGCCGCTCCAGGACGCTCAGGAAGTCGCCCAGGGTGATTTTGGTGGGATAGCACTCGTCGCCGCAAGTGTACTTGGCGCCCAGCTCCGCGGTGCGCGCGTCGGAGGGCGGCGTACACTCGGCCTCCAGCCCGATGGAGCGGAAAGCCGCGGCAAACAGCTTCGAGCTGCCGTAGGGCATGCGCGGGATCCAGACCTTCCTCCCGCGCAGCGGGCTTCCCTTCTTGCCGCGCCGCCCGGCCGCCACCAGGAACCTCATCAGGGCCTTTTCGGCTGTCCGTAGCATCGCAGGATTCCTTTGCTGTCCAGATAGGCCTCGCAGCGGGTCAGGTAGCCGGCGTCATTGCCGTGACCGTCGAACTGCAACGTGAGGAAGGGAGAGCCGGCCGCCAGGCGCAGGAAGTGCTTGATGAAGGAGTCGGGGCCGCACTTGAAGTTGGTGATGAAGATGATGTGCAGGCCGGGAGTGCGCGCCACCAGCCGGCCGGCGGCCAGGATGCGCTGCCCCGAGCTCCAAAACATGTTGGGATTGGTCTGGCGGATGTCCTCATCCTCGATGGGCAGGAAGTCCCAGGGCAGCACGTTCACGCCGTAGGTCTCGCGGAGCTTGCGGGGCACGTGACAGTTGGCGTGCAGGTCGTAGACATTGTAGCCGCGGCCCATCACCACCACGCCCGGCTCGCCGGAGCGCTCCAGCGCGGCCAGCGCCTGGCGGCCGGCCGCCTTCAGCTTGTCGCGGAAGCCGGCCTGGGCGGCGTAGGCGGCATCGACGGCGCGGCCGCTGCGCCGGCGCTCGATGCCGAACGCCGCGAACGCCGCCGCCATCTCCCGCTTCACCTGCTCGCGGCCGAGTTGGAAGTGCACGGTGGGCAGCAGGAACTTGCTCTCCTGACCCTCGAAGCCCGGCGCCATGCGCATGACGAAGGGCAGCGTCTGGTTCCAGGGGCAGAGGTGGGCGGACACCTTCTGCCAGGCCGGCGCCTCCTCGTCCAGGGTGTTGGGCACCAGTACGTGATCGGCGCCCTTCCTGTGCAACAGGTCGTGGACGTGGCCGTGGGCAAGCTGCACCGGGT
>Ga0315280_10004131_pt1 | contig 21697 bp, 13 predicted proteins | sample YL17G06_40_MG_FD_203697 | JGI IMG/M metagenome (GOLD analysis project Ga0315280, IMG submission 203697) | Sediment microbial communities from Yellowstone Lake, YNP, Wyoming, USA - YL17G06_40 | ecosystem: Environmental > Aquatic > Freshwater > Lake > Sediment | place: USA: Wyoming | collected...
GCCCCCTCCGTATAGCCCCCCCCTTCGACCGGGTTACGGCCGCCCGCACCTCGGGCGCCCTCACTGCCCAGGTTGCGGGCCGCATTCCCGCCAGGGCCGCCGGTGCCGCCGGCGGTTGACCCAGTGCGGTCGTCGGACGCCCGAAACGCCGACGCATTGTCACGTGTGCGAGTCCCGGACACGATGCCGCGGGATGTCGCGGGCCCCGACGCGTCCGTGGGGAGCGACGAGCGCGCGAAGATCGACTCTCCCGCGTAGCCTCCCGACTTGGGCGCGATCCACGCGATGCCCAGCGAGATCGCCACGATCGCCAGAGAAAACGTGGCCCAGTAGGCCACCATGCCGCTCGGGGTACGCAGCAGGCGCGAGGCGAGGTAGAGGCGCAGCCCGCTGAGGTTGGTCAGGGCCAGTAGCGTCAGCGCAGAGGCCGCGTAGCCCAAGGCGGCCGCGAACCCGTTCGCGTACGCCTCGCGGTTGGCACGAGCCAGGATCACCTGGCCGAGGCCGAAAACCAGCGCTGCCAGGAGGGAGAAGACGACCACGGACCGGCCCGGCCGCCGTTTGTCGTGAGGCACAGGGTCGAACATGCTTGCGGCCGCCGACTCCTCGGTGGCGGGATCGACCGAGCAGTCGCGTGCGATCCAGTTCACCCCGCCCCACACAGCGGCGAACGTGAGGAGGTTCGCCAAGAACGCGATCGGAAGGCTCATCGGGCCGGCGATTCCACCCATGTCAACCGTGAAACGCGCGATGAAGACAGTGATGGCGAACGCGAGGCCTGCGATGTACGGCAGCGAGACGGCGTCGTTGCCCTTCACGCTGCGGATCTTGGCGATCCCGACAACGCCGACGAGGAAGAAGAAGAACACGAACCGGAGGAGCTCGTTCGCGGACGGGAACAGTGCCTCGCGTACGCTCAGGGCATAGTTCCCGAAGGTCCACATCATGACGACGAGCAGGAAGGGCACGATCAGGTCGTTGACGGCGTCGAACGACCGGGCGCCCGGGGTAATGAGGGAGCCGCCTCCTCCGGCGTCCCCGCGCTCCGCGTCCCGGAGGGCCTGCGCCATCCAGTCGTGTCCCGTTCGGCTGCCTCCAGGCGGCGCCATCATCTCAGGCCGCGCCTCTCGCCCACAGGGCCGCGCTAGTGCTGGCTCCACAGGAACAGGAGCCCCGCGATCGCAGCCAGGATCACAGCGGCCACGATCACGGCAACGGCCACCTTCCCGGCGGAGATCGGCTTGGTGCCCTGCACCTCGCCGGACTGCCCGTTCACAAGCGCCCGGTATTGCTTGCCCCTGTAAGAATACGCGAAGATCCACGTCGGTAGATAGGAAAGCTGAGACGATCTGCTCAGCACCTCGCTCGAGGCCGAGTCCAGCCTGTCGATGAGGGCGCCGCAGGCGCTCTGCTCCTGTGCCTCCACGCGCCCCAAGCACTCCCGCCAAGCGACTTCCTCGGGCTTCGCCGGCATCTCCGCCTTAGAGCCCGCGACGTAGTCCTCCGCCCATGGGCGGGAGTCCGCGAAGTCGTACGGCAAGATCCTGTCGGTCTCTTGCTGGGGGATCACACTGCTCGCCACGATATGGTCGAAGTAGTGCCCACTGTGGACCCCGCTGCGCGGGTGCCAGACGGTGTAGGGTTCGTCCTCTTCGTAGCGTTCGGTCCTGCCCTGCGCGTTGGTCCGCGTCTTGCTGACGCGACGGTAGCGGGTTTCGCTGTATTGGCCGTGCCAATCGGTGCGCACGTCCACGGTGAAGCTCCAGTGAGGCACGTACATGCCCTCGTAGCCCCTCGATTGCAGGTTCTGCAGGAGGTCGCCGGGCTTGAACACGCCCTTCCCGAGCCAGTTCCGGAACAGCTCCGTCGCTCGCGGCTTGTCGATCCGAAAGGGGACTATGAAGGAGCCGCGCTGCATGTCCGCATAAGACTCGGGCACCGGCGTGGCGAACTCTGAGCCGCAGAACTCGCAGGTCTTGGCCAGCACGTTGGGGTCGAAGACAACGGTTGCGCCGCAGTTCGGACATTGAAGGGTCTGCAGGCCTGCCACTGGGCTGTCACCTTTCGCGGGTGTTGACGGCGGGCCGGGGCCGCGCCAGACCCTTTCTCACGCCACGCGGGGCGCTCCTGCCGTGGCCTGGGCGCCGTGGGCGCGAAACAACGACGCGGCTCAAGCGTTGTACAAGTGACGGACGCAGAGCGAGGGCCGGTTGTTACGCAGTCGCCTCGCCCGAGCGCCAACTGGGCAGCACGGCGGGGGCGTGCGGGAGGTTGAGGGTTGACTGAATCTGGCTCGGTTTCGAGCCGCGGGGCGCTAGTACGCTGGGCAGGTCGAGTGGGGCCGGTGGTGCTCGCGGCCCTTCTCCTCGGCGGAGGCGCGCTCCAGCGCCTGACCACGGCCTCGGCGGACGGCGGATTCCTGTTCGGTTTGAGCCCGGCGGGCGTCCGCATCGCCGACACCCGGCCCGCGGTGACTCGCGACGCCATGATGGCCGAGGGGGCCTTCGCCGACATCCTGTACGTCTACGACACGCTCTTCTCGCCGGACGGCAAGTGGCTCACGTACATCGTGGACGCGATCCCGAAGAGCAGGGCCGGACACCAGTACTACGTCTACATGGTCGACACCGCCACGGACGAGAGACGGCTCATCCTCGACACGAAGACCGGCCCGGGGCTGGACTGCTCGTTCGTCTGGGTCGGCTCCGACGCCCCGGTGCTGTTCCGAGGCGACTTCGCCGAGGAAGTCGCCCGCCCCACGACGCCGTCGGGGCCTGCCTGGGGCCGAGCAGCCTGCGTCAGAGGCCAGGATCCGCGCGTGCGGCCGGGAGTCGGCGGTATCGCGTTTAGGCGCGTGTCGGAGGAGTCTGCCACCCTGTGGTTTGTGGGGCCCGAGGAGGGCGCCGAGCCGAGGCCGCTGAGCGGGCACGCCTCGGTGTTCGGATCGATCGAATGGGCGCCGGACGGCTCCAGGCTGGCCTTCTTGTCGCCGATGGACGCCGAGTTCGGCGAGGCGGTGTGGACCGTGACGCCTGGTGAGGACCCCGCGCTCCTGTGGGCGCTGCCGGCCGCGGAGATCGCCTGGTCGCCAAACGGCCGTGAGCTTGCCGTGAAGACACAGAGCGACGAGCTGGTCGTCGTAACGGTGCCGGGCGGAGGGGAAGTACGGCGGATCGAAAGCGTCCGCACCTTCACCTGGTCGCCGGACGGGTCCGCGCTGGCGTGCGTCTACCTGCCAGATGTCGCGGGCCCGGAGGAACTGACCTACCTGCCCGCGAGCGAGGGCGACCCGCGCAGGCTACTGGTGAGCCGCGTGGCGGACGGCTGGGACTTCGGAGTGCCCCGGTTCGGGCCCGATGGCTCCACGGTGTATGTCGGCGGGGCGGGCGGACAGGACGTGACAGGCGACGGCCAGTACTTCCCGCAAGCGGACCGCTGCCTCTATCGCTGCGACGTCGGCCCGTCCGACGCACACGGCCCCCTCCAGGTCGACGGAAGTGCGGTTAGGCCCGTCGTGTCCGCCGACGGGCGGTTCGCCGTGATGGTTGTTGAAAGCACCGAGGGCTCGTTCCTCTGGGGCCTGGACCTGACCACGGGGGCCGCCAGCGACTGGGGCCGAGCCCCGGTCGAGAAGTACGCCTACGAGCTCGCCTGGTCGCCCGACGGCTCACTCATCGCGTACGAGGATAACTGCAGCGTGTACATCGCGCGGCTCGCGCCGGCCGCCGGAGGGTAGGGCGGGACAGTGTCGCTACTGCTGGTCATCGTCGCAATCGTTGCGCAGTCGGGCGCCGCTCCCAACCCGACGGCGCCGCCCAAGGCTTGGATCGTCTGCGAGACCGATCCACCCGGCGCGCAGGTGCTCATGGGCCACCCCATGTCCCGTGAGTCTTGGGAGAAAGGCACCACGCCGGCAAGGGTGCCGATCTACGAGCTCTCGCCGATGGGCCGGGAGCTCAGGGTCACGCTGCGAAAGACCGGCTTCGAGCCCTACTCAGCCACGGTGTCGATCAAGCCGGACGACACCATCAGGATCTCGGCCACGCTTGTGCCCAGGCAGGTCATGGCCTACGTCAGCGACGGCAAGCTGGTGCTTGCGAATGCCGATGGCTCCGACCCCGCGGACTTGGCGCCGCTTGCGGTACCCGTGAGCTGGGAGGCCCCCGTGTGGCTGCCCGGCGGCGATGTCTGCGTCTGGCAGGCGGGGGAGCTTGCCAGGATAGACAGCACCGGCAAGACCGTCTGCGCGGTCGCGTCCTCAAGCTCGCGGAGCGTCGTCGGGCCCGGTCCCAAGGCGGAGAAGGCTCACCGGGCCGTTGCCTTGAGAAGCGGGGCGTGGGTCGCCTACCTCGACCGCACGGCCGCCGGCAAGACGGGCGCGCTGCTCGCCGCGACCGGCGGCGGAGCCGAGCCCGTGCTGCTCGCGCTCGAGGCGTCTCGCCTGGCCGCGTGCCCGTCGGAGGACGTGCTGGCCGTGACCGACCCGACGGGCACCAAGATCATCGGCATCGGCGCCGACGGCCGCGTCGACCCCATAAAGGACCTTCCTGGCGTCCGGGAGCTTGCCTGGTCCCCCGATGGCGCCCGGGTCGCCGCGCTGCTCGATGGCGAGGTATACTGCGGCGATGCAGGCCTAGGCGACCTGACACGGCTCACATCCTCCGACGGTGCCGGCCCTGAGGACCTGGTCTGGACACCGGACGGCGCGGCGCTCGTGTGCACGATCCACCGAGAACAGACACGCCGGACGCGATGGGACGAGATCTGGCTCATCCACGCGCCCGGTGAGATCGGAGAGCCGATGCTGCTCGTCGACGGACACGACCACCCCTACAGCGGGTCGCTGGCGCCGCTGGGCTTCGTGCCCGGCACGACGCGGCTCGCCTATCGCGTCGGCGAGCCGCCCTCGTGCAGGACATATGTCACCGACGCCGCCGGCCCGGGTGGACCCGAGCCGCTCCTGCTGAACTCGGGGCTGCCGGCCTGGTCAGCGCCGGGCACACCCGTCGGCGCCGGCTCGTCGGAAAGCCCCTCCGGGAAGGTCGATGCCCGGTGACGCGACGAGCCCGGTGCGCGATCCTGGTCGTGTCTCTCGCTATCGCGGGGGCGGCGCACGCGCAGTCCGACAAGGAGAAGCCCCGCCAGCCCGTGCCCGAGGCCCAGATCGCGGTCAGTTCCATCCCGCCCGGCGCGACGATCTACGTGGGGGCCGAGGGCGGCGGGACCGGCATGCATCTCAAGGGAGTGACCCCCGCGACCGTGCCGATCCACAGCGCCATCGAGGAAGACACCCAGCACTATCGCGTGACCCTCTGTCTGCCCGGCCACGACACGTTCTCGAAGGTCATCGCTCTGCGCAGGGGAGACGCGCTGAACATTGACGCGCAGCTCGACCCGCGGTGCAAGGCCGCCTATGTTCGCGATGGCTGCATCTGGTGCGAAGGATGGGGAGGTGAGGGACGCAAGTCCGTGGTCCCGATCACGAGCGCGTTCTCCTGGGACCGACTTGCCTGGTCGCCGAACGGACGCCTAGTGGCCTACGTCGAGGCGGGCGAGGTGGTCGTCGCGGATGTCGCGCGCTGCCGCCGCATACAGGTGACGGACGTCGCGGCGCGCGCGATAGCGGAGGGGGCGCAGGAGGAGTGGCTGTGCGGCTCACCGGTGTGGTCCCCCGACAGCCGCCGGATCGCCTACATCGCGCACGGGAGCGACGCGTCGGTGCTTCTTGTGTCGCCGGTTCGGGTGACCCCGCCGGAAGAGCTGCCGGGCCTCGATCTGCCCATCACCGACGCGGACATCGTTGCACCGGTGAAGATCGGCGACTACTTCCGCGACGTGACTGACTGGCAACCCTCGCACTCGATCCTTGCCGCCGAGGACGAGCAGTCGCGCCTGCTTCTGATCGGCCTCAACAGCAGCCTGAAGGCCATCGCCGACCCGGTGGCCGTACAGATGTCAGGGCAGGCCGCCTGGTCCCCTGACGGTTCCCGGCTCGCCTTCGCGTCGATGCTGGGGGGGGTGAGCGCGATCTACGTCGCCGATGCACAGGGCAACTCGCCTCTGCCCGTGGTGCAGACCGACCGCGGGCTCGCACGGAAGCCCATCTGGTCTCCGGACGGAGAGTGGATCGCGTACATGCTCGAGGCGCCGCCGTTCTCGAATGCCGGCGACGAGGTGCACCTCCTGTCTGTCGCGGGAACAGGTGAGGACATCGTCCTGCACCGCGCGCCGATCAACGCCGGAGGGTTCGACGAGGAGACGGTACGCCTGGCCGGCTTCACCCCGGACGGGGCGTTCGTGTTGGTTACGGTCGGCGACCCGCGCGATGGTCACAGGCTGCGCTTGCCGGTGAAGGGCGGCGCACCGCAGGCGTTCATGGAGGGCGCCGGCTTGCTGTGCTATTCATCGGGGCTCGACGCGACCGCCTACCGTAGCCTTTCCGTGTTCACGCATCACCTCTGGGACGCGCTGCAGAGCGGCGACCCCGGGCTGCTCGGCGACATGTGCCTGCCGGTGCTGGAGAAGGTCGACTCGAGCGGGAAGCTCGTCGAGGAAGTGTGGGAGAAGACGCGCCAAGAGGCCATCGCCAAGATCCTCCAGAACGTCGGCCCCACAGGGGTGGAACAGGCGACCCAGGCGGCCTACACGGGCGACGACGGCCGCTTCCAGCAGGTCATCATCCTCGGCGGCTCCGGTCGGAAGCTGTTCCTCCGCACGAGCGACAAGCGCTGGTGGGTGGCGGGGTACTACCTGAGTCCGTAGGGCGGGTAGCGGGTGGGCCGGCGGGAGGCTCGTGCCATGAGAGTTCAGACCATTGTCCACGAGATGGTGGCGCGGCTTGTGGAGCGCTTTGGCCCCGACATGGTGATCCTCTTCGGCTCGCACGCTCGGGGAGACGCCGACCAGGACAGCGACGTCGACCTGCTCGTCGTCATGCCGGAGGCCAGCGACCGTCGCCCGCTTGCCGTGGCGATGCGCAGGGCGCTGCGGGGCATGGGGCTCCCCAAGGACGTCTTGGTCCTGTCGCGCGCGGAGTACGAGGCGGAGCGCGACATCCCCGGTTCGCTGGCCTACCCTGCCTCTCACGACGGGACGGTGCTCTATGCCCGCGGGTGACGCGTGGCATGTCGCGCAGCGATGGATGAGGAAGGCCGAGAACGACCTACGGAACGTCGTCATCGTCCTCGCGGCGGAGGATCCTCCGCTGGATACCGTCTGCTTCCATGCTCAGCAAGCTGCCGAGAAGTACCTGAAGGCCCTGCTCACTTGCCACGGCATCCCTTTCGGGCGAACCCATGACCTTTCGCTGCTCGTAGACCGGCTTCCGCCCGACTCGGGTGTGCCTGGGGCAGTCGGCGACCTTGAGGAGCCGAGCCATGCGGCAGTCGAGGCCCGGTACCCGGGTCCTGACGACGACATTGACCGTGCCCTCGCGGAGCATCTGGTCGAGCAGGCCTTGTGCGTGAGGTCCGCCGTCACGGCTGAGCTGGCCGCCTTCTCTCCCGCCGGACGAGAGGGCTGGCCCGGGGAGCCTGCGTGACCGGTGGTCCAGGAGGGCCGCCGTTGCCCAAGGTGGCGACCACGTGTCGGCCGACTCAGCAACGGCCGTTGCGGCCCGGCCCCACCGTCCGCTTGCGGCATCCGGTACCTTGTACCCCGTGTCCTACCGCAACACCACCGCCATCTCCTCCCCCGCCTTCAGCGTCACCGGCTCGGGAAACACGGCGAACCAGCGGCCGTCGCGCACCTCGACGGCGGGACCGGTCTTGACCTTGGCCCGACGCGGCTTCTTCGCCGGGTCGCGATCGAGCGGGGCGCATCCCAGCTCGCGGAGCGTCACCTCGCCGTACAGCACCTCCAAGCTGAGCCGCAGCACCCCGTCCGTGTGGCGCGCCGTGAAGACTCCCCAGCCCGAGCCGGTCGAGAAGAAGCACTGGAACTTCGGCCGATCGGTCCGTGGGGCGAAGCTCAGGCTCCCAGTCGGTGCGGAGTAGCTGTACCCGCTGAGCGCGAGCAGCACGGACCAGCTCGACATCGCACGCGCGTAATGATCGCCGCACTCGAACTCGTTGTACGGGTTCCTGCGCTTGCCATCATGCCGGTCGCGGATGCCCTTCACGATAGAGAGCCCCTCATCTACGAGCCCCTCGTAGATCATGTGCGCCGCGACCTGATACTCGATCCCCGTCCACACTTCGTCGCAGTAGACGACGGGCAGTGCCGGGCGTCCGCCATAGGGCCAGGTGCAGAGCAAGAGGCCCGCCTCGTCCGCGATCGCGTAGATGCGCTGCGGGTTCGGGTGGGAGTGGAACTCGGTGTGGAAGTTGTGCTTGAAGAGCGACTGAAGCGTCCTGCGCACACGCTTCGGGGGCAGCACGTGGCCCAGCCCGACCACCATCGCGAACCACTGGCCCAGGAGCTGGTCGGCTAGGCAACCCTTGCCATACTGGTACCTCGGCTGCTCCTCCAGGTTCACGATCTGCTCGTAGTACTCCCCGTTCCAGCAGACCTCGTCGAGCTTCGCCTTGCCCGACTCGAAGAGACTGTCCCAGCGTGCCTTGGCGTCTCCGTCGCCGAGGTGCTCGGCCATCGCCGAGCCCGCTCTGAGTGCGCCGAGGTAGAGCGTGCCCATCATCGTGTTGGGGCCGTAGAACTCAATGTCATAGGTGTTGTGCTGGCGACCTTCCATCACCCCGTCGCCGTCTTGGTCCCATTCCGAGAGCGCGTAGTCGAGCGCGAGCTTGGCCCTCGGCCAGAGCTCGGTAAGGAACGCGTCATCGCCGCTAAGCTGCCACTCGCGGTACAGCTTCATGATGCAGCCCATCTGACCGTCGGCGGCCCCGATGGAGTCCCACAGCACCCGCCCGGTGGGCAGCTTCGTGCGGAAGGCCATGTGACCGTCGTCACGCGTGTTCACGAGGAAGTCGGTGCGGCGGACCGAGCGCTCGAGCGCCGGAAAGAGGTGGGCGAGGGTCTGCTCGTAGTTCCACACGTGCGTGCAGTTCATCGGGCAGCACCCGCAAGACCCGCCGCAGCCCTCGAAGCCGTGGAACGCGCCGTCATCCAGGCGCAGGCACGTCTGCGTTACGAGGATAGACGCCTGGCTCGAGGCCGCATCGAGCACCTGGGCCGGGAGCGTCGAGGTCCACAGAGCGTCAGCGAACAGGCGCGTTTCCGCCCACAGCCGCGGCAGCTCGCGGTGGACGTACTCGGCGACCGCCCACGCGTCCGTGAATCTAGTGGCGTAGTGGTTCGTCAGCAGTTGCCCCGCCACTTCGGGCTCACGGTCCCACGAGTTGGCGCGCTTGGGGAAGTGCCACGTGATGAGGAAGGGCACGGAGACCGTCTCTCCCGGCGCGACCTCGACCCTAACGCCGAGCGACGCCATCTCGGCCCTGCCCTCGGGCGACGGCTCGGAGGAGCCCGTCGACTCGAAGGCGCCGTCGGCCTCGAGGTCGTCCCAGAACCGGTGGTAGTTGTCCCACCAGCCCTGCCCTTCCCATGACCGCAGGTAGGTGAACGAGCTACCGCGGGCCGTTATGGCCATCGAGCCGGCGCGGGTGTCGCCATAGGGGACCCTGGGGGACGTCATCTTGATGCCCGCGAAACCGTCGCCGGACACGAACTCGTTGACCGCCCCGCCGACCATCGACCCGTCGAACGTGATCCCGTCTGTCCCGATGACGTTTGGGAACGAGCCGACGAGGGTAGCCTTCACCGGCTCTGTGCCGGGGTTATGCAGCGCGTAGGTGAGCACGGCCACCGGGATTCCGGAGTCGTCCTCGTTGAGCGGGATGAAGGGGCTGAAGGCCTCCAGGCTCACGCGCAGGGGACAGCGGTCGTCCCGGAACTCGATGTTCGCGAAGGGGTAGGCTCCTCGGAAGACAGCCTCCTTGAACGGCGGCAGGCCCTTGCCGCCGTCGCGGGACCAGCCGCCGGAGCCCCAGTACGGAGGCAGCGGCGCCCGCTGGACGGTCTGACAGACGGGCTCCTCGCCCTCGGCCTGCGCCCAGAGCACGAAGAATACGTTCAGGTCCTTGCCTTTGCCCGGGCGGTTGAAGATCTCCCAGTCGCGCAGCTCCCCTCGGCCGCCCAGGGAGACGCAGCCCGCACCGATGCCGCCGAGTGGGAATGCTACCATGGCCAGGTGCTCGCCGGTGAACACACGCTCCGGGGCGTGGGCGCGCAGCTCCTTGCGCTTGTACGGAACACGGCCGGCATCGTCGGGCTTCTTGGTGGACTTGCTCGCCATGAGTCATCTCCCGTTCCGGGTGTCAGTGGCCCCATCAAGTGCGGGTAGTCGTTCTGTGGTTCACGGGTAGCCGCCTGCTATGCCTTGATGCCACCGTAGGTGGCATCCGGCCCACAGCGCCAGAAGCAGTCGACCGCCGCGAACCCCGCGGCGCGCAGCTCATCGAGGTGCCAGGCGAGCGGCTGCCCGTCCTCGATCCCGTCCCACCGCCCAAGCGCGACCCGCCGTGCGGCGGTCACTTCCGGCCCGAGCTCGGCCAGGTAAGCGTCCCAGAACTGGTACCAGTCCTCCGCGCCCTGGGTGCCCTCTGCATCGCGCATCGCCTGCCGTTCCCGCACCCAGTGCTCCTGCACAACGGGCGACTCGCTCGCGACGTGGTCGGCGTTGAGGAACACGCCGCCCTGCCTCATGACCCGGGACAGGCTCCGGTACATGGAGCTCAGGGCCTTCGGGGACAGCCAGTGCAGAGCCGTCGCCGACACAGCCGCATCGAACGGGCCCGGCGCAGCGGCAGTCCAGCTTGGGTCGCCCAGATCCACCGGTACCAGGCTCACGCTCGGGGTGAAGCACGCAAGGCGGCGCTGAGCCAACGGAAGGACCGTGGGGTCGAGGTCGACGCCCACGACTCGCGCCTGAGGGAGCCGCGCCAGCAGCACCGCGGACAGGCTGCCGGTGCCGCACCCCAGATCCAGGATCCGGCATCCGTCGCCTACGCACTCGGCGACCAGGTCGGCGATGATGCGGAACCGCTCGGCACGCGCGACCAGGTACCGCTCCTGCATGCGGTCCCAGCGGTCGAGCCAGGCGCGCCAGTCGAGAGTCGACGGGAGGATGCTGTCCATGGTCGCCCCTGTTCTGCGTCAGTCGGGTGTCGTCCTGGGAGCACGGGCGGCTCCGCGCCTAGGGAGTGCTGGAACATGGAGTGTCGGCCGGAAGTCCAACACCAGGAACCGAAGGGAGGGCACGCGTGATGTACGTTCGGCCGGCTGTCTACCCACTTGCCCGGCCTCGATGGTTGGCGCCTGCCTCTGTAGTGACCTGTGCTGTCATTCTGCCAGTGCTCGTCGGGTGTCAACGTACGGAAAGTGACCTGGCTGCTCACGACGGACCTGCGTCCAGGGCCTCCGTGCCGGCGAGCCCGTCGGCCGATATCGCGGCCAGAGATGGCGGCGATGTCGAGAGGAACGGGCTCCCGGCAACCCCGACGTTCACCGCTTCCATCTGGAAGCGCGACGTCGTCAGGGAGGAACCCATCCTGCTGAAGCTGGAGGTGAGCAACCCCGGCCATGACGACCTGCGAATCGTGGCACCGTACTTCAACACATACGGACGCATCAACCTGCCTCTGACGCTTACCGTCACCGACTCATCGGGCCGACAGGTCCCCAACGGTTGGTCAGGCGGGGGCACGGGGAGCGAACCCATCCTGAGGGGGAGGCCTTGGTGGATACCCGAGGGCCCGGCACAGGCGGGACACGTCGATCCGCAGACCTGGCGGGCGTGGAGCATCCCAGCAGGCAAGACCGCCTTCATGTGGCACAACATTCGGCAGTACTACCCCATCGACGAGCCCGGGGAGTACCACGTTGTGCTGCACTACCTCCCCAGCGCGGACATGGCGCCCCGGTCCGGACTAGGGGAAGGCGCGCCGCCGGGGGAAGCCACGCTCTGGACGGGCAGCGTCGAGATAGACGCGGGCACAGTCAGCGTCTCAGAGCCCGGCGAACGCGATGTGGCGGCGGCCGACCGCCTGGCACAACATCGTGAGGTGCAGGGCTCGGTGTTCTCAACCACACTGGGCTGGGGAGATGACGCCGGTATCTTGCAGGGGAAAGCGCCGTGGGTGGTCGGCACGGTGTACGAGACATACGCGCGGTTCGGCCGCGCCTTCGCGGGGCGCGCCCAGGAGGACGCAAGCAAGTCGCGGTCCGAGGCCCCCGCGTTCCCGCTGTGGGGCCTGCTCGACGTAGTGCCGCTGCGCTCGCCACCCACCTCCCGTACGGCTTACATCGGGGTCAGCACGCGCATGCGCGAGCTGCGGGCCGATCCGTCCCGTGACCCGGCCCGCTTGGCGACACTTGAGGAGTCGGTTCGACGCAGCGCCTCCGAAGCGATCGCCGCGGCCGACGCGTATGTGGCGGCTGCGATCGCGACGGGGGACTACAGCATCTTGGGCCACGCTCAGTGGAGCAAGGAGCTGATCGCGCAAGAGATCCGCTCCGACTTCCCCGCCTGGCCCGACTAAGCGGGTCGAGACATGGCACGCACGGTTGGGGATGGTCATGCCCTGGCGCGCGGCCCACAACCAGGCGCCGGCGCGGCCAGCAGTGCCCTGACAACGCGCCGGCAGGCCCTCCGCCCGACCTCGGCGTAAGACTCCCCATCGCGAACGGGAGAGTGCTCACCGATGGCCTTCATCGCCTTCTCAGTGCTCGGCCGAATGCTGCTGCAGCCCCCGATCGGGTTCGTCAACCACTACCCGATGGTCACGGAAGGATCGGACGTCTACGGCGCTTCCGGGGCGACCATCGCGCTCGTGCGGGCGCCGTGGGCGCTCATCGAGCCCACCGAGGGCGCGTGGGACTCAAGCTGCATCGACCAGCAGCTTGGCTGGGCCGAAAGCCAGAACATCCGGCTCCTCTACGTGATGGAGTGCGGCCCCGCGCACTGCGTGAACTGGGTGCGGGACAAGGTCAAGGCCGCCGGCGAGTCGACGGCGGGCCCGGACGGGCAGCCGCAGCCCGACCCGTCGATCTTCTCACCCGTCTACGTGCAGGCGATGGACAGCTTCATCCGGCGCGCGGTGGCCTACATCCGTGACCACGACACCGACAGCCGCGTGGTCGGCTACTGCAACGGGTGCGAGTGGTGGTACCCCGCCGACAACACCTTCGACGAGCAGGACCGCGCCGCGTTCGAGAAGGCGATGGCCGCCAAGTACGGCAGCGCCGACGGCGCGCTGGCCGCGTGGGGCCAGACCGCGGGCGGCAAGGTCATGCGCCCGCCCGTGCTCTTTGACGGCATCGGCGACCCCGACCGGCTGGGCATCCTCGTGCCGCAGGAGTCGCGGCTCGATGTCGGCTGGTGCACGGTCGAGGAGAAGCACGTCCCCGTCACGGCGGGCAAGACCTACGTCTTCGAGGCCGACGCTGAGATGGGGCGCTGGGCCAGCGGGGGCGCCTACCTCGAGATCGCGTGGCTCCAGCCGGGCGACCCGAGGCCGATGCGCCTCGACCACTCGACGCGCGTCGATGCCTCCGGCGCCAAGGAGCGGCTCAGGGTCGAAGCCGTTGCTCCCGGGCGCGCCGATAGGGCGTGGCTGCTGCTCAAGTCCTCAGTGGACGGCGAGGCCGTCTTCCACAACGTCAGCTTCCGCGAGGCCGGGACGGATACCGAGCTCGCGCCAAACACCGGACTTGATCCCGCCGTGGGCGGGTGGCACTTCGTCCCCTGGGTCGCCGGCGACCGCGGGCACCTCGAGTCCCCATGGGCGCCGGGCGACATGCGGATCGCGTACGCCCCCAAGCCCGCGCAGCCGATCTCCGAGCAGTGGGTCGACGACTGGTTCGACTTCACCGGCGATGCCGTCGCGGAGTTCATCGGTCACCTCGCGGACGTCATCCGCGAATCCGATCCCGGCCGCCCGATCGTCACCTACCTCACGTTCTCCTTCGGTGCGCCCTTCAACTGGGACTACTCCTACGCGATGAACATCCACCCCGAGAAGGTCTTCGCCGCAAGGCACTATGAGGGCTGTGGAATGCAGCTCGCGGCGGCGGACGGCGACTACCACAACGTGACGGCCGCGGTTGACATGGTGCGCCACCTCGGCGATCCGTGGCTGATCGACCTCCAGGACTTCACCGCAGGGGTCTACATCGGCAGCAAGGCGATGACGAACACGACTCTCGCCGGCATCGCGGCGGGAGCGCGCGGGGTGGTCTACTACTGCTGGTGGGGGACGCCGGACTACGACTTCCACAAGGCCTGGCCCGAGGGCGAGCTGGAGTCGATGATCGGCCGCAGCAAGGGCTTGCTCGCCGCACAAGCCGGGCGGTCGGTGCCTGTATCGGTGGCGATCCTGCACCCGAAGGTAGTGCCGTTCGCCGGGCGGGGCGAGCACGACCCGGGGCGTTTCATGCTGCTCTACAAGGCGGTTCGCAGGCTCGGCCTCGGCGCGATGATCGTCACGAGCCGCGAGGAGGCGCCGCCCGGGCTGCCGCTGCTAACCGTGGACGACGTGCCGGGCGACATGCACCCAACCATCCGTCGCTCAACAGAGAAGGGCAACACGCCGCCGATGTTCAAGTTCCTCGGGAACCGTGACCTGGTGGAGGCCCTTGCTGGGCAGCTTGCGCAGCGCCTGGGAGTGGCCGTCCCGCCGGCCGGCGACGAGCTGTTCACAACCGTCGGCGCGGATGGGCACACGGAGGTCTTCCGCCTGCCGAGTACTTAGTCGGCTTCACCTTCGCCTTACGCCCCTCCCTAACCCTCCCCTCGTGGGCGAAGGGAGGGGATAGCGGCTAGGAGGCATCACTATGATTCGCTTGTGCTCGGCGGCCGCTCTCGCTCTTCTGTCGGCGACCTCTTGGGCCTGGACCGAGGGCTTCGACACGCTCGGCCCCGCCTGGGCGGCTGACGCTTCGTCTGACTCTCGCGTGTGGGTCCAGGGCGGCGTGCTGCACGTGGCAGGCCCGGAGAACCACTATGCCCACATCGAGCGGGCGCTGGGCGAGGACCTCGTCAGCGTGGCCGCGCTCGTGAAGCCCGGCATCCCAGCCGCGATAAGCTGGGGCTGCGGCGTGTTCTTCTACTGGGCTCCTGGCGTCTGGTGCGAGCTGAGCGTCGTCGACCACAGCGGCGGAGTCTACTACACGGCGGAGCAGTTCTACCCGGGCCGCGCGCCCGCCGAGAGCCAGCTCAGGCAGGCGGGCCGCGAGCAGTGGCACTGGCTGCGCATCGAGCTCGGCACAGACTGCATCAGGTACTCCGCAAGGCCGCGACGTTCGTCGCAGTGGGCGGAGCTGCGGGTCACCAGTCGGCCGCCCGCGTGCGCCGGCCCGCCGAAGCTGCTCATCATCGGCAAGGGCTTCGGGCAGGGCGAGGGCAGCGCCTATCCCGCGCCCGACCTCGATAACGACTACGCCGCCCCGGGGCCTGGGTGCGAGTCGCTCGTGGACTCGGTGGTCGTGGAGGCGACTCCCACGAGCCACCGCCACCTTGGACCGGGCGAGGGGGGCTGGCCTGGCGACAAGCCCGGCGAGAAGATCCTCGCGACGCCGGGCGACCCGACCTTCGATCAGGTCGCGGCCGTCTACCCGCCGCTGCGCTACCCTCGCGAAGCTGTCGGTCCGAAGGACCACCCGAACGAGATCGGCATCGGCCCCCACGGGGAGCTAGAGATCGGGACAGGCGTCGGGCGCTGGCTGATAGGCATCGACGGGCGGCAGTTCGGCGTGGACCCAACCTGCGGGAGGCGGCTCCTTCACGGCTACCTGCCGATCGTCACCACCACGTGGGAGTCAGGCGGCGCGAAGTATGAGCAGACCGTCGTCGGTTGGTCGCGCGGCATGAGCGTGAGCAATCCGCTGATCGGCTACGTGCGGCTCACGGCCGAGTGGCCCGCCGACCCGAAGGTCACGCCCGTGCGGTTCTCCGTCGGCGACCCCGGCGCCGTCACGGTCGAGAACGTGCTCACACCGAGCCCCGAAGGTCGCGCCGCGGTGTACCTCCGCGTGCCGTACCAGGCTTCGCGCGACGCTAGGCCGGCGTGGGTCGATGAGAACGAGTTCGCCGGCGCGCTGCTGTCGGCCAAGGAGTGGTGGGAGCGGGAGCTCGCCCGCGGGATGCGCGTGTCGCTGCCCGACGAGCGGCTGATGAACGCGTACCGGGCTTGGCTCGCGTGGAACTACGTCGACGTAGACATGGTGGACGGCCTTCCCGAACCGCACGACGGCTCGGGCTTCTACGAGGCCGTATTCGGCTACAGCGCGGCGCGTTACGCGTGGGCCCTCGACCTGTGGGGCCGGCACGACGACGCGGCGCGGTACCTCGCCACACTCGTGGCCCACCAGGATGACGAAGGCCTGCTGAGCTGGAACTTCGGACTCACCGACACCGGCGCGCTGCTGCTCGCTATCGCGGAGCACTACCGGCTGACCCGGGACGCCGACTGGCTGCGTTCGGTCGAGCCGAAGGCGCTGAAAGCCTGCGAGTGGCTCGCCAGGCACGCCGAGGAGAGCAGGCGCGCGAACCGCGGACAGGTGACCGAGGGGCTCATCAAGTTCCGCTCCTACTGCGACTACCCGGAGCCCGTCTTCTCCTACTTCCACAACTGCTTCTGCTGCGCGGGGATGGAGCGCTTCGCCGGCGTCCTGTGGGACATCGGCGATGATGGACCGGCGGAGAGAGTAGCGTCCCAGGCCGCTCGGTACAGGCACGACATCGAGCGGTCGATGCGCGACTCCGCTCTCACCATCAGAGGCCTGCGGACCATCCCGATGGAGCCGGACACGCACCGACTCCTGAAGGACGGCGGCTACACAAGCGGGGCGTACTACGGCCTTGTCGCGTCCACGATGCTCGAGTGCGGGTTCCTGGACTCGACGAGCGAGACCGCCGGCGACCTGGCCGAGTTCCTCCGCCGCGGTGGCGGGGTCACGATGGGAACGAGCTCGTTCCCGCCGGGGATCGATCACGCGTACGGCTACGGGTACATGCTGACGCAGCTTGAGCGCGGCGAGCGCGAGCGGTACCTGCTCGGCCTCTGGGCGGCGCTGGCCTACGGGATGTCGCGCGACACGTTCTCGGGGGTCGAGGTCACGAACCTGTTCACCGGCGAGAACTACATGACCCTCCCGCACCTCTACTCCGGCAGCCAGCAGCTATTCATGCTGCGCACGCTGCTCGTCCGCGAACAGGGCGGCAAGCTGGTGCTCTGCGACGCGACGCCGCGCGCATGGCTTCAGAGCGGCAAGCGCATCGAGGTGACCGGGGCGCCGACGGAGTTCGGCGATGTGAGCTTCGTAGTCGAGTCGCGGGCCGATGAGGGCGAGATCCGGGCCATCGTGGACCCACCGACCGCGAGGACGCCGTCGGCGATAGTGCTCCGCCTCCGCCACCCGACAGGCAAGCCGGTCGCAAGCGTCCGCGTCAACGGCGTCCCCTGGTCGGACCACGACGACGAGGCGATCATTTTGCCGACAGGGTGGGGGAGGCTGAAGGTGACGGCGAGGTACCGGTACGGTCCCTCGTTACGCGCTTCGCGCTACTCGGGATGAGCGGGCCTCGGTGGCGTTCCCTCACCCGCCCTTACACTGTAAGGGCGGCCCGACGTGGCCGCCCTGGGCGAGCACACGGGCTCGCCCCTACGGGCGACCTCTTTGGGGGGAGAACTTGACCGCCGCCATGCGATGCGCCGGCAGCACGATCTCCGTGTCAGGCGGCGCGGACACAGCACCCGTCCAGTCCGACGCCCTTACCGGCACTCGCTTCCTCACGAGGTGCCCGGTGGTGTTGAAGTAGACGATCCGGTCCGTTAGCAGCGTCGCCCAGACGCCGTCGTTCGCGTCGTCGACCAGCTTAGCGTTACGGCGCGTGGGGTCTAGGTCCGTCAGGCTGTAGGTGAGGGCGACGACGGCGTCCGCGTACGACGCTGCATCCTCGCGGAACGGCAGCGCCACGGCGTGCCCTGCGCCGACGTCCTTGCCCGCGGCCCACGCGGCCCGGAGGTCGTCGCCGGCCGCCGGAGTCTCCAGCAGGAGCCGACTCGACACAGCAAGGTCGCCGTCGATGTCGGGCAGCGCGGGCACTCCGAGCACGGCCAGGACCCCGCCCTGCCGTACCCATCCCTCGATCGCGGCCAGCGCACGCGCCTCCATGAAGTCGCCCTCGGCGAGGACGAGCACACGGATGCCCAGCTTCTCCAGCGCCCCGTCGCGGACCATCAGCTCGTCGACGACCTCGTAGTCCATTCCGTCGCGAACGGCCTCGGCCAGGGCTATCGTGCGCGGCGGCCACTGCCACTCGGGGTGACACCACCACCACGAGCTCGGGAGCATGAACGCAACGTCGCAGACCGGCGGTGCGCCGCGCATGTTCGGGAGCGCCTCGGTCAGTATGTCGCGCGCGCCGTCCATGTTCTGCGGGTAGTCGAAGAAGGTCTGCGTGCCGTTGCTGATGTCAATGAACAGCCGGCGCGCCTCGCGGTTGCGGTCGACGCCCCCGGGCGGCTCGGTGTAGTAGGGCACCCCGTAGACGCGGCAAGCCGTTGACACGCGCCGGCACGGGAAGCAGCCGATGTCGCCCGGCGTCTGCGCGGAAGCGCCGACCTCCGCGAGGCGCTTGATGTGCCGGCTCTCGTCATTGCCCCATGGGACCGGCTCCGCCCCGTACCCCAGACTGAGGATGATCTCCTTGCCGGGGAACTCGCCCTGTACAAGACGAGTCGCCCATGTGGCGAAGTCGCCCTGTGAGTCCTGGTACCAGTCCACGAAGTCGAGCCAACGGCGCAGGTCGGACGGCGCACGGGAAGCCAGCGCCTTGCGCGCGTCCGCGTAGTCGACGGCGTTCGGCGGCGAGACATCATCCGCGGAGGCGAACGCGGTCCCCCAGGCGGCGTTGATGGCGGCCAGATCGCCGTAGCGCTCCATTGAGAACCGCCGGAGGTCGGCTCGTGCGTGGTCGTCTCCGCACCAGAAGCCGCCGTGGACGTGCTCCTGCGGTACGAGCCAGGTTGTCATCCCGATGGGATAGCCTATCTCCCCGTACTCGCTCGGCATGGACAGCCGCAGGAAGTCGACCTCCTCGCCGAAGTCGGCCGCGAGGCGCCGGTAGTACTCCTCGTACACCGTTTTGGTCGACAGCGCCCAGAGCGAGAGCTGGTTCAGCGTCTGCCCGTGCTCGAGGCACTTGTACGGGACATAGTCGGGCGTCTCCATGAACCAACGCGGAGGGTAGTGGAGCCAGCAGAACACGTTGTACCCCAGCCCGGCAGCGTGCAGCGCCTCCGCGTTCGCTCGGTAGAACGACCAGTCCCAAGTGCCCTGCCGCTCCTCAACCCGGCACCAGGCCTGGTAGTCACAGTGTGCGGTGCAGCCGCAGCGCTCGAGCAAGTCAATCAGCGCCTGGTCGACAGCGCCGGTGTCGCCCGGCTGCGCGGTGCCCCAGTACTGCATGAACAAGCCTACGCTGGCGTTGCCGGAGTAGAACCTGATCGGCGTCTTGTCGATGATGGGGAGAACAGCCAGACTCGCGAGGGGCGCGGCGTCGTCGTCGCCCACCTGCTCGAGCGCCACGGCGTCGAGGTAGGCATAGTACTTGCCGTCGAACTCGCGCTTGCCTGTGACGCCGACGGTGACCCTGTGCTCTCCCGCAGCCAGCCCGACGGTGAGCGCCTCCATCCAGGTGAAGCATCCGCCCGGGCCCCAGGTGCCGAATCGCGCAGCGCCGGTCACCTCGACTGGCTGGTAGTCGTCGACCGTCACCCGAAGGGGGGAGCCCGCACCAGGGGGCGTCGCCGCCACCCACAGCGCGTAGGTGCCGGGCTCGTCCACCTTCGCGGTCAGTGTGGCGTCGTAGGCCCCGCCGGGAGGATCCTCGTCCTTCGCGCAGACAAGCATTCCGCCGCCGTAGCACGGCGCGTAGTCAGGGCTGTCGAGGACAGTGGCCGACCACGTGTGCGCGGTGCTCGACTCGCCCTCCGCGAACCAGGCAAAGTCGCACGGCCGCTCCGGCCCCGGGGTGGCCGGCGGAGCGACCACGAGACCCGCCATTCCGATTGCGCAGCACAGTGTCATCGGGGTGCTCCCCTTTGCTGCCCTCCGCACCCGCCGGCAGGGACGCCGGCTCTCGAGGATGAGCCTACCAGCGCAGGTCCTTCGTTTCACCTATCCGTCCTACTCCTCATCGACCACGTCATACACGCGCACGTAGTCGACCTTGAAGCAGTCGGGCAGCTCCGCGTCCTGGATCTTCCCGCCCCAGTCGCCGATCTCGTCGCTCAGCTTGATGTACAGGGGCGCCTCGCAGACGCCGCCTGCCCTTGTGCGCCACGTCTCCTTGCCGTCGATGTAGAAGACGTACTCATCCGGGCCCCACCAGAGCGAGAACGTGTGCCACCCGTCCATGATGCCCGGCACCTCGACCCTGGTGCCCTCCGACTGGTGCTCCTTACCGTAGCCGTCCCAGTGGATTGTCTGCGGCACCCAGTCGTCGAGCGTCGGCTTTTCGTAGATGTCGATCTCGGCTCCGTTCCGGCCCCCGTCGCCGAGGTTGCCGACGCAGTCGTTGTACAGCCAGAAGGCGGACCAGTGGCCGACCTGCTTCTGAAGCTGTACGCGAGCGACGTAGTAGCCGAATGTGTGCTCGAACTTGCCGCGAGTGCGCACGCAGCCGTCGACGTACTTGTCTCCGTCCTTGAGGGTGCTCATCACGAGGTGGCCGTCGCCGTCGAGGGAGACGGCTTCGCGCATCCACCAGCCGTCGCGTCTCTCAGCATCCGGCGGGACGTTCCACTTGTCTTCGTTCAGTTTGTCGCCGTCGAACTCATCGTTCCACGCGAGTTGCCAGGTCTTGCCTGCCGGCAGCTCAGGCAGCTTGTCCTTGGGCTCCAGCTCGTCCTGCAGGATGAGTGTACTGGCGAGTGCGAGGGTGACGGTTGCGGTTATCACATGGCACCTCCGGTCGCGCGTCTCCGTTACCGGCAGGATACGCGCCTGCACGGGGCTTGTCCTGCGTCGACCGCCGCTACCTCTAGTGCCTCGCCTGTGCTAGGATTGCGCGTACCCCGTACACGGGAGGGCTAACGTGATAAGGCAGCTCCGCATCATCAACTACCGAAGCTTCGAGGACGCCGAGTTCGCGCTGGAACCCTTGACCGTCTTCATAGGACCGGTGGGGGCGGGGAAGTCGAACGTCCTTAAAGCTATCGAGTTCCTAGCGAACGCCACGTGGGCCCGACCTGCCGAGGCGTTTGGGCCGTACCCACACGACTTCTGGTCCGTCCGGAACCGCGCAGCGAAGACAGACTCAGAGGCGATTGCGCTCGAGGTGTCCCTCGCCATGCAGAGGTACCCGGAGGAGGAGGCGACGTACCGGGTCGAGATCGCGATGGGCAAAGATGGGCCGCTCATCGCCAGGGACGTGCTGCACCGCGGAGCGCCAGGTGGTGGCCCCGCGCGGACACTGTTCGACCACAGGCTGGTCGGTGGGTCACCCGACGCGGACCCACGCGACGCCCCGGTGATCGGCACGCAACTGCGCAAGGTCCGCGCAGGCAATCCACTGACCGAAGATGAGTACTATGCCGCACACCTATGCGATGAGCTGCAGCTCACGGAGCTGTACCACCTGGAGGCTACGGCTCTACGCGCCCCTTCCGGCGAGGGCTCGAGCCGCCGTTGGGCAGCGCCCGGCGGACCTGGGGACAACACGGTGCACTCTCGG
>Ga0315280_10004132_pt1 | contig 21689 bp, 21 predicted proteins | sample YL17G06_40_MG_FD_203697 | JGI IMG/M metagenome (GOLD analysis project Ga0315280, IMG submission 203697) | Sediment microbial communities from Yellowstone Lake, YNP, Wyoming, USA - YL17G06_40 | ecosystem: Environmental > Aquatic > Freshwater > Lake > Sediment | place: USA: Wyoming | collected...
GGCCCAGTACCGGCCGGAGAACAAGGCCCACAACTATCCGGAGCTGTCGCGGCGGATCAGCGTCGAGGAATACCAAGAGGCCCTGGAGCTGGCCCGCGCGCAGGGGCTGTACAGGTTCGCGCGGTAGTGGCGCGGGCCCTCACCGTGAGCTCTTTCCTTGCTCGCACCTATTGCCCCTGTGTATACTCTAGCCATCCACAGCCATCCACTGCAGCGAGAGGGAGTAGATTGATCAGGGTTGGCATCATCAACGTGACCGGCTACGCCGGCGCCGAGCTGGCCCGCCTCCTCTACCTGCACCCGGAGGCGAAGGTCACCTCGGTCAGCGGGCGCAGCGCGGCGGGCAAGCCGCTGGCGGAGGTCTTTCCCCATCTGTGGGCGCTGGACCTGAAGGTCAGCGGTGAGCTGGACGACGTGGACTTTGCCTTCTCCGCTCTGCCTCACGGAGCCAGCGCCGAGGTGGTGGCTCCGCTGGTGCGCAAGGGGCTGCCGCTGGTCGACATAAGTGCTGACTTCCGCCTGAGCGACGCCGCCGAGTACCAGCGCTGGTACGGCGTAGTCCATCCGGCGGTGGAACTACTGGCGCAGGCCGTCTACGGCCTGGCGGAGCTGAACCGTCCGGCTGTTCGGGAGGCGCGACTGGTGGCCAACCCCGGCTGCTACCCGGTGGGGGCGTTGCTGGCCCTGGCGCCGGCGGTCAAGGCCGGCATCATCGAGCCTGATGTTATCATCGACGCCAAGTCGGGCGTGTCGGGGGCGGGCCGCAGCCTGGGGCTCAGCTACCACTATGCCGAGGCCAACGAGAGCGCGGCGGCCTACGCCATGGAGGGCCATCGCCATCTGCCGGAGATAGTCCAGGAGCTGGGGCGGCTGTGGCCAAAGGCCGAGGCCTCGCTGCGGGTCACCTTTCAGCCGCATCTCGTCCCCATGACCCGCGGCATCCTCACCACCTGCTACGCTCCCCTGGCTGACGGACAGGCGGTCACGAAAGCCGAGGTGCGCGCACTGTACGAGGACTTCTACAGGGGCGAGCCCTTCGTGCGGGTGACAGCCGAGCCCCCTCAGACCAAGCATACCTGGGGCAACAACCTTTGCCTAATCTATCCCACGGTGGACGCCCGAGCCGGCCGCCTGGTGGTGGTGAGCTGCATCGACAATCTGGTGAAGGGAGCGGCCGGCCAGGCCATCCAGAACATGAATCTGATGCTGGGCTTCCCCGAGGCCGCTGGCCTCGACCTGCCCGCAGTCTACCCGTGAGGCGGTCGGGGCGGGCCTCTCGACGATGAGTTCGGAGATTGTAGTCATTCCCCAGGGGAGCGTTACCAGTGTTCGCGGCTTTCTGGCTGGCGCCGTCCGTGCGGGTATCAAGGAGAACGTCGACAAGCTGGACCTGGGCATCCTCTACTCGGAGCGGCCTTGCTCGGCGGCCGGCGTTTTCACCAGCAATCGGGTGAAGGCAGCGCCCATCCTCCTCTGCCAGAAGCACCTGGCCGACGGGCGGGCTCAGGCCATTGTGGCCAATAGCGGCTGCGCCAACGCCTGCACGGGCGAGGAGGGCCTGCGGCAAGCCTATGAGATGACCGAACTGACGGCTGCCAAGCTGGGCATCCAGCCGCAGGATGTGCTGGTGGCCAGCACCGGCGTCATCGGCAATTGCCTGCCCATGGACAGGGTTCGCTCCGCCATCGGTGAGATTGTGCTTTCGAGCAAGGGAGGCGACGACCTGGCCCTGGCTATCATGACCACCGACAGGGTGTCGAAGCAGATCGCCGTTCGCCTCGACTGCCGGCGGCGTCGGTATACCCTGGCTGGGGTGGCCAAGGGGGCGGGGATGATCCATCCCCATCTGGCCACCATGCTCTGCTTTCTCACCACCGACGCGCCTGCTCGCCAGGACTTCCTGGCCACTGCCCTGCGGCGGGCAGTGGACGCCTCCTTCAACATGATCACCATCGACGGCGATAGCAGCACCAACGACATGGTGGTGGTGCTGGCCAACGGCCTGGCCGGAGGGGAGCCGCTCGATGCTGAGCATCCGGCGGCGGAGCCTTTCTGCGATGCCCTGAGCCAGGTTTGCACTCACCTGGCCAAGGCCATCTGCCGCGATGGTGAGGGGGCTACCAAGCTAATCGAGGTGCGCGTGGAAGGAGCGGCCAGCGATGCCGACGCGCGCCGAGCGGCTCGGGGAGTGGCTGGCTCGCTATTGGTCAAGACGGCGGTCTACGGGGAGGACCTCAACTGGGGGCGCATCCTGGCTGCCCTGGGCGGCAGCGGCGCCGACATGGCTGAGGCCAAGACCACTCTCTACCTGGGCGGCGTTTGCCTCTATCGGCGGGGCTGTCCCCTGGATTACGATGAGAGGGCCGCTCGCGCTGCCCTGGCGGGAGCCGAGGTGGAGCTGCGGCTGGACCTGGGCCTGGGCGAAAGCGTGGCCACCGCCTGGGGCTGTGACATCACCGAGGAGTACGTGCGCCTGAACAGCGCCTACACAACGTGAGATGAGCGAATCGCCGATCATTGTGGTGAAGATTGGTGGCAGCACCCTGGGCAGCCACGACACTACCCTGGAGGACCTGGTGGCGCTGCAAGGGGAGGGCTGGCGTCCGGCTGTGGTGCACGGCGGCGGGGCCACGATAAGCGAATGGCTGAACTCTCGCGCTACCCCAACTCGCTTCGTCCGCGGCCTGCGGGTCACGGACGCTGAATCCCTGCGAGTGGTGGTGGCGGTGCTGGCTGGCCTGATCAATAAGGAGCTGGTGGCGGCCATCACCGCTCTGGGCGGCCAGGCTATCGGCCTTTCGGGCGCTGACGGGGGCCTGATCCGCGTCCGCCAGCTGGACCCTGATCTGGGGTACGTTGGCCAGATCGAGCGGGTGGACAGCGATATGCTCGTACGGCTATTCGATGCGGGCTACCTGCCTGTCGTCGCGCCCTTGGGCATCCTGTGGGAGAACCAGAGGCTCCAGAGCCAGATCCTTAACATCAACGCCGATACGGTGGCCGGCGAGGTGGCCTTCGCTCTGGCCGCCCAGTGGCTGCTCTTCCTGACCGACGTGGCGGGCGTTAGCGGCAGCGACGGCAGCTCGCTGGTTCACCTGTCCTGCCAGGAGGCGGCTGCCCTCATCGACCAGGGGACGGTCTCCGGAGGCATGATCCCCAAGGTGGAGGCCTGCCTGCGGGTCTGCCAGGGGGGCACGCGCACGGCCATCATCGACGGTCGCCAGCCGCATGCTCTTCTGGCGGCAGTTCAGCGAGGCGAGTTCGCTGGGACGACCATCAGCCAGGGTGAAGAGGCGCCATGACCGACTGGGCGCAGCTCGAGAGCCGCTACTTCTTTTCGACCTTCAAGCGCCAGCCTGTCACCCTGGTGCGCGGCCAGGGCGTGCGCGTCTGGGACGACCAGGGGCGGGAGTATCTGGACTTCGTGGCGGGGATCGCCTCCGTGAGCCTGGGCCACTGCCATCCGACGGTGGTGTCGGCTCTGGCCGAGCAGGCCAGCGTCCTCATGCACGTCTCTAACCTTGTGTACAGCGTCCCCCAGGTTCGCTTGGCTCAGCTTCTGGTGGAGAATAGCTGCCTGGATCGCGTCTTCTTCTGCAACAGCGGCGCCGAGGCCATCGAGGGGGCTATCAAGCTGGCCCGCAAGTGGGGCAAGGAGAAAAGGGACGGCGCCCACGAGATCATCTGCACCGACAACGCCTTCCACGGCCGGACGCTGGCCACTCTCACCGCCAGCGGCACTGAGAAGTATAAGCTGCCCTACCTGCCCCTACCTCCGGGGTTCGTCCACGTGCCCTACGACGACGTGGAGGCCATCCGCAAGGCCACCAGCGCGAAGACCTGCGCCGTCCTCCTGGAGCCCATCCAGGGCGAGGGTGGCGTCAACGTGCCCAGGGACGACTACCTGCGCCATGTCCGCGCCTGGTGCGATGAGGCGCGCATCCTGCTGATCCTGGACGAGGTCCAGACGGGCATCGGGCGCACCGGTAGCCTGTTCGCCTATCAGCAGTACGGCGCCGAGCCCGATATCATGGCCCTGGCCAAGGGCCTGGCCGGGGGCGTGCCCATTGGTGCCTTCCTGGCCAAGGAGCACTGCGCCGTGTTCGCGCCGGGCGACCACGGCAGCACGTTCGGCGGCAACCCCCTGTGCACCCATGTCGGTTATTCTGTGCTGAAGTACGTCATCGATAATGACATCCCCGGCCAGGTGGCCAGGAAGGGCCGGCACCTGGAGCGCCGCCTGCGCAGCCTGGCCGACCGCCACCCCATCGTGACCGAGGTGCGCGGCCGCGGCCTGCTGTGGGCCATCGAGCTGGACGGCGAGCTGGCCGAGCAAGCCGTAGGGATGTGTCTGAAGGAGGGGCTCATCGCCAACAACGTCAAGCCGACCGCCCTGCGCCTCATACCGCCCCTGGTGGTGAGCGAGGAGGAGCTGGAGCGGGCGGTGGAGATCGTGGATAAGGTGCTAGGAAAGCTAGAGGAAGAAAAGAGGGAGAGAGATGCCTGAGAAACTGATTCTTGCCTATTCCGGCGGCCTGGACACCTCCGTGGCCACTCGCTGGCTGAAGGAGGAGCAGGGCTACGATGTCGTCTGCCTCACGGTGGACGTGGGCATGCAGAAGGACCGCGAGACGCTGCACAGCCGCGCCCTGGCCGCGGGGGCCGTCGCCTTCCGCTGGGCGGAGGCCCAGGAGACGTTCGTCCGGCATTTCGTTTTCCCCGCTCTGGCCGCTGGCGCCGTCTACGAGAAGCAGTACCCGCTGGCCACTGCCCTGGGGCGGCCGCTGATCGCCAAGTGCCTGGTGGAGACCGCTCGCCAGGAGGGGGCCACCGCCGTTGCCCACGGCTCGACCGGCAAGGGGAACGACCAGGTGCGCTTCGACGTCAGCGTCCAGGCCCTCGCCCCCGACCTGCGCATCGTCGTCCCTGTGCGCGAGTGGGGGCTGACCCGCGAGGAGGAGATCGCCTATGCCCAGAAGCACAACATCCCTGTGCCGGTGACCAAGGAGAGCCCCTACTCCACCGACGAGAACCTGTGGGGGCGCAGCATCGAGTGCGGCGTCCTGGAGGACCCCTGGGCCGAGCCGCCGGAGGAGGTGTTCGAGTGGACGAAGTCGGTGGCCGAAGCCCCCGATAAGCCGGCCTATGTGGAGATCGGCTTCGAGAGGGGGATGCCCGTGGCCCTGGACGGGCGCGAGCTCGATGGCGTGTCGCTGGTAACCCGCCTGACCGAGATGGCCGGCGAGCACGGCGTCGGCCGCATCGACCATCTGGAGAATCGGCTGGTGGGCATCAAGTCGCGGGAGATATACGAGGCGCCGGCGGCGGTCACGTTGCTCAAGGCGCACGAGGGCCTGGAGCAGATGACGCTATCCAAGCCGCAGGTGCGCCTCAAGGAGCGCATCGCCCAGGAGTACGCCGACCTCATCTACAACGGCCTGTGGTTCACCGCCCACCACGAGGACCTGGCGGCCTACGTCCAGAGCACCCAGCGCCACGTCACCGGCACGATACGGGTGCGGCTGCACAAGGGGACGGCGACCGTCGTGGGGCGCAAGTCGCCCAAGAGCTTGTATGATTTCTCCCTGGCCACGTATGATAAGGGCGACGTGTACGATCAGAGCGCGGCGCCGGGGTTCATCCACATCTGGGGCCTGCCGGTGCGGGTGCAGGCGCGCGTCCAGATGCTGGAGGAGGAAGGCGAGGGGTAGTTTCAGTCATGACGATCAGCGCCGTTCTCTTCGACCTCGGCGATACGCTGTGGCACTTCCCCGACATGCCGCCACACGTCCTCGTGCGGCAGGAGACGGTGCGGCGCGTGTGCGACCTGCTGCGTCGCTGGGGCGTCGCGCCCGAGGGCCCGCTCTTCTTCCTGGGCCGTGACATCCGCATCGCGGTGGAGGAGGAGACGGAGAGGGCCTATCGCAGCGACTTGGTCAGCCCCGACTATCCGGCCCTCTGCCGCCAGGTGGCCGCTCGCCTGGGCCTGAGCATCAGCGATCGCCAGACGGAGGAGCTGTGGGACGCCTGGAACCTGGGCGGCCAGTTCTTCGGCCGCACCCTCTTCCCCGACGCCCTCGACACGCTGCGCTGGCTCCAGGAGCGGGGCTTCAAGCTGGGCGCCGTCACCGACCGCGCCTTCGGCGGGCCGCGCTTTCTGGCCGAGCTGGAGGAATACGGCCTCGAACCCTACTTGCAGGAGGTGACCATATCGTCGAACGTGGGCTACCTAAAGCCCCATCCCAGGATCTTCCAGCACGCCCTGGACGCTCTGGCGGTGGCGGCCGAAGAGACGGTGATGGTGGGCGACTCGCTGCGCTGCGACGTGGCCGGGGCCAAGGCTATGGGCATGGTCGCTGTCTGGAAGCGTCCGCCCCTGGACGAGCCCACTGAGCTGGGCGCCGACAAGGTGGACGTGGTGGGCGAGATCGCCCCCGACTACATCATCGATAACCTCCGGGAGCTCACCCGGCTACCCGTTCTCAATCATGGCTAAGAAGAAGTCCGCCAAGGTCTGGGCTGCCCGCTTCGCCAAGGCCACCGACCCGCGGGCCGAGGCCTTCACCGCCTCCATCGACGTCGACCGGCGGCTGTGGAGGTACGACATCGCCGGCTCCATCGCTCACGCCCGCATGCTGGCCAAGCAGGGCATCATCCCCAGGGAGGACGGCGCGGCCATCGTGCGCGGCCTGGAGGAGATAGGCGAGGAGATCGAGGCCGGCCAGTTCGAGTTCAGCCGCGAGCTGGAAGACATCCACATGAACATCGAGGCTTGCCTGCGCCAGAAGATCGGCGCCGCTGCCGACCGCCTGCACACCGCTCGCTCCCGCAACGACCAGGTGGCCACCGACCTGCGGCTCTACCTCAAGGACGCCATCGCTGGCGTGCTGGCCGCGCTGCGTCGCCTGCAGGGCGCGCTTCTCGACCTGGCGGAGGCCAATCGCCAGGTGATCATGCCCGGCTACACCCACCTTCAGCGGGCACAGCCGCTGCTCTTCGCCCATCACCTGCTCGCCTACTTCGAGATGTTCGACCGCGACGTGGGACGCTTCCAGGACTGCCTGAAGCGGGCCGATGTCCTGCCCCTGGGCGCGGGCGCCCTGGCTGGCGTGCCCTATGCCATCGACCGCCAGTTCGTGGCCCGCGAGCTGGGATTCAGCCGTATCAGCGACAACAGCCTGGACGCCGTCTCCGACCGCGACTGCGTGGTCGAGTTCCAGGCGGCGGCGGCGCTGACCATGATGCACCTGTCGCGTCTGGCCGAGGAGCTGGTGCTGTGGTCCACCGCCGAGTTCGGCTTCATCCAGATAGACGAGGCCTTTGCTGGCGGCTCCAGCATCATGCCTCAGAAGCGCAACCCCGATGTGGCCGAGCTGGCCCGCGCCAAGACAGGCCGCGTGTACGGCAACCTCCTGTCGATCCTGACGGTGCTCAAGGGCTTGCCCCTGGCCTATTGTCTTGACCTGCAGGAGGACAAGGCCGGCCTGTTCGACAGCGCCGACACCCTTCTGGCGACCCTGGATGTGATGGCCGCCATGCTCCCGAGCATTCGGGTGGACGCCGCGCGGACGCAGGCGGCGGCCAGCGAAAGCTACTCTCTGGCCACCGACGTCGCTGACTACCTGGTGCGCCGGGGCCTGCCCTTCCGTGAGGCGCATGGGGTGGTCGGGCAGCTTGTCAGATACGCCGACGAGCAGGGCAAGGGCCTGTCAGAGCTCACCCTGGCGGAGTACCGCCGCTTCTCGCCTCTGTTCGATGAAAGCGTGCTGAAGCTGGACGTGCGCTCGGCCATCGAGGCCAGGGACGTGCCCGGCGGGACGTCGTCGCGGCAGGTGGCGGCGGCCCTGAAGCGCGCGCGCGAGAGGCTAGAAGGCGGAAGGCAATGATCAACGGCGTCAAGCTGGCTCCGTCCGTCCTTGCTGCTGACTACGCTCGCCTGGCCGAGCAGGTGCGGGAGGCCGCGGCCGCCGGCGCCGACTACATCCACGTCGACGTCATGGACGGCCGCTTCGTGCCCAACATCACTGTGGGGCCGCTGGTGGTGGAGGCCCTGCGGCGGGCGACCGACCTGCCTCTGGACGTTCACCTGATGGTCGAGGAGCCGGAGCGGCACATCGAGGCCTTCGCCCAGGCGGGGGCGAGCATCCTCACTGTCCACCCGGAGGCCAGCCCGCACGTCCATCGGCTGGTGCAGATGATCAAGGGTCTGGGCTTGGGCAGCGGCGTCGCCCTCAATCCGGCCAGCCCGCTCTGCCTCATCGAGGAGGTGCTGGCGGACGTGGACCTGGTGTTGCTGATGACGGTGAACCCTGGCTGGGGCGGCCAGGCGTTCCTCCGTAGTGTTGTGCCCAAGATACGGCGGCTGCGACGGAGGCTGGACGAGCAGGGCCTGGCGGCAGAGCTGGAGGTGGACGGCGGCATCACGGCGGAGACGGCGCCGCTGGTGGTAGAGGCGGGGGCGCGAGTGCTGGTGGCGGGCACGGCTGTGTTCCAGCACGCGGACGGTGTGGCGGCGGCGATCGCACTCATCGGGGAGAGCGTGCGGAAGGTAAGGCCGGCGGTCTAGGGGGCGATTTCGTTTTGTAGATGAACGCCCTGGGCTTCTGCCAGGGCGTTTTCGATTGGCGAAGGCGCCGGACTAGCCCGCTGTCTTGAGCTGTGTGCGCAGGCAGCGGGTGCAGATGGCGATTCGCACCGGGCGGCCGTCGACGGTCAGCGTGCGCTTCTGGATGTTGGCCCGGAAGACGCGATTGGTCTTGGGCGCCCGCCGCTCCCACCGTCCGGCGTGCTTGTGGCGGATGTTGCGTCCGTGTGTTGTTCCCTTGCCGCAGATAGCGCATCTGGCCATCGAAGCTTGCTCCCTTTGCCCCTTGCACCTGTCAGTGGGCAGGGGTAGAATTCGGCACGCAGGCATCATATCATTCCATATCGGCGAAGAGCAAGGTGATGGAATACGCCTGCTCGAGAGCGTTGTGCGTCGCTGCATGCTAAAAGGATGGCCCCTCCAAAAAGTCGCTCCATGACCGGCACATCGGTTCTCAGTACTCTGTCGGGAAGCGGATTGCGGGCGATGTTCGCCACCGCCACCGCCTGGCTGGAGCGCCACGTCGAGGCGATCAACGCTATCAACGTCTTCCCCGTACCCGACGGTGACACCGGCACCAACATGTACCTGACCATGCGCTCCACTCTGGAGGAAGCTTACCGCGTCGATGACGATGGCGTAGGTGCGGTGCTGGCGGCCATGTCCAGGGGAGCCCTGATGGGCGCCCGCGGCAACTCCGGCGTGATCTTGTCCCAGATCATTCGCGGCCTGGCCTGCGCCGCCGAGGAGCGCGAGCATCTGGACGCCCGCGGCCTTGCGGCTGGCCTGGTCGAGGCAGCGTCTACCGCCTATAAGGCGGTCAGCCAGCCGGCGGAAGGCACGATTCTCACCGTGATGCGAGAGGCCGCCGTTGCCGCCGAAGGCGAGGCTCAGAGGGATGGGCGGGACATCCTGGCGGTAGTGGCTTCGGCCACCGAGGCGGCCCGCGAGGCGGTGGCCAAGACCCCCACCCTCCTGCCGGTGCTGGCCGAGGCGGGCGTGGTGGACGCCGGCGGCCAGGGCCTCTACGTAATGCTGGAGGGCTTCCTGCGCTACCTCCGGGGCGAGGAGGAGATCCCGGCTGGCCCGCTGGTGGCTCGCGAGGAGATCGAGCGCGACTGGCTCATGGTGACCAGCCAGATGCACCGGGTGGGCGAGTCCCTTTACGGCTACTGCACTGAGTTCCTGGTGTGCGGCCACAATCTGGGCAGCGCTGACATCCAGAGGCGAATGCTGGAGCTGGGCGATTCGGTGTTGGTAGTGGGGGGCGAGAGCTTGCTGCGGGTGCACATCCACACTGACGACCCCGGCGCCGCTCTGAGCTATTGCACCGCCCTGGGCTCCGTTAATCAGGTGAAGGTGGATAACATCCAGGCGCAGGCTGAACAGTTCCTGGCCATGCACGAGCGGCCGAGGGTTGCCGCTCCGCCGGTGGACATTGCGACGGTGGTGGTGGTGGCCGGCGAGGGCATGGAGCGGGTCTTCCGGAGCATGGGAGCCACCGCCATCGTGGAGGGCGGGCCCACGATGAACCCTAGCACTCGTCAGCTCCTGGAAGCCATCGAGCAGTGCCTCGCGGACCGCGTGGTGCTTCTGCCCAATGATAAGAACATTGTCATGGCGGCGGAACAGGCGCTCCCCCTGACCGCCAAAGAGGTGCGTCTTGTCAAGACGACCAGCGTGCCACAAGGGGTGGCCGCTCTCCTGGCCTTTAGCCCGGACGAGGACCTGGAGGCGAACGTTGAAGCTATGGAGGAGGCCAGGGTCGGCGTTCGCACGGTGGAAGTGACGCGGGCTATTCGCACTACCACTATTGGCGGCCTGCGCATCCGGGAGGGTCAGTGCATAGCTGTGGTCGATGGTGAGCTGAAAGTGGCTCGAAAGACTCCCGAGGCAGCGGTGAAGGCTGCCCTGGGCCACCTGCCCATGGAGGAAGTCAGTCTGCTCACCCTCTACTATGGCGCCGATACCCGCGAAGCGGAGGCGCGCGAACTAGCAAGCGAGCTGCGTCGCCGCCATCCTCAGCGCGACGTGGAGGTTGTCTACGGCGGCCAGCCCCACTACTACTACATCGTGTCGGCGGAGTAGGGCTGGCCCAGCTCCGTCAGCAGCGCCAAGACTCGCTCCCGTATCTGGTCTCTGATGAGCCGTACCTTCTCCAGGGGCTGGCCCTGGGTGTCCGCTAGACCCCAGTCCTCAGAAGGATGAAAGCCTGCCGGACAGCTCTCCGCCACGTCGCAGCCCATTGTTATGATCCTGTCGGCCTGCTGGATCATCTGCTCGGTCAGGGGCTTGGGCCGTTGAGAGCTGATGTCGATGCCCAGTTCGGCCATGGCGGCGATGGCAGTGCGGCTCACCGATGGGGCCGGCCGGGTTCCTGCCGACATGGCCAGGCAGCCGCCGCCGCAGAAATTGTTAAAGAAGGCCTCGGCCATCTGGCTGCGGCCGCTATTGCCAACGCAGACGAACAGAACGTATTTCATAATCCGCCCCTCAAGCTTAGCAGAGAGTCTGCCTAACCGCACACAGGCGCTTTTGCGGGGCAGGTGCCGTTGGTATACTAGCCAGCGGAGGTTCAGGGCTTGGCGCGTAGAATAGCTATAGTGGCAGACAGCACTGCCGACCTGCCGCCAGAGATGGTCGAAGAGCTGGGTGTCACCATTGTGCCCCTGCGAGTTATCTTCGGCAATGAGGCCTATCGGGAAGGGGTGGACATCACCACTGAAGAGTTCTACGAGCGGCTGGTCAAGAGCCGCCAGTTGCCCACCACCTCTGCCCCCTCGCTGGGCGACTTCCAGGAGGTGTACGAGCGGCTGCTGAAGGAGGCCGATGGCATCATCTCCATCCATATCTCCAGCAAGCTTTCCGGTACGACAAAGGTTGCTGAGACCGCCAGGCAATCAGTAGCTAAGCCCGAGCGCATCGCGGTGGTCGACTCTCTGGCGGTCTCGATAGGGATGGGCTTCGTTATCATGGAGGCGGTGGAGGCCGCCCGCGCCGGCGCCAAGCTGGCTGAGGTGAAAGCGGCAGCCGAAAGCGCCGTCAAAGGGTTTCATGCGCGGTTCATGCTGGATACGCTGGAGTATGTGCGCCGCGGCGGGCGCATCGGTCGCGCTCGCGCCTATCTGGGGACGCTCCTCAGTGTCAAACCGATCATTTCTATCCGCGAGGGCGAGCTGTACCCTGAGGAGCGGGTACGCACGCGGGCGCGCGGTTTGGAGCGCTTGGTCCAATGGGCTGTCAGGCACCAGAACGTAAAACGGGCTGCCGTGGGTCACTCCACTACGGCCGACGAGGCGGAGAGCATCAGGGAGAGGCTGGCGATGGCCTTCCCCAATGTCAAGGTGCACCTGGTACGATTCGGGCCTGTTCTCGGCACCCATGCAGGCCCGGGCATCGTAGGCGTTGGCTTAATAGAAGGAGAGTAGGCGGGGGTTGGCCGAGGCGGCGATAGACAACCTGCGCAAGGTCTTGGAACTGGAGCGAGCCAAGGGCTTTGGCGATAGCGCAGTCCTGGGGGGGCTGGACGGCTATCTACGTCGCTTCTCCCAGGGGCAGGTGCTGGTGTCGAATCAGCACCTGGCGGCAGCGATAGGCTCCCTTCCTGTCGGCGGCTATGCCTCCTTGGCGTCGTCAAAGCGCCGCCGCTGGCTGGAGGAACTTCTGGCGATCATGGATGATCGCTCTGCTGGCGCTCAGCCATCGGCCAGAGCCAGGCCAAAGACGGCTGCTTCTCCCTCACCGCCAGCAGCCAGCACTGCTAAGAAGGGGGCGAGGCCCGTTGCGGCCAGGCGGGCCGTGCAGACAGGGGGGCAAGCTTCTCTCGATTCGCCCATCGCCGCTCTCAGGGGCGTGAGCCGGGCCACCTTGTCCCGCTTCGCTCGCCTGGGCGTGCACACCATCCGCGATTTGCTCTTCCACTTTCCCTACCGCTACAATGACTTCGCCAACATTCGTCCCATATCGCAGCTCGTTGTGGGCGAGGAGCAGACAGTGCTGGCCACGGTGTGGTCGGCGGCGGAGACGACCATCGGCCGCCGCCTGAAGGCCACCGAGGCCATCGTGGGTGACGAGACGGGCACCCTTCGGGTCATCTGGTGGGGGCAGCGCTACATCGCCCGCCAGCTTCAGCCGCGGACGCAAGTGGCCCTCAGTGGCAAGGTCAGCGTCTATCGCGGCCAGTTGCAGATGGAATCGCCCGAATACGAATCCCTGGCCAGCGACGACCTCATCCACACCGCCCGCCTGGTGCCCGTCTATCCCCTCACCGAGGGCCTCTGGCCGCGCGTGGTCCGCCGCTTGATCAAGGATGTCTTGGACAACTTCGCCGATAGTGTTCCCGACCCTGCGCCGCCGGCGCTGAAGGAGCGTCTGCGCCTCTGGCCGCTGCCTTATGTCTTGCGCCAGATGCACTACCCCGACTCGCTGGAGACAGCGGAGATGGCCCGCCGCTGCCTGGCCTTGCAGGAGCTTCTGATCATTCAGTTGGGCGTCCTCATGCGCCGCCAGGCCTGGCAGGAGAGCGGCCGGGCCTACCCGCTGGCCCTGTCGCCGGAGGCCCTCGCTGGCTTGCTATCTTCCCTTCCCTTTGCGCTCACCCAGGCGCAGAGGCGGGTCATGGGCGAAATGGCAGCCGATATCGGTCGCGAGGTGCCCATGAGCCGCCTGCTCCAGGGTGACGTTGGCAGCGGCAAGACGGTGGTGGCTACTGCCGGCCTCCTGGCTGCTGTTGCCAGCGGCTGTCAGGGGGCGATGATGGCCCCCACCGAGATCCTGGCCGAGCAGCACTACCGCACTATCTGTGCCCTCCTTGGCGACGGGCCAGAGCCTATCTTGGATAGCGGTGTGTTCCAGCCACCGTACATGGAGAAGCCTCTGCGGGTTGCTCTCCTCATTGGCAGCCTGCGGGGCAGGGAAAAGGCAGCCGCCCAGGAGGCCATCGCTCGCGGCGACGTGGACATCGCTATCGGCACCCACGCCCTTATCCAGGCGGAGGTCGCCTTCCCCCGCCTGGGCCTGGTGGTGGTCGACGAGCAGCATCGCTTCGGCGTCATGCAGCGGGCTGCCCTGCGGGCTAAGGGCCAGTCACCCCACGTGCTGGTGATGACCGCCACGCCCATCCCCCGAACCCTTGCCCTGACCGTCTACGGCGACCTGGACATCTCCCTCATCGACGAGATGCCGCCCGGGCGTAAGGCGGTGAAGACGGTCCGCGCCCTCCCGCACGAGCGGGACGAGGTCTACGGGTTCGTGCGGGAGGAGGTGGCCAAGGGTCGCCAGGCCTACATTATCTGCCCGTTAGTAGAGGAATCGGAGGCGATTGCCGCTAAGGCGGCGGTGCAGGAGTACGAGCACCTGACCCGCGCTGTCTTTCCCGACCTGCGCCTGGGCCTGGTGCACGGCCGTCTCCCTTCCGCCGAGCGAGAGGCGGAGATGCGATCATTTCGTGACGGCGATCTGGACATCCTGGTGGCCACTGCCGTAGTGGAGGTCGGCATCGACGTCGCCAACGCCACCGTAATGCTGGTGGAGGGTGCCGACCGCTTCGGGCTCTCGCAGCTTCACCAATTTCGCGGCCGGGTGGGCCGCGGCGAGCACCAGAGCTACTGCGTCCTCCTGGCGGAGAATCCCTCGCAGGAGGCCCAGGAGCGATTGAGCCTCATGGAGACCATCTACGATGGCTTTCGCTTGGCCGAGGAGGACCTGCGTCTGCGCGGCCCTGGCGAGTACTTCGGCACCCGTCAGACGGGCATGCCCGATCTGAAGGTGGCCCGTTTGTCGGACATCGACCTCATCGAGAGGGCGCGGGCGGAGGCCGCTCGCCTGCTGGAGGCAGACCCTTCGCTGGCTCGACCAGAGCATCGTCTGCTAGAGTGTCAGGTGGCCCACCTGTGGGAGAGGATCACGGCGGAGGTGAGCTGAGAGGATGCTGATCAAGCACGAAATCGCCCGCCTTGTTACGGACGCCGCCGCCAGGGCTCAGGAGGAGGGGGACCTGCCGCCGCTGGCCCTGCCAGAGGTGACGGTGGAGCACCCGGCGCGGGAAGAGCACGGCGACTATGCCGCCAGTCTTTCCCTGAAGCTAGGCCGGGCCGCCCGCTCTGACCCGCTGCCTATCGCCGAGGCCATCGCCAGACACATCCGGCCCAGCGATGCCATCGCCGAGGTGGCGGTGGCCCCGCCCGGCTTCATCAACTTTCGCCTGAGCGATGCCTGGCTGGCCCGTCAGGTAGACGCCATCCTCGCCCAGGGCGAGCGCTTCGGCGATGTGCCCTTGGGCGAGGGACAGCGCCTCCAGATGGAGTTCGTCAGCGCCAATCCGGTGGGCCCCCTGCACGTGGGCAACGGTCGCGGCCTGGCCATCGGCGATACCCTGGCCAGCTTGCTGGCGGCTGCCGGCTACGCGGTGGAGCGGGAGTACCTGGTGAACGATGCGGGCACCCAGACGGAGACCTTCGCCAGCACGCTATATGCCCGCTATCAGCAGCTCTTCGGCCGGGAGGTGGACATCCCCGAAGGGGGCTACCCCGGCCGCTACATGGTGGAGCTGGCTGAGGAGTTGAAGGCGGAGCAGGGTGAGGCCTTCCTGCGGCCGCCGGGCGAGCCCTGGCCGCGCGAGCTCCACGACGTGGGCGTGGCCAAGATGGTGGCGGTCATCCGCAGCGACCTAGCGGCCATGGGTGTGGACTATGACGTCTGGTTCAGCGAGAGGAGCCTCTACGCTGCCGCCGGACCCTACGAGCGGGCGATGGAGCTTCTGCGAGAGAAGGGTGTGGTGGCCGAGAAGGAGGGTGCGGTCTGGTTCACGTCGTCGGCTTTGGGCGAGGACAAGGACAACGTGCTGGTGCGCTCTACCGGCTCCCCCACCTACTTCGCCTCCGACGTTGCTTACCACTACGATAAGTTCGTCCTGCGCGGCTTCCAGCGGGTGATCAACGTCTGGGGAGCGGACCACCAGGGCCACGTGCCCCGCATGCAGGCCGCCGTAGCCGCTCTGGGCGTCGACCCCGAGCGGCTGGGCATCATCATCTATCAACTGGTGACCCTGCGGCGGGGGTCTGAGATCGTCCGTCTCTCCAAGCGTACCGGGGAGATCATCACCCTGCGCGAGCTGGTGGAGGAGGTGGGCGCCGACGCCTGTCGTTTCTTCTTCCTGGCTCGCTCCGCCGATTCCCACATGGACTTCGACCTGGAGCTGGCCAAGCGGCAGAGCGCTGAGAATCCCGTGTACTACGTCCAATACGCCCACGCCCGCATTGCCGGCATCCTGGCGCACGCCGGCGAGCGGGGCGTTGACTACGCCGACGGCGACCTGGCGCTCTTGAGCCATCCGGCCGAATTGGCTCTCATCCGCAGGATGGTGCTGTTGCCGGAGGTGGTGGAGGGGGTGGCCAGCACCCTGGAGCCCCACCACCTGCCCCACTACGCCCTCGAGCTGGCTACTGCCTTCCACGATTTCTACGAGAAGTGCCGGGTGGTCTCCGACGACTTGCCCTTGTCCAAGGCCCGGCTGAAGCTGGTGGCGGCCTGCAAGAACGCCCTGGCTCGAACGCTGAGCCTCATGGGCGTGTCGGCGCCGGAGCGAATGTAGCTGGTGCTGGCTTGTCCCCGCCTCCGCCGCATGCTAGTATTCCGTTAACCCACCTTTGCGAGGTTATGAGCTCATGACCAAGAGTGGCCGCGTATTTGCGGGCATCCGCTGCACGGGCCGCCAGCATCTCGGCAACTACCTGGGGGCCATCCAGAACTTTGTGGCCCTCCAGGAGGAATACGACTGCATCTACTCCGCCGTCGATGTTCATACCATCACCACACCCTGGGAGCCGGGCGAGCTGCGGGAGAATGTGTGGGAGACCGTGCTCGACCTGCTGGCCGCTGGCATCGAGCCTGAGCGCACCATCCTCTATGTGCAGTCGCATGTGCCCGAGGTGATGGAGCTGGCCGTGTTCCTGGGCATGATCACCCCCTTGGGCTGGCTAACCCGTGTCACTACCTTTAAGGACAAGGTGCGCCTTCACCCCGATAATGTGAACTATGGGCTGGTGGGCTATCCCGTCCTCATGACCGCCGACATCATTGGCTACAAAGCCGACACGGTGCCCGTGGGCGAGGACCAGCTTCCCCACCTGGAGCTGGCGCGGGAGATCGCCCGTCGGTTCAATCGCCTGTTCGGCGAGACCTTCCCCGAGCCCTACGCTAAGCTCACGGAGGCGCCGGTGGTGCTGGGCCTTGACGGCGTCAATAAGATGAGCAAGAGCCTGAACAACGACATCGAGCTGGCCGCTACGCCCGCGGAGACAGAGCAGCGGGTGATGACCGCCGTCACCGACCCCCAGCGAACCCATCGCCACATCCCCGGTCGGCCCTGGGTGTGCAACGTCTACAGCCTCCATCAGCACTTCAACCCGGACAAGCTGGAGGTTGTCTATGAGGAGTGCATCACCGCCAAGCGGGGCTGCGTTGAGTGCAAGCAGCAACTGGCCGACGGCATTAATCGCGTCCTCGCCCCCTTCCGCCAGCGGCGCCAGGAGCTGGCCGGCCGCAAGGGCTACGTCGAGGGGGTGCTGGCCGACGGGGCTGCCCGCGCCCGCGCCATCGCCCGCCAAACCCTGGCCGAGGCGCGGGAGAAGATGGGGCTACCTGCGCCCTATGGCGACTGATCTCCCTTCGACAAGCTCAGGGCAGGCTCCTCGGTCCAGGAGCGGCAAGAGCCCTCTGGAGGTGGCCCGCCTCTGCGCCCGCGAAGGCGAGCGGATTGTCATGGCGGCCTTCGGCCGTCCTCAGGACGTGCGGGTCAAAGGGCGGGGCAACCTGGTCACCGCCGCCGACCTGGCCTCCGAGCGAGCCATCCACCAGATCCTGGCCGCCGAGTACCCCGACCACTCCGTCCTCTCGGAGGAGACGGGGCCGAAGGTCGGCCGACCTGGCGGCCCCGCCAGCGCCAGGGGCGAGGGCTGGCTGTGGGTGGTGGACCCCCTGGACGGCACCCACAACTACGCCCGCGGCGTCCCCTTCTTCTGCATCAACATCGCCCTCTGCTATCGAGAGGAACCGCTGGTGGCGCTGACCCACGACCCTGTGCGCGGGGAGGAGTTCTGGGCCCAGAAGGGCGAGGGGGCGTTCGTGAACGGCGAGCGCCTGCAGGTCTCCCAGAAGGAGAGCGTGCAGGCGTCGGTGATGGGGGTGGACCTGGGCTACAACGACCAGAGGGCGGCCCATCTGCTGGCCCTGGTGCACGAGCTGTGGCCGGGGATGCAGAGCGTGCGCATCATGGGGAGCGCCGCCCTGGGGCTGGCCTACGCCGCCGGCGGGCGCTTCGACCTGTTCGTCCACCACATGCTCTACCCCTGGGACATCGCGGCGGGCATCCTGCTGGTGCGAGAGGCGGGCGGCGCCATCAGCGACCGCGATGGCGGGCCGGTGAGCATCCGCTGCCAGGGGGCAGTCGCCGGAGCGCCGGGCGCCCACGCCGACTTCCTCCGCCTGGCGGCGGGCAAGCCCTGGCGGTAGGGCCAGGGCACTCCTCTACGGGGCTAGATCCCACCTTTGATTGTGTTGGGGATTTTTTGCGTTGTCCGTATCTGGGAGGGGGGATTTTGGCCCCTTTTGGTTGATTGTTCTGGGCGGCGTTTCTTACTGGGCGGGCCAGTATGGGCGGCGGCGGTTGTTAAGGAACGGGTGCGGCGATTGCAGGGTAGCGGGTGAGGGGGAGAGGTGGAAGGGGGAAGTGGCGGGGGGGGCCGTAGGAGGAGGAGTGCCTTGGTCTCTTGCCAACCCTCGCGGCTGCGAGTAGGATGCGGACGGCAAGGCAATCTGGCTGTCCTAACGTCGTGCTTGGAAGGAGGTGTAGGTGGCCGACATTGCAATTCTTGTGATGGTGCTAGTGGTGGTCCTACTAGTAGCGGTCTTCTTGATTTCCTTGCCTATGTGGATAGTGCGCCAATCGAGCGGATCCCTTTCTGCGGTGACGAATCTGTCCCGCCGTGAAGTGCTAGACGAACTAGTCCAGTTCTTTGTGCTGGACGATTGGATCGTCCAGCACAAGGCGGGCGATTTCGTTGTGCTGCAGAAGAAGGCCAGCGGCGCTACTGGTTGCCTTCTTCTGCTTCTTTTCTTTCCGCTAGGCCTGGCTTACCTGCTGACGGATTGGGGGACGGGTAAGACGACTATCCGCGTCTGGGAAGGCGACGATGTAACTACAGACGTCGAAATAGAATGGCGAAACGCACCAATACGCGGGCCGGTGGAGCAGGCCGTTCGTTGGCTGGAGAAACAATAGAGCTGTGATAACTGGCCCGCCGCCTTGGCCGCCTGCCTCCTTGCCAACTCTCGCGGCTTCAGGTGCACGAGAACCGCTAGGTAAGGGCGACATCGTGGCGCTCAGGCCAGGCCCCACCGACTGGGGCAGGGTGAGGAGCTACTTCATCAACGGCATTGGCCCAGAGGAGTGACAGGTTGCCGTCCGCGGGCCGCACTTCGGGGGCCGAAGGTGGACGGGCTGCGTCTACATTCGGGAGAGCAAGTCCTTCTTCTTCGCCTCGAATTCATCTTCCGTGATGATGCCCTTGTCTCGCAGCTCCGCCAGCTGGCGGAGCTGGTTGGGGATATCTGCGCTTGGTGCCGCCTCTACGGACGGCGGCGCAGGCTCGCTCGACGGAACCGCCTGTTGCGGTGGAGCACTCTGGGTGAGTTCCTCCTCAGTCGTCTGTGGTAACGGCTCCAGGAACTTGCCAGCGAGCAGGCGCCAATCCGCATTCGCCCAGCTGACGGCCACCCGGGAGCCTGACCCAACGGGGGTGACTCTCACGGACAGTGTGCTTTCTACACCTCTCGCAAAGGCCCAATAGATGATTCCCGGGAGAAGGGCGAGGAGGAGTAGGAGACAGCCGAGCATAGGTGAAGCGCCAGACCTATGTCGTAGAACAAGCGTGTCCTCAGTCTGATAGGTAATCTCCCACTTGCCTTGGCTCATCACGAAAGCCGCAGCGGAGCGCAGGACGGCGCCGGGGTCTGATGAGGTCAACTTCGAGGACTCACCCAGAGCTGCGGCAGCGCCAGCCTGGGGAGACGTACTCAGACAATCCCAGCACAGACCCGTGCCCCTATTTCGCACTTTGTCGTTGACGGTGAGCGGCTTGCCGCAATTCTTGCACAGGTCTGTGGCACGAGGTTCGCTGACCTTGGTCATTGGGTTCCTCCTTCGATACTCCGCCCAGGTGCCGTGCCGAAATGATAGCACTGCGAAAGAAAAGCTACAAGCCTAGCGCCGGGAGCCTGCACGCATCCCCTCTCTCCGTCAACGCTTCTCGCGCGCCTCGCGGTGGCGATGGGGTGGCCTAAGTGAGACATCCTTTCCAACCCTCGCGGGCTGCGCGTAGGGTGGGAGTGCCGCCCTTGACACCTCCGAGACGTTCTGACATGATGCGGGCGCCGGTCTCGTCAGCCCAAAAAGGAGGATACCATGTGGCGATGGATTGCCCTGCTATTCCTACCGGGGCTTCTTCTGCTATCGGCGGCCTGTGAGGAACAAGATGGAGGAGGCGCAGGCGCGCCGGGTGGCGCGTCGAGCTATACGAAAAACGATCCGGAGTACCAGCTTGCCTCCCTTGATAAGGGCAAGGTTCTTGACCTCAATGACCCATCCATCGATGCGTACGCACGGGCTCTCGATGCCGCAGAGGCAAAATGCACGAATGGACGCACGGCAATTAGCGACTACGCGGTGACAGGACAGCGACTCCTGGCCGACAAGGGCATCAAAGTAACGCTGCTCCAAGCGGTGCGAGCAATCGACCAATCCATACCCGCTGGTTCACCCAAACTCGACTGCGCTGAGATTGCTGCTTTGTGGGTTACTCTTCAGACGGGTCAGTAGCGTTACCCAAGGAGACGAGGGGCCATGCCCAAAAGAGCGTGGACGGCGACGGTCGTCTTGGGCGTGCTGATGGTCTGTGCTTGTGGTGGTGGGGCAGGTAGGACCGCCCGCTGCACCCCCGCTACGAACCGCCCGCTCCGCCCCTACCCTCCTCCCACCTCGGCCGCGGTCCAGCGATCCTTGCGCTCGTAGTAGGAAAGCGTGAGGAGCAGGTCGCCCTGTAGGCGCACCAGGTAGCAGCGGCGGCGGGGCTCCTGCCACTCGCGCTCCACCGCCAGCACCTCGTGCTCGCCGCCGCGCCAGGTCAGCCGCTGCGGTCGCTGGGGGTAGCGGCTGCCGGCGTAGCAGGCGACCTCCACCAGCTCTTCAATCATCGGCGGCTGCCGGGGCGGGCCTCTCCACGAGCTCCATCGCCAGCCGGAAGGCGGCGCCGACCGCTGGCATGCAGACCCGCAGGGGCACGTCGGAATGGCGATAGGCTTTGATTCCCTCCGGCGTGCTCAGGTCCATCCCTGTCAGGTCGCGGCAGTAGAGGTGGCCCGTCTCCTCCTCGAAGCGGCGGCAGAACTCCTGGGCCAGGGCGTAGGCCTGTTTGTTGGGTTGCGAGGGCTCCTCGCGCCCGTACTTGAGGCCGATGGCCATGACGGAGCCGACCACGGCCCCGCAGACGTCGCCTCTGCCACCGATGCCGCCGCCAAAGGGGGTGGCGATCCTGGGGATGACCTCGCTCTCTATTCCCAGCTCCTGGCTCACGGCCAGTAAGAGGGACTCCGCTCAGTTGTACCTCTGACCAAGAAGCTGCTGCGCTCTGTTTGGCTCCATCGTCATCACCTCACAGCTTCGGCCTGGCCTTGTGCCAGTCGGTCGCCTGCTCGTAGGCGTAGGCCACTCGCAGGATGGTCGTCTCGTCGAAGGGCTTGGCCATGATCTGGACGCCGACCGGCAGGCCCCTTCGGCCGGGCTCAGGGCTGGCATCCGCCAGGCCGCAGGGGATGGAGATGGCGGGCAGGCCGGCGATGTTCACCGGTATGGTGCAGACGTCGCTCAGGTACATCTGCAAGGGGTCGGCCACCTTCTCCCCCAGCTTGAAGGCGGGCGTGGGGGAGACGGCGGTCACCAGCACGTCGCAGCGCTGGAAGGCAGCGTCGAACTCGCGGCGGATGAGGGTGCGCACCTTCTGGGCCTTGAGGTAGTAGGCGTCGTAGTAGCCGGCCGAGAGGGCGTAGGTGC
>Ga0315280_10004133_pt1 | contig 21686 bp, 23 predicted proteins | sample YL17G06_40_MG_FD_203697 | JGI IMG/M metagenome (GOLD analysis project Ga0315280, IMG submission 203697) | Sediment microbial communities from Yellowstone Lake, YNP, Wyoming, USA - YL17G06_40 | ecosystem: Environmental > Aquatic > Freshwater > Lake > Sediment | place: USA: Wyoming | collected...
TTGATCTCGCCGCTTCAGCTTACCAGGGGCTGGGCGGATTCATTACAGGCTTGTTGCTACTGCGATTAGGAATTACTCCCATACTTGGAATCTTTGTAGGAGGGGCAGGGGCAGTTGGTCTTGCAGCCTTCATCGGCTATCCTACATTCAGATACGGGGTCAAAGATGTTTGGTATGCGTTATCGACTTACGCGCTGGTGTTCATAGTGCAATCAATTTTCCTGATTTGGGAAGCGGTAGGCGGCCCAGTCGAACAGAGATTCCCCGCGGTCGGCCAATCAGCATACTATCTCAGCTTCACCCACAACTATCCATATTTCTATTTGATTCTGGTAGCTTTTGCAGCCGCGGTTTTGGTCAACATTAAGATTAGATACGGCAAGGTTGGCTACTACTTAATGGCCATTCGAGAAAACGAAGACGCAGCTACGATGCTTGGTGTGGACGTCAGAAAGTACAAGCTTGTAGCGCTCATCATCTACGCACTGATAGTAGGTATAAGTGGCGGACTATTCGTTTCGGTGATCCGGTACGTACATCCTTCCATTTTTGACCCATGGATCAGCCTTCAAACGGGGGTACTTGGCATTATCGGTGGAATCGGAAATCTCGCAGGACCGCCCGTCGCCGCGTTATTATTGTCGTCTCTATCCGAGTACACCAGAGACTTCCTAGGTGGCGTCACAATTCTTGGTCAAACAATTTTTGGGTTGCAACAGATGCTGTATGCCATAATCGTCATCATCGTGGTTCTGTTCAAACCTCAGGGCCTTGGATTCTTCTTCCAGACTTTGATCGATAGGTTTCTGAGCGGAATCAAACCTTACCGAAAAATGAAATTGGAGCAGAAATGATCGGTTCTGCAGATGAGTTCGGCCTTGAACCCAGACAAAGCTCTAAGTGCCGTTGAAATTGTAAAGAAGTTCGGTGGATTGAGCGTACTCGACGGCATCGACGTGGCGATCAGGGATGGTGAGATCGTTGGCCTCATCGGCCCAAATGGCGCAGGAAAAACAACCTTCTTCAACATTGTCACGGGTTTCTTGAAGCCAGACTCCGGCAGCTTCGAATATTACGGAACGCCCGCCACTGGCCTGCTGCCGTTTCAGATAGCAAAGTTACGAGTTTCAAGAACCTTTCAGATAGTCAAACCTTTCCCAACATTAACCGTAAAAGAAGCGGCGATGATCGGCGCTTACAGAAACACCAACAAAAGCGAAGCAGCAGAAGATATGGCTATACGTGCACTGAAGCTCGTTGCGATGGACGGTCTCGAGGAAAGAAGGTGTGATTCATGTAACCTCATGCAGACTAAGCTCGTTGACCTAGCCCGCTGTATTGCAACGAACCCGAGAATCATTCTCATAGACGAACTTGCAGCGGGCGTAACTCCCTCCGAGTTTGAGGAATTGGCAGACGTCCTTATCGACATCAATAAGCGTGGCATAACCATGTGCGTTGTAGAGCATGTTTTCCGATTTATATCGAAGGTCTGTAGCAGAATTCTTGTCCTAAACGACGGTAAAATAATCGCTGAAGGATCACCTGAGCAGATCGCCAATGACCCGAAGGTTCTGACAGCTTATTTAGGAGAATACAGGTAGGCTCCACACGAGTGCAATTGTTAGAAGTAACAGACCTTTACGTGTCGTACGGAAAGATCCCAGTGGTAAATGGAGTCTCCTTTTCGATTGACGACCAAGAAGTCGTATCATTAGTGGGTTCAAACGGTGCTGGTAAAAGCACGATCATGAAAGCAATCACTAGCTTAGTGAGACCAACTTCTGGCGGTATAAAATTCAAAGGCAAGAGCATACTCGGCCTTCCCCCGCATGAAATAGTGGAAGCAGGTGTTGTCATGGTACCTGAAGGCAGACGCCTCTTCCCGAAACTCACGGTAAGGGAGAATCTGCTCATGGGCGCTTCCAGCAAAAGACCCAAACCCCTATGGAAGGAGACGATCAAACAAGTATTCGACCTCTTTCCAGTCCTTGAACAGAGAAAAGATCAGAATGCAAGCACGCTTAGTGGCGGTGAATCCCAGACCTTAGCCATTGGAAGAGCGTTGATGGCAAAGCCCGAACTCCTTCTGCTCGATGAACCGAGCCTGGGGTTAGCTCCGAAAATTGTTGAAGTCCTATTCCGAACCGTGGAAGAACTTAGCGAAAGGGGAACGACCATACTTATCGTTGAACAGCACGTGGGGCACGCGTTACGCCTAGCCGATGAGGGACACGTGATTGAAAACGGCACAATACGCATGTCCGGCCCAGGGAGTCAACTGTTAGAGAATCCCTACATCAAGGAACACTATCTCGCGGTACAGTCGAAGAGTTGATGCAATAACATTACCAAGGCAAAGGCCCGCGGTTTTCCTAAGAATGGTCTTTGCGTGAGTTGCTCATGGGATTCAACAACCCACAAAGACCCGCCGAAGACATTCGGCTGAAGTCATCAAGCGAAGAAAGAAAACATTTGAATCGATAGCCGAGTTGCAGCAATGTCGAAATGTTATGCTGACAGAGATAAGCGCATCCTTTCACGCATGCCTTGTGAGGAATTATTTGTTTGAAAATCCCTCTGGGCACAAAATTTGAAGCAGGACGATAAACGCCTTCGAACTAGTCAATTACGGTCACTTAAGCAAGTGCGACCTTGTCGTCGTCGGTCAGTCACAGGGGCTGGAGGCAGCCCTCTTCGAATGCAATGGCTAGCTCCTTCGGACTTGCCTTACTGAGGAAGGGGTAGTTTCTTACCGATCGCATAAAGTGGTCCTGGTTCACTAGTCGCAACATGTCACCCAGTAACGGGTGAACGAGTGATTGATGTGCTATGTCCTCACCTCGGCTTGGAATCTCAACTCTTCATTTCTTCGTCAAGCATCACGTTGATTGATTGTGCCGTGGTGGCGCTAAGGTGGTGTCGAGGCTGACCGCTTCGAAAATTCAATATCTGGGGAAAAGAGCGCAACTGCCACACTCTGCTATACCACAACATATGGCACACTTGACAGTCTGAGACGAAAGAGTGTGCTCCATGAAGAGAGAACACATCAGGGTGGAGAGCTCACAAGCGCGACTGCCACACTGGTAGGCTTATATAGTTTTGAAAGAGCTTCAAGGTAGCGTAGTGCACTAGTTCTGCTTGGAGGTCACGAGTTGACTGAAAGAGAACTCTTTGATAAGTTACTGAACTCGATTGTCGAATGTGATGAGGAAGGAGCAAAGAAGGCCGCAACCGAGATCTTGAAGGTGGGCATCGACCCTCTGAAAGCTATCGAACATGGCCTTTCTCCGACGGCGAAGATTCTTGGAGATAGATTCGAACGGGGAGAGATTTTCCTCACAAATCTAATGTTAGCAGCCGATGTGATGAAAGCCGTTACGAGCATCTTGATGTCGAGTGTAACAGAACGGCGGAAGAAGGAATTGGAGGCTCGAAAAATTGGGACGGTCGTGATAGCGACCGTGTCAGGCGATATTCACGACATAGGAAAGAACCTTGTGTCCACACTGCTTAGTGTAAGCGGTTTCACGGTATACGACCTTGGTAAAGACGTTGATTCGATGAGAATAATAGAAAAAGCCATGGAGGTAAAGGCGGATATAATAGCTTTATCCGCCTTAATGTCGACAACAAGACCAGCGCAGAAGGAAGTCGTAAACCTTCTCAAGTCCCTTGGCAAACGAGAGGACTTTATGGTGATGGTTGGCGGCGGATCTGTAGACGAGCTCTGGGTTGAAGAGATAGCCGCTGACGGATGGACGCAGACCAGTGGGGAAGCCGTAAGATTAGCTCAAGAATTGGTCGCAAGGAGGAAGAGATAGTTTGCCTACTCCTCCTTGGAGAATTAATGATGTACTCGAACGCGCCGAAACGGGCCCAGTCTGTTTTGAGAGGGACTTCGACACCAAGATACTTGTTCCGAACATTGAGAGAGTCGTCAAGGAATATGATATCAAGTATCGCCCTGAGACGCCTATCCCATCGGACGATTCCCTAGCCGACGATCTGTGGAAGGCCGCATGGGATCTGTACCTTAGCGTAGGAACCTACTGCACAAGCACCTACCGAAGATTGCTCTTCAATGAGACTGAGATAAGGGAGGCCATGGATTGTTATGTCGATACGGTTACGCTTGGCTATGGAAAGGACTCCCGAGAATGGTCTCCTAGAAAGATCGAAGATCCAAAGCGACCTTTCTGCTTCTTCAGTCCGGTTGGCGTTAGGTGTTCTGAGGATCTCTTCGTCCCTCTCGTCATGGCCTATATACAGGAACCACTAGCCGATGGCGTTTCGACGCCTATTCTGGAAGAGGTAGAGGGAAAATCCATTGGGACTGGAACTCCTTCGGAGATTCAGGGAGCAGCTGTGCATGCCATGCGGGTAAGAGAAGCAGCTCGGAGAGTTGGAAGACCCGGTATCTTCATATGTGGAACCGGGACTGCCTTAACAGCCGCTGCCCAACTGGCTACAAGCTTCCCTGAGTGGGGTTGCAGACTAACAGATATGAGGCTCGTTCCGATCGTGAGCGAGCTGAAAATAAATAACGACCTGTTGGATAAGATGCTTCACTTTCATCAGGACGGATATCTCACAGGCAGCCTTTCCGGACCGCTCTGTGGAGCGTATACCGGCGTCGAGGGAACCGCGGTTGTTGGAGTTGCGTCACACATTCAGGGCCTCATGGTCAATCAAGGGTACTTCACATGTTATTTTCCAACCGATATGAGATACTTCTCAAACACGACGAGAGAGATGATCTGGCTGGTCAGCACCTGCTATCAGGCGTTGGCCAGGAATACTCGCCTAATATCAGGATCCAACGGCTTCGCGATCGCCGGACCATGCACAGAGATGGTTTTGTACGAGGCAGCCGCCCATGGGTTGACCAGTGCTATTTCCGGTAGCAGCATTCTTTGGGAAATGGCAACCGCTTCAAACAAACACAAAGAAAGAACCACCCCTGTCGAGGCCAGAATGGCATGTGAAACCGGAATCGCCGCAACGGAGATGCGAGTGAAACGCGAGAACGCTAATGAGTTGGTCAAAGATATATTGAAGAGGTATGAGGACAACGTAACGAAAGCGCCTCTCGGCAAGACCTTCAGTGAGTGCTACGATGTCTCACGGAAAAAACCGACACAGGAATATTCGGAACTCTACGCCAAGGTAAAGAAAGAACTGCGTAACCTAGGATTGGAATACAAGTACTAAGTTGAGATCTGCGATCCTCAATAGATGGTGTTCGATCTATTCCCAATCTTGAAAGGAAGAATCAGGTAGCGAAGACGCTTATCGGCAGTGAGCCCCGAATGCTCGCCATCGGTAGAGCATTGGTGACGAACCCTAAGCCCGTGCTACTCGATGAAGCGTCGGTGGGACTGGCACCCATCGTTGTCTCCAAAGTTTTCGAACCGCTACGGAAGCTAGGGGATATTGGGACAATGATACTTCTTGTGGAACAGCACGTTCATGAGGCGCTCTACATCGCGGACCGGGCCTACGTGCTGGAGAATGGAATGATCATCCTACATGGGGCTGCAAAGGAGCTCCTGAGTGAAGACCGAGTTAAGAAGTCCTACCTCGGCTTAACGTAGGGAAAGGAACCGCCACTCTTTCGAGGGAAACCTACTTTTCCTCTGGACCTGCTCCTTGTGATATAGCCTTCAGCGAAGCGAACTTGACCTTCATCGGCTCAGCAGGCCCACTAGTGCCAATCCTCCGGCGCTGAATGATCTCAGCCATTATGCTCACCGCGATCTCTTCCGGAGTTTCGGCGCCGATCTCCAGTCCAACCGGGGCATTGACTCTTCCCAACTGCTCTTCAGTGAAGCCTTCCTTCAGTAGGACTTGGAAGGCTTGGAGCACTCTCCGTTTGCTTCCGATAAGCCCGATGTAACCCGACTTCGTCTTCAGGGCAGCCCTGAGCGCTGGCAGATCATCCTTATGCCTAGTCACAATTACGATGTAAGTGCTTGGTGAAGTGTGAATGTTCGGTAGGTTTGTTTCAACAAAATCCGAGACTATAAGGCGCGCTTCTGGGAAGTTTTCCTTCTTGGCGATAGGGTTGATGACAATTATGTCGAAGCCCAGTATATGACCGAGCTTGGCAATTGCGTGCGAGATGTGTCCGCTCCCTGCGATTATCAGGCGCGGTTCTGGCTCCACGATTTCTAAGGATACATCGACTTTTCCACCGCAGGTCATCCCTATCCCACCAAACTCTTCTTCCACGAGGTCATATGAGCGTATCACGACACCTTTAGCGCCCTCTCTCAGCATCAGGGCCGCTTCTTCAGCCACCTGCCCTTCTACGCATCCCCCACCAATCGTGCCATATGTCTTACCGTCTTTTGTAATTATCATCTTGGCAAGTCGACGAGGTACAGAACCCTTGTAATCAACGATAGTAGCTAGGGCAAAGGTCTCCTCTCGCTCAAGCAACTCGATTACTTTTCCGTAGATGTCACGCAATGTGCTTGCCCGTCGTATCTATGAAAATCAGAACGGGCATCAATATAATCGTTCTTTTGGCATGCTGAGCAAAGAGTTCGTCTAGAACCCAGCTATGGCCCTTAAGCGTTTAGTGTACCTGTGCTCCCTCCTCCGAGAGCATTCCATACCTCACGGATCCTACGCATGCCTAGAGGCTTGAAGAGTAAATCACTCAATGAACGTCAGGGTGCCCCTCGCTCAGAGGCAGAACAAGGAATTGCCAGCAAAGCCTAATTTGCGAGGGCTCGCACTTCAGGTAGGATGAACCTGTTGCGAGCTGATCAGACAAATCGCACTGCGGAATGGTACGCAGCTGATTTCGTGAAGCAACTCCAACTTGATGCCGAAGTGGAGCAAAGATGTGAATGGGCCTGCCTTCTCTGGTCAAAGGACCACTGGGCAGCAGAAGCGCAGAAAGCCCAGATAACCCTGCAACAAGCCAAAGTACGCCTTGCTGATTCTTCGGGGAACAAGAAGACTCTCGAGACGCTCTTCTCCGATTCACAATTCCTGAACACAGTAGCTCAGGTCTACTCTAAACTATTTGACGGCACGGACCAATCTTGTAGCGTCAAGAACTTCCCCAACTGTCCGTTCATGGGACAGCGCCAGGATCTACTCAAGAGAGGGTCATTGGCTGGTGTTTTCGTGACGATTCTGCACAAGGCAACATTCTACGCAATGCTCGATCGACATCCAATAGACAGTGGCCTCATAGATGAGGAATATAATGACGTTTATGGAATCGACTACACCAACTATCAGGACTTGGAGAGCTCTCTGAGAGATGGACGGTTCGCGAAATTATACGAGGCCGTTGTGAGGCGGGCTACACAACTCGCAGGAATACCCCAAAAGAACGCATTCTGAACTAGGTTCTAGCCTCGGACTCCGTATATCATGTACACAAGAATCAGCAAACCCACGGCGACCACCACATTTTTTTGCACTCGGCTAGGGTAGCATTTTTGTGTGTCGGTCTGCTCTCGGACAGAAGAAAGTATTCAAATATCGTGATCTGCGGTTCTAGCGAACTAACATTTCAGGGCGTGTATCTCGGATGGTCGATGGCTGGTCTCCACCCAAGAATGCGAAGATTTGGGGACACCTGTACAATGAGGTAGTCCGTGCAAATCACTGTATGATGTGTGGCGCCTGCGTCGCTTCTTGCCCGATTAACGTTCTGAACGTGAATGTAAACGAGGAACCGGTCATCAAAGGCCCCTGTGCCGCCTGTCAAGTCTGCTATTACAGCTGCCCTAGGCTTGAGCTACCGCTCGATGAGATCGAATACTACCTTTATGGGAGAACAAGGAAACCCGAGGAAGAAGCCTTAGGCATTTACAGAAACATCTACTCAGCGAGGGCCTTGGACGAGGAGATCTGGCACGCAGGCCAAGATGGGGGAACCGTCATAGCGTTAATGACGCATGCCCTCCAGATAGGATTGATCAACTGCTTCGCCACATCGGACTTCACGAAGTCAAATTCAGTCTTCGTTCTTGGCAGCGGGATGACGCTAAAGACCGTGCCCGTCGTGGGCGATACCGCGGCCGACCTGCTCCGCACAGCAGGCTCAAAGTACACGCACGGCGGTGTTCTCGGAGTTTTGTCAGACGCAGCTGCATCCTTCCCCGACGGTCGAGTTGGCCTAGTTGCCCTTCCGTGCGAATTGCAAGGACTTTGGCGAATGTACACTTCGCTCCAAGCCACAGTCAAGTTCGGGGGCTCTTGGATTAGAGGCGGCCGCCCCGTCTTAACGATTGGACTGTTTTGCTCCAAAGTTTACACCCATGATCATCTAGTCACCGAATTCATTCAGAAGAAGCATGGCATCGAACCGGCCAAGGTCACGCGGACAGTAGTGAAACGGAACCGGTTCAAAGTCTTCGTAGGACCTGATTGCGTCCTCGATGTTCACATCAAAGAACTTGAACCGTACATGAGCCACCCCTGTAAGTACTGCATTGACTACGTTGCCGAGTTGGCTGACATATCAGTAGGAGCCGTTGGTTCTCCCGACGGATGGACGACGGTCATTGTCCGATCAGACCTCGGGCAGAAACTTTTCGACAGCGCTGTCAGGTCGAAAGCTATCGAGGCCGTTCCGATAGACACTGTTAAGCCTGGACTTTCAGTGGTGGTCAAGCTTTGCAACAAAAAGAAGCGCGAACGCAACGCGTACTATCTAAGGCGCGGACTACGAGAAGGGTTCCTAGAGCAACGGAAACATGAGCTCCTCCAGATTGCCCCAACTCCCGAAGCGAAATAACAAGAACGTCCAGTGACTCACGCAGATGGCCGATAACAGCCTGTTAGTGGCCTCTGCTCTCTTTGTTACCACGGTCTTCATAATCGTCCTCCATGCGGCCGAATGGTTCAACATAGGCACATTATCACGATCACGCCTGCAGAATTCTTCGGCTTCGAACAGCCCCTCGTCTAAACTTGCGGTACTGAAAGGCGGACTGGGAATTGAGACGGCCTACTATTTTCTCCTTCTGGTCGTCTTCGTGGTGTTCTTTCCTGGAAACCTCATCTTTCTAACTCTGGTCGCACTCTTGGGACTGATTCACCTAGCAGCATTCCAAGCAGTTGTCAGCAGGTCGAGAGAAAAGTGGTTGCAGCAGCTGACGACACGGCGTGTTGCGGGTGTTCTCGTTTTTGAGATTTTTGAAGTTGTTATTCTAGTGGCACTGGCCTTCCAGTTCTACCCTATGTTGCTTTGTTTCTTTGGATGTTTCTCTTAGGCCCAGCATTCAAATCATGAAATATTCACAGTCATGCTCTTTATTCGCGTTTACCCAAGCGTTTGAGCTTACTCCTGCCATGCCTATCTGCTGGCGAGAGTTCTCCGCAGTATTATTTCGCGCTTGGCTTTTCTTCTCAGTTGTTACGGTATTTCGCAGCGGGAAGAACATTAGCTAATATAGCATAGCGGTGGATCAATCGGAAAGTAACCGCCGCCGTAGCCCAGATCATCAACCGCGAAGGTACCGTTAGCATCGGTAAGGTAACGTTCACAGCAGAGGGAGCAAGGCTCGTGAGCCTACAAGTTAACGTTACCCTCGAAAGACTACGCCAGTTTAGCGTTTGCTTGCGCTACTAACTCGGCTACGCCAGTTTCCTTGCAGAGTTCTGGCGGTAGGCCTGATACGCATATGAGCGCTGATATAACGTTCGCTTCATCATCGATCGTCTTTCTAATCTCTGATTCAGCCTTCTTCAGTTCAGTTTCCGTTTGCCTGAACGTGTGACCAATGAAGATCTTGGGCGTGAATCCGGCACCAATCTGCATGAATCTTCCTCCAATCAGGAGGAAGGGGATTTCCTTGTCTTTGTTGAATTTACGGACCAACTTCTCCTCGGTCTTGAGCAGCTTCTGAAGGGTTTTGAACTCTCGGTCCTTGGTCTCGCGGGCCACGAACTCGATGTGAGGGCTAGTGTACGTGGCCTTCGTGAAGTCATACGTCGGCAGGTTAAGGAAAGGCTCGTCCCGAGCTGCGCTAATCGTCTGGTTCAACCCGTCCCACTGTCCAAATTTTTGGAGGGACCTGACTATGGCCCATCGCTCAGCCGCGCAATAGGGACAGAATTCTGCACCCATAAAGAAGACGAAGAGCTTCCCGCCCCGCCTCATAGTGTCCTTTGAAACCTCGACGAATTTGCCGAGGACCTTGACTTGCTTGCTCATGGCCTGGCCGCGCCGCCAAGGCATATGAAGGGTCATCATTTATTCCTACCTGTAGCTTTCGACAAAAACTAGCTAACTTTTTCTCTTCTCAAACTTTCACGGATCAAAAACGCGCAGACCAGAGAGGTGGAGACACCCGGGGGGTGGGGTGTCTCCACCCTCAAGCGCACAACAAAAATCCAAGTCTGGAAGGCTGACAAAGAGTTAGTTAGCAAGGTACACGACAATTCCTTAGAAAGCTTTGCCTCAGCTATTCCGGACGGAGAAGTCTGTTTTCATAGACCTTGTTGAACTCGTCCAATTAACGGATAGCCCCGAGGCCGCCAAGGCCGCCGTTTCGAAATACTTGCGTAAACTGCCCAAGGCGTGTCCGACCCCGGGTTGTCTGCATGACTTGAATCATGCGCCGTTCCTGTGCAAGGGGTATCGATACCGCTGGCATCTTTTCAAGATTGTAGGCGACGAGTTGAAATCCGCCGCCTCCGCAGGGAACGCGCTCTCCACGCAGGGAATCTGTACTACTTTAGAGAAGAGTAACTACCCAGAGAAAGAGGCGTGTCGAGAATGTAAAACGACTCGACGCGCCCACCGTGAAGCCCTAGACGGCGTATTCTGCCATGGCTGCGGATTCTTCATCGACTTCGATCATCAACAAATCGGCTACACACAAGAGTGGACAATTGCAGATGAGTTGAAGCTTCCACCCGCATTGCTTGGAAAGAAGCAGTGCATAGTGTGCGACCAGCCTAATGTCACCGCGAAATTTGCAGACTACTTCTTCTGCTCACCCGGATGTCTCCCGCCATAGGCGGTCCTCTCGTAGACCTCATCGGCATACGAACGGCTTACCTGCTCTCTGGTGGAATGGTATTGTTGGTCCAGCCGCCACATTCATCTCGAAAGAATTCAGAAAATACTTATGCTAGGCGTGACTGCGCCGCACACGTTTTATAATAAAATAGGCTGCGAGGAGCGCCAATACCGCCAGAACCACATAGACCACCACTCTCTCAATCAGAAGGATACACCAGCCTATCCAAGTAATCACGCAAACGCCCCCTGGCTCGCAAGAGCCGTAGACGAAGAAATTGTAGATCGAATACGCGGAGTAGATCAAAGACGCAAGGAACGTCAGTGTGAACAGCCAAGAGATTACGCTGAAATTCCAATAAAAGAACCTCGCCAGCGCTGGGAAAGCCAACAGCTTAGCTGTGACCTTACCCTTAATTTTCTGTTCAAGCCCAACATCGCAGGGGCTAAGCGTCAGGTTCTTGATGACGCACCTCCACGCCTCTCGTGCCCAATGCCTGTATTTCGCTGAACCCACGCTCATTATCGAGAAGATAACTAGCGCGACTATGCAGAGTACCATCCGTTTCCCGCCCAGTTTACCTGCCTTTTAACGCAGGGCGTTGGCTCGGAGAAGGAGGGATGAACTATATTCGTACTGGCTGTTTTTCACTTCTGTAAGCTACCACTCAGGAACGCCGAGTTGTTTCGTCATATTTCCCGCAGATCAACCACCGGTGGAAGCGATCAGAGGTCTTTTAAACAAAGCTTCAAGAGCAATTCAGCATTGGTTGGTTTGCGTTGACAAATGAGGTCGCTGAGGAAGATACGCTCGGCCACGTAATGAGCAGCCCGGTCACAACGATGGATGTGAATGGAACACTTGGTGCTGCTGCACAACTGATGGTTCAGCATGATATCGGCGCCGTCATTGTTGTCGAAGGCAAGAATCCTGTAGGCATAATTACAGAGCGTGACATAACGAAACAGGTAATCAAAGGAAACGATGTCGTGAAGAAACCGGTTAAACAGGTGATGTCCAAACCACTTGTTACAGCTTCACCAAATATGTCGGTTCAACAGGCCTTTGAGCTAATGCTGAAGAATAAGATTCGCAGGTTACCTATTCTTGACGGCAACAGTCTGACAGGCATAGTGACAACGCAGGATATTATGCGTTGGGTGCTCCGCGTCTCTTACGAGCCCAACATACCGAAACACATCAAAGCGATCTTGGAAGCGCGCTAAGCCTCCGGTTCTTCGCCCAAGTTTGCTCAGAAGTGAAGATAGCAGCAGATTTCTTATTCGTTCTTTCGCCCTGTTTTCGCAAAGACCGCCATGAGGGCAACTAATACTACTAACCCGAATGCGACATGAATCCGGGTGTAGTTCTAAGAGGCGATCGCTGAGATCTGAGTTACTTTTCTATTGAAGTTCAAAACCAGTTATGGGAACTGTTAGTCTCGCTTATATCAAAAATTGAGGTAGCGGCTCGCAGATCGTGGTAAGAGTCGGATTCAACTGATGGTTGGTCTGCAGGTCGTACCTCGAGTGGACACAGTCAGCGATGTTATGACAGGATGGGTTGTCACAGTAGCTCCGTCCGACTCATTGCTGAAAGCAAGAGATCTGATGACGCGCAACCGCGTCTCACAACTTGTGGTCGTCGATCAACGCGGCCGATCAGTTGGTTTCATTTCCAAGCGAGGCATAGCGCGATTTCTCTTAGATGACACAACAACACGCCAGCTTGAAGATATTCCAGTTTCTGAGGCTTCCTCGGAATCCATCCCAACGATTAGGCCCGATTTGCCTGTATTCAATGCGGCCCGAATGTTCGATACAGAGAATCTCGCCTACACTGTGATCGCCAACGATAAACCGCTTCTAGGCATCATGACTGAAACGGACCTCTGCCATTATTTCTCGCGAAAATGGCCTGGCAAGTTCAAAGTCGCCGATTTCATGACAAGGGACTTCATTTTCGCGAAGAGCAGTTATCCGGCCGTTCACGTGGCGCACGCCATCGTTTTTCGACAACCCAGCGTTCCAGTCATTGACGAAGAACTGGTGGGCATATTGACTCTGTCAGACCTCCTGTCAATCAGGGAACGGGCACCTAAAGCTGCTCATGGACGACTGACTTCAAAGGCGGAAAGCGATGTGGCGTTGATAACAACCAAAGACTTGATGACAAGAGATCCCATTACCACGCGCGAAGGCGCAGACCTAGCTCAGGCAGCACAGATCATTATCAAAGAAGGAATAGGCAGCCTACCGGTTGTGGATGATGAATCAAGAGTCGTCGGCCTACTCACCAAACACCACATTGTCGAGGCGCTGGGAAGAATAGGCAAAAACATAGCTGTCGAAGCTTGAATCGACCAGGTCGGTTCTCCCACGACGCCAGCAGAAAAGCAAAAAATATCAGGGCAAAAAATTAGCGAGAGCCCTCAGGCTCGCCATTTACCCACTCATGAGGATCTTGAAGCCCATAGGAAACTTCACCGAGTAGGTTCGAGGCTAAGCGACGTCATCTTGGGCGGACAGGACGGAATCGTGAATGTTCTTGGGGTGGTTCTCGGCGTCGCGGCTGCCTCCGGCGATTCAAGGATCATCATAGCCGCCGCTCTGGCCACAACGTTTGCTGAATCACTCTCAATGGCCGCGGTCGCCTACACATCCACCTTGGCCGACCGGGATTTCTACAAGGGACAAGTCGAACGGGAGAAAGACCACATCCGAAGATTCTCCGCAGTTGAACGAGAAGAGATACGGCGAATCTACCAAGCCAAGGGCTTCACCGGAAAGCAACTCGATGAGATAGTTGACACAATCACTTCCGACGAGCAGAGATGGGTTGACGTCATGTTAGCAGAGGAACTGAAAGTATCGCCCGTGGAAGAGCGCGGGCTGCTCAAGACAGCAGTAATCGTTGGTTTCGCGGCCCTTGTAGGCTCCCTGATCCCGGTCGCACCTTTCTTCGGGTTGCCGGTCTGGATGGCTGTTTGGGGGGCGATAGCTCTCGCCGGCGCATCGCTCTTCGCGGTGGGTGCTTACAAGTCTAGCGTCCTAGGAGTTGGAATCTGGTGGAAGTCGGGGATACAAATGCTTGTCATCGGATTGGTCACAGCTGTCGTAAGCTATGCGATTGGCGCGCTTGTTGTTAGGTAGTCCGCTTAACGAATCCTTGGGTAGCTCACTTGCTGAACAAGCTCAAATAAGTGGATAGATCAAATTCGATCAAAGAGACCCGTAAGAATGAATTTGCTTGATTTCATTGCCACGGTCGTCGTGGTAACAGCTTCAGGTGCGCTCGCCCCGGGACCATTATTCTTTGGGCTACTGACGCATGGGTCCAAGGAAGGCGCACGTGCCGGGTTTTCCTGCGCGATCGGCCACACTGTAGTGGAGTTCCCCTTGGTCATCGCCCTGGCTCTCGGCCTCCTCGCTGCCGCAAGCCAACCAATGATTAAGGGCGTGATTGGTTTGATTGGGGGCGTAGGATTGATTGTTTTCGGCGCATTGCAAATCTCTGAAACAGTCAGGAGCAAAGGCGCGTCGGCTGACATTCCAAAGGAGAGTAGCCTACCTGCCAGTTCGCTCGTTCTGGGTCTTGCCCTAACGGGCCTCAATCCTTACTTCATTCTCTGGTGGTTGACGATAGGTTCGGTCCTAATTGTCCAAGCTCTGGCTTTCGCTGCGATCGTTGGCGTTCTGATAATGTATGTATCCCACGTTTGGATGGATTATGCATTCCTAACGGCAATTGCCCACCTGGGGAAGAAGGGCAAGGCGATAGTTGGCTCACGATATTACAGACTCATCCTAATCGCCTTCGGGCTGATCCTAATCTACTACGGAGCGACCTTCGTGTTAGATGTGATCAGACTCTAGCCAACGGATCATTGAATCCCTCAGCTTTTATCGGCGGCAGGCAGGGATCAACCCGTTCATCATGACCATCATCAAGCCCGCACCCGTCAAACCAACAATCTCCCTCGACGTGCTCGACAAAGTCGACGTTCGCGTTGGAACAATCGAGTTGGTAGAAGACGTGAAGGGATCGGACAAGTTGGTAAAGCTGACTGTGAACTTTGGCGACCATAAAAGAAGCATGCTGGCCGGAATGAAGAAGGAACGTGAGAATCCGAAGGAAATTGAAGGGAAGCAGGCGTTGTTCGTTGTCAACCTCGAACCGAAGAAAATGTTTGGAGAAGTTTCGGAAGGCATGTTATTCGAGATAGGGTATGCCGACGGAGTAACCCCAGTCCTTGCAGTACCTGAACGCCCTGTACCTAATGGCGTGCGGGCTGGATGAGACTGCGGATTTTGCCGCTCCGGCCTTTCCTGACTTTTGTGTGGTTATGAGATTCTTGGTGGGCCTACTCGGATCCTTTTGCCCATCTTTTCCGTTGAGAGCTACTGATCCTCATAATCGGATTCTTGTTACATGCGCTCAGTTTCGGTTTGGAGCATCCAATTGCTCGATAAGCAACGGGAGGTCATTTACAGACCCTAACAGGTAGTCAGGTTCGGCTTGGAGTAACCGCTCTTTTGTGAAGGGACCTGTGGCCACAGCTACGGAGGGCAACCCCGCCTCTCTTGCAGCCAAAATGTCCATAACTCCATCACCTACGAGAATTGCGTCCTCAGGTGGGACACCCATCTCCTTCAGAACTTTTCGGACAGGGGCACCGTCTGGCTTCATCTCCGCACAGTCATCTCTGGTCACAACGGCGTCAAAGTAACTCTCGAGCTGGTATCGCTTGAGGGTTAAGTCCGTCCCAGCCCGCCCGTTGTTGGTGACGATGCCAATCTTTAGAGACCTAGACCGCAGTTTTCGCAGAGTCTCAATAGCACCTGGGTAGAGTGTAACCTCCTGAGCTGCCTTGAGCTCCATCTCCTCAAGGAGTTCGTAGAACGTTCTCCGAAGTCTCTCGAACGTATCAGCGTCTAGGTTATCCTTGAGCCTCTTGAGAATAATATAGAGGCTAACTTGCTCAGTCATATCCGGAGTACGCAAGTTCAACTTCTCAAGCTCTTGGAGTGCTCTGCGGCGGGCACCCATGTAGTCGAGATTGAACTTTGTTATCGTCCCGTCCATGTCCATTACGACAGCTTTGAGCTTCAAGCACGGTCTACCGGGGGGCTTTTTCTGGTAGCGACTAATAGTTGAATTTCCTGGTTCTGTTAACTTGTCGGCGGGTTGCCGATTAAGTTAACTCGCTTCCATCGACTCTCCGGATTACCATAACGCTCGGGTTCCGGTAGCATCGCTTCAATTGGAAGCGCGATTGGCGCGAACCTCACGCCTCTCGCCAGAATATTCCTGGCTGCATTCACGTCACGATCCAGGCTTACGCCGCATGTTGGACATTTCAGTTGTCGGTTCTCTTCGGGTTTACGCGCCATACGCGACCCACACATCGAACACTTCACTGATGTCCCATGCGGGCGAACATAAATGACCGGTAAGCCTTCCCAGCGGGCCTTGTATTCGATTTGGCGTTGCAGCTCCGCGTACGACCAGGAGTTCATCCGGCCGCGATAGCGTGGCCCCTGCCGGTTGCCACGCTTGTACAGTCTCCGTATACCCGTAAGCTGCTCCATGACGACGCCAAATTTCTGTTGCTTGGCTTGTTGCACGATAAGCTTGGATGCTTGGTGGAGAATCTGCTTAACCTTCTCTCTTTGCTTGCGCCCATACTTGCCTGAGATTTGTCGGCGGATGCGTACATCGTTTCGCCGCATGTGGGAACGAACGTCACGATAAATTCCCTTTACTATTGTCGCATTCGCGAGGTTGTGCACGGTGATGGAATCATTGGTGGCAGCTAACGTGACATTATCTAGGTTCCGGTCGATGCCAATGAACCCGCGGGGCTTAATTTGGACAGCTTGTTTCGCGTACGCTAGGGATAACTTGTCTTCGGTTAGTGTGACTGAACGGACCTCATAGCCGGTAATGCTTGCTTGAACGTGTTGTGTTAGTGCTATCCTGATAGGTTCTTTGGGGCGGTGGGGCAGGAGCAGGAATCCGTTCTGGATTTTGAACCCATAGCATGTCGTCAACCTCAAGCGCCTAACATAAGGCGTCGTAGTTGGACGCTTTTCCTCGCGGCGAACCGCTTTCCTGTGATTCTTCAGAATTCCAGCTGCTGCGCTCATTGCGCACAGCTTATAGTAGCTCATGATGTCGTACTTTCCTAGTTGCTTGTACGCCTTTAAGGAGAATGCCTTGAGGCTTGTCAGGTTCTCCGCTAAGCCGAGTTGGACGCAGTGATTCATCATCTCACGAAACTGTGAGAGGATACATAGAATTTCCGGGCTAGGTGTGTAGTATTGGTTGATTGTCTTGATCGCGAACACAGGTTCCATTCCAGATGCGGCATGTTGGTTGGGGCGGAGCGAGAAGTTAACGCAACACACATATCCGGTGATGGCAGGCGAGTGAAAGTATCATCCGCCGGAAAGTTAACAGAACTAATTTCCTTAAAGGTTGAGGATGAGATCCATGCCTTGGAAATCTGTTGACCCGGCTAAGGTTCATAGATTGTTCTACCCACAGGTTCCGGTCGTCATAACCGCCGAATTTGAGGGCCGAGTTGGTGGGATGCCCGCAATTTGGTGCATGCCCCTATCCTTCAACCCTCCACTAGTAGGAGCCGCAATTGCACCTGAGCATGAAACCTACAGAATAATCACCGGAGCCCAAGCCTTCGGAATAAACTGGTTGGACTTTACCTACGCAAAGCAGATCGGGGAGCTAGGGGAGATCTCAGCGAAGGAGCACGAGAACAAATTGTCAGCAGTTGGATTAACTACTATCAAAGGCAGGAAAACCTCGCAACCCCTCATCCAAGAAGCATCAGCGGTGCTTGAGTGCGAGCTCCGCGAGAGGCACAGAACCGGCACTCATGAGCTCCTAGTCGGTCAGGTTGTAACTGCGTTGGCCGACGAGAATTTTGATGAGTACTGGGATTTCTCGAAATACAACCCCCTGCTCTATGCTGGTACGGTGAACGAGAAAGGCAAATCCTGGCTCTTCAAGTCAGGACGTGGCGAGACTGTTAGAGTGCCTCTGAAGCATCAGGCCTAAGCATATTCACGAAAAGCCACGGTTCAATTTTGCTTGCCCGCACCATTAGACTCACGCACAATTCAAACCACATCTGTGACCAGCACTAGCACATTATACGACCTAGGGCAACTGGATGTTAAGTATCCCGAGTTCTTCGACCCGAACCATAATTATGAGTTGTTTGCGTCAGCAGACATCAAGGCACTTGCAATAGATTGCTGGTGACTTACGAAAGGTTCAATAAACGATTTACACCTCCCAGATTTTTCTAGGTCTCGAAAAGTGACTTGGCATAGCAAGCTGATGCTGGTACCCATCATGATCCTGTTGCTAGTGGGGACGGCGATTTTTGCGATATATGAAACCGACGCCTCATCCACGGACTTGGTGTTAAACGGAGGTTTTGAGGATGGAATGAAGGGCTGGGAATTCGGACCACCTCCGTTAGCCCTTGGCGGAGTCGATGTGGTACAAACAGTCTCTAGAAGTGGTTCACACAGCCTTCGTTTGATAGGCCCAGGCGTTGGCTTTCTTCAGAGACTTGACCACAGATCCATATTCCCTGAAATGCAGTTGAGTTTCTATACCCTTCTGAATGTAACAGCGGGAGAGAACGAACCACAGGCGCTCTTTCATCTCTATTTTCTGCTAACTACAAATGGTCCCACGTACTATGTCGACATCACCGTTACGCACGCGAACAGTGAAGACCTCGCAGTAGTTTTCGAACCAAATCCGGGAATAGATATGGGTGGTATCTACCTGCGGTTTAATCGCGAACCATTGAACTCATGGATACATACTTCGGTGGATATATCAAAACTGATACAAAGATACCTTCCGGATTTGTTTGACCCTCACGTAGATCGCATAATGTTGGAAAGCGCCGAAGGTGGAAAGGTGTATTTCGATGATATTTCACTTAACTCTACAAATCTAGTTCACTTGCAATTCATTTACTTAAGATTGAACTACCTCGTATACAGCACGCTCGGCAAAACTGTCGCACAACTGCTCGCTTACTCAGTCATCGTTGGCGCATGCGTTTCGATCTACCACAGATGGAGAGGCAGGCGGACGCAAACCTAGCATTTATTCGACAAAACGTTTTCTGGGGGGGCGCGCATCACTGGACGCACACACAAAAAACGATGTCAAATTACATTAGTACCGAATCAGCAAGCTCGTTCTATGGTCAATGAATCACGCGAAGAGAAAATTGTAGCAGATGTAAGGCCTTCCAATTGTCCATACTGTGGAAGCAATGATGTTCACAGCAAGTTTCCCAATCTTAGATGGCTTCCCATTCCATCACACGAAGGAGGCCTAAGGTGGATCTGCGAGAAATGCAAAGCGAACTTCTAACTTAACTTCATGCTTGCTCATACTAGTCATCATTGAACCGTTAGGTGTCTATAATTTTGCCTGGGGATGGGTCTAGTGGTCCGATCATATCATTGAAAGCGGGGTCGCTTTGCAGGTCTAGTGGTGCGCACACATAATCTAATATGGGTCGGATCATTGTGATTTCATTTTCAAGCTCGAAGGGAGCGCGATAAATAGCAGTCCTGAAGAATAGCCTGAACCCTTTTGAGTTCAACGGCTATAGGCCCACTTTCTTCATCCAAGAAAACCTTCTCTTTCTTCAGGGCTTCTTCCAGTGCTTCGTCGGATTGGTCCTCTTGGAACAGGTTGAATTTTCGATTCCACTCGCGTGTTCTGGAATCATACCCTACTAATCTTGATTCGAGATTTACGCTACGTAGGACAAAACCAACCATCGCCATCCTGCTGTCGTATCCCTCGTACCTTCTTCTCAATTCATCAAATAGATCCGTGTTGAGTGTCTTGCCCCCAACTATCCCCATTAGCTTCTTCATGTTTTCCTCAATAGGTTTGTACATAACGCCTTCTAACAATCGGTGGATCTCACGTAGCTCCATCAGGATTGCATCAGGCTCCAATGTATCCCACCTTTCGTCACAAGACCTGAAGCCGTCAATGAGGTCCTCTCTTATCACGCCAACATTCTGGTCAACGATGAGGTCCTTGTAATCAATTCTCGTCCAGAACAGGTTTTTCCTCATCGTTTGATAGGATTTGATGCCTATCGGAACGATAGGCATGCTAGGTTCCAGTTTAGCACAGAAGCCATCGAATCGCGATTTGTTTTCGTTGTCTGCATCGCATAGAACCTTGCGCATTTCGTCCTCAGTTACAGGTGCGTGCTCGAAATACTTCTTCCAGTTGTGTAATTCTACCCACAGGCTGATGCCGACCACAGAACTTTCCTTCTCGCGTATCGGTATAGGGGGCATGCTCTTCTCGTGCGGAGTGCCATTGATTTTGAATGAGAACCTAGAGCTCTGAAAGAAAGGTTTCAGCCAATTGGCGGGTTCAAATCTGGCTTCCACTGTCAGTACACCGGAAACTGTTCCCTTGTTTAGGAAAATCAGGTCGCCGCTGCAAGAGAGGTCGTCGGGTATGATTCGTTCAAAGGTCTGTCTCGGAATCCTTTCCGAGGCGAACTCAGGCTTGTTGCAGAGAACAATATCAGGGCCTTTTAGTGATGTGAACCATAGGCTCAAGATGGAGAGTATGACAGCGAGGAACGCGAGAAGCGGTGTGATCGATTCTGTTACAACGCCAGACATGACAAAGGCTGAACTGCACTCGAGCTATTAGCCCTTTAACATAGTCGCTCGATTAGCTGCTGTACCGCTCGTACATGTGTGCCCCTTTCGTTTGTGTGTGTGGGTCTAGTGGTGCGATTATCAGAATTTGAAATGTTGTGGGTATGTGTGTCTAATGGTGAGGGTAAGCCAATTGGAACGGATTACTTCGGCTGTCCGCGCACCTTTGGTCGCTGGCAATTCCTAGGTTTGATCAGTGAACGATTTGTGTGATCAGGTGTGAGCGAAATTCTCCATTATTGTTCCAGCAAATTCAATTCCTTTGAAGAAATCATCCACCCGTTCGAATTCGTTCGGAGCGTGCTCGTTGGAGAACGCCGACGCGCATCCAGTCCACACCGAGTTTAGTCCGAGCCGTTTTGTGAAGAGGCAGTCTGGGCCTGAGCCGGCGGCGTTTGGTGAAACGATTGGGTCGCCATTGAATACTTCCTTCGCAGCCGAAATGACTGCTTGCGCGATGGGAGCGCTTACGGGTGTCTTTGACGGCTCTAAGGTTCCTAGTTTTTGAACTTCTATGTCGTCGAAACCATGTTTATGCATATGGCGTTTCAACTTCTCGAATAGCTCGTCTGGGTTCTGGTCGTACGCTAGCCTGAAATCTAGTTTGGCCATTGCCTTGCTCGGAAGGACTGTCTTGGGGCCCTCGGCTACGTACCCTGTCAGGAATCCACACACGGTACAAGTGGGTTCGTAGAGGTAAGCCTGAAGTGCATCAAGCCCCTTCCTGTTGAGTGGGAAATTAGAGAGTCCCATTTCTGACTTTTCTTTCTGCTCGTCGAAAGGTATCTTCTTCAGGAGCTTAATCTCGTCCTTTGTGGGTTTTTGCAACCGGTCATACCAGCCCTCAACTTTGATTTTCCCATCTGGGCCCTTGATCGTATTCAGCGCCCACAAAATTCGCCAGGCAGGGTTCGGGGCGAGGGGGGCG